>Ga0070698_100007331_pt1 | contig 11941 bp, 6 predicted proteins | sample KBSK1502metaG_FD_65477 | JGI IMG/M metagenome (GOLD analysis project Ga0070698, IMG submission 65477) | Corn, switchgrass and miscanthus rhizosphere microbial communities from Kellogg Biological Station, Michigan, USA - KBS K1-50-2 metaG | ecosystem: Host-associated > Plants > Roots >...
GCTCGGCTTCACGTTCTGCCGCCTGCGGTACGAGAACATCCGCAGGGCGAGAAAGTCCGGCTGGGGCGACGACTATCCGCAAGCGGACTACAACTTCATGGTGCGTCTCGCCGAGCTGACCACAACGAAGATCAGCCGGTGGAACAATGGCTATCCCGGCTTTGCGAACGTCACCGCCATGGATCCCGATCTCTTCCTGTGTCCGTACTTGCGCATGCAGAATGCGGCCAACTACGACTTCACACCTGAAGAGACCACCCGCATGCACGACTACTTGCTGAAGGGCGGCTTTCTCTGGATCGACGACAACTGGGATCCGGACTTCGACTACATCCGTCCGAATCTCATGCGAATCCTGCCCGGCGCAAAGATCGTCGACCTGCCGGTCGAGCACCCGATGTTCTCGATTCTCTACCGCGTCAACCCGCTCCCGCAGATCCCGTCGCTCGGCTCGTGGCGGTTTTCGCGTCAGGATTCTGAGATCGGGCCTTCGACCGTGCACTACTACGGTATCTTCGACGACCACGACAGGCTGGTTGTGCTCGTCAGCATGAACTCGGACGTTTCAGACAGCTGGGAGCGGGAAGGCGACAACCTGGACTACTTCCACACCTTTGGGGCGAAGGGTTATGCGCTGGGGGTGAACGTGGCCGTCTGGGTGATGACCCATTAAGGTCGTCTAGCCGACGCTGCCACGCAGTCCGAGCGCGTCGGCCTGCTCGCGCATGAAGGCGACGACATTGGCCACGTAGGCAACCTGGCGTGACTGAGTCACTCATCGGGCACGGCTTTTCTGAAGGAGGCGATTACCATGCGCAAACGTTCTTCGACTCGCGATGGACGTGATGCCGATCTGCGCACGGCAAGGACGTCGCGGCGCGAGTTCCTGAAAACAGGTGCGGGGGTCGTTGGCGGCGCCTCGGCGCTGCCGTGGCTCGCGTCCGGCACGGCAGATGCGCAGGCGGGCGACGAGACGCTCGAGCAGCTCACGCGGAGCAGGAGAGACCCCAGGCGCCGTGTCCTGCTCAAGGGCGGGACGATCATCAGCATGGACGCCAGCGTCGGCAATTTCGCCAAGGGGGACCTGCTGATCGAAGGTAAGAACATACTTACGGTCGGGCCGAGCATCCAGGCCGCAGCGCAGCACATCGACGCCACGGGCATGATTCTCATTCCGGGGTTCGCCGATCCGCACCGGCACTCGTGGGAGGGTCAGCTTCGAGGACTCAATCCAAACGCCGTCACGATCACCGACTACAACGCGTATACCCATCAGGGGTTCGGCCCGTTCTATCGTCCTCACGACATGTACGTGGGCAATCTGGTCACGGCGCTCGGCTGTATCGACGCCGGGATCACCTGTATCATCGACAACTCGCACAACTCCCGCACCTCTGCGCACTCCGACGCGGCGATTCAAGCGCTGTTCGATTCAGGTATTCGAGGCGTCCACGCCTCGGGGGCGCCGCAGTTCGGGACCTGGGACCAGCAGTGGCCCGAGGATCTGACTCGAATCCAGCAGACCTACTTCAGCTCAGACGACCAGCTCGTAACGCTGCGGATGTTCTCGGGGGTGATTGCACCGAACTGGCGGTTCGCCAAGCAACTCGGGCTGTGGATCACGACCGAGGGTGGGGGTGGCTCGCAGCTGCCAGTGGTGGCGGCTCTCGGACTGCTGGACAACCACCACACGTTCAACCATATGGGCAACACCCCCGATCTCAACTGGCAGCTCATACGCGACGCCGGGGCGACGGTGAACGTCTGTCCGAGATCCGACCCGCAATATGGGCTGGCCGAGGGAATTCCAGCACTGCAGGGTGCGCTCGATCACGGCATGCGGCCGGGTCTCAGCGTGGACAACGAGACCAGCTACAGCACCGATATGTTCACAGAGATGCGCGTGGCCTTCTTCTTCCAGCGCGGTGTGCGCCGAAACGGCATCTTCAAGGGTCTGCCGAACCCGCCTGCGCCAGTCAAGGTCCAGGACATCCTCGAGTTCGCGACGGTACGCGGCGTCGAAAACGCCGGTCTGCTCCGCAAGGTTGGTACGCTGACGCCAGGGAAGGAGGCCGACATCGTGCTCATTCGCGCAGAGGACCTCAATACGATGCCGATCGCGAACGCCTTCGATACGGTCGTCCAGCAGGCGCACGCCGGGAATGTCGACACGGTCTTCATCGGAGGCCAGGTCAGGAAGTGGCGGGGCAAACTGGTAGACGTAAACCTCAAGAAACTGCGGGAGATGGTCTACGAGTCGCGGCAGTACCTGTTCGAGCAGCGAGGCTTCGCGCTCGACATCTTCGCGGAGTCTCCCTGATCTGACTTGGTGGAGCGCGGGTGAAACGGTCGCTTGACGGGGCGGCCGTTCTACCGCTTGCCGCGTTTTTCGATCTCGAGCAGCTTCCGGAGCTGATCGACGTTCTCGTTGCGGGTACAGAAGTTCTCGGTCAGGTCTTCATTGGCGAGCGAGTGAATGCGCCAGGCCGATGTCCAGGGCTTGGTCAGCACTTTCGGGTCCTCGATCGTGAACTGATACTCGAGATAGTTCTTCGAAGGACGCCGAAGACGCTCGATCACGTGCAGCTGGTCGCTGTGGAACCATCCGTCGCGAATCGAGGTGCGTTCGTCGATGGAGATGGAGTCGATGACGAGCGTGTCGCCCTCCCAATGCGCCGTTTCGTCGCCATTGAACAGCGGCTCGAGATCTTCCGGCTTCTTGTGAGGCCGGCCGTCGGTGTGTACCACGCGCCATCTGTTGTTGTTCTCGATGAGATGGATGAAGAGTCCCGGCTTCATGTCGATCAGGTGCATGTACGCGTTGTCAACGAACATGCCCGGCGTGCCCACCGGGTCGCATGTGACGTTCGCGCTGCTCAACTCGAGCTCCACCCTGCTCATGGCCTTGGACTTGGCCTCCGCCCAGGGCTGAAACGGCACAGGATCTTCCGGGACACGCGCATCGGGAACGACGCTCCACGCGTTGGCCTTCCCGGTCGGGCCAGAGAACCAGTTGCCCGACAGATCGACATGGCCGTCCGACATCCGCGGCGCGGGTCCTCCCGGCGGCAGCGGCACCGGCGTGACGTTGCCCCTGGCCTCGACGAAGGGCTTCTTCTCCTGCGCGCCGGCGACGGCCGGCAGCATGAAGGCCGCGGCCAGCATCAACCCGACGTACGTTTTCATGGTCATCTCCAGATCTTGGTGCCGAAGACGCCCTCGACATCCTGCCCAACCCGTTGGATGGTGCCATCGGCGAGCTTGACGAACGACGCCGCGTAACGATTGTCCTCGCCATTTCTGGACGCGCAGCCCCTGACAACCACTTCCTTGCCAACGCTGGCATTCAAGACGCCGAACGTCGCGCCACCGCGTTTCAGGTTCGATGTCGACGAGAGCTGGAACGTCTTCATCACCACCGGGCCGCTTCCGCCCTCCTTCGCGTCGACGAAGAGGTACGCGTGCGGGTTCTCATAGCTCACCTTGGTCAGGACCCCCGCGATGTCGGAGCAGTTCTTCGCGTCGAACTCCACGGCAAAGGCATGATGAGCCGAGGCGGGCGCCGCCGCCACCAGCAGGCCGAAGACGATGCCAAATGTCACTCTCATTGTGAAGACCTCCAGGAGCAGGCGGGTCTGAAGACCCGCCTCTGCGATTGTAGAGGCGGCCCTTCAGGTCCGCCTAGAAATCGTACTTGATCCCGAACTGCATGATCCGCATCGAGGCGCCGACAGGCAGCGTCGTGATGCGGCCGAACGTGCCCGCATTGAAGTTCAAGTTCGTCGCGATCGGATCGCCCCAGTTGAAGTGGTTGAGGAGGTTGAACGACTCCAGGCGGAGCTCCAGCCTCTGCGTCCCGGTCACCGCCACGAGCTTCGATACGGCCAGGTCGACGTTCCAGAAGTTCGGCCCGGTTACCGCATTGCGCGGCAGGTTACCCAGCGTGCCGGGCGCCGGCTGCGCGAACGCGGCGCGGTTGAAGTAGCTCGCCAGCGAGTGTGCGTAGAAGTCATCGCTGACCTGGTTGGGCCGCTGGTTGCCGATGCCGGTGAACGCGTTGTCGATGCCGCTCAGGATCTCCAGCCGGTTGCCGGAACGCGCGTTCAGGATCCCGGACAGGCGCCAGTGCGACGCGATCGCCCGCAGCGCGGCGTTGCTGCCGACCCCCGGCGTCTCATATCCCACCGTCATCGTCGCCAGGTGTCTGTGGTCCTGGTCGCAATAGCCGTCATCGAACGAGGGGTCGTTCGGATTCAGATAGCCGGCGCTCGACTGATTGAAGCGCGGATTCTGCGGCGTGCCTGTGCACTTCGACAGCGTGTAGTTGCCGTTGAGGCTCACACCGCCGGCAGATCGTCGTGTCGCCGACAGCTTCAGGCCGGAATAGTTCTGATAGCCGATATCGGTGTTGAGATCGAGCGCGCCGAGGAAGAGCGCTTCGCGCGGGTTCTGCTGATACAGCAGCCGGCGCTGGTTCAGGTTGGCGTTGGTCGAGCACACCGGATACGACACGCCGTTGATCACGCACGGCCCGAGGCCCATGTACACGCCCGGGTTGAGCGCGACCGCGTTCCACAGCCGGTCGGAGTGGCTGCCGAGATACGCGACGCTCACACCCCACTGCGTACCGAGCTGCTGCTCGATGGTCGCATTCCATGACTGCACGCGCGGAGAGTTGATACCCGGATCCATGGTGCCAAAGGAGCCAAAATTCACGAACGGCGTGTCCGGTCCGGTGACGATCGGATGGGGATCGCCGGCGCCGACGCCTCTATAGGGATCGTCGAACAGACCTATCGGATCCTGGATGATGGAGCGGTTGCCGAACGGCGGGGCCGAGGAGTTGATGTTGTGGTACTCGCCGGACATGAAGTCATACCCCATGGAGTACGACGACCGCACGGCGAGGCGGCCATCCCCGTGGACGTCCCACGCCACGCCGCCGCGCGGTGAGAGGTTCCACCACTGCTTGTTCAACCCGGTCTGTCCCTTCGGGAATCCGGGATCGCCCGGATAGGTGAGACCCGCCGGCGCGTTGTGGAACACCGTGCTCTTGATGCCCTTCTGGAAGTTCTCCATCCGGAAGATCGTGACGGCGTTGTTCTCGACGGTCTGGCCGAAATAGGGCTCCCACCGCATGCCGTAGTTGACGGTCACACGGTTCGACAGACGCCACGCATCCTGCGCATACATGCCCAAGTACCAGTTGTTGATGAGCAGCAGGTTCTTGCCGCCATGCTCGAGGGTCGTGATGCGGCCAACGAGCAGATCCGCCAGCCCAAGGCCCGTCGCTGAGCCATTGACGATCCAGCTGCCGTTGGCGCGCGAGGTGGACGTGTAGTGACCCCTCCAGAACTGCGTGTTTACGCCGACGCCGAACTGGTGGTTGCCGCGCACCACCGTCAGGTCCTCCCCCAGCTGGTACGTGTCGTTGTCGAAGAACGCCCTCGCCTGGTTGGCCGGGTAGAGCATGAAGCCGCCGGTGACGTTCATCACCATATAGCCAGGGTCGTAGCTGTAGACGTTCGAGCCGATGTCCTTCGGAGAGAAGAACGGCGTCTGGTAGTTGTCGACCGTGGCCTTGTTCACCGCGAACCGCAGCGAGTTGACGACGGAGGAGCTGAGCACAGTGGTCGCGCCAAATGTCAGCGAGTGGGACCAGTCGTTCGCGCCCTGGTTTGACGTTTTCAGGACGTTGTCCGATCCGCCCGTATAGCCGGATGGCTGCGTGAAGCGGACGATGAAGTACCGACCGAAGAACGAGTGTTTGGCGCTCGCCTGATAGTCGATCCGGGCAAGCGTCTGTTTTTCGTCGCGGTCGGACTTCACGTCGTACGTGATCTGGCCGCACGGATCGGTCGTGGACGGAAGCCGCTTCACAAGGTTCAACGCCGCTGGACTGAAGAGCGCCGGATTGATCTGATTGTTCACGTATGGCGCCCGGAGGGGCACCTGGCGGCCGCCGTTGCACTGGGGAGACGTAAACGCGGTGAAATCTCCCGCCAGCATCGCGGCCGTCGGCACGTAGGCGATATTGGACACGGGCCGCTGACGTAGCATCGTGCCCTGGTAGGCGCCGAAGAAGAAGAGTTTGTCCTTGAAGATCGGACCGCCCAGCGTGCCGCCGAACTGGCTGCGCTTGAGGCCGTCATCGAGGCGCTTGCCGTTGGGTCCGATCGCCGCAAACGGGCTTGTCGCGTTGAAGCGATGGTGGCGGAGGAACTCGAACCCGTTACCCGAGAATCGGTTGGTGCCCGACTTGGTCACGGCGTTGACGCTCGCCGCCGAGTGGACGCCATACTGCGCGGTCAGACCACTGGTCGCCACGCGAAATTCCTGGAGCGCATCGGGAAACGGCAGCGGGAGGTTCACGTTCTCCTGCGGGTTGTTGTGCGTCGCCCCGTCGAGGGTGTACCCGACGCCGGTCGACAGGCCGCCGGCCACCGAGATTCTGACGCCCCCAGGCGACGTGCGGTTCGTCGCCTCGGCGGTTTGCACCGCCGCACCAGACAGCACGAGGAGGTCGGTTACCTGGCGGCCCTGGAGCGGGAGCTCGACAATCCGCTCGTTCTCGATCACCGAGCTGATACCGGCGCTTCGGACGTCGACGAGCGGCGCCTGGCCTTCGACTGTTACTGTCTCCTCCAGTGAGCCGAGTTCGAGGATCGCGTTGATCGTGGGCGTGGCGCCAACCGTCAGGACGAGCCCGGTGCGCACATAGCTGCGAAATCCCTGCAGCGAGATCTCCAGGCGGTACGGCCCGGTTGGCAGATTCGAGATCAGATAGGAGCCGCTCTCCTCGGTGACGGCGGTGCGTACGAGTCCGGTAGCTGTCTGCGTCGCGGTTACGGTGGCACCCGGCAGCACCGCGCCGCTTGAATCGGTCACACGGCCATTGAGCTCCGCGGTGGCGAGCTGCGCCCAGGCCGGGGTAGTGGGAAAGACGCTGGTACAGAGAACGACCGACGCGACAATACAAAACACCCGTCGGGCACGCGTCATAAACGGCTTCTCCGATTCTGTTACTGCTGTTGGAAGGACGTGCTTGGCGGCGATTAGAACACCCGTGCAATAGCCTGTCAACGCGAGGTCCACCCGCCCAAAGCCAACTCCGAGTGCCCAGCGTCTGAAACCAAATCGGCGTAAATTTGAACTCCCATCCGCCCATCCTTGCGTGCACTGGCTCTCTCATCTTCGGTAGTACGGGCATGCAACTGCCCCGTTAGACGGCGACCAACAGACGGAACGCTCAATGAAAAAGGAATGAGAGGGCCACATGAGGAAGATCAGCATCCTGGCGATATCGATCACCGTCCTGGTGGGGGTCGTATTCGCCCAGGCGCCGCAGCAGAAGGGCGGCGGCGACATCACAGGGCCGTACGACGTAGTGGCTGGATGGCCTCAGAACTGGTGCGGCGCAGGTTTTCAGATCGGTTCCACGGCCGGTATTTTTGCGGAGACGCCGGACCGGGTCATGATCTTCGCGCGAGGGTGCCTCCCCGCGTTGAAGGATCCGGGGGAACCTGTGCCCACCCGCAACGCCTCAGGTTACAGCCTGGCCGCTCCTGCCGATCGGCATCCGCGTTGGGATCACGTCGTCAACTTCGTCGATCGGAACGGGCGGCTGATCGAATCGTGGGAGCAGCACAACAAGCTGTTCGTTCGACCGCACCGGATCCTGGTCAACCCGCATGATCCCGCGCACCACTACTGGCTCGTGGACGATGGCCAGCATGCGATCTTCAAGTTCACGAAGGATGGCAAGCAGCTGGTCCAGACCATTGGCACCCCAGGCGTACCCGGCAACGACCAGACCCACTTCGCGCGCCCAACGGACATTGTGTGGATGGCCGATGGCACGTTCTTCGTGAGCGACGGCTACACCAACACCCGCGTCGTGAAGTTCGACAAAAATGGAAAATTCCTCACGCAGTGGGGGATGGACGGCAAGGGCCGCGACGACGAGACGCGTCCGTACTACTTCGACACGGTGCACGCCATCGCGATCGACAAGCAGAATCGCCTGTATGTCAGCGATCGCGAGCACTCCAGGCTTCAGGTCTTTGACCAGAACGGCAAGTTCCTGGAGGCGTGGCCGAACGTTCCGCGTGCGTATTCGCTGCTGATGACCGACGATCAGTTCCTCTGGTCCGCGTCGGGGCAGACTCAGAAGTTCACCAAGTACGACTTGAACGGGAAGCTGCTTTCCTCGTGGGGGACGTTCGGGACGATGCCCGGGGCATTCTGGGGTGTGCACCAGTTCGACGTGGACAGTGAGGGCAATCTCTACACGGCCGACGTGCACGTCGGGCGCCCGCAGAAGTTCCGCCCGAGACCGGGTGTGGACCGCGCACTGCTCATTGGGCGAGCGACACGCGGGCGGTAACGCTTTTCACACCGACGTAGCCGCGGAGACACGAAGACACGGAGGAATTCGTAGGTTTGGACTCCTCCGTGCCTCCGCCCTTCGACCTGGGCTCAGGGCGTCCCGAGCGAAGTCGAGGGACGTGGCACGTTGAAGTGAAAATGGTCTCGGCGGACTCTGCGTTGGCCACGTCAACGTGGTCCTGTTCGCAATGCACCGCGTCCGTCGTTATAGCTAGCAGACAGCATCAGTGACCACCTGATCTGCAAGTGCAACCACAACGACCGGGCGCGCGCGACGAAACATTCCATTAGTGTTGGCGACCGCGTCGACGCTCTGGTCCACCAGACGCCTTGGCCGCCCTTAATCCAGAGGTCGACCTGAGCATAAGAGGCTGCGTTCACACAAAGGAGGCACAGCCATGCCCGCTAACACCACACTCACGAAGTTCGAAGACATTCCGTGTTGCCCGGAGCTCAACACGGAGCCGATCTGCGACGTGCTCGACTTTCGTCGACGTCTGGTCTTTCCGTCGCCCGTCCGTGGGCCTCAAGAACAGCCCGTCAAGGTCGAAGTTGTCATTCACACGCGCTTCACCCGCTGCTCGGGCCCGCTCGCGCTCGGTGACATCGCCTACACGACGACGCTGCTGCCCGGGGAGAAGGTGCGACTGGCGACCACCGATCGGCGAAGCCGGTTCAGCTTCGACTCGGAATCGAAACTGAGCTATCGCAGCGAGCAGATCAGCGAGGAGCAGTACCGTTTGCGCGCGCTGCGGGCGTTCATGAGCGACGAGAACGTCGTGGATCGGGGACGCGACAACTACTCGGAGCAAGGCAAGTGGGACTTCCACGGTGACGCGAGCGGGTCCCTCGGCTTCTTTTCAGCGAGTGCCGATACGAACGCTCGAGGCAGCCATAGCGGCTCGAGCGCGAGCGACTATCTGCGCGAGCATCGCGCGCATGCGGAGATGTCGGACAACCAGTCGGTGGAAGCCACGCGCCGGGCGCATTCGGTGAGTATCGGCGAAGTGTCGTCGCGGACGCACACGCAGGGTGAAAGTGAAGACCACTTCGAGGCGTCGTCGCGCGAGTTCACCAACCATAACCAGTGCCACGCCGTAACGTTCCTCTTCTATCGCATCAACAAAACAGAGACGATCAAGTTCGAGCTCGTCTCGGTCGAGCGGCGGGTGCTCGATGCGGCGGCGCCGATGCCTGTGCCGGCGAATCCCTTCCGCCCGTTGGGCCAGCTGGCGACCATCCCCCAGGAGTTGCCGGCGACGAACCTGCAGCGTGTCGCAGCGCTGGACCGCTCCATCGAAAGCGACAGGAAGGTCCAGGTGCAGGCGCTCGCGCAGCTGCCGCGCGGCGGCAACACCGCTGGCGTCCTCACTTCGGTGAGCACCGCCGCCGTCGCCGCGCCAGGCGACCAGGCTCCCCTCGCGGATGCACTGCGCGAAAAGGCCCTGGCCTTCGTCGACGAGCAGCTCGTCAAGCAAGGGCTCCTCGACAAGGTGGGTGGCGTCGCGAGCACCAAAGTGAAGGCCGAAGTGGGGTACGAGCGACGGACGTCGATCCCCACCGCTGGAGTGATCGTCAAGGCCTGTTTGGACGACTGCAGCGCATGCGAGCCCGAGCTCGAGAAGAAGATCGGGCTCGACCTGCAGCGGTTGGATCTGCAGAACAAGCTGCTGGCGAAGCAGATCGAGCTGCTCGAGAAGTCCCAGGAGTACCGCTGCTGTCCTGTCGCTGAAGCGGAGGACAACTAGCCGGCAGCGGCGGTGAACCGCTGCACGGCCTGCCGGCGCGATGATCGATTGGCAACCGCAGGTCCGGGGACGGAGTGAATCTGTCCCCGGCCACCACCGGACTTCGTGATGCGGTCTTCTCCGCCCTTTAGTCAGTCAGTGGGGACGGCACGCTTGGCGGCTTCTGAGTAATCTCGCGGGCGCGCTGGATCTCCAACTCTTCGAAAATCAGGTTCGGGACGATGACCGACACCGCGTCATTCAAGTTGGGGCGGAAGCTGTAGAGGGTTCGCTCGCGCGAGGCGTCGAGGAGATCTCTGAACACCGCCGGTGCAATTGCGCCGAAACGCATCCCCCGAACGGCCACTTCCTTCCCGTCGAGCGACACCCGCACGATCGAGAAAATCATCGGGCCGTTCCCTGGACCGCCGCCGGGCGCCTCGGCCGGCGTGGCGACGCCGCGCACGATGTACCCGAAATCCTTGCCCTGCGCCTTCAGCAGATCGATGTACCTCTGTTTCAATTCCGCCGCGGGGACTGCTTCCGAGCTCTGCATCGAGAGGACTCCGGCCTGCACATCGCCGCTCCGGGTGTGGCCATTCGACTGGAGCAGTCCGCGAAGCGGCGCGCGCCCGGCAATCAGCGTCACCAACCTCCCCTTTTCGACAAGCGTGACGTCTTTTGGACGAATGCCGAAGTCGTCCACTTGGTACGAGCCCGCTACTGGCCGCCCGTCGAACTCGGTCAAAGACGCCATGTCGCCCAGCGAGAAAGCATCGGTCAACACGCGCAGGCCGATGCGCGACAGAAACGGCGTGACCTGACCGCCACCTCCACCACCGCGACCTCCACCGCGGCCGCCAGCGGCTTCGGGCGGACGCCGCGCCAGTACCGCCTGCAGCAGCGTCTGGGCCACGATCTCCGCGCTCGCCTGTCCTTCAAGCAGCACCGGCCCGGTGTAGTCCTCGCCGATCGGCGCCACGCGCACTGCGCTCAATCGCGCCACCATCTCCTTCGTGCGACGGAGGATGTCGGGCATGGCCGGCAGATCCTCCAGATGCTTCTCGACGAGCGTGAAGCTCTCCCGCACCGTCATTCCATCCTCAGCCCTCGCGTCGGCGGACACGTGAATCGACGCGACCTGAATCGGCGCGACCACCTTGAACCCTTCGCTGTTCAAGTAGTAGCGGGTGCCGCGCGTGTCGGCCACCGATACTTCTGAGTTGTCGATCGCCTTCATCACAGGCCCAAGGAAGACGGCCGAGATGGCTTTCGTCCGTTCGGGCCAGGCGCGATTCACGACGATCGGCGGCAGCCCTGGCAACAGCGTCTCGACGGGCTGCTCGCGTGAGAAATCGGGAAGCTCCTCGCCGGCGGCGCGATTCTGGAACGCGGCCTTTTTTCGCGCGAACACGCCGACCGCGCGTTTGTACGCGGCGTCGGTGGCCAGCCACATCTGACGGCGCATCGAGCCGTAGTTGTCGTCGAGCGGAAGGGTCGTGCTGCCGTCAGCCGACAGCTGCAGCACGCCCGACCCCGCGACAGGGGCGTTGAACAGCGAACTGTCGAAGGCATAGTCGCCGACACGCACCGCCACACGAAGCGTCCGATTATGGGCGTTCAGGTCATCGACAAGCGCGCCGAGCCGCGCGGTCACGCGCGTCACCACCCGATCCCGCACCTCGTACTCGATGTAATACGGCGATGGCTGATCAGCGAGGCGGAGATCGCGCATCGATCGCGCCATCTCGTCCTGCATCGCGGTGAAGATCGGCGAGTCCTGGGCCTGTGGCGGTTGCGCAAATGGGAGGACGAGCACGAGGACG
>Ga0070698_100007334_pt1 | contig 11938 bp, 19 predicted proteins | sample KBSK1502metaG_FD_65477 | JGI IMG/M metagenome (GOLD analysis project Ga0070698, IMG submission 65477) | Corn, switchgrass and miscanthus rhizosphere microbial communities from Kellogg Biological Station, Michigan, USA - KBS K1-50-2 metaG | ecosystem: Host-associated > Plants > Roots >...
AATGATTAACGGAATCATCGGAAGAAAAATCGGCATGACCCAGATTTTTGCGGCAGACGGCATGGTTACGCCGGTCACCGTCATTAAGGCTGGGCCGTGCGTGGTGGTGCAAAAGAAATCGGCGACCGGTGCTGATGGCTACGACGCCGTTCAGGTCGGACTGGTTGACGAGAGGCCGCCAAAATTGAAGAACGTGACCAAGCCAATGCGCGGCCACTTTGAGAAGACCGGAGGCGGAACACCGCCGACCCGCATACTCAAGGAGTTTCGCCTGGACGAGTCTTCAAGTGAATTGAATGTCGGCGACAAGATTTTGGTCGATCAGTTTGCCGATGGCGACCTCGTCGACGTGGTTGGTAAGTCCAAAGGCCGCGGTTTCGCCGGCACGATCAAACGTCATAAGTTTAATCGTGGGCCTGAATCCCACGGTTCGATGAACGTGCGCGCGCCCGGTTCAATTGGCGCTTCGGCATATCCATCACGAGTTATAAAGGGCACGCGATCGTCCGGCCACATGGGCGACGAACGCGTCACGATCAAGGGACTGACAGTAGCCCGGGTCGACACGGAGAATAATCTCCTGATGATCCGCGGGGCAGTTCCAGGCGCGAATGGTAGCGTAGTTGTCGTCCAAAAGGCCGGCAAGCGCGCGAAGAAAACAAGATGACGGACGACCGGCGACGAGCGATCGAGGAACGTAGAAGCCTCGGTCCGGCGGTCTTCGGTCATAGGTCGGTTGGGAGTTGATTATGCCTACCGTTAAGGTGCGCAATTTAAAGAACGAAGAGGTCGGCGAAGTCGAATTGTCTGACGCAGTGTTTGACGCGCCCTTGAACGAGGGCCTGATTCACGCGGCTGTCAGAAACTTCATGGCTAACGCCCGCCAGGGGAACTCGGCCACCAAGACGCGTGGCGATGTCTCCGGCTCCGGACGCAAACTTTGGAAGCAGAAGGGCACTGGCCGCGCTCGCATCGCCTCGCTTCGTTCACCGCTTTGGAAGGGCGGCGGCAATGTTCACGGTCCGCAACCGCGCGACTGGTCATATAACATGCCCAAGAAGATGCGGCAGGGAGCTTTGCGTTCCGCTCTTTCCGAGCGGGTTCGCGAGGGCAAGGTGACTTTAGTTGACGGCTGGTCGCTCGCCACGCCGAAGACCAAAGACTTTGTGGCTTCGCTTGGGAAACTGGGCTTCGCAGGCAAGACTTTGATTGTCGACTCGCTCGATAACGAGAACCTGATTCTTTCGACGCGAAATGTGCAAAGCACGAAAGTGGTTAATAGTTTTGCCTTGAATATCTATGACCTGCTTTACCACGAGCAATTGATTATTTCCGAAGCGGCGGTTAAGGAGCTCGAGCAGCTGCTGGGTACGAACAAAGCAGAAGCTGTTGCCGCGCCCGCCGGAGAAGAAAAAGTCGAAGCGGCTGCAGGCGTGGATGATGAGCAGGCAAAGCCGAAGCGCGCACGGAAGCCGGCGGTGAAATCGACCCCAGCAAAAGCTACCAAGGCGAAAGCGACCAAAGCTAAGCCTAAGGGCAAGGAGGCGACTGAATAATGAGAACGGTTTGGGACATCATCAAGTCGCCGGTGATCACCGAGAAGGCTTTGGTTGCGAAGGAAGAGTCGCAGGATACCGGGCAACTGTTGACGTTTCGCGTCGATCGGCGCGCAACGAAACCGGAGATCAAGTCAGCGGTTGAGTCTATTTTTCAGGTGAAAGTAGACCATGTGCGGACAATTAATTTCCTGGGCAAGACAGCCCGGCGCGGACGCTTCGAAGGTCGCAAGCCATCCTGGAAGAAAGCTTATGTGACGTTGAAGCAGGGTGAGAAGCCGGTGGATTACGGCGAATCAATCTAATTTCGGAGTGCGGAATTCGGATTGAGGAAAAGAATTCCGAAATCCGCAATCGCAAATCTGCAATCGAGTAGTTATGGGAATAAAGAAACTAACCCCAACATCTCCGGCGCGCCGGTATCAAACTTATCTCACCCGAGATGAGCTAACCGCGGGCGCAATTCCCGAGAAGTCGTTGCTTGAGCCGAAGAAGCGGATCTCGGGTCGCAACAATGACGGGCGCATCACCGTGCGGCGACGCGGCGGTGGTCACAAGCGCTTCTATCGCATCGTTGATTTCAAGCGTGACAAAGAAGGCATTGCCGGGCGAGTGACGCAGATTGAATACGATCCGAACCGGTCGGCGCACATTGCGCTAATCACTTATCTCGACGGCGAGAAGCGCTACATCATCGCGCCGAGCGGGATAGAGGTCGGCAAGACAATCATGAGCGGCGCCGAAGCTGATATTTTGCCGGGCAACACCTTGCCGCTAATCAATATTCCCCTGGGCACACAGATTCATAACATCGAGCTGCGCCCGGGAAAAGGCGGACAGATGGCGCGATCTGCCGGTGCATTTGCGCAACTGGTTGCCAAGGAAGGCGATTACGCGCAGTTGCGCATGCCGTCAGGTGAAGTGCGGCGCGTGCCACTGGTTTGCCGGGCGACGATTGGTCAGGTTGGCAATATCGAGCACGAAAACGTTTCTTTTGGTAAGGCCGGCCGCTCCCGTTGGAAGGGCATTCGCCCACACGTGCGCGGCGTGGCGATGAATCCGGTCGACCACCCGCACGGTGGTGGTGAAGGAAAAACTTCTGGTGGTCGTAATCCAGTGACGCCCTGGGGCATACCAACCCGCGGTTATAAGACGAGAAGCAACAAGCGAACGCAGCGCATGATTTTGAAGGATCGAAGAACGAAATAAAGCTGGTCTTTGGTTTTGGGTCTTTGGCCTTTGCGAAGAGACCCGAGACTTGCGCAAGAGGTGCAAAGACCAAAGTCCAAAGTCCAAAGACCGGAGTTTCAAATGGCACGTTCAGTAAAAAAGGGACCGTTTATTGATGAGAGCGTTCAAAAGGCTGTCGATCGCATTCGCGCGAGCGGCAACCGGCCGCCGGTGATTAAGACCTGGTCACGGCGTTCGACCATCTCGCCGGATATGGTTGGCCTGACTTTTGGCGTGCACAACGGCAAGCGACATCTGCCGATCTACGTGACGGAAAACATGGTGGGCCACAAGCTCGGTGAGTTTGCGCCTACGCGCACCTTCAAGGGGCACTCCGGCACAAAGGTTGAGAAGGCGAGCAAGGTCGCGCCGGCAGCAAAATAAAGTGAATGGTAAATAGTAAATCGTAAATAGAAAAAGCTTTTACGATTCACCATTTACGATTCACCATTTACGAGGTTTCAGATGGAAGCGATAGCAAGTGCAAGGTATCTTCGCGGGTCGGCGCAAAAGGCGCGGCTTGTAGTCGATATGATTCGCGGTCAGGACGTCAATAAGGCTTTGGCCATTTTGCGTTTTTCGAGCAAGCGCGCCTCGACTTTGATTGAGAAGTGCGTGCGTTCGGCGATTGCCAATGCAAATGAAGCTGCCGAGAAAGCAAACGTAGCCATTGACCCTGATGAGCTCTGGGTGAAGACCGCGTTTGTCGATCGCGGACCAACAAAAGGCCGGCGCCGCGTGCGTCCCGCTCCGCAAGGTCGGGCTTATCGTGAGCAGCGCCACTTCTGTCACGTAACAGTTCTGCTCTCAAACGACGCGCGCCCTGAGCCTAAGGCGGCGCGCCACGGTGACGGCAAGGCAGTAGCAGCAAAGCCGGCGAAGCTGGCCGAAAGCAAGGACCGAAAACGTGGCGGAGCGGCTGCCGCGCCGCGTGCGAAGCGAGTAGCGCCAAAGACAGCGGCCGCTGAAAAGCCGGACGTAGCCACCGAGAGTGTGGAGAAGCCGGCTAAGCGAGCTGCGAAAAAGAAGGTCACGAAGAAGGGCGAGTAGTTAACCGATCTCAGATCTCAAATTTGAGATTTGAAATTTCAGATTGCAGATTTCGGATACGCAAAGAACTGGAGAAGATTGTGGGTCAGAAAGTTCATCCTTACGGATTCCGCCTCGGCTATAACAAGGACTGGCATTCGCACTGGTTTGCGAAGAAGAACTATGCCGAATACTTGTTGGAGGATCTCAAGCTCAAGCGCGATCTGAAGCAACGTTTCGCCGGCGCCGGAGTTTCCCACGTCGACATTGAGCGCGCGGCAAACCGGCTCAAGATAATTATCTACACCTCGCGACCTGGGATCATCATCGGTCGCAAGGGCGCGGAAATCGACAAGCTGAAGACAGATCTTTCAGCCAAGACCGGGCGCGAAGTGCTGGTTTCGATTCAGGAAATTCACAAACCGGAATTGAACGCGCAATTGCAGGCCGAGAAAATTGCCGCGCAACTCGAAAAGCGCATCGCCTTTCGCCGGGCCATGCGCAAGGCGGTGGAAGAGTCGCTGCGATTTGGGGCCCAGGGAATCAAAGTGAAAGTTAGCGGCCGTCTGAACGGGGCTGAGATTGCCCGCAGCGAATGGCATCTTCAGGGACAGCTGCCGCTGCACACGCTCAGGGCTGACATCGATTATGGCCTGGCTGAAGCGCGCACCACCTTTGGTCAGATTGGCGTGAAGGTCTGGATCTACCGCGGCGAGATTCTTGATGCCAAAGCGGCCATGGCTCGCGGCACTGGATCAGATCCAATTAACGAAACGCGTATGGGCGAGCGCGAGCGCCGGCCACGTACTCGTCGCGAGCGTGAAGGCGGCGGCGGCTCTGATGGCCGAAGGCCGCGTGGGGAAAATGGGTAAATCGGTCTTTGGGCTTTGGTCTTCGGTCTTTGAACTTGGTGCTTTGTACTTTGACTTCAGGGTCAAGGAGTAAACATAAAGCACGAAGCTCTACAAAGTTCAAAGACCAAAGGCCCAAGACCAAAGACCAGGACAAAGCGATTAACGAAACGGGAACGCATTAATCATGTTGATGCCGAAAAAAGTTAAGCACCGAAAGCAGATGCGGGGACGCATGACCGGCACCGCGACTCGTGGCAGCGAGATCAGCTTTGGTGAATATGGGCTCAAGTGTTTGGAGCCGGCATGGATCACAGATCGCCAGATTGAAGCCGCGCGTATTGCGATGACCCGGCACATCAAGCGCGGCGGCAAGATTTGGATCCGTATGTTTCCGGACAAGCCGGTAACCAAGAAGCCCGCCGAAACACGCATGGGCAAGGGCAAGGGCGCACCGGAATATTGGGTGGCGGTAGTCAAACCCGGCCGCATCCTTTACGAGATTGAGGGAGTGGATGAGAAGACGGCGCGCGATGCCATGCGTCTGGCGGCGCAAAAGCTTCCCATCAAGACGAAATTTGTTACCCGCGCGGATCAAGAGGGAGGCGCGATTTAGTTATGAAACGGCGCGAAGAGTTAGACAAGTATCACGATCTTTCGAATGAAGAGCTGCAAACGGAAACCGCCCGTTTGAAAGAATCGCTTTTTCGTTTGAAATTTAAACTGGCCCTCGGAGAAGTGGACGCAGTCAAACGTATCCGCGAAGAAAAGAAATCGCTGGCGCGACTGCAAACAATTACGCGGCAACGTCCGTCCCAGGCGAGCAAGTAGGAGCAGTTACGAACCGCCGGATCGCCGGCAACTGAGTGAGAAAGCATGGCAGAAGAGAATCAAGCAGAAACGAATACCGCGGACCAGAGCGATGTTCCGGACAACAAGGCCAGCGCGACAACCGCAAAGGTAGCGCGCGCGCATCGCTCGCAGAAGGTCGGGGCTGTAGTTTCCGACAAGATGCAAAAGACAGTGGTGGTGCGCGTCGATCGGCTGGTGCGCCACACGAAGTATCGTCGCTACGTTCGTCGCACCTCAAAATTCATGGCGCATGATGACCTGGGCGCGACCATTGGCGACAAGGTGCGAATTGTTGAAACGCGCCCGATGTCCGCGCGGAAGCGCTGGCGCGTAATTGAGATAGTGCAGAAGGCAGCTAAGTAGAATTTCGGATTGCGGAATGCGGATTTCGGATTTGAAGATGCAAAGAAGACTTTTTGAATCCGCAATCCGAAAACCGAATTCCGAAATGAGGTAAGGTCATGATTCAGATGCAGACCTCCCTGGAGGTCGCCGACAATTCAGGCGCGAGACGGGTAGAAATGATCATGCCCATTGGCGGATCGACCGGCAAGATCGCCAGCTTGGGTGATCGGATTAAAGTTACGGTTAAAGAAGCGTCGCCGGACGGCACGATCAAGAAAGGAACGGTGCAGGACGCGGTGATCGTGCGCACTCGTAAAGAGGTGCGGCGTAAGGACGGAACCTATATTCGTTTCGATCAGAATGCCGCCGTACTCATTAAAGAAGACGGCACGCCGATCGGCACGCGCGTGTTCGGGCCGGTGGCGCGCGAACTGCGCGATAAGAATTTCATGAAAATCGTGTCACTGGCGCCGGAGGTTATTTAAGAATTATGGCGGGAAAAAAGCGCTCAAAAATTAAGAAGAACGATCAGGTAGTGATTATTGCCGGCCGTGACAAGGGCAAGCGTGGTCGCGTGCTCGAGGTAGCGCCGATTACGGGAAAAATAAAAGTTGAAGGCGCCGGGATGATCAAGCGACACCAGCGGGCCAACCCGCAAAGCAATCGGGGCGGCGGTATCATCGAGAAGGAAGCCTTTATTAACATTTCCAACGTCCAATTGATCGATCCGCAATCGGGCAAGCCGACGCGCGCCAGATATCAAATTGAAGGTGACGGTTCCAAAATTCGCGTTGCCGCCACTAGCGGACAGTCGTTGGAGAAATAAGACGGTGAATAGTAAGTAGTTCACGAGGTTTGAGATGGCAGCAAGGTTAAAAGAGCGGTATCAAAAAGAAGTGGCTCCGGCGATTGCCAAGGAGTTTGGAATTACAAACCCAATGGCGATTCCGCGCGTTCAGAAAGTAGTTCTTAACATGGGTATGGGCGAGGCAATTGCCAATGCCAAGATTCTCGATACGGCGGCGGACGAGCTTCGTGCAATCACTGGCCAGAAGCCGGTGATTACCAAGGCGAAGAAATCTATCGCTTCGTTCAAGTTGCGCCAGGGAATGCCAATCGGCGTGATGGTCACGCTGCGTGGCGATCGCATGTATGAGTTCCTGGACCGGCTGGTATCGATTGCGCTGCCGCGCGTGAGAGACTTCCGCGGAGTTTCGCCGAAGGCATTTGATGGTCGCGGCAATTACACCATCGGCGTCCGCGAGCAACTGATTTTCCCCGAGATCGACTTTAACAAGGTCGATAAGTTGCGCGGCATGAACATTTCGATTATCACGAGCGCGCGAGACGATGAGCAGGCTCGTGCACTTTTGAAGGGCCTGGGAATGCCCTTTAGGGCGTAAGGACGTTATGGCAAAGAAATCATTAATTGCGAAATCGCAGCGAAGGCCGAAATTTGCGGTCCGCGCCTACACCCGTTGCAAGCGGTGCGGTAGAGCGCGTGGCTATCTACGAAAGTTTAGTTTGTGCCGCATCTGTTTTCGCCAGTTGGCGCTCGAGGGACAAATCCCCGGCGTTGTTAAGTCTAGTTGGTAACCGAGCAGTGAAGAGTGACAAGTGAAAAGTGACAAGCAATTGCTTTGTCTCATCACTCATCACTCATTGCTCATCACTTGGAGTTTTATAGATGACTGATCCTATTGCCGATATGTTGACGCGAATCCGCAATGCTATTGCGGCGAAACATTCGCGCGCGGATATTCCGGCTTCGAAGCTGAAACTTGAGATCGCCCGCATTCTAAAGGAAGAGGGTTATATCAATAACTTTGTCCTGAAGGGTGAAGGACTGAAGCGCACCATACGCATTTTCCTTCGCTACGATGCGCGCGGCACGTCGTCCATCACGTACCTGCAAAGAGTTTCGCGGCCTGGTCGGCGTGTTTACGTCGGCTCGAGTGATATTCCGAAAGTCCTGGGCGGGTACGGCGTGAACATCGTCTCAACTTCCAGGGGTTTGATGAGTGGGAAAGCGGCGCGCCGCGAAAACATAGGCGGAGAACTGCTGGCGCAGATTTATTAGGAAGTGAATAGTGAAAGGTGAAAAGTAAAAAGCAAGAACAATGAACGGTTCTTTTCCGGTTCGTCACTTTTCACTTGTTACTTTTTACTGAGGTTTATTTATGTCGCGCATAGGTAAGAAAATAATCACACTACCCAAAGGCGTCTCGGTGACGATTGGCGAGCAAGTGCTCGAAGTGAAGGGACCGAAAGGCAGCTTGAAAACTCCGATTCCCGGGGGAATCAGTTTCAAACTCGAGGGCGATGAGCTCCGCGCTGAACGCACGTCGGACGATCTGGCGCCGCTGCACGGCCTCGCTCGCGCACTGGCGAACAATGCCATTGTCGGCGTGACCGAAGGGTTCTCCAAACAGATGGACGTGGTTGGGGTTGGTTATAAAGCCGACGTACAGGCGAAGCGAATCGTGTTCTCGCTTGGCTATTCCCATCCGATCGACTTCCCTTTGCCTGACGGCGTTGAAGCTAAAGCCGAGCGTATGACGACCAAGGGAAGTATCCAGCAGTATCAGACGACGCTGACCCTGACCAGCATTGACAAGCAGAAGCTCGGACAGGTCGCGGCAGAGATGCATAAACTGCGCAAGCCGGACGCCTACAAAGGCAAGGGCATTCGCTACGCCGGCGTGCCGATCAAGCTGAAACCTGGGAAAACCGGTAAATAGTAAATCGTAAATAGTAAATGGTGGGTTCTTCTATTCACCATTCACCATTTACCATTCACGGGTAAAAGAAATGGCAAACACGAGTAGAGCAACAGTTCGCGAGGCGATTCATAGACGAATTCGCCGCAAGGTAAAGGGCAGCAGCGAGCGGCCACGGCTGGCAGTTTATCGCAGTCTGAATCACATCTATGCGCAGGTGGTAGACGATCAGCTGGGCAAGACGATTGTTTCGGCATCGACTACCGAGAAGGATTTGCGCGGTACCACGGGCGGCAATCTCGACGCTGCACGAAGGATTGGTAAAGCGATTGCTGAACGGGCGCTGGAAAAAGGAATTGAGAGCGTAGTGTTCGACCGTGGCGGATATTTGTATCACGGCCGTATCAAGGCGCTTACCGATGCGGCCCGCGAGGCCGGTCTGAACAAAAATGAAATGGCGGCCAGGGCGGCGGACGCTCAGAAGGCCGAAGCAAAGCCGGAAGAGAAAGCGGAAGAAAAGCCGCGTAAGAAAACTAAAAAGCAATGAGACAACCGAAGCACCGTATCTCGGCCCAGGGCCTGGACCTAAAAGATCAAGTTATCTCCATCAACCGCGTCACTAAAGTGGTGAAAGGCGGCAAGAATATGTCGTTCGCCGCACTGGTCGTAGTCGGCGATGAAGGTGGCCATGTTGGTTTTGGCACCGGCAAGGCGCGTGAAGTGCCCCTGGCGATCAAGAAGGCCGTCGAGGCGGCCAAGAAAAGTTTGATTCGAGTGCCACTAATTCAGAACACCGTGCCGCACCAGTTGATTGGCAAATTCGGAGCCGGACGCGTTCTGGTTAAGCCGGCATCGCAAGGTACCGGCGTAATCGCCGGTGGCGCCGTGCGTGCCGTTATGCAGGCAGTGGGTGTACACGACGTGCGCACGAAAGTTCTCGGCTCAACGAATCCGCATAATGTGGTGCGCGCGACGTTTGATGCGCTGTTGCGGATGAAAGATCCGATGGAGTTGGCGCGATTGCGAGGAAAACAGCTCGAAGAGATTTAAGAGAGCGGTAAATAGTGAAAAGTGAATAGTGAATAGTAAATAGTAGAACCATTCGCAGTTGATGATTCACGAGGTTGAGAGTGTTATGCCGAGAAAAGCAAAGAGCCCAGCAGCTAAGGCAGCGAGCGCAGGCAAGATTCGTATTCAGTACTACCGAAGTTTCATAGCGACACCGAAAACTCATAAACAGATGGTTCGCAGCCTCGGCTTGACGAAGCTCAACCAAATTGTCGAGCGTCCTGATAATGCTTCTATGCGCGGCGCGGTTGCCAAGATTCCGCACCTGTTGCGGATCGTTGAATGATGAACTTTGTACTTCGTGCTTTGTACTTTGACGGCAAGTGCAAAGTTCAAAGTTCAAAGTTCAAAGTACAAAGATCGAAAGAGAAACTATGGCATTAAGTCTGAACAATTTGAAACCCTCGAAGGGTTCCGTACACAAGAAGAAACGCGTGGGCAGAGGACCTGGCTCCGGCTTGGGGAAGACTGCCGGTCGCGGTGAAAAGGGTCAAAAATCGCGCTCAGGCTACTCCGCCAAAATAGGTTTTGAAGGCGGCCAGATGCCGTTGCATCGCCGTTTACCAAAGCGCGGTTTCACGAACATATTCAAGAAGCGCTGGCTCGAGGTCAGTTTGGGAGCGCTGGATCGAAGCTTTGAGGCCAACGAAGAGATAACGCCCGAGCTTTTGCATACGCGCGGCATAATCAAGAAGGCCAAACACGACGTAGTAGTCCTTGGTAATGGTGAGTTGTCCAAGCCGCTTCGCATCTCAGCACACCGCTTCACAAAGAGTGCGCGCGAGAAAATCGAAAAGGCCGGCGGCGCGGCAACGGAAATTGGCAAGGTAGCCTAAGCCCGGAGGCGCGAGCGAAAGGACGCTAATGGATAAGTTTTTTGCCGCTGTTCGTAATATGTTCAATGTGCCGGATCTTCGCCGGCGCATTTTGTTTACGCTTGGCATGCTCGCGGTCTATCGCCTCGGTGCACACATCGGCGCGCCTGGAATCAACAAGGATCGTTTGGATGTAGTTTGGCACGACGTGGCGGGAACGTTGCTGGGAGTGTTGGATCTTTTCTCGGGCGGAAACTTTCGCACGATTTCGATTTTTGCTCTCGGCGTGACGCCTTATATCACCGCCTCAATCATTCTCCAATTGATGACCGTCGTCTATCCCGCCTTGAAAAAGCTGCAGGAAGAAGGCGAGATGGGTCGGCAGAAGATCAACCAGTGGACCCGATATTTGACCGTTGGTCTGGCTGCCATTCAGACTTCGTTTGTCGCACACTGGCTGCAGGTAAACGGCGTCGGCGCCGATACCTGGGGGTTTCTGGCAACCACAGTGCTCACGTTGACCACCGGCACTATTTTTGTCATGTGGCTTGGCGAGCAAATTACCGAGCGCGGCGTTGGCAACGGTATTTCACTCTTGATTTTTGCGGGCATTGTGATCGGCCTGCCTCGCGGCGTGCAGCAGGTTGCAGAGCGGCTGCGCAGTGGCGACACGCTCGAGACGCTGGGAGTTTTCGGTTTGCTGGTGGCAATCGTCGCAATTATCGCCTTCATAGTCTTTGTTGAAGCAGCGAGACGTAAGGTACCGGTTAGCTACGCTAAGCGACATGTTGGGCGACAACTGGTGGGTGGACAGCAAACCACTATGCCACTCAAGATCAACATGGGCGGCGTCATTCCGGTTATCTTCGCGTCGTCGGTCCTTTCAATGCCGCAGAGTCTGTTCGCAGCTTTTCCTCCCGATCCATCTAAGCTGAATACGGCCTGGGGGAAGATTTGGACGTTCTTTCAAACCTTTCACGCCAGCGATCCCTACTACGAGTTGATCTTTCTGACGTTGATTGTGTTCTTCACTTTCTTTTACGTCTCGATCGTTTTCAACGTTGAGGAAGTGGCTGACAACCTCCGGAAGCATGGCGGCTTCATGCCGGGCATTCGTCCGGGAAGGGCGACCGCTGAATATCTCAACAGCATCCTGACGCGCTTGACCGTAGTTGGCGCTATTTATCTGGCCCTCGTTGCTTTCGTGCCGCAGTTTATGCTGAGTGGATTCAAGGTTGCTCGCCTGCCTTTGATTGGTACCTGGCTTGATCAGTTTGTAAGTGGCACGCCTGGTCTATCGTGGATTCCGACCGGTATGGGTTATCAGTTTTATTTTGGCGGCACCTCTTTGTTGATTCTTGTCGGCGTGGCCATGGACACCGTGGCACAAATTGAAGCCCAACTTGTGATGCGGAACTACGAAGGATTCCTTGGCGGCGGCGGGCGTCTGCGGGGAAGAAGGGCCTAAGCAA
>Ga0070698_100007336_pt1 | contig 11937 bp, 6 predicted proteins | sample KBSK1502metaG_FD_65477 | JGI IMG/M metagenome (GOLD analysis project Ga0070698, IMG submission 65477) | Corn, switchgrass and miscanthus rhizosphere microbial communities from Kellogg Biological Station, Michigan, USA - KBS K1-50-2 metaG | ecosystem: Host-associated > Plants > Roots >...
ATCTACGGAAACTTCAATCACGGCATTGCGCAATGGGACGATGCGAACCCCTATGACGAGAGTTATGTAGAACCCGGACCGCAGTCGCCGGGCGAGGTAAAAGATCCAGCTGATCTCCCACTATGGGGTTGTCACTCAAACGTCATTCGCAATAACACGGTGCTGATGGCTAACAAGGGTCGGGCCGCCATGCAGTCTCGCAACGGGAGCTGGGGCACAGTGATGCGAAATAACATCTTTATCAACGACCAGCCGTTTTCAATCGAGATTTTCAACACCAGCATCTTCCGGCTTGACGCCCGATTCAACGTCATTAACACCTTGAGTTATACCGAGATGCCCGAGACTCTGAAGGCCCTCGCGATCGCTCTGCCGGAAGGACCAAGTATGACAAGTGGAATTACGCGCGAAAAAATCGCGAGCGAGTTTGTGCGTTACGGAGATGAGCCCTGGGTGATTATCGAAGGAAACTGGTGGCGACTAAACCTTAACCGGCCTGACTTCCACCCGCGAGCAGACTCAAAACTTCTCGCACATCGTGGCGATGGGCGGGAACTCCCGGCCAGAGATCTCGCTGGTAATGTACGGCATGGCCCATCAATCGGAGCCCTGGAGCCTGCGATTAAGCAACATAGATCTGCGCATGACCACTCGAGTTCTTCCCTGGGACCGCGGGCGTCCCGCCCGCAATGAGCGCGCAGCGCGAACAGCGCTTTTGGAGTTGAACACTAGACTTCTCGCGCCGGACGGCGCTCGTAGCGGGCGGGACGCCCGCGGTCCCAGGGAAGAGCTCGAATGATTGAGCGACGGTTCAGGGAATTCAGCAACGTTTCAGAAAGAAAGATCGTAATGGTTAGTCGAGTCACTCTGCGGTTATTTACGTTTTTCCTGGCGCTAAGTATCGTCACCGCTATTTCCGTCTACGGCCAAAACGCGACAGCACCCGGTCGAAAACAGAAAACGAGTGTTATTCGACTGTCGCAGCTGGTCGAAGCGAACATCATTGCTACACACGCCTATCAAGTCTTGCTGGCGAAAAAATCCGGCAAAGGCGATCCCGCCTGTTATGGATCAGGTAAACTTTCGGATCGTGAACTCGATGCGCTGGTGGAGCACCAGGCTAAGCTGTTGAAATCCAGTATGCCGGCCGTGAACGCATGGGTTCGCGGCGCGAAATCCGATTTTGATCCGGCCCTAAACCTCAAACCGATTCTCTCTTCTGGATTGGCCATCCCGGCTAATGCACCAGTCAATATTTTCGCTGACTACCTGCGCCGCAAGACGAAAGCCCACGACCCAAAGATCCGACCCATTGCCAGCCTTTATCAAACGGTGCTCGAAGTTGAGCGCGATGGCGACCTTTTGCAGGATGAGTTTGCTTTCTACATTGCCCTCGGCCTGCCGGTCTACGTAGGACAATTGCGCCTGCCGGGCAGCGACGCAGACATGCTCGCCGCTGGTCGAGAGCTGGCTGGGCGTGCCTGTGTTGCGCCTTTTGATACGGGCGCGGCGGAATGGCAGATCGCGGGGCGCAAGATCTGGAACTGGGGTGAGAAGAACCTGCACATCCGCGATGAAAAGGTGCTCGCTGCCGAGTTGCTCAATGAGCAGGATGTAAGAGTTCTCAGGCCTCGTTTGCGAGCGCTGCCTTCACAGAAGATCGCCGTTGTCGGTCACTCATTCACGATGGGGCTGCACTGGTCTTCGCCTTCGAGTTTTGTTCCCATCGTCATCGACATCTTCAGACGCGAGAATCCGAAAGTAGAGTTCAAACAATTCGCAGGTGGTGGCTTGACGGCCACGCGCGCGCAGCAACGCTTCTATCAGAGTGTGCTCGATTGGAAGCCAGACAAAGTGCTGCTCGTGGTTATGACACGCACTGACGCGGACTACCAGGCGCTGAAGGAGCTTGGTGTTGGATTCGCTGCCGCCGGCATCAAGACGTATATGTTTGACGAAATACACGATCCGGAAAGTGTCAATCCCAACACAGGTCAGCGGGCCCTGGCGGCTGCCCGCGACGGGAACATCGAGGTGATTGAGGTTGGCAGCGTCTTATCTTCGTCGCCTGACCGGGCCAGGTTTGTTTGCCTTGACGGAATTCACATGACCGAGCCGTATCACCGGTTGATGGCGAAGGAGTGGCTCAAGTTTCTGGCTGGCGTGCGGTGAGCGAAACGCGAAGACGCTAACAGGTAGATCATGGGGGAAGTGGTCAACTCTTTGGAGTGCGCCGACCTGTCGGCGCTTTGGGTCTGCGGCGACCTGTCGCCGCCAGCTTTCAATAGATTCGAGGCGCCATGGCCGCGACAGGTCGCGGCCGGGCCAAAGCGCTGACAGGTCAGCGCACTCCAAAGAGTTGCGTCTTTTCGAATTAAAGTTGAAATAGATCGTCTGTTTTGTCGGAAAGGATCTCAGTGAAAAGCGTAAGCAAGAAGCATCGCACAAGGCTCCGGTACCCACGGTTGTTGAGGGGGTTCATAGTCGCGTTTTGTCTCGTTTTTGTTACCTTAATAAACCCGCTCGGTGTGTACGCGCAATCCAGTCCAAATATTACCAGGCCTCGAATGCTGATCGGCGAGCGTGATCCACTTACCGGATTCAACGTTTTGCGCACGAGATTGGCAACAGGCGCGCACCCTTCTGATGCGATTGATGGTTGGGCGCTCAGCTACCTGCTAACTCACGAGGAATCTTTCGCGCAGAAAGCAGTTGAGGAAATGCGACGTACCCACCCGCCAGAGTTGGTGGGATCGCGCACCTATCCCGAATACGTAAAGTGGTCGTTGGCCTTCGACTGGCTCTACAACTATCCGGGCTTTGATGCGCAACTCAAGGATCGTATCGCGTTGGAACTTTTGAAGGCCGCAGAGAAGATGATGGAGGACCAGTCGCTCAAAGAAGTGCAATTGGCGATGTATCACAATTATCCGGTTCGCTACCTCACACTTGCTGTGTTTGCACTTACCGCCATTGAAGGCCATCCCTCGGTAGAGGCGCGCGCCGCGCCACTGAGGGCGCACGCCCAGAAAGTTTTCGATCACATTCTCGATTTGACAAACTTCATCACACCCGATGGCGGCTACCACGAATCGATGGACTACCAGCGGATCACCTACGCTCCGCTCGCGCTGTTGGCCGAACTACGTCGCACTGCCGGCAACAACGATCCGGCGCGACGCTACACTCTCTTTCATCATTACACCGATACCTATCTCTACAAGGTGCTGCCTGACGGCACCACCGCGCGCGATGACGACAATGAATTTCCTTACCTCCAGTGGGAAGACAACATCTGCCTTGCTTATGCGGTTAATCGTTTCAAAGATCCATTTGCCGCCTGGATCCTGCGCAACAGCGGCTGGCCCTCGCGCAAAGATTACCGTATTCCGATTACTCAGTTTTTATGGGATGACCGGGACGTTGTACCGCGCAATCCAGCTGACACAGACGACGCCGAGATTTCACGCAACTATTTCTTCCGGGGCATTGGACACCTGATCATGCGTGATGGGTTCGGGCCCGACTCGACCTGGATCGAGTTCAATTCGGGTCCCTACCTCGCCAAGCACGACCACCTTGATCAGAATCATTTCTCCATCTACCACAAAGGCTATCTGGCGACCGAGAGTGGTGCCGACTACACTGACACGGAAAGCCCGCACTACCTGAACTACTACCGCCGCACCATCGCTCACAACTCGATGTTGGTTTACAAGACGGGAGAAAAATTCTTCTGGGCGGAGAATCTTTGGGCCGCCGCCAACGACGGTGGACAGCGCATGGACTCTTCTCGTTATTGGAATACCGTCCGTAGTCGGGAAGATTTCGAACGCACCCGTGACCTCTGGGATACCGGACACATGGAGGCGACGGACTATCAGCCGGACGCGTATCACTACGCGCGCGGCAATGCGACGCGCGCCTATCAGCCTTCAAAGATGGAGCACTTCACCCGCGAAGTAGCCTACACACCCGGGAACAATGTGCTGGTGATTTTTGACCGCGTGCGGAGCACCGACCCGAACTACAAGAAGGTTTGGTTGCTGCACGGAGTCGGCGAGCCGCGCGTTACCGCTGAGGCGAAGGGAAGAGATATTGGCCACGGCGGTATGGCCTACGCGAATGCCACGGCCTTTACTTCTGAAGATGGTCAGGGACGTTTGCGAGTTCATTCATTGCTCCCGCGCGAACGCGAAGTCGTAAAGCGTGGCGGGCCCGGTTTCGAATTCTGGACGCCGGGCGATGAGTTTGGCGGAAGCTGGGGAACAGGGAAGAATTGGCCACTGGATCCACCGGCGGGTGGACCGCTCACCACCGATCCTTATCTCCGGAAGATGTGGAAGACTTTCTGGGGAGACGACTTTGACAAACTACTACCTTCGAACACGCGCGCGGTTGTGCCCGCGGCCTGGCGGGTCGAAGTATCGCCTGCGAAACCCGCCAAGGAAGATTTTTTCTTACATGTTTTGGAGATTGGCGATCGTGGTGATCTGCGTGCGCCGCGGGTTGAGTTGGTAGATGGATCAAATCTGATTGGCGCCCTGGTCGAAGGTGGCACCATCACGCTCTTCGCGACTATCGACGGTCCAGTAACGAGCGGTGAAGTAACAATCCCAGCGGTGGACACAAACTGGTTGCTCATCTCCGGATTGAAGCCACATGCGAAGTATGAACTCCAGATGACTGGAGGCCGGGCAAACTGGCGCGGCGGCCTCTTTAATGGTGTGCCCGGCGGAAGCTACATCGGGACTGCGAATGGTTCCGGCGTAATGTACTTGCCGTTCAAGGGTCAGAAGGATGGCAGGCTGCGATTGCGGCTGCTATCGGCGGAGTAAATCGAGTAACGCTGAAAGCGTTGGCTAATGTCAGCCCAGGGTTTGCTTTGAAACCCTGGGTTCAAAAATGCGAGAAGAGATTGTTCGCAACCCTGAAGGGGTTGCGAGCTTTTGTGGTAACAAACGCGCGCAACTCCTTCAGAGTTGCGCCTTCGAGAAATGAGATGCGTTGTCCCAGGGTTGCCGAAGCGCAACCCTGGGCTGGAATTGGCGAACGCTTTCAGCGTTATTCGTTTTCTGTAAGTCTTCTCAAAAAATCGGTAGCATTTCGACTTCTAAGCAAAGCCGTGACTATGAACAAAACAACACGCTTATCAATCGCCGCGGTTTTCACCGCACTCCTTTTTTATACCAATGCCTTTGCGCAACCCCGACACGGCAAGGCTGCTCGCGTCAATAAACCCCTTCATGAAGTGAACCCGGTGGCGCGGCCCAACGCAAACCACGTCATTGCAATTACAGGCGCGACCTTGATTGACGGGCGCGGCGGCGCTCCGCTGCTTGATGCAGTCGTGATCATTCGTGGCGAAAAGATTGTCGCAGTCGGCAACCGAGCCGCAGTGTCGATTCCCGCCGAAGCGGAAGTGATCGATTCGAAGGGTCTCACGCTCCTTCCCGGTTTGATCGACTCCCACTTTCACATCGACGGCGACGATCCTTTGCCCGCACTCTATCTTACGCACGGAATAACTTCTGTTCGCGATCCCGGCCAGTGGACCGAAGCCTACGACGTCGCTCGCAAAGGACCCGCACCCATACCACGATTGTTCCTGTGTGGCCCTCACCTTGACTCGCCGCCGCCCGCTTATCCCACTGACTCATACATAGTGAGAGATGCGGAGGAAACGCGGAATGCAGTCAACCGCTTTGCGGACGAGGGAGCTTCGGGGATTAAGGTCTACTACCGCCTGCCTCTCGCGCTTATCAGAGTTGCGGTGGAGACGGCACACGCTCGCGGTCTTCCCGTTACCTCGCACCTGGAGATTGTGGATGCGACTGACGCTATCCGCGCCGGCGTTGATGGCGTGGAGCACGCGACCTCGTTTGGAACGGCGCTACTGCCATTGCGCGAAGCCGAGAAGTATCGGCAGGCGGTGCTGGCAGATAACAACGCTCGTCGCGAAGGTAGGTATCGGGCGTGGAGTACGGTCGATCTCGATTCGGCGCGCGCCGCCGCGGTCTTTAAGTTGATCGTTGAGCGCGGCACGATAGTCTCACCGACCCTTGCCGTCTTCGAACGGCAGCCGGGCGACAAAGATACGACCGAGATGCATGTCCGCGCTTTCAAACAGATGGAGGGGTTTGTAGGCCATGCCTTTCGTGCCGGAGCGCACGTCGTGGTTGGTTCTCATTCCGATGTGCCACACGCAAAGCGTGGTTGGGCTTATCAAAGGGAGTTGGAACTGCTGGTGGATTCAGGCCTAACTCCAATGCAGGCGATCGTTGCGGGCACTCTGGAAAATGCGAAGTTCTTTCATGCCTCTGATCGCCTGGGAAGTATTGAAGCGGGCAAACTCGCGGATCTGGTGTTGGTCGAGGGAGATCCGCTGCGAAACATCAGCGATATGCGGCGAGTCAAACGCGTTATGCTCAATGGCGAGTGGGTTAAAGGGGCCGGCGCCGAAGAGAAATGAGGATGGAAATGTTGCACGAAAAGTTGGAAATTCATGGGTGCTTCAAAAATCGAGTAACGCTGAAAGCGTTTGCTAATGTCAGCCCAGGGTTTGCTTTGAAACCCTGGGTTGAAAATTACGAGAAGAAATTGTTCGCAACCCTGAATGGGTTGCGAGGTTTTAAGGTAGCAACCGCCTTCGAGAAATGAGATGCGTTGTCCCAGGGTTGCCAAAGCGCAACCCTGGGCTGGAATTGGCGAACGCTTTCAGCGTTATTCATTTTCCGGAGGTCTTCTCAAAAAGTGGGTAGCATTACAAGTTATCTGATCGCCAACGGCATCGCGGGATTTGTTTTTGTGCAAAGCTCATGAGAAACAACCATCCATCACTCATGCGCGTTCTTTTAGTGTCGTGCGCGTCGTTATTACTCTGTGGAGCGGCGCAGGCCCGGGGCAAAACCGTCTATGTGCACTTACTTGATGGCGACGACGCACGGGGTGATGGCAACTACACACGTCCGTACAAATCCTGGCGGGTGGCTCTGCGTCATGTTGGCAGCGGCGATACGATCGTCGCGAAGAACGGCGACTATAGAAAAGCCGGACGTGAAGGCAGTTGGGGCGGGCTCAAACTGATCTTGACGATGGGCGACCAACTCGAACCTGGCGATCCGCGCCAGCCTGTTCCGCCGGGAACGCCGCCTGAAGCAATCGGCATTTACCGCTACGATCCCGCCAATCCACTCACGATACGCGCCGAGACAAACCAGGGCGTCATCATCGATCACATTCGGTTTCATTTGGCGCGCGGGATCGTTATCGAGGGGTTTGAGATTTTTCCGAATCCTTACTACGCGGATGAGCAGGGAAAGAAGCTCAACCGTCGCCGCAATGGAATTCACGGCGACAGCGTCTACGAACCTGAAGACCAATACAACCGCGTGAAGACTAATGATCCGCCGGGTGGACACACGGCCGCCTGGTATGACCGCTCGCTCTGGACCAGTTACATCACGATCCGCAACTCGAAAATTCATTACGAGTGCCCCCCGGCCGGGTGCACTTCAGCATACGATCCGTTGCAGGACGACGATCGGCTTTATCTCATTAAGTTCAATCAGTCCCACCATATTACGGTGGAGGACTGCGAACTGTTTGACGGCAAGAATTTTCAACGCAAGCCGGCCATCGACCTTCCTTGTAGCGACGACGTGATCGTGCGCCGGAACCTAATCCGCAATTGTCATCGGGGTGTGGTAAGCAAAGGCGGCGGTCGTAGAGTACTGATCGAGGCCAACGTCTTTGTTGATAATTCGGGCGCAGCATTTTCGGGCGGTTCTACTGATCCGGATCTCTTCATCGACGGGCGCTTCGGCGATCCTTGTTCGTTCGCCGTCTTCGAATCTTATGACATGACAGCCCGCGATAACCTGGTTGTCTCCACGCGGCCAGGCGAACGTCCGGTTGAGGCCATTGCGATCTGGGCCGCGAAGAACGCGATCATCGCGAACAATACTTTTGTCGGTGTTGGTGAGCGTGGCGTTTTACTCGTACGTCCCGGGAATGAGGTCGACAGCCCTGCCAAAGGATGCGGGCGTTCAGTCCGTCTGACGCGAACTGAAGATCTTACCTTGAGGCGTAATGTGTTTGTCCTATCGGGAGTGGTAGACGAGACCATGCTGTATCAAACCTCAGGAGTTGGCACAGCAGTACTGAGATTTGATCACCGTGACAATACCTTCTACAACCGGGGTCAGGAAGTTCCAGTGGGAGGACTAGCCGATCCTAATAGGGAGCCGGGCTTTAGCAAGAGCGACCCGGAGTTGGCGGGAGGGCAGGGAACTGATTACGCGACGTGGATGGCGACCGCGAAACCCAAAAGCAACTCGCCATCGCTCGGTCGTGGCGTGCATGGCGGCAATTGAGGGCGTCCAAGATCGAATAACGCTGAAAGCGTTAGCTAATGTCAGCCCAGGCCGGGGTCCCCACGCGGGCGGCCCGCGTGGGGTGGAAGTGTTTGCTTTGAAACCCTGGGCTCAAAAATGCGAGAAGAGATTGTTCGCAACCCCGACTTGTCGGGGGTTGCGGGGGTTGTGGTAACAAACGCAGCGCAACTCCTTCAGAGTTGCGCCTTCGAGAAATGAGCTGCGTTGTCCCAGGGTTGCCAAAGCGCAACCCCGGGCTGTAATTGGCGAACGCTTTCAGCGTTATTCATTTTCTGTAGGCTTCTCAAGAGTGACAGCATTTCGACTATGGCAACCTGCTTGCTCAGTCATCATTTCCAACTGACGTCGTCCGATCGCTTTGATTTGTGAGTCTGGCCACTTCTCCAGAAACTCGTATGCAGGGTGATTCAACTTTTCGCGGCAGGGATTGCGCGCTGCATTGTAACTGCAGATGAGCGACCAGCGTGGATTTGGGCTCCGGTTCGCGTCGGAGCGATGCAGCAGATTGCAGTGGAAGAAGAGTGCAGACCCCGGTTCCATCTCACACTGTACCAACTCCAGATGCTTGAGTGCTTCCTGTACCCGCTCGATGTCGGCGCCGGTTTGTTCGCCGGCTTTGCCGTGATCGATGCGACCCATGTGATGTGATCCCTTGATCACTTGCAGGCAGCCGTTCTCAGAAGTTGCGCGATCAATCGCAACCAGGCAGCTCGCCATAAAAGGAAACAGACAGGCATTGGAGTACCAGTAACCATAATCCTGGTGCCACTCCCAGGCTCCGCCCACGAAAGGTTCCTTTAGCATCATTTTGTGGTGGTAGTGGTAAACCTCACCTCCCAGCACTTGCTCCATTGGCTCTACGATGCGTGCGCAGCGGACAAAAGCGCTGTAGATGTCTTCACCCAGGGAACCCGTAATCCATAACTTGCTCCGTCCACTGGATAAGTCGAGTCGCTCCTGTGCCTGTTGCTCTATTTGCTGATCACCCTTGGCGATATTAAGGAGCAGGTCCATTTCTTCGTTATCGAAGAGATCTGTTACGAGCAGATATCCGTCGCGAGTGAATAGCTCAATCTGTTCTGCGGTCAACCTGGGCATGAATTCTTCTCCTGAGTTAACCGGAAGACGTCAGACCTTCGCGTTTCGCCGGCCTTCTTCTTCCTCATTTGAAAATCGCGATTCTATTCGTATCGAAGCGCCACCAGTGGATCGACTTTAGCTGCGCGGCGCGCAGGTAACCAACAGGCAATCAGGGCGACCAGTGTCAGTAAAGATCCGATAGCGATCAACGTCAACGGATCGGTCGCTTTGATTCCGTAAAGTTGTTCAGTCATACGCCGCTGCCAGGTTTTCGGTCCGAAAAATTGACTCTGCAGCAGGCGATTCAATGCATACCAGATCAACGCTCCGACCGCGAGTCCCAGCAACACTAATTTCATCCCCTGCCAGATTACCAACCTCAGCACGCTGCTCATTTGAGCGCCGAAAGCCATCCGAATGCCGATCTCTTTTGTGCGTTGGCCAACGGAGTATGCCAACACCCCAAAGAGACCAATGGCGGCGAGCAGTAGCGCTACGCCGCCGAAGAAACTCAGGAGGCGCGCATAGAGCCGTTCCTGTCCCAGCGTGGCCTGAGCGCGAGCTGATTGCGTGCCGATTGCGGTGACCGGCAGATTGCTGTCCAGTTCGTGCACGACGTTACGTACCGTCTTGGCCAATGTCATTGGTTCGCCCGCTGAACGCAAGACGAAATGCATCTCACCAATTGCGTCACCTTCCTGTCGCCAGGGAGTGTAGAACAACGGCTGGATCTCCTCGCGCTGGTTCTCGTATTTAGTGTCAGCTACGACCCCAACGATCTCGATTTCACGCTTGTTATCAAGTAGTGTGACACGCTTGCCGAGTACGTCCTGGTCAGGGAAGAATTTGCGAACGAACGTTTGATTGACGATCGCCACGCTGGGCCCGCGCTGATCGTCCTGCGCTGTAAATTCACGGCCCCGCAGGAAGGGAATTTCCATCGTCGCAAAATAGTTCTCGCGCACCATCTGACGCATGGTGTCACGCTCAGGCGCAGTGTCTTCGGTCTCGCCAGGCAGCAGAAAGTCATTAAACCAATTATCATTCGCGATGAGTTCTACCCGCGCAAATGTGGCGGCACGCACACCTGGCAAATGATCCAATCTGCTAAAGAGTTGTTGATAGAACTGCAACAGCCGTTCGTCTTTGTAACCGCTCGCCTGGGGCTGCAAGCTGAAGACCAACAGGTCTTCCTGATTGAAGCCGAGATTGACTTGCTGCAGGTTATGAAGCGTGCGGATGAACAATCCGGCGCCAATTAATAACAAGAATGAGAGAGCCACCTGCAGGACCAGCAGTCCCTTGCTTATTCGTGACACAGTGCCGGTCGTTCGGCGGCTGTGTTTGAGCGCCGTTGCCAAATCCAGACTCGTTGCACGCCAGGCCGGAGTCAAGCCAAAGAGAAGGCCAGTCAATAGCGAAACCGCCACCGTGAATACCAGCACGCGCCAATTCAGACTGAGGTCAACACCGCTCGGTAAGAGTCCAGTCTCTTTATCAGTCAGCGCCAGGAGCACGCTCTTTCCCCAGAAAGCAAAGAACACTCCCACTGTGCCGCCCAAGGCTGCTAGCAGCAAGCTTTCAGTCAATAGTTGCCGGATCAATCGCCAGCGTCCGGCCCCAACTGCGAGTCGCACGCTGATCTCCGGACCACGCAACGCCGCGCGCGCGAGTAACAAATTGGCCAGGTTAGCGCAGGCAATCAGCAAAACCAGCGCCACTACAATGAACAGTCCGTAAATGGTGGACGCGTAACTCTTGCGCACGTCCGGCATGCCCCGACTGCCGGATTCCGATAGTAGTTGCGGATAATCTTTCGGATCGAGTTGCGATGGCGCCGTTTGATTCGCTTTCCTGGGCTCTGGCATTACTTCCAGGGCGGCGTTTTGAAATGCACCATTCAAACTTTCTCGTGCTTGCTCGTGGGTCGCACCGGGGTTGAGTCGTCCCATCAAGTTCAGCCACCAAACACCAGCTTCGTTTGCGGTTCCGAGATTGCTGTTCTCACCCAACACCAACGGCTCGACGGCCAGGGGAATAGTGACGGCGGGTTGATAGTCCACTTGCGATGTTCCAGTGAACTCGGGAGGAGTGACGCCGATGATAGTGAAGGATTGCCTGTTCAGAAGAAGCTGCTGCCCGATAACGGCGGGATTCGCACCGAAGCGCGCCTGCCAAAACTGATCGCTGAGTACAACGACGGGCGTTGCGCCTGGTCGGTCATCTTCAACCGCTATCGGACGTCCCAAGCTCGGTTGTAATCGGAGCCCGCTGTAATAGCCGCCGGACACAGCCTGGCCGTTGACGATTTCCGGTTGATCGCCAACTTTCGCAGTCAGCTCACGAATTGGACCGAAGGCAAACAGATCGCTGAGCGGACTCTCTGACCCCACTGTAACCCGTGCCTGCTGCATCTTTTGGATTACGTCATATCGAAAGAGCGAAAGGCCCCGCATGTCTG
>Ga0070698_100007337_pt1 | contig 11935 bp, 10 predicted proteins | sample KBSK1502metaG_FD_65477 | JGI IMG/M metagenome (GOLD analysis project Ga0070698, IMG submission 65477) | Corn, switchgrass and miscanthus rhizosphere microbial communities from Kellogg Biological Station, Michigan, USA - KBS K1-50-2 metaG | ecosystem: Host-associated > Plants > Roots >...
AGTTCGGCCAGCGAGTAAGGTGTTGCGGGTGGTGGCGGAACTTTCGCGTTAGCGCAATTCGGATCCGGAGCCGCTCCGTCACCAAGCTGTGCAGTGGTGCAAAGCGGTGGCGGCGGTGGCACTGCCGGCGCTGCCGGTGTCGTCGCCAACGGCGGTTTCTGATTGAGAATACTGACGTTTGCAGGGCGATCGACGACCATCGCCGGATCGCCAACCGACCACGCACTAAGGAAAAACTCTTCAAACTTGCAGTCAGCACAATTGCCCATCGGGCCGACGCCGACGCGGTTGGCGTAGATCTCCGCGCCAATTCCACCAGTGCCGTAGTTGATCGCAAATGCATCTTGACCGGCGATGGTTGTAGTTCGCACTGAAGAATTCGTTGCCAGGACTGGAAACGCCTGCGTCGCCACGCCTGGAGATGAACCATCCAGAGATCCTCCGAGCGCACCGTGATAAATAATTGTGACCTCACGATACGGCTGTCTTCGATCCGGTGACGCAGGATTCTTACAGAACAGCGGATCGACTCCCGCCGGCGGAACAGGCGCACCCGCGTCGCAGTTGACTTCCGGTTGCGTAAATCTGCCCGCGTTTGGACCCGTAATCAACGCCGTCAGATCCGTGTGAACGATGTTGAGATTGCCATCCAACATCTTCAGGATCGGTGTGTTCGCGGGAATCGGACTTCCGTCAGGATAGGTCGAGCCCGCTGGATAGACTGCGTTGTAGTTGACGATTGGATGACCATCGGCTGTCGAACCAGTCGATGCCAGTTTCAGATCCTGTTGGGTAACCTGACTGCGGTACCACTCAGCACCAGCCGGTTGCACGTTGAGGGCGCCAAACAAACCGTTCGTGATGTGGCTGCCGATCGAGGTCGTGTCGCCCATGCTGTAGACGAGAAACGTGCCTTCTTCTCTTGCGAAGAGCGTGTAGGTTTGTGTTTGCGACGGCCAAGTCGTTCCCGGCGACGGCGCGGGAACAGGTGACGGACTCGCGAGACTCGAATCATTCCGACCCACGAACGAACCATCGTCCTTTGGACCGGTGACCCATTCCATGCCCTGAACGTGAAGTGAAACTTCGGGTGTTTTGTAGGGCTCGCCAGGAGGCGCTGGAGTCGGAGTAGTAATCGCGAAGTTGGCCGGCGGGATGTTGTTGGTTAACGTGATCTGAATACAGTCGCCGACGTTTGCACGCAGCACGATTGGTCGCGGTCGCTTATCGGCACGCAGTTGCTTGCCGAGTCCGCCGACGGTGTCGCTCTTGAGTGCGAAGACCATTCCGCCCGGTATGATCGCGCCAAGACGGTTCAGGAAGATCGGTTGCGCCACCGCAACGACGTCTGCCTTCACTGTTCGCTGGCATTGAGCCTGCATCGGCGCAGGCGCGGCAATAAATGTTACTTCTTTGTCAGTTTTTGTTTCGGCAACGTTAGCAGACTCAACGGAAGTTTTTGTCGCAGTGGTTTCATCCGGAGTCACAACCGTCGCTGGAGCGACAGGCGTCACATCAACAGTCACTCGCGCGGGCGCTGCCGGCTCTTCAATCGGCTTTTCCGATAGTGTTCGCGGAGTCTGCGCTATCGACGAGTTAGCGCTGAACAGAAACAAAATTAGCAAAGCAAGGTAGCTGACGGGTGTTACCGTACCCTTTTGACGGAGCATGTCGCTTCTCCTTATTCATTTGCGGAACACACACACTGCAAGGTTGAGGTTTCATTGGCCGGACGATAGCCGGGAATCAGGACAAACTAACTATTTTGAAACGAAGCGTGAAACTGCCGGACGTGAAGTAGGGTTTCCGCCTTGAACTTTTTTTATGACACAAGCAGCCTAATTCGCCTCTGTTGCTGTGTCAAGCAAAATTCCTTGCAGCCAACAAGATATGGCCAGAAAAAGAAAGTTGAAAAATTGAAATTTACTTTCGATTTGCTGCTTCGGTGATCAACTTCACGAGCGAGGTGGGCGAAGAAAGACCATAAGCACGAGTCCAGTATCCAGATTCGTCGTTTCCGATCAGGATCATTGGGGTGTGATCGTTTTTGTTGGTGATGGCGACGCCGAGTTCCTGCAAAAGTGAATTGATGTCAGAAGTGTTGCCGGTGACAAAGGCCCAACCAGGTTCAGTTTTGAACTTCGCAGCAAAATCGCGCAGTCTTTCCGGCGTGTCGATGGCAGGATCGACACTGATCGAGATCAATTGCACGGGAGACTTCTGTTCCGCTAGCTGCTGTTGCACGCGGCGAAATGTAGCCGTTAAGGGAGGACAGATGGTAGTGCAGGTAGTGAAGATGAAATTGATCGCGACAACTTTGCCCTTCACGAGATCGGTGTAGAAGTTTAGTGACTTTCCATTCTGATCCTGAACTGCAATGTCCGGAATGTGCAGCGAAGAAACAGCGCTGGTCTCACTCTTCACTGCGGGAGCTTCAGCCGGTTTGTCCGGCGTGAATCGCAGCACCATCTGACACTTCGGACACCGGCCCGGCTTCTTGCTCTTCACATCGGGATGCATCGGACACTCGTAATGCCCGGCTACTTTTGATGTCGAACTCTTTGGCGTTTGTGCGACAAGCGGCACAAAACCAAGTAACAGCAAAACTACAAAGGCCTTAATCAACATATCCGTATAAAAATCCGTGTTATCCGTGGCTATTGTGGCTTGTCGTTGAGCACACTCTCAACCACTTTCATCAACTCATCATCCTTCGCAAGTCCAAAAGCCTTCTTCCACAACCCCGTGCGTTCGTTACCGATGATGAAGATGTTGAGATGATCGTTTTTGTCGTCGACAAACTGCCCAATCTTTTTGAGCGCGAAATCGACGTTTGCTTTATCGCCGCTGAGGAAGAACCAACCGGGACCGGCGTTCAGTTTCTTCGCATACGCATTCAAATTGGCCGGCGTATCAACCGTCGGGTCGACGCTGATGGAAACGAAATAGACTTCCTTCCCCATGTGCGCGCCGAGCGCTTTCTGGAGCTTTTCGAGGTTTCGATTCAATGGCAGACAGCTTCCCGTGCAAGTTGCAAAGAAAGAGTTGATCACAACCACCTTGCCTTGCAGCAGATCGCTGTAGAAGCGCATCTTCTCGCCGTTTTGATTCACCAGCAGGACGTCAGTGAAATACTTCTGTGCGCTCGACTCTGCGTTTTTATTTGCCTGACTCACTTCCTGCGCTATCAGCGAGCTGCATCCAAGGAATAAAACCACAGCCGACAAAGCGAGGGTCTTGAGTATTGCATTCATCATGACTTCTTTGTTTCCAAAACAAGCGGCGTTATCTGGCTGAAAGGTACATCCAATGAAGGAATCCGGAAGTGCACATAATATACGCCTGCTTGCGGAGGTGTGAAACTCATTTCATAAACTCCGTCGCCGATCGGCTTGGCAGCCATGCGGTCCTGCCAAATTCCGGGCGCCAAAAAAACCAACACACCCAGATCGTTCAGATTTGATTTAGCTTCGCCGGTATTGGTGTCGATCAATTTGAACCGCAACGTGTACGACTTCCCTACCAGCGGACTCTCACTCGTTAATTGCTGAACTTTCAGACCTGTCGCAATGTGTTTCGGAAGCGCCGGGTTCTCGTCGACAGCAAAACTAAAACAGTGAATCGCACGCGGCGAATCGAGCAGGAAGACGGCGTCGTAGTAGCCCGGCGCATCGAGTCGAATCGTCGTCGAATACACACCACGTTTCGTTTCGCGCAAAGCGTTGTCGAGCACGAGGAGCGCTTTCGGAATGCGTCGATAGTTCTGAAAACTACCCATCGGCGCCGCCATGCCTTCCGCGTAGTAGTAGATCATCTTGTCCGCGGGATTCACGACGAGCACAGCGCCCTCTTCCGGCGCCGGAACAATCGCATCAGCAAGCGAACTCACGGCAGCTTCTTGGGGCGCTTTTTGCCCGGCAGGAAAACGCGAGAGTGCGGCTTCCTTGTCGAGATCCGTAAGCTTGATCATCGTCACAAACTCACTGGCGCTCGAACGCACGTATGCAAACTGTTTCGTGAAGGTGATCTGATCTGAACCTGGTCCGACTGTGATCTTGTGCATCAGTTTGTTCGACGGCAGGTCGAATACAAACACCGAGTTCAAAGCCGTATTCAAAGCGAAACCATAACGACCATCGGGTTGTAGACGCAGCACCTTCAGACCGGGACTCGTTTTCAAACGCGTCAAAATCTCGAGTCGCGCCGGGTCAACCACCGCGATCGATCCGTCTTCTTCGTTCGCAACGTACAGCGCCTTGCTCAAAGACGAGACAGCAACCGTGATGGGCTGCGGGCCGACTTTGAGATCTTTAACGCGCGCCAACTTTCGCGTATCGACGATCGTGAGTGTTCCGTCCTGCTTATTTGTGACAAATGCAAACCGATCGTCGTCACTGAAAGCAATCTCGTGATGCCCGGCGCCGGTTGTTATCTGAGCTGCGACTTTCAACGTCGAGGTGTCGATTACTGTCACACCACTCTGCGCCGCGTCATCGTTTCCAACCCACAAATACTTGCCATCGTGCTGCAAAGCGACGCGACTCGGTTTCACTCCGGCATCGACATTCGCGAGCATTTTCCACGTTGCAGTGTCAATTACGGCGATCTGATCGACCGAAGGCATCGAAACGTAGAGTCGATTCTGATCGGTATTTAATACCCAGTCTTCGCCAGCTCCGGGAAGAGCGATGAGGTTGTAGAGTTTGCTGCCGCCAAAACCCGAAAGTGGATCGATAACCGAGATGTTTGCTTCCTGATTGAGTGTCAGAACGAAATACGAGTTGAGATCTAACGTTGGTCGCCTCGCCAAACTGCTTTGCAGAAACGTCTGAATCTTGTCGCGACACTCCTTTGGGTCAGAACGATCCTTGCCCGGGCGCTGATCGATCCAGACTGCGGGACGAAGATTACTGAGCGGCACCGATCCGTTTGTGCCGGTGATATTGAAGCTCACCGTTGCTTCCTCGCCGGCCATGAGTCCGGACGACGAACCCGTTACCTTTCGCTTGATCGGCGAGACTTTGAATTCAATCGATACGCCCTGCTCGTTGACGGCTTCCGGAGTTTGAGACGGCTTTGGAGGTGTAGCAGTTTGGCCACTGTTCTGTGCTGCAATTTGAACAACGAAGAGCGTGAGTAACAGAAGTAAGGGATTAAAGAATCTCGACATAATATTTAAAGGATTTGATTCACCCGGCCTGTAAGGGTGAGATTTTTGCGAAAAGGCGCGACAGTTTTGGGCCGTCGCGCCTAATCTATTGTGGTCATCGTCCTCACCCCGACAACCACCTTGGATGGAAGGATTCACCAACCATCTGATTGGTGGGAACTATAGACTCCTTCGCGTCGAATTGCAAATGTGAAAATTGTGCTCACTTCTTCCACACGAGACTCCAAACCCACATCGTCAGGAATAATCCATAAAACAATGCGAGGGCGACAAGGGCGAGTCGCCGCCACAGCGGCGGTCGCAATGCGACGGGCAACAGAGTCGTATTTACATACAGCAAATGAATCGAACTGATGATGAAGACGATCCCCGCCATGTTCGCACTCAGCGCCAACAAGATTATCGGCTGCGTCAAGCCGAGTGCGATGATTCCCCACACGGAGATCACTGCCAGCACCGAATAGTAAACGACGCGAACATCGCCGCCGCGCCATGTACGAATCCGCGCGCTGCCGGTCCAGAGAATATCGGTGACGGCACGTGTCATTCCTTCGAGAATGTCGAGCTGTGCCTTGAAGAGTATCCAGACTCCGAGTATCGCGATTAGGCCGCCAAAGATCGCGCCTTTCTGCGTGGAAACAGCCTGGGCCAAAGCCGCCGCGATACCCAAACCACGAATGTCGCTGCCAGCCTGTAAAAACGTAACGTAAAGCAACGCCGGTAATCCCATGCCGAGGATCGCGCCGACAAAAAAGACGCCCCACTGGTCTACGTGTATGATGCGCCACCACCCCCGCCAACGCTCGAGCGACTCCGCATTTGGTTCAAAAACACTGCCCGAATGAGCGAGGGCAACCTTCTTCCCTCCTACCGCGGCGGGGATAAAGCCGACGGTGCTGCTCATGCCGTAGCCTTTGTCGCGCGCCCAGTTGCTCAACGTCAGGTTCGCAACTCCGCCGCCGCCCGCATACGCAGCAAAAGCGCCGAGCAGAAAGTAATCGGCGCCTGGCGGTACGAATTGAAAGGCTCCAGTTCGCACATCGAAACCGGCGAAACCGGCAAGTGCAGCTCCCCACGTTGCCAAAGGCACGAACAGAATCGCAAGAATTCCAAATCCGCCGATGATGCACGTCACCATGATCCAGTTGAGCACTTCGAGCGTCCGCTCGATGCGCCGTCCGACCATCAACACGAGACCGCACAACAGGAACAAGCCCACCCCAATGGCATAGACCGCACGCGATTCACCCGCGCCCGGCAGTCTTTTAGTAAACAGAAAGAACACTGCGCCCGCAGCCGCGCCAGCCCATCCGGGCCAGCCCATTTGCAGGAAGTAGAAGGCTGCGTAAAACCAGGCCCAGAAAGTCGAATGCGGGCGCGTGCGCATGAAGCCCGTCATGATAGGCTCGCCGGTGGCCATCGTGTATCGCATCAGCTCGACGTTCAGAAGTGTCTGGAGCAACGCTGCCACACCTACCACCCAGAGGAGCGAAAGACCGTATTTGACGAACGCGGCTGGTCCAAGCAGGAATTCGCCGCTGCCGATCGAAACTCCCAGCACGATCACGCCTGGGCCAAGCGCGCTGAACCATTGCAGGCCTTTCGGTCTTGGCGCGACGGGCAGTTCACCGACGCGCCATGGATCCAGTCCGGAGCGTGCCTCGGGTGCCGTTTGAGTTGCAGTTTGTGTGCCCATATCTGTGTAATCTGTGGAAGGAAGACGTGCAGCATAATGCACTTGTGGTTTTCTTTGAACTCTTAGTATGGTTTTATCTGAATTTATTTATGACCAGTCCAAACAGCGCCGCCCCCATTCGACTCGCCGCGCCGGCTGATGCGGCACGCATAACTGCCGTAATCAATGCTGCGTTCCACATTGCTGAAGGTTTCTTTATCGACGGCAACCGCATCAAGCAGGAAGAGGTGGAAGACTATCTCAGGAAGGGCGCTTTCATCCTTGCTGAAAACGGCGAGGTGCTGAGCGGATGTGTTTACGTCGAGCTGCGCGGTGATCGTTCGTATCTGGGTTTGCTCTCAGTCGATCCGGCTATTCAACAAAGCGGACTCGGATCGCTGCTGATGCGTGAAGGGGAGAAGTATTGCCGCGAGCGAGGCTCGCAGGCGATGGACATTCTCATCGTAAATCTGCGTGAGGACTTGCCCGCGTTCTACCAGAAGCGCGGCTATGTTTACACTGGAACGACTCCATTTCCTCCCGACGTCGAGACAAAAATTCCCTGTCACTTTATCAACATGTCGAAGTCTCTCTTGTGATCTTTCATGGCAGAACCGCAGGCAGAAGTGTTGACTATTGAGGGGCGCGAAGTTCGCGTCACGAATCCCGACAAGCCTTATTTCACTTTACAGACCAAACTCTCAAAACTCGATCTGGTGCGCTATTACCTGTCGGTCGCGCCCGGCGCACTCGCGGGCATTCGCGATCGGCCCATCGTGCTGAAACGCTTTGTCGACGGAGCTGAAGGTCAGGCTTTTTATCAGAAACGTGCGCCTAACAATCATCCGGTCTGGTTACGCACGGTGACATTGTCGTTTCCGTCTGGTCGCAAAGCGGAAGAAGTCGTGGTTGACGATGCGGCGGGCCTGGCGTGGATCGTCAATCTCGGTTGTATCGAGTTGCATCCGCATCCCGTGCGTTCGGCTGACGTCGATCATCCGGATGAACTGCGTGTCGATCTCGATCCTGGTCCAGGTGTGGAATGGGAGAGTGTGCGGCTGGTGGCGCTCGAAGTTAAGGCGCTTCTGGAAGAGATGGGATTGCGAGGTTGGCCCAAGACGAGCGGTTCGCGGGGCATGCATATCAACGTGAGAATTCAGCCACGCTGGACGTTTAGTGAAGTGCGACGCGCGGCGGTGGCGTTGTCGCGCGAGATCGAGCGTCGTGTGCCGAAGCTCGCGAGCTCGAAGTGGTGGAAAGAGGAACGGCACGGTGTGTTTCTCGACTACAACCAGAACGCAAAAGATCGTACGACTTGTTCTGCGTATTCGGTGCGTCCGCTTCCCGACGCGCGTGTGTCGACACCGCTTGAGTGGGACGAGGTTCCTGAATGTGAACCAGCCGATTTTACTGTCCTGACAGTGCCACAGCGGCTGAAGGAGCTTGGCGATCCACACGCGAAGATCGACGAGAGTGCAGGATCGCTCGAGAAACTTTTAGAACTTGCGGAAAACGACGAGGCGGCGGGATTGGGCGACGCACCGTGGCCGCCACACTTTCAAAAGATGGAGGGTGAGGCGCCGCGTGTCGCACCTTCACGCGCGCGTTCGGCTACTAAGAAGACGGCGGCGAAGAAAAAACGCGAGCGCATGCCGCTGCTCGTCATCGCAAACTCACCTGATAAGAAAGCGGCGCTTGAGGGGTTGGAGCGTTGGAAAGCGAAGTATCCGAAAGTGGCGAAGCTGCTGGCGGTTGATGATGTCCTGGTTGATTCGATGCGTGGTCGTTCGTCAACGTGGACGCGCGTCAGAGTTAACTTGCGGAACGTGCCGGAAAAGGTGCGACCCGCGCAAGAGACGCCCGATCCCGACGACGACCCCACCCGCGAATGGCGTGAAGCCCATCGCAAACGTGCACAGGATTTACAGGATTAATCTTGTCCAAATATCAACTCGATTTCATGCGGCGCGACTACTTCAAGCTGTTCATACGTACAGTCTGACGGCTTTTTATCAGTGCGCCAGCGCCGGAAGTGAGCGGTGTGCCTGAACCGATCGCCCTGCATGTGCTCGTAAGCAACCTCAACCACGAGCTCCGGTCGCAACGGCTCCCACGACAAATCTTTTCCATGACTCCAGCGACTCTGCGCGCCCGGCATGCGCTGTCCGAGATCTTCACCCGCCCACGCTTTCCACGGATGTGATTCAAGTGCGTTCTTCCGGTACGGTTTGAGAAAATCGACTAGCTCGATCCGCTTCTTATCAGTAAAGCTCGCGCACACACCGACGTGCTGTAGCTTTCCTTCATCGTTAAAAAGCCCGAGCAGCAACGATCCGATTCGATCGCGGTCGCCTTTCTTATGCCAACGAAACCCGGCCACAACGCAATCACATTCGCGCTCATGCTTGATCTTTAGCATCACGCGTTTGTTCGATTCGTAAGTTCCGGCAACAGGCTTGGCAATGACGCCGTCAAGCCCCGCGCCTTCAAAACGACGAAACCAGTCAGAAGCGAGAGCAGTATCGGTGGTTGTGGGCGTCAGGTGAAGCGGCGGCTTGACAGACGAAAGCATGGACTCCAGCCGTCGTCGTCGTTCTTCAAAGTGCTCGCCGCGCAAATCCTTCTTGCCCTCACAAAGCAGATCAAAGAAGACAATCGACGCCGGAATCTGTTCAGACAGCATCTTCACGCGTGACGCCGCGGGATGAATCCGCAACTGCAACGCATCGAAATCGAGCGCGCTGTTTTGCGCAATCACCACCTCACCGTCAAGCACACAATGCGCAGGCAGTTGCTTCAACAGCGGCTCAATCAATTCCGGGAAATAGCGATTGAGCGATTTCTCGTCGCGACTCTGAATCATCACCTCATCGCCATCGCGAAAAACTAGCGCCCTAAATCCATCCCATTTCGGCTCAAAAATCCACTCCCCTGCTCTGGGCAATTCGCTGACACGTTTCGCGAGCATCGGAAGAATCGGCGGGTTCACAGGAAGCTGCATGGGACGAGATTATATCTCTCCCACCAGGAATATCTCGCTTCCCTTCTCAAATATTTTTTGTGCTTTCTGTGCCTTTTTGTGGCTAAGAACAAGTCCGCGGAAGCGTTCTGGGCGGTTCGCCCCCGCGGACTCTTTGTGGCCCCCTCACCAAGGCCACTTTCTGAGATTCAAGATCACACGATCTCAAATCTCAGATCCATATCCCTTTTCGAGAACCCCCGAGTCCGCAGAAGCCCCCAAGGCGCCGCGCACTTCTGCGGACTCAACCTGGCCCCCCACCAGGCTGCCCAACCTCAGTTGTCGATTTACTATTTGGCTGACCGCCTTCGATGCATTCGTCATCGACGAATGATGAGCATCGCCGGCAGTCTTGACAGGTGAGTCAACCGCAGCGGCAATCGAAAGCGTGAGCATCCTACTCTCATCAGAGCGTAAATACAAGTAGAATTTTAGGCCACAAGAAAGCACAGATGTTTCACCGGGTTCGGTGCATTTTCTGTCTCGTTGTGGCATCTTTCTTTCATGTCGGATGAGTTCATGGAGATCGCGGCGGGACTTGCGGCGGTGGCGAAGGGGTTTCATGCGCGTGGGTGGTTGCTGGGGACGAGTGGGAATTTGAGTGCCGTGGTCCAGCGCGAGCCGCTCAGGTTGGCGATGAGTCCCAGCGGTGTCGATAAGGGTGAATTGAGACCCGAGCAACTTTTAGCGATCGATGAGAATGCGCGCATCATGAGCGCGCACGGTAAGCCATCGGACGAGAGCCTGCTGCACCTGCGCATCGTCAAGGAGCGAGGCGCCGGGGCGGTGCTGCACACTCATTCCGTTTGGAATACGATCCTCTCGGATCTCTTTGCAGCCGAGGGTGGCGTTACGATTGATGGCTATGAAATGTTGAAGGGTTTGCAGGGTGTGCGAACGCACGAGCACACGGAGTTCCTGCCAATCGTTGAGAATTCCCAGAACATGTCCGCGCTAGCCGAGCTCGTTGGCAAGACCTTAAATGAGCACCAGGCTGCGCACGGTTTTCTGTTGCGACGTCATGGTCTTTATTCGTGGGGACAGACGCTGGCCGAGGCAAAGCGGCATATCGAGATTCTCGAGTTTCTGCTTGAAACCATGGGACGGACCATGCGCATCCAGGGGAACAGTATTTAGGAGGTCAGACTGATGGCTGTCGTTACGATTTGCAACGAAAACAAGACGCTCACAAACATCGACGAGATCACCAGCAGCCTCGCCGGCTTCGGCATTGACTACGAACGCTGGACGCCCTCGCATCAGATTGCCGACAACGCTCCAGCCGAAGAAATCCTGCAAGCGTATGCGCCCGAGATTGAAGACCTGAAACGTCGTGGTGGCTATGTCACTGCGGACGTCATCGACGTTAGCCCTTCGACACCCGGTCTCGATGCAATGCTTGCAAAGTTCAATCGCGAACACTGGCACGACGAAGATGAAGTGAGATTCATCATTGCGGGCCGCGGCTTGTTTCACATTCACTCCGCGACCGGGAGTGTCATCGCAATCGAAGTCGAAGCCGGCGATCTGATTCGCGTCCCGCGCGGCACTTATCACTGGTTCAACCTCTGCGACGATCGACGCATCCGGGCCATTCGTTTGTTTCAGGAAACAGCCGGATGGACGCCGCACTACACTGACAGTCACGTTGATGAAAACTTTCTGCCGGTTTGTTTCGGGCTTTCCCATCTATCAATGACAACATGAGCCTGTTAGACGACGTTCGCGGCATTCTGCTCGACATCGAAGGAACGACAACGCCGATCGCGTTTGTTCACGACGTGTTGTTCTCCTACGCACGCGGGCATGTCAGAGAGTTTTTGAATGCGAACGCAGAAAAGGAAGAAGTGCGTGCTGACATCGCACTGTTGAGCGACGAACATGTGGATGATTTGGGTAAGGGAGGCAATCCGCCGCCGCTCGTTGCGGACTATGTTGAGTGGCTGATAGCGCTCGATCGCAAGTCGACCGGGTTGAAGTCGTTGCAGGGAAAAATCTGGCGACAGGGTTATGAAGAAGGGACGTTGAAGTCGCAGGTTTTTGCGGATGTCGCGCCGGCGTTCGAGCGCTG
>Ga0070698_100007338_pt1 | contig 11935 bp, 8 predicted proteins | sample KBSK1502metaG_FD_65477 | JGI IMG/M metagenome (GOLD analysis project Ga0070698, IMG submission 65477) | Corn, switchgrass and miscanthus rhizosphere microbial communities from Kellogg Biological Station, Michigan, USA - KBS K1-50-2 metaG | ecosystem: Host-associated > Plants > Roots >...
GAGCATGAACAGGAACTGACACGTTCCATCTTCAGCGGGCTGATCGAGATCGGGCGCGGCAGGCAGGACACAAAACGTACTGCACTGTTTGATGAACTTGTTCCAGCCAATACAAAAGCCGAAGATGTGGAAGCTATTGTGCAAAAACTTGCTGATGCGCGCCTGATCATCACGGATGAACAGGCAGGCAAGGATACGGTCACCATCTCGCACGAGAAGCTGATCGAAGCCTGGCCGTGGCTGAAGAAGCTGGTAGATGAGAACAGAGATGTCATTAATCTGCAGAATGAAATCAGAAACGATGCCAAAGAGTGGGATGATCATAAGCGTGATGTAAGTTATTTGTATTCAGGGGCACGATTGGTTAATGCCAGTGAACAATTGAAGACAAACAAGTTGGTCTTGAGTGGGACAGCGTTTGAGTATATACGTGCCGGGCAGGCACGACAACAACGCAACCGAACAAGCCTAATTGCTGCCATTTCTGCAATTATCGGCTTGCTATTGCTTGGAGTGATTGTCTTCAGTAGTCAATCAAAGAATTATGCAAATATTGCGGGCACTGCGCAAGCTGCAAGCACATTTGCGATTTCACAGCAAGGTACTGCTCAAGCTATCACCACGATCGCGGTCGCACAAGAGCAATTGGCATACGCCTATTCGGAACGAGCACAAGAAGAGACCAACATTGCCCGCGCTGGTGAATTGGCTGCGCAATCAGTTGTCCTGCGGGAAAATAATTTTCCTCTCTCACTATTGTTAGGGGTTGAAGCATATATTGCCCATGATACTATTCAAACGCGCAGTGCGGTCATAGATAATTTACAGACAAATCCTCAATTACTAGCATATTTGAGGGGAAATAAAGATAACATAGTGCGATATGCTTTCCACCCAAGTGGGAAAATGCTAGTTTTGGGCCGTGATGACAATACTCTTATGCTATGGGATCTGGAAACGAAACAACCCATAGGTCAGCCACTAACTGGTCATACTGCGTTGATAACCAGCGTGACCTTCAGCCCGAATGGAAGAATAATAGCCTCCGGTAGTCAGGATGGCGTCATTTTTCTATGGGATACAAAAACAGGCAAGCCTATAGGTCTGCCACGAAACGATCACACAGGTTATGTCAACAGCCTTGCTTTCAGCCCGGATGGAAATTGGCTTGCATCAATCAGTTGCAGTGAAGAAAATAAGGATAACTTTTGTAATGACGGCGAGTTTATTGTATGGGATAAGCAAACAGGAGGACAGCTAATAAATCAGCAACAAAGCGGATATAAAAGCTTTGTCGATTTCAGGCCCGATGGTAAAACACTGATTGTAAGCAGTTTGTTTGGCGCTATTACCCTCTGGGATTTAGAAATAAGGAAACCCATTGGTCAGCCACTAGACTTCCATACAGTTTTTTTTGCATTAAGTCCTGATGGAAAAACAGCGGCTTCAGCGAGTGACAAAACCATTCTCCTATGGGATCTGGAGACAGGCCAATCCATCGGTCAGCCGTTAAGTGAACATAGCGAGATCATAATTGCTATAGCTTTCGGCCCAGATGGAAAAACACTCGTCTCAGGCGATGCAAATGGCAGCATCATCCTATGGGATTTGAAAACAAGACAACTTACCGCTATGCTACAGACCGGTGAATTACAAATATACAGTGTCGCCTTCAGCCCAGACGGAAAAAAGCTGGTATCAAGTGGTCGTGTTAATTCCATTTTGCTATGGCGTTTGTCCGACAGCAATGGAGGCGCTTCCGTCATAGATTCACTGAGCGATCAATCTAGTTCCATAACTAACGTCACTTTTAGCCCGGATGGAAATATCCTTATATCAAGTACCGATGATGGCAGTGTTATATTATGGGATGTTTCGAACGCAGAAAATACGCCTCAAGAAGTAAGTCAACCTATTGGTAAGCCATTGGGCAGACACCCACCTATTGGATATGGCCTCTCCTTCAGCCCGGATGGAAAAAAATTGGCATCGTGCAGTCTGGATGGCACTATCATCCTGTGGAATGTCGAAACAGTGCAACCTATCGGCAAGCCATTAAATGGTTGTGAATACAGTGTCGCCTTCAGCCCGGATGGAAGAAAATTGGCGTCAGGCAGCCTGGATGGTACTATCATCCTGTGGAATGCCGAAACAGTGCAACCTATCGGTTCACCACTGGTCACACATACCAAACGGATACGAAGTATCGCCTTCAGCCCCGATGGAAAAAAGCTCGCATCAGGGAGTGGGGATGGTACTATTATCGTGTGGGATGTTGAAAAAACTCAGCCTACAGGCCAGACTCTGAGTGGGCACCGTGATTCAGTCACAAGTATGGTCTTTAACGGGGACGGAAAAATTTTAGTCTCAGGCAGTGATGATGGTGCCATTATCCTGTGGGATACAAAAACTGGGCAACCGATTAGTCAACCAAGCCAAACAGCTGAAACATCATCGGCCTGGGATCCCGTCTTCAGTATTGCTATGAGCCCAGATGGAAAAACTCTTGCTTGGGGGAACTATTTTGGTAAAGTCATCCTGTGGGATGTCCAAACCAGACAACCCATCGGTCAACCCCTGTTTGTGCAGACTCGTGACATTATTAGTGTTGCAAATTTTAGCTCTGTTGCTTTCAGCCCAGACGGAAAGACACTAGTTTCAGGCAGTGATGGCGGCATTCTCCTGTGGGATGTTGAAACAGGACAACTTATTGGTCAACCACTGTATTGGCATAGTGAAAAATTTACATTCGGTATTGCCTACAGCCCGGACGGAAAAACAATAGCTTCGGGAGCTGGGGACGGTACTATCATCCTATGGAATGTGAATCCACTATCTTGGATCGAATTATCTTGCCAACGCGTTGGCCGCAATTTCACCCGCGCAGAATGGGCACAATATTTTCCAAATGAAGAGTATCGCAAAACCTGCGATCAGTGACCCCTAGAACTAGAAGTTGTACCAACACCCAGCGCGATACCATAAAGTTAGCCAACCATGGATGACGAGATAGCAAAAGGCGCACCCAAAATACAAGCCGATAACCAGAGCATTGCCATCGGTGAGATCAACATCAGTGGCACTGTCACCGGGAATATCACGATCGGTCATACCATCATGCAGCCTGCGGATGCGCGCCTGCGCCATGAGCTGGGCATTCTGCTCAAGAACGTCCAAACGACATGGATTCAAGGGGTGCTTGAAAAATCGGTTCACGAGGCAGCTTTGCTTGAATTGGGTCTGGAGTTGCGGGAGGAGGCGGTTAACAATCCCTGGCGCATGGTCATGGAAACTCCCGATCAAACGCGTGAGACACTTCCACGAGGCAGAAGGATCAAAGACATCTTCGATGAAGCCAATCGCCTCCTGTTGATTTTGGGCGAGCCTGGTTCCGGCAAAACTACAACCCTGCTCCAGCTTGCGCGCGATCTGATCGCCGAAGTGGATCTTTCGACTTTCACGCAACCTGTCCCTGTCATTCTCAATCTCTCCACATGGACGAATAAACAACAACCATTAGATGAATGGCTGGTTGCAGAACTGAATAGCAAATACCGCGTGCCGAAAAAGGATGGTCAGCGCTGGCTAAAAGAGCGCCGCATTTTACCTCTGCTGGATGGACTGGACGAAGTGAGAGCAGAGAACCGCGCGGCTTGTGTGGAGAAGATCAACCAGCTTGTAACAGATTATGGCTTACAAGGGCTGGTCGTTTGCAGTCGCATCAAGGATTACACGGCACTCAATGTCCGGTTGGCGTTTTATCGTGCGATTTATATCCAACCACTCACGCCTGAACAGGTTGACGAATATTTAGAAAAAGCAGGTGACAAACTTGCCAGACTGCGCGCCACCTTACAGGCGGATGATGCCCTGCGAAGCATGGCGCAATCACCGTTGATATTGAATATCATGAGCCTGGCTTACCAGAATGTTTCTGCGGAAGATTTAAGTGCTCCTACTTTAACTACGGACAAAGCTCGGCGCAAACACTTATTTGATACATACATCGTTCGAATGTTCAATCGTAAAGTGGGAGCGCGGCGATATGAGGATGAACCAACAAAACAGCGTCTTTCCTGGCTGGCTCGAAATATGCAGAAACATAATCAGGAAGTATTCTTGATTGAAGGCTTACAGCCTAGTTGGTTACTGAGGCGCCCGTGGCAATGGATCTATGTTCTTAGCTCCCGACTGATTGAGGGCTTGCTGGTTTGGCCGCTTGTTGGACTAAGCCTTGACTGGCTTATTGAGGAGGTTATCGGTGGTCTTACTACCGGGCTAGTTGACGGCCTTACCGCTGGGCTTGTTGTTGGATTAGTTGACGCGTTGCGCTTCGAATACATCCGTAGCCGACCGCGGATAAAAGAAGCTCGAATAGTTTGGTGGCAAGTTATCAACATAACCGTTGTATGGCTGATTGTTCAGATAATTATTCGGCCGTTTTTAGGACTGCCATTCGCGGTGATTTTTGGGCTAAGAGGCAGCCGACAAAGCTGGGAAAATGACATCCAGACGGTAGAAGCCTTACGTTGGTCATGGCATAAGACACTGAAGGGCGGCCTAGTTGTTTGGCTGATTGTTGGGCTGATGCTTATTTTGCTTGATCGGATATTAGATGGTACAGCAACTGGAGGGTTTATAGTTGGGTTGATTGGACTGATTAGTGCAATTTTTAACGGATTAAGTCGAGAAATCATAGAGACAAAATCAGCTCCTAATCAAGGCATCTGGTTATCAATAAGAAATGCAATGTTCGGTGGGCTCGTTGTTGGACTTATTTGTGGTTTCATTGTTGGGTTAATTGCTGGGATAACTGTTGGGTTTAGCTCTGGGCTGAATGATGGGCTGTATATTGTTGGGGTTCTTTGGCTAATTGTTGGGCTGATTCTTGCATTGATTGGTGCCTTATGGTATGGCGGCCTCGACGTGATCCAACACTATACCCTGCGTCTTATTCTCGTTCTTCAAGGTCATACTCCTGCTAATTACACTCGCTTCCTCGATTACGCCGTTGACCGCATCTTCCTCCAAAAGGTCGGTGGGGGCTATCGCTTCATCCACCGGTTGCTTCTGGAGCATTTTGCAGAGATGGGGGAGATGAAAAAAGTGTGATTGCCAAAGGCTGGCATCACACGGCTATAAGAGGGATTAATGCTAAAATCTGTTTATGTAGAATTAACATGACATATAAATTTCGAGTTTGCTTCACAATGCCTGTCGAAGGATCACTAACTGGTGACCACGAGTTTATTGAATTCGCGGTACTAAACGGTCAAGAAATTCTCAAGTTTTCAGCTGGCTATGTTGGCGATTCCTTCGCCAAAAGCAAACGCTTCAGCCTTTCCGGAGGAGCATTTCGTACTGTAGATGAAGCGCAGTCTCGTGCCAGTGCAGCAAGATTAGCATTGTTGATGTGGAGTGTTAGAAATCATCGTGGCATTGATTTGGGACAAGATTCTCTCAAAGGTTTTGCAATTTCTGAATATGGAAAACAACTTATAGCTGAGCAGTTTGAAACTGAAGCTGTTATCGAAGACCATCTTGGTATTACAGTCTATCCCGAGAACCCACAGCCACGCTTTATAGGTTTGAACATAGAAGGTAGACTATCAAGACCAGCGCAACTGTTCGCTGATGATATTTCAAAGTTATATGGGCGGTACAAATTGCAAACAGAGAAAGTAGATCTTGCTGCGGGAATTTATGCCAAGAGTCATTTTAGAGATAATATTTCGCGTTTTCTTTTGCTGTTTATTACTCTTGAAACCCTTATTGCTCCTGTCGCCCTAAGTATGTCCACACGGGAACACGTAGATCGATTAGCTGAACTTACTATGCTGCCGAATTAGATGCAAGCGAAAAGCAGTCATTGCTTTCTAGACTCGGATGGCTTAAACAAGAATCGATAGCACAAGCTGGGCAAAAACTTGCACAACAATTCTTGGACGGTAAGACTTATGACGCTCTTTCACCATCCGAGTTTTTTCGGCTGTTGTATAAAACACGAAATGAAATTGTTCATCGAGGGAAATTTGATCCCAAGATAGTGAGTAATCTATTAGGAGAAATGGATCAATTTGTCGCCGATATTTTGATGAACTACTTTATTGAAGTGTAGATTCATTTGCCAGCCGGACTGAATGAGATCCTAAAAAAGAGGCTTTATGAATAAATTAGTTGGATTCTTGGATGAACGAAAAATAATAATTCAACGCGCAAAGTGGCTGAGGCCGCTATTGTTGGTAACAGATTTTATTCTTCTTATTATTGGCTTGGTAATCAATCCAGTTTTGGGTCTTATACTGGGATTGATATTTATTTTGATAAATGAGTTTTTCACTCCAATTACCATTCAACGTGTTATTTTTAAAGAAACAAGTGGCGAAATAAAACCAACTGGAAGATTGACTAAGAAAGTGATTCGAGGATCAAAATCTCGAAATAAATAGATTGAGCTATTGCTCTTGCCCACATATCGACATTACGCTAACAACTTCCTAATTATCTAACTGCGCACAACATTTTGAAAGCTCATTCTGGTCAAAGGCCCTTGCCGCTGGTAAGTACTAAATAGCACCCAAATAGCATACTACAGGCTGCTAATATGCAGTAAAAGGGCAGTCAATAGGCAGTCTTTGGCTGTAAAGAAGGAAATATGGCGAAAATCACACTCTCCCCGACGTTTCAAGAAATACGCGGCAGGCTGGGCGATTACGTTTTCCGTCGTACCCATACGGGCGACGTGATCCTCAGTAAAGTCCCCGATATGTCCAACGTGAAATGGAGCAAGGCGCAGAAGGCACACCGTCAACGCTTCAAAAAGGCGGTGACGTATGCAAAGGCAGCCATGGCTGAGCCGAAAGTCCGTGTGGTCTATGAAAAGATAGTGGCGAAAAAGAACAAGCGTCCCTTCGATATGGCAGTCTCCGATTACTTTAAACGGAATGATCTGCTTTCAGAAAAGTGAGACTGGAATATACGGCATGGATTACAAGAATATCATCACCATCGAACCTGGAAAGCGCGGCGGCAAGCCGTCTATTCGAGGAATGCGGATCACAGTTTATGATGTATTGGAATATCTGGCTTTGGGCATGTCTGAACAGGAAATCCTGAAGGATTTTCCATATCTCACGAAAGAGGATATCCTGGCTTCTCTTAGCTTTGCGGCAGCGCCTGAAAGGCTCACGGTGACTGTGCTGCCATGAAGTTACTTTATGGATACGTCGGGGGAATTGTTCTATAATAACGATTGCTGAATGGAAATCATCTCACAGTTCACAACCGTAGCCAGTAAACAAGTGCATTATCTCGTTGCTGGTCTGCAAAACAATCAGACGATTGTGCTTTTACATGGCGCAAGTTTCTCAGCCGCGACCTGGGAACAGATAGGCACGCTTGAAGCACTGGCCTCAGCAGGCCATCAGGCATTCGCCATTGATCTGCCCGGCTTTGGCAAATCACAGCCAGCCTCTGTATCACCGGAGGCCTGGTTAGGTGAACTCCTTGATCAATTGAACATCAAGCTGCCCATCCTGTTGGCCGCCTCCATGAGCGGTGGATATGCCTTGCCCTTCATCACCGCTCAGCCAGAGCGCAGCGCGGGATTCGTTGCGGTCGCCCCGCTCAGCATTCGCTCATATCGTGAGCACCTGCATTTGGTCACAGCGCCAGTTCTTGCCATTTGGGGCGAACATGACCGAACCATCCCCATCAGTGATGCTGAGCTGCTTGTAAAGTCAGTGAAGCGTGGCCAACTGGTCGTGATTCCGAACGGGAGTCATGCACCCTACATGAGCAACCCGGCGTTATTCAATCAGGAATTGCTTGGGTTTGTGGGGGTGTGCGCTCAAGAGAATAGTGAGTAAATACCAACTACACAGCGAGACCTTCCGGTAACAATTTCACGAAGGCCTCAGCCGGCATGGGGCGGCCGAAGAGATAACCCTGCATAGCGTCACACCCCAGGGAACGCAGGAGGGCAGATTGTTCTTCTGTTTCCACCCCTTCAGCGATTACTGCCAGTTTAAGGCTGTGGGCCACCACGATCATGGCGTTGGTGATCACCTGGCTGTCGGAATCCTGGGTGATATCCTTGATAAAAGACTGGTCGATCTTAAGGACATGCAGGGGAAAGCGCTTCAAGTATCCCATTGAGGAGTAACCGGTGCCAAAGTCATCGATGGAGATCTGAATGCCCATCGCATTCAACTCATTCAAGATCCGGATACTGATATCAAGATCCCGCATGGCCACGCTTTCCGTAATCTCAATTTTGAGTGCCTGGGCTGGCAGACCTGTTTCCTGTAAAATGCTTTGGATAGTTTTTGGGAAGCTCTGATCCTGGAACTGACGGGCGGAAATGTTGACAGACACTGACAGGTGGGTATGCCCGGCTGCATGCCAGGCTTTTGCATGCGCACAAGCCTTGTGCATCATCCACTCATCCATGGCGATGATCAGACCTGTTTCCTCGGCTACGGGGATAAATTCGGCCGGGGACACCAGACCTCGTTGTGGATGCTGCCAACGTACGAGGGCCTCTGCGCCTATCATCCTCATCCTGCCGTTTGCCGCTGACACAATGGGCTGAAAGTATATCCGTAATTCCTGGCGTCCGATGGCCTGCCGCAGGTCGGCCTCCAGCTGCAATTGGGCCAGGACACTGGCATGCATGGTGGCATCGAAGATCTGATGGCGCGCCTTGCCTAAGGCCTTCGCACGATACATGGCTGTATCAGCATCGCGCAGGATGTCTTCAGGCTGTGTGTAATCAGGCGTGATCATGGCAATGCCGATGCTGGAAGTTATGGACCGATCATGTCCACTGAGCAGAGCGGTGGATATCAACCGTCTTTGGATCCTTTCGGCAACCCGTGCGGCGTCGCTGATGTCGTGGGTCTCATCCAGGAGAATAGCAAACTCGTCTCCTCCCAGCCGTGCCAGCGTGTCTTCGGCGCGCAGGCATGATTCCAGCCTGCGGGCCGTTGCAATTAGCATATGGTCACCGGCCAGATGTCCCAGGCTGTCGTTGATAATCTTGAACCGATCGATGTCTAAAAAGAGCATGGCCGACTTTCGGTTCGGGCGCCGTTTCGTTCGGTTCAGTGTGTGGCCCAACCGGTCCAGGAACAGTACGCGGTTTGGTAAGCCAGTCAGTGCATCATGCAACGAATCATAAATTAACTGTTCTTCGACCTTCTTGCGAGTCGTGATATCGGTCTGCGACCCCGCCATGCGGTAAGCCTGGCTGCCTGCCTCCCAGACCGCCAGACCCCGACACAACATCCAACGATAGCTCCCGTCCTTGTGCATGACGCGCTGTTCATTTTCGAAGTGGGTGGCATGCCCCTCCAGGTGAGAAGCGACTTCTGCCTTGACCCGCTGGAGATCGTCAGGGTGCACCCGGCTGAACCATTCGTCAAGTTTGTCGTCGATCTCATCTTCGTTATAGCCGAGCATGGCTTTCCAGCGTGGGGAAAAGTAAATCCGGTCGGTTTTCAGATTCCAATCCCAGAGACCATCGTTGGCACCCTGGACGGCGAGGGCATAGCGTTCTTCGCTATCGCGCAGAGAGCTCGTACGCTCGGCGATGCGTTGTTCCAGCCCCGTCTGCGTTTGGCGCAGTTGGCCGGTCATATGAGCAAAGCTGGCCACCAACTGGCCAATTTCATCCCGTCCCACGCGAGGGAAGGGCACGTTAAGCTGGCCTTGCTCGATCTGCACCGCCGCGTCTCTAAGCTGGAGGATGGGGTCGGAGATGGAGTTGGAGATGACATAGCCAAGAGCCAGTGCCAGGATCCAACAGGCAAAGGTATAAGTGGCAATGGTTCTTCCAGTTGCTTCTGCCGCGCTCCGCAACTCCTCATACAACGTAGTGTATTCTACAATGATCGCGCCAATGATTTTCCCTTCCTGGTTTTTAAGTGGCGCGACCAATTGCCGGATGCCCTGTGGATATTCTTCGCTCGTTTCCCCAAACGTGCGCACCTGGCCATCTTGTAGAGTCAAACCAACTTCATTCCCCGCATCGTGGGTCAAAATCGTACCTACGTCTTCCAGAACGGCATCCGCAAGAATGCGTTTATTGAGATCCACAACCTCAATGTCGCGTTGCTTTGAGGTGTGGATCTCCGTAATGAAACTTTGCAGGTCTTCTTCACCTTGTGACACCGTCAAAGCGATAATTTCACTAAGATCCCTGGCCTCGATGATGGCTGTTTGTTCAGCGGTTTGAAGTTGTTTCAGAACCGCGATCACTCCGGTGATTCCCACGAGCAACGCGATACCGAGAAATCCCCCCATGAGTCTGAGCTTGATTGACATACTTCCCTATCTCAATCTGGTCATCGGGACGGGCCCCGACAGAACCACCGACAATTAAAATGTATACGCAGGGATGAAAATTGATTATACACTGATTAACTGCTGGCTCCATAAGAATGTCGTTGCTATGAGTACGCGGGTAGACTTACACGACAGAGTGCAAAAGAGAGTTTTCGTCGTAGTAATGCAGGGGAAGGCTGCCACGGATTTGTCTGTCTGTAATGGGGTGATAGACAACTTTAATTTGCTTCCTTCTCGCGGTACAATCCCTTCAACTTATTTTACAGAGTGCCGCATATTTATTTATACTTGAACTTTGAAGCCTAGATTCAAATCGCTTTCAAGAGTTTGGTAACCAATGAGATAAGCGGTAGGAGCAACGAAATGAAAATATTCGTTGGCGGATCATTGCGGGATATTGCAAAACACGAGGACCTGTGTCAGCGGTTCGTTCAACGGCTGGGTGAACGAATTGTTGAACGTGAGCATATCCTGCTAACCGGCTGCAGAGGGTCTTTGGATAGGACAATCGCCGAGGCAGCTGGTCAATGGCTTGAAAAGAATGGACGCTCGCCCCGTAAGCAGATCATAAGCTATAGACTCAAAAATGATGAACCGGCACATCGGGTTGGGCGAATTCAAGTCTCAAAGCTAACAGATTGGGAGCTTACACATCGTGATCTGGTTTCCCCGGAGCAAATTGCAGATGCAGATGTAGCCGTCTTTATTGCCGGGGGACAGGGAACATTTCACGCGGCAAACTGGGCAAGGATTGCGGATAAACCTGTTCTGGGTATTGGGCAATTTGGAGGGTCAGGAGAAGCGATCTTCGAGAAGGAAAGAGAGCAATTTGGAGTACGATATGGGCATCTGGTAACCATTGAAGATTTCGATTTGCTGAATCAGGATACCTACGAAGTGGATCAACTGGCGAAAGATGTGCTGGTTCTTTGCGAGAATCTTATGGTTCCAAACACTGTTTTTATAATTATGTCATTCAAAAAGGAGTTTGACGAACTCTACAATGTATATAAGGTGGTCTGCAAGAATTTCGGGTTCAACGCCATACGGACCGACAAGGTATATTCGCTGGATAAGATCCTGCCGCGCATACTAAAAGGCATTCGGCAATCCGCTTTTGTGATCGCCGATGTGACAGAGACCAGCCCGAATGTTTTTTATGAGATTGGCTTTGCAGAGGGCCTGGGGCGGCCGATCATCGCAACGGCAAAGGTGGATACAAAACTTCCCTTTGACCTTGTGGATACACCTGTCACATTTTGGAGCAGTCTGGAAGACCTCAAATCAAAGCTGGAACCTTTGATCAATGAGGTCAAAATAAGTTTGGGAAAAGGATATAAAACGACTGGGTAAAAATGTCATTGCGAGCCGCCAGTGTTTTCTGGCGGCGTGGCAATCTCCTCTTACATAAGCGATAAGCCAAAAAAGAGATTGCTCACCTGCACTGCACCGAACGCAGTGCGGCGCAAGTGTCGTCGGGCTGTCACCATCCTCGCAATGACATCGTGAAACTATTGATTATTCAGGAGCAATGTAATGGGCGTCATGCTGCAAACCTTCTTTTGGGATTGTCCACGCCTGGACAATA
>Ga0070698_100007339_pt1 | contig 11935 bp, 7 predicted proteins | sample KBSK1502metaG_FD_65477 | JGI IMG/M metagenome (GOLD analysis project Ga0070698, IMG submission 65477) | Corn, switchgrass and miscanthus rhizosphere microbial communities from Kellogg Biological Station, Michigan, USA - KBS K1-50-2 metaG | ecosystem: Host-associated > Plants > Roots >...
CTCACCGACAACGACGACGCGTTCCGCCGGCGGACCGTGGACGACCTGCCCGGGTCGAGGATCTATTTCACGATCTTCGAGGATTACTACCGGCGCCGGGGCCATGAGGCCTACGCGTTCGCCCGCGCCACGTCGCGCTTCCAGGTCGGCGCGCTATGGCGCGGCGACGATTACGCGAGCCTGCCCGTCACCGCCGACGACCAGATCCTCTTCTCCCATGAGCGCACGCGGAACCCGGTGGTGAGGGAAGGCCGCATGCGGTCGTTCCTGGGCGTCGCCCGGTGGGCGTGGAAGAGCGAGCTGTTCAGCAGCTGGTCCGAGGAGCGTGAGTCGTTCCTGCTGCGCAACCCCTACGGCACGCCGTTCGAGCGCGACCAGGGGGCCCGCGTCGAGGCGAGCCTCGAGGTTGCATCCCCGGGTCTCGGCGGCGACTTCGACTTCCGCCGCTTCATCGGCCAGGCGCGCGCCGCCCGCCTCTTCTCGCCGCGCCAGGCGCTGCTCGTACGGGGGCTCGTCGGCGTGGGCTCCGGCGACGTTCCGCCCCAGCGCCGGTTCTACCTGGGCGGCCTGGGGACGCTGCGCGGGTACTCGCTCAAGCAGTTCGCCGGCGATCATGTCGTGCTCACGACCGCGGAGTACTGGTTGTATCCACGCTCCCCGTGGCCCGGTCTCGTCTTCTTCTATGACGGCGGCACGGCGTGGGATCGCGGCCGTCCCCGCCCCGGCTGGAAGCACGACGTGGGGGCGGGGATCGACTGGCCGGGGGGAGGCCACGGCTACCTCCGCCTCGACGTGGGCTTCCCCCTCGACCGCGAGCCGGGCAACCGGCGGGCCTACGTCACGGGCCTCATCCGCTTCCCGTTCTGATGACGCCGCTCCTGCTGATCGCCGGCGTCTTGCTGGCCCGTTCCGCGCCATCGCTGCCCGACGGCAACGACCTCGTGCGGGAGCTGGCGCAGAAGCAGCGGCGCTGGGAGGAGATCCTCGACAGCTATACCTACGACGTGGAAGTCGTGCGCGACGACCTGGACAAGGAAGACCGGGTCACGAAGCGCGAGAGCCGCCGCTACGAGGTCTTCTACGTGAAGGGACGGCCCATCCGGCGGCTGGTGGCGGAAGAGGGGCGGCCGCTCGGCACCGAGCGCCAGGCCAGGGTCGACCGGGAGGTGAAGGAGAAGGTCGACGCCATCAACGAGCAGCGTGTGGCCCAGGAGCTCCCCGCCGTGCGGCTTTCCGCGATCCTGGAGCGCTACGACTTCCGCTCCGTCGGACGGGAGGCCATCGATGGCCGGCCCGCGATCGTGCTGGAGTTCACCGCCCTGCCCGGCTCCCGCCGCCTCGCCCACGACGACGTGCTGCGCAACTTGGCCGGCCGGGTCTGGATGGACGAGGCCGAGCGCGAGGTGGTCCGGGCCGAGGTGCGCAACATCGCCGGCATGAAGTTCTTCCTCGGGCTGGGGGCGTCCGTCTCCGCCGTGAGCGGCACCTTCGAGTTCCGCAAGGTGGGCGACACCCTGTGGCTGCCGGTGCGCGACGAGACGCGGGCCACCGGCCGCATGCTGCTCTTCAAGACGTTCCGCACGCGGGTCGTGCACACGTACGGCAACTTCCGCCGCTTCGACGTGCAGGCCGAAGAGAAACTGCATCAATGAGCCCGTAGCTGCAAGCCGTCAGGGAGGAAAGCATGAAACTTGTGGTGGCGGTCGTGAGGCCGGAGAAGCTCTCCGAGGTGCTGGAGGCGCTGTTCCGCGCCCAGGTGCAGGGGCTGACCATCAGCCGCGTCCAGGGCCACGGGGGCGAGATGGAGCGCGTGGAGACCTATCGCGGCACCACCGTCAAGATGGAGCTGTCGGACAAGGTCCGCCTGGAGATCGGCGTGTCGGACCATTTCGTGGAGCCCACCGTGAGGGCGATCCTGGCCGGCGGGCGCACGGGAACGGTCGGGGACGGCAAGATCTTCGTGCTCCCGGTCGAGAAGGTGTACCGGATCCGCACCGCGGAGGAGGACCGCGCGGCGGTGACGCCCGTCGGCATCCCTCCCGGCTAGGGCGGGACCGGCTCTAGCGCTCGATCCATACGAAGGCGTTGTAATCCGGTTCGCGAGAGATCGCGTCCTTCTCCTCGCGCGAGAGGAGCACGTTGCCCTCGGGCCAGTGCACCTCCACGTTGCCGGGCTTGATCTCCTCGATGCGGGCGCGGCCCGCGTAGCGGCCGGCGGCGGAGACGAGGCGGATGGGCTCGCCGTCGGCGACGCCGAGCCGCTCCGCGTCCTCGCGTGAGATCAGCACGTCCGGGCGCGCCGCCCCCGTGAGCGGATCGACCTCGCGCTGCACCATCGAGTTGAACTGCTTGCCGCGCCGCGTGGAGAGGCGGAGCGAGCCCACCGGCGCCGCGCGCCCGTGCGGCGCCACCACCGAGAAATGCGCCTTGCCGTCGGGAGTGGCGAAACGCCCGTCGGCGAAGAGCGCCGGCCCTCCCCACTGCACGGAATCGCCCGGCTCCGCGAGACGCTCGATGCCGGCATAGAGAGGAACCGCGCGGGCGATCTCCTCGCGGATGGCGCCCGAAGAAGCGAAGCGGACCTTGTCCGCCCGCTCCGGCCGGACGCGGGCCGCGACCTCGCCGAAAACCTCCCACTCCGCCCGCGCCCGGCCGATCCGCCGTCCGGGCACCTCGGGAGAGAAGATGATCCGCCGCTCGGTCGAGGTTTCCGTGCCGCCGCCCGGCGACTCGTAGCGCGTCGTCGCGGGAAGGATCACGACCGTGTCCTTGGGCGGCAGCAGCATCATCGACGACACGACGACGTCCTGGTGGATCCGCGTGCCGACGCGGCCGAGGGCGGCCGCGGGGTCGGGCAGCGTCTCCAGGAAGTTCCCCCCCGTCATCCAGAAGACGTCCAGCTCGCCTCGCCACGCGGCCTCGACCATCTCCGCCGCGGTGAGGCCCGGCCACGCGGGCACGTCGAACCCCCACACCTCGGCGAAGCGCGCGCGCTGAGCCTCGTCGAGGGCCGGGGCGCAGCCGACCTCGGCCCCGCCCTGGACGCCGGAGTGACCGCGGATCGGCATGAGGCCGGCGTTCGGCCGTCCCACCCAGCCTCGCGCGAGGCCCACGTTGACGAGGGCCTGGATCGTCGGCACCCCGTGCGCGTGCTGGGTCAGGCCCATGGACCAGACGAAGATGCCGGTGCGGGCGGCCTTCAGCAGCTCGGCGAAGCGCCGCATCTCGTCTCGGCTCGTGCCGCTCTCGCGCTCCAGATCTTCGAGGGGCGACGCCTGCGCGGCGGCCGCCGCTTCCGCGAAGCCGACCGTGGAGCGCGAGATGAAGTCGCGATCGACCCAGCCTTCCGAGGCCAGCACCCTGAAGACGCCCCACAGGAACGCGAGGTCGCCCCCGGTGTCGACCGGGAACCAATCGTCGGCGAAGCGCGTGCCGAAGACGGCGGACTCCGGTACCGACGGCACCCAGTACCTCTTCAATCCCGGCTCGAAGTACGGGTTCACGACCGCGACCTTCGTTCCCCGCCGGCGGGCCTCGTAGAGGTACTTCATCGTGACGGGCTGGTTGTTGGGCGTGTTGGAGCCGAAGAAGACGATGAGGTCGGCGCCGATCCAATCGCGGTACGAGCAGGTGGTCGCCCCGTGCCCGAGGGTCTTCTTCATGGCGGAGGTGGAGGCGGCGTGGCACAGCCGGGCGGAGTTGTCGACGTGGCTCGTGCCCATCGCCCGGGCCGCCTTCTGCGCCGCGTAGTAGCTCTCGTTGAGCAGCCCGCGCGACGTGAGGTACACCGCGAAGCGCTCCGGCCGTCCGGCGCGGATCTTCTCCGCGGCCACCGCGAGCGCCTCGTCCCAGGTCACGACGCGGAAGCCCGTCTCGCCCGCGCGCCGGATCATCGGCTCGCCCAGACGGCCCAGCTCCCGGAGCTGTCGCGACGTGAGGCCTTCGAGGCGGGAGAGGTCGGAGAGCCGCCCGGGATCGAGGGCGGGCGCGGTGTTGAGCCGCATCAGCTCGAGCCGCACCATGCAGAGGTGGATCCCGTCGAGCGTCCAGTCCCGCAGGCCGGTCGTGCCGAGGGCGCAGCCGTCGCAGACCCCGCGCCTCAGGATCCGCCACGCGAAGGGAAGCTGGTCTCGGTTGTCCCACGCCACCCGCGCCATCTCGAGGTAGTGGTTCGGCTTCTGCTGCGTGGGGTCGCGGGGGATGGCGGAGGCCCAGAGCTTGCGGTTCAACCGAGCGCCGGGCGCCTCTTGTGCCAGTCGGTCGCCTGCTGGTAGCGATCGGCGATGGCGAGGAGCGTCGCCTCCGAGAAGGCGCGGCCGATGAGCTGCAGCGACGTGGGCAGGCCGTGCTGGCCGAAGCCGTTCGGCACGCAAAGCGCGGGAACGCCCACCAGGTTGCCGGCGGGGATCGTAGCCGGCGGGGCGGGCCGTTCGGGCGAAGGGGACGGTGTGGGCGAGGGTGACGGGGACGGCGAGGGCGGCTTGTCGAAGTCGTAGCCGATCGGCGGCGCCACCACGAGGCGGGTGGGCGTGACGAGGGCGTCGTAGCGCGAGAGCAGCGTGTCGAGCGCGGCCCGCATGGGGACGCGCGCGCGCATCGCGTCGAGGTAATCCACGGCCAGGGTCACGATCGCGGGATAGCCGCCCAGGCGGTCGGCGGCGGCCCGCAACTTGCGGGTGCCCCCGCTCTCGATGAGGTCGCGGAATGCGCTCGCCCCCTCGGCATCGACGATGATGCCGACCGCCGCGGACCACGGGAAGTCCGGGAACTCCACGTCCTCGTCGATCTTCGCGAAGCTGCGGAGGACGTCGACCGATCGCCGGAAGTTCTCCTTCACCTCCGGCTGCGCCCGCTCGGTCGCGTTCTTCACCACACCGATGCGGAAGCGGCGGCGCACGCCGCCCGCCCGGGCGCCGCGCACGGGATAGTCGAAATCGGCTTCGCCGGTCGTCGGGTCCGCGGGATCCTTCCCCGCAACGGCGGAGAGGACGAGGCCGCAGTCGTCGGCGGTCCGGCACATCGGCCCCAGCTTGTCGAGCGTCCAGCACAGCGCCATCGCGCCGTGGCGGGACACGAGGCCGTAGGTCGGGCGCAGGCCCGCGAGGCCACAGTTCGTGGACGGGGTCATGATGGAGCCTGACGTCTCGGAGCCGATGGCGAAGGCCACCAGGCCGGCGGCGGTGGCGGCGCCGGGGCCGCTGGAGCTGCCGCCGCTCCAGTAATCGGGGTTCCAGGGCGAGCGGCCCGGTCCGGTGAAGCTGGCGTCCGGGTTGTTGTAGCCCATGCCCCCCGCCAGCTCCACCATGGCCAGCTTCCCCAGGAGCACCGCGCCCGCCTCCCGCAGCCGCTCGATGATGGTGGCGTCGTAATCGAACACCTGTTCCCGGTAGGGCTCGGCGCCCCATGTGGTCGGGATGCCCTTGGTGGCCAGGAGGTCTTTCGCGCCGAAAGGGATGCCGTGGAGGGGGCCCCGATAGCGCCGAGGGATGGCGAGCTCGCGGTCGGCCTTGCGGGCCTGGGCGAGGGCCAGGTCGCGAGTGACCGTCACCACTGCTCCCAGCCGGGGGCCGATCGTCTCCAGCCGGCCCAGGTACGCTTCGGTCAGCTCCACCGAGGAGATCTGCCGCGTGCGCAGCATGTGACCCAGGTCGCGCACGGAAGCGAAGACCACGTCGTCGCCGATCACCGCCGCCTCCGCCGCGCGACCGGCGGCGGGGGCGGCCCCAGACGCGGATGGAAGACGTTGATGGGCTCGTCGCCGTTGCCGAGCTTCACCGCCTTGCGCAGTCGATCGGCGGCCTGCAGGTTTCGCTCGATCCCCGTCCGGACCTCGGCGAGATCGGCCTCCTCGAGCTGCGATCCGTAGCGGATGCGGACCACGTCGCCCAGCGCCTGCGCGACGGGCCCGGGCGGTGACGGGGAAGGCGAGGGGGCGGGGACCGTCGGAGAAGGCGTCGTGGGCGTCGGCGGCGGCGTGGCGGGCGCCGGCGGGAGCGGCGCCGGCGCCTGGGACGCGGACAAGGCCGTCGGCAGCAGCGGCGCGGCGGCGAGCGATCGTAGGAAGCGTCGGCGGCTCATCGGACCTCCGCGGGCGGTGCGTTCCTCTTATAGCAAGCGGGCGCGGGCGGACACAACCCCGGGCGAAACGTGCGCCGAGGCCAGACACGCCGCGGGACTGGCCCCTATGATGGAAACATGGACCCTCGTCCGGTCGTTGGCGCCGTGGTCGCCGCTCTCGCCGTCGCCTCGGGCGCCGCGGGGGCGGACGCCGCCGCTGCCCCCGCCGCGCCCGCCCGGGTGAGGGTGGTCGCCGCCCCCCGCTACAAGGCGGGACCGATCCACAAGTTCCTGCTCGGCCCGACGTACCGGCGGCTCTGGACCACCCCCGTCGAGGTGGACGTGCTCGACCTGCGCGCGTTCGACGGCGGGCTCAAGCCGGTCTCGAAGGGTGGAGGCAAGGAGACCACGTCGCTGAGGTTCGACAGCGCCAACGGCCGTGAGTGGCGGGTACGGTCGGTGGACAAGAACGCCCGGCGTACCATCCCCCTCGAGCTGCGCGACAGCTTCGTCGCCCAGCTGGCCCAGGACCAGATCAGCGCCGGCAACCCGGCCGGCCCCTTGATCGTGGACGGGCTCGCCGAGGCGGCCGGCATCCTCTTCGTGCCCCACCGAATGGTGGTGATCCCCGACGACCCGCTTCTCGGGAAGTTCCGCGAGGAGTTCGCGGGCCTGCTCGGCCTCATAGAGGAGAACCCTCGAATCGAGGCCCCCGTCACCCCCGGATTCGAGGGCTTCGACAAGAAGCTGAACAACACGGTCGCGCTGTGGGAACACCTCGACGATCACCCCGAGCAGCGCGTGAACGCCCGCGCCTTCCTGAAGGCGCGCCTGTTCGACGTCTTCATCGGCGATTTCGACCGCCACGACGACCAGTGGGACTGGCTGAAGCGGCCGGGCAGCCCGGAGTGGGTCCCCTACCCCAAGGATCGCGACGAGGCGTTCGCGAAGTTCGACGGCTTCATCCTGGCCCTCATCCGCCCGGCCCAGCCCAAGCTCGTGAACTTCGAGAAGCACTACTCGGACATGGTGGGGCTCACGTGGCAGGGGCGCTTCCTCGACCGCCGGCACCTGACGACGCTCGAGTTTCCGGTGTGGCAGGAGGTCGCCGCCGACCTGCAGGCTCGCCTCACCGATCCGGTCATCGACGCCGCGGTCAAGCGCCTGCCCCCCGAGTACTACCGGATCGTCGGCGGCCAGATGGCCGCGAAGCTGAAGGCGCGTCGGAACCTGCTGCCGGCGGCGGCGCGAAAGTTCTACGAGATCCTCGCGAAGGACTCCGAGGCCATCGGCACCGACAAGGCCGACTCGGCGCAGATCAGCCCCGGGAGCGACGGCGGGGTCGAGGTCACGCTCGGCGGCGCCGAAGGCGGGAGCGCGCCCTATTTCCAGCGGCGCTACGACCCGCGCGAGACGAAAGAGGTGCGCGTCTACCTCCGGGGCGGGGACGACCGGGCGGTGCGAGAGGCCGGCACCCAGCAGCTCTTCGTGCGGGTCATCGGCGGCGACGGCAACGACGTGCTCGACGATTCGAAGAGCGGCCACACCCACTTCTACGACTGGGTGGGTGAGAACCGCGTGATCCCTGGACCGGAGACCCTGTTCAACGACGAGCCGTACATACGGCCCGTCGACCGGAGCGGCGATCCCGCCCGGGACTGGGGCCACATGAACCTGCGGTTCCCGTGGCTGTCCGCGGGCGCCGACCTCGGCGTCTTCCTCGGGGCGGAATGGCAGCACACCGGCTACGGCTTCCGCAAGGATCCCTACGAGAACCGGCAGAGCCTGCGCGCCGGGTACTCGACAGGCCTGCGGGGCGCGCGGGCGGAATACGAAGGCGAGTTCGTGCGCACGGACTCCAAGAAACGGTGGCACCTGCTCGCCCGCTACTCGGACGTCGACCTCCTGCGCTTCTACGGCTTCGGCAACCAGACCATCGACACCGGGAACGACCGCTTCCACCAGGTGCTGATGCACGCCTACACCCTGGCCCCCGCGTTCCGCCTGGGCTCCGACGCGGTGAACTTCTCACTCGGGCCCGTGGCCCGCTTCACGTCCACCCGGCTCCCGCCCGACCGGCTCATCTCCATCGCGCCGCCCTACGGCGTGGGTGACTTCGGCGAGGTGGGCGCTACGGCCCGGCTCGTCCTCGACGGCCGGAACCGAAAGCTCGCTCCCAGCCGCGGCGCCCTGCTGTGGGCCGCGGGGACCTACTACCCGGCGGTGTGGAGCGTCACCAAGCCCTTCGGCGAGGTGCATGGCGAGGCCTCGACGTACCTGTCGCCGCCCCTCGTGCTCGATCCGGTCCTGGCCCTGCGCGTCGGCGGCAAGCGCGTGTGGGGTCCGTATCCCTTCCAGGAGTCCGCGTTCCTCGGCGGCGTGGAATCGGTGCGGGGGTTACGTCCTGGACGTTATGCCGGGGATGCCAGCGCGTACGCGAACGTCGAGCTGCGCCTCGCGCTCTTCCGCTTCCGCGCCCTCGTCCCGGCGCGCTTCGGCGTCTTCGGCCTCGCCGACGGCGGCCGGGTGTGGCTCAAGGGAGAGGACTCGACGAAGATCCACACCGGCTTCGGCGGCGGGATATGGGTGGCGTTCCTGAAGCCCGACAACACGCTGAGCCTGGCCGCCGCCCAGAGCGAAGGCCACCTGCGCGTTTATTTCTACGCAGGCTTTGCGTTTTAGTAACTTATTCGGGGGGGTACGAGGGACGACAGCACCCCCCCCCGCGCATTCGCGCTCCCCCCCATGTCGCTCGCTCGGGAGTGAATCCCTCGCTCGCTGCTTCTCACTGATTGCTCTCGCTGTCTGTCCCTCAGAGTAGCGGGCTGATGGCACGCCACTTTTCCATGATCCGCGACTTTCATCTCGCGGATCTATTGACACTCGCGAACGGCGGCTGCGGCACCGCCGCGTTGTTCCTGGCCATGGACCACGTGCGCGAGGCCGGCTTGGGCAAGCTCTACGCCGCGGGGGCGTTCGTGGCCGCGGCCCTGGTCTTCGACGTGATGGACGGGCGCGTCGCCCGCTGGCGCCATCGCGCCTCGCCCCTGGGCCGTGAGCTGGACTCGCTCGCCGACGTCATCAGCTTCGGCGTCGCTCCCGCCGGCCTCGCCTTCGCCGCGGGCATGACCGGACTCTGGGACGCTCTCGGCCTCGTCTACTTCGTGGCCTGCGGGATCAGCCGCCTCGCCCGCTACAACGTCACCGCCGAAGCGATGTCCGCGGAGACGGGGAAGGTCACGTACTTCGAGGGGACGCCCATCCCCACCAGCGTCCTCCTCGTCGCGCTGCTCATGGCCCTCGCGCGCGCCGGGCGGATCGGCGACGCGATGCTCGGAGGCGTGTGGAGCATCGCGTCCTACGACCTGCACCCGCTCGCGCTCCTCTTTGTCCTCTCCGGGTCGTTGATGATCTCGAAGACGTTGCACATCCCCAAGCCCTAGTAACATTGAATCCGGAGGCCGCTCGTCATGGGCTTGAAGGAGTACTACCGCAAGCGCGACTTCGGGATCACGCCGGAGCCGCGGGGCAAGGAGAAGAAGCGCGAGGGCCGCTCCTTCGTCGTCCAGAAGCACGCCGCCACGCGCCTTCACTACGACTTCCGCCTCGAGATGGAGGGCGTGCTGAAGAGCTGGGCGGTTCCCAAGGGCCCCAGCCTCGACCCGAAGGACAAACGCCTCGCCATGATGACGGAAGACCACCCCGTGGAGTACGGCGACTTCGAGGGGATCATTCCCAAGGGCCAGTACGGCGGGGGAACGGTCCTGCTCTGGGACCGCGGGACCTGGGAGCCGATCGAGGATCCCCACGCCGGATTGCGCAAGGGCAACCTCAAGTTTCGCCTGAACGGCGAGAAGCTGAAGGGCGGCTTCGCCCTCGTGAAGATCAAGGGCCGCGACGCCCGCGACTCCGAGAAGACGTGGCTCCTCATCAAGGAAAAGGACGAGTTCGTGCGCCCGGGTTACGACGTCACCGCCGCGCGCCCGGAGAGCGTAACGACAGGGCGTTCGCTGGAAGAGATCGCCGCCGACCGCGACCGCGTCTGGGACTCGGGCGTGGGCGAGGTGAAGGTCGAGAAGGGGAAGAAGACGGCGGCGCGCACACGGCCGAAGGCCACGGCCGTCGTCCCGTCGAAACTGCCCGGCGCGCGCAAGGCTCCCCTGCCCACGTCGTTCCACGCGCAGCTCGCGACCGCGGTCACGGATCCTCCCCACGGCGACGAATGGCTGCACGAGATGAAGTTCGACGGCTACCGCATCCTCGGCCGCCTCGACAAGGGACGGGTGCGGCTCGTGAGCCGCAACGGCAAGGACTGGACCGACCGCTTCCCGGCGTTGAGGGACGCGATCGCCGGCATCGGCGCCCAGCGATCCCTGCTCGACGGCGAGGTGGCGGTGTTGCTGCCCGGCGGCAACACGAGCTTCCAGGCCCTCCAGAACCTCATGAGCGGGGCGGCCGGCGGGCAGCTCGTCTACTACGTCTTCGACCTCCTGCACCTCGACGGCTACGACCTCGCCGGCGTCGCCCTGGAGGAGCGCAAGAGCGCCCTGCAGCGGCTCGTGGCCGGCGTGGGCGGCGGCCAGATCCGGTACAGCGACCACGTCGTCGGCCAGGGCGAGAAGGTGTTCGAGAACGCGTGCCGCATGGGCATGGAAGGGATCGTCTCGAAGCGACGGGACATGCCCTATACCCCGGGGCGGACGCGCGGCTGGCTGAAGGTGAAGTGCCATCTCGAGCAGGAGGCGGTCATCGGCGGCTACACCGACCCCGAGGGGTCGCGGGTGGGCCTGGGGGCGCTCCTCGTGGGCGTCCACGGCGGCAGCGGCCGGCTCTTCTACGCGGGCAAGGTCGGGACCGGGTTCACGGAGAAGATGCTGCAGGACCTGCGGCGAAAGCTGGAGGCGCGGGAGCAGAAGACCTCGCCGTTCGCGGCGGGGACCGGACTGCCCCGGAACGCGCACTGGGTGAAGCCGGATCTGGTGGCGGAGGTGGCGTTCACCGAGTGGACGAGCGAGGGCCACCTGCGTCACCCCACGTTCCGCGGCCTGCGCGAGGACAAGCCCGCGGCGCAGGTCGTGCGCGAGAATCCCGAGCCGACGGCGAGGGCGGAAGCGGAGGAAGAGGCCGCCGGTCCGCGCCGCACGTCGCGCGGGCCCCTCAAGCGCAGCCGCAAGGCCGGCGCCGCCAAGGCGAGCGTCGTTCGGCGTCAGGCGAGCAGGGCGGAAGCCAGGACCGCCAAGGCGGAGGTGGTCGTGGCCGGCGTGCGCATCACCAACCCCGACCGCGTCATCTACCCCGGGCAGGGCCTGACCAAGCGTGACATCGCCCTCTACTACGAGTCGATCGCCGACGAGATCGTTCCCCACCTCGAGGGCCGTCCCACGACCCTCGTGCGCTGCCCGGAGGGAATGGGCAAGCCGTGTTTCTACCAGAAACACATCGGCTACTGGGCGCCGGACAGCCTGCGCCGCGTCCGCATCCAGGAAAAGAAGAAGGTGGGCCAGTACCTGGTCGTCGACGATCTGCCCGGCCTCATCGGCCTCGCCCAGATGGGAATCCTCGAGATCCACACGTGGAATTCCACCGTCGAGCACCTCGAGCAGCCGAACCGCCTGGTCTTCGACCTGGACCCCGACGCGGCCGTGGGCTGGCCGGCGGTCGTCAAGACGGCCGAGCGCATCCGCGAGCGGCTCGACGGCCTGGGCCGCGCCGCCTACGTGAAGACGACCGGCGGCAAGGGCCTGCACGTCGTCACGCCGCTGCTCCCCGACGCGGGCTGGGACGAGTGCGCGGAGTTCGCGCGGGATCTGGCCGAGGCCCTGGCCCGCCAGCATCCGGACGAGTACCTCACCGAGGCGTCGAAGGCGGCCCGCAAGGG
>Ga0070698_100007340_pt1 | contig 11934 bp, 8 predicted proteins | sample KBSK1502metaG_FD_65477 | JGI IMG/M metagenome (GOLD analysis project Ga0070698, IMG submission 65477) | Corn, switchgrass and miscanthus rhizosphere microbial communities from Kellogg Biological Station, Michigan, USA - KBS K1-50-2 metaG | ecosystem: Host-associated > Plants > Roots >...
GAAAATACCCGGATAAGCCTGGCCAGGTATCTTGAATACAGAAACCGGGGAAGAGAGTTTGCGGAAAAGCTCTTTGTATATTCAGATCAAGATCTTATTGATGCTAAACTTATCCCACCTTCTCTCCAGGGAGTGAGAGTAATACAATCTGCCGGAGCGTCCTGGGCCGAATATTCCAATATCATTAGCCATTGCCATATAACCGTTTTGAATTATCAGGATCAACTGGAAAAATTATTGATTAAATCAAAAGAGCTTATTATGCTACTTCAAAATGAGTATCATTTAAAATAAATTTTATGGAAGTACATGCCCATACTCACACTGAAAGGAAAAGATGGACACATTATCTCTGGGAGTTTCTTATGTTATTCCTTGCTGTGTTCTGTGGTTTCCTGGCAGAGAACCAGCGGGAGCATATGATAGAACATCAACGGGAAAAACAATATATGGCCTCTATGCTTGAAGACCTGGTAACAGATACAACTGAATTGAGAAAAGGTATCATTAGTGCAGATTCAACCAATCATTATACTGATAGCGTATTAATTTTTCTTTCCAGCTATAAGATTGCGGATAAACTACCATATAAGTTTTCGCTCATGATGAGATTAGCCGGTCAACGGCTAACGTTGATCAACACCGACCGGACCTCTTCACAGCTGAAAAATTCCGGAGCTATGCGCCTTATTCGAAATAAAAAAGTAGTTGATGGCATACTTCGTTACTGGAACCAGATTGAAAAAACAAATGTCACTCTTGAAAGATACCTTGATTACAGAAATGCAGGCCGGGAACTGACATTGAAATTATTTATGTGGCCAGAGGTTTATCGCAGGGGGCTTTTGATGAAAGAAGACTCAATTCACTACCTGAAAATAATTGACTCGGACCCTAAAAAATGGGATGAGCTGACAAATCTGATAGGTGCCAGCGCTCTTATTGTTTCCACGGGTCATCTTCGCAACCTGAATAATCAATTAAAGATGGCCGTAGATCTGATAGCATTGATAAAAAAAGAATATCACCTTGAATAAAAATTTTATGAAAAATATTTTTCTATTTCTATTGCTTGTTACTTATAATGCGTTTTCACAACAAGGCAGGCTTGATTCATTATTTGCTTCACAAAAAGATTTTAGCGGAGTTGTATTAATTGCTGAAAATGGAAAACCAATTTATCACAAAGCATTTGGTTATCGCGAATTTGAAAACCAAATTCCTTTGCAAACTTCAGACATCTTTGAACTGGCATCTGTTTCAAAACAATTCACGGCAATGATCATCATGATGGTGAAAGAAAAAGGAATGTTGAATTATGACGATTCGATCAGTAAATATTTGGAGATACCTTATAAAGGGATTACTATCCGCAATTTACTTACACACACAAGCGGCTTGCCCGATTACCAGGATATCATGGATAAATATTGGGATAAAACAAAAGTCGCGGGCAATCTAGATTGCATTGAATATTTAAATAAGTATGCGCCGCCAAAACATTTTGAATCGGGTGAGAAATATGAATACAGTAACACCGGCTATATGTTGCTTGCAAGTATAGCAGAAAAAGCAAGTGGCAAAGATTTTATAGAAATGTGCCGGAAATGGATATTCAGAAAATTAAAAATGAAAAGCACTGACATAAGAACATTGGAGGAAAAGAAAGCGACAAAAAATTTTGCGATCGGTCATATTTATGTTGAAGAGAGAAATAAATGGGTTCGCGCCGATTCTTTTCCTTCTTCTAATTATACTATCTGGCTTGGCAATCGTAAGGGTCCCGGACGTATAAGCTCAACTGCAACAGACCTGTTGAAATGGGATAAAGCATTATACACAGAGAAATTAATCAAGCAGTCAACATTACAAGAAGCATTTACTCCAATGAAATTAAATGATGGAAGTTTTTCCAATTATGGTTTTGGATGGGAGTTAAGAACCGATTCGGTGATGGGAAAAATTGTACAACATAGTGGCGATAACCCCGGATATAAAACACAGATCATACGGTATGTTGATAAAAAGAAAACGATCATTGTTTTAAATAACAATGCTCATAGAAATTTTAACTCTATCATTAAACAACTTGAAGCTGTAATAAGAGACTAACCTTTCAGAAAGCACATGTTCTCTGTCAACTTATTCCATGCGATCTACAGGTCTTTTCATTTTCTCTTCTTCAGGAAATTTAATTGACCAGGGACCATTGCCAGCAATCAAAAAATAGATAAGTAACAACAGCACCAGAATTGTAAGAAAGAGTTCAGAATAAGGCCTGAGCATTTCCTTGTTGGTGCTTACAAAAAATACAGCCCCAAGCAATACGGGAATCTGGATAAGACATGCCATTCGGGTAAATACACCAAGCGCAAGACAGATACCTCCGGCGATATGAGCAAAAACCGTATAGTGCCCTGCCAGGATATACCAAATGGAGTTTGAATATTTACTGGAAGACATTATACCAACTAAATTACTCATGTTGTTGAGAAAGTCCGCGCCTTTATAACAAAGAAAAAGACCTAAAGCTATTCGTACGATGTCTATCCATTTTGGGTGATGCCGCTCACCCCAGTATTCAAGGCGTTGCAGGATGTTCATATAGCAAAATTTTAGGTGATGAGAAAGATCTGATATAAAGTTAAAATTATTTAGCGTTAGACATCAGGGAAATATTTACCACGATGAAACTAAATAACGGCAGTTTTTCCAACTATGGTTTTGGATGGGAGTTAAGAACAGATTCAGTTTTAGGAAAGATTGTATCGCATAATGGCGATAATCCTGGCTATAAAACACAGATCGTAAGATATATTGATAAAAAGAAAACAATTATTCTTTTGAATAATAATGCGTACTCCAATTTTACGCTTTTACTTAAGCAACTTGAAGAACTGATAAAGTAAATTATTGTTTCGGTACTTCCCTTATATGATATTCCTGTATCAACGGAGGGTTTTCCGGCGACAGTGTAAAATAAATTTCAATATTTGTTTTCTCTCCTTCGATAATAAATGAGCCTCGTAGCTGATTATCAGGTTTCACTTCTTTTACTGAAATAATTTTGCCCGCTTTTGCATACAGATCTCTTGCATATTTTTTCAGCGTATCAATAGGATAATCAGGAAAAAAATTTTCAGCAAAAACCCCACTTTGCTGTGCATTGTTCCAGTCAGGTAAAATTTTTACAAGATCATTTTTTCTTTGTTCTAAAATTTTTGAAGGTGGTAATTGCATCGGCTGCAACTGTGCAATCTTTACAATTGTATCGAGAACTTTCAGATTTACAAATCCCATGGGTGAATATGTACGATTTGCAAATGATACAATACCGATACCATAATCGGGCATTATTCTCCACTGGCTTCCAAAACCGGGCAAACCACCACTGTGAGCAATATATGTTCTGCCTTCACAATCTTTTGTCCAACCCAACCCATAACAATAAGCTGTTGTAATTGCACAAGTTCTTCCGCTTGGATATTTATAATTCGGATTAAATCCATTCCATCTCCAGGGATGATGCATTTCTCTTACCGAACTTCTTTTTATCGGTCCATCATCTTTTGCATTATTTGGCGGCCATGCAGAAAGATGAAAAGCCATATAGACTGCAAACTCATCAATTGATGAGATCATTGCACCCATTGCTCCCCAGCTTCCATCTTTTGTATCGTGAAGAAGTTCTTCATCATTCCATTTTTCATTTAACCAGCGATAACCATGTGCAAGTTTATCTGGCGCAACATCAGCATATTCATAAGTTGTTGTTTTCATTCCAAGCGGTTCCCAGATATTTTTTTTGATATAATCCTGGTAACGCATGCCTGAAACATTGGTGATTATTTTTCCAATCAATGCAAAACCAAGATTGCTGTATTCATAAGCGATACCCGGAGGATTGCTGAATGAGATTTGTTTGCCGATGAATTCCATTAGGTCTTTATCAGTATCTGCCAATTGCCGATCGCCCCAGGGATTGTCTTCAGGAAAACCTGCGCCATGTGAAAGCAAATGACGAACAGTGATATGCGGCGCATCAGCAGTTGGGTACTTTAAATTTTTTAATTCAGGAATGTATAAATGAGCCGGATCATCCAAATTCAATTTTCCTTCATCACGCAGCTTAAGAATTGCCATTGCTGCAAAACTTTTACTCATACTCGCAATGCGGAATAATGATGATGATGTTACGGGAATTTTCTTTTCTATATCTGTATAACCAATGTTTCCTTTATAAACCAATTTACCATCTACTACTAATCCATAGGCGACACCGGGTAAATGATTGGAATCAGCATAGTCTTTAAATATTTTATCGATCACAGGAAATGCCTGCATGATCTTTTCCATACGACCTGCATCAGTAAATGTTGCAGGTTGATAAGCTGTATCAAAATTTGTTGCGACCCCAGTTTTACTTGCCGTTTGATTTTGATTGCAGGAGAGAAAAAGAATTGATGCTAAAAAGAAAACAAAAGTTCGCATATTGCTAATTTAATTGATACAAGATATGGTAATTCAACTATTCGGTCTCAGTGCAGCTTCGATCACCTTTGCTGCCCTTGGATCATCTGTAATACCTTTCATTGGAGGATACATCAGGAAAAAAGTAACAGGCCCCATTCTTTTTTCAAGACACTTTTCTAAATAGTAAAGAACTTTATCTCTATTGCCCAGTACCCACCAAACTCCTAAAAGATCTCCATCGATGACTATACCCGGTTCTTCTTTTTGTCTTTGCTCCATTTTAGCAATTATATCTAACGCTTTATCTGTTTGTCCCAATTTGGCATAAGCATACCCAAGCGGAGATAATCCTTTAAGTGGATGATTAGTGAGCCGATGAACTTCCATGAAATATTCTGCAGCTTTTTCCCAATCACCTTTCATACCAATGCACCACCCTTTCGTTTCAATAGCAATACGCATCTGGGGATTTATTTCGATCAATTTATCAGCAACCCGTATTGCATCATCATACCGTTCAGCAAAAAAATATGTTTCTGCCAAAAAATGATTTATTGGTGGTGAAAGGGGATCAATCGCTGCTGCCTGTTCCATTACTTTTACAGCTTCAGGGATTTTTTTTGTAAAAATATAATACAATGCCATCATCTGGTAGGCGCCGGCCGCTGCAGGATTTAAATGGATCGCTTTTTTGAGTGCATCATATCCAGCCTGCCAGTTCCATTCGTATACCAGGTGCATTGTTGCTTTAGCAATGTGACTTTCAGCAATTGTATCATCAAGCTGCATTGCTTTCCCGCTATAGCGGCTTACAATGTCAAATGCTTTTTCTGGTGTTGTCTGTCCTGTAGTACCAAGATAGGCATAGGCAGATGCGATCATTGCATAGGCTTGTGCATACCCGGGTTCAAGTTCAATGGCCTGTTCATAAAATTCAATTGCTTTAAAATAATCAGCAGGTGTAAGCTTATTAGAAAAATGCATTCCTTTTAAAAAAAGCGTATACGCTTCTATATTTTTTGTAGGAGCTTTTACAAGAGTTTCTTTCTTTTGCACCATTGATAAATTTTCTCTTAAGCGATTTGCAATAATGCCGCTGATCTCATCCTGTATTTCGAAAATATCAGTAAGGTCACGGTCATAATTTTCACTCCAGATATGATACCCATCGGCAGCATTGATCAGCTGTGCGGTAATGCGAACACGGTTTCCTGCTTTGCGTACGCTGCCTTCCAGAACCTTATCAACGTTAAGCTTGCGGCCAATTTCTCTTATATCATCATGTTTTCCTTTAAATGCAAATGCTGAAGTGCGGGAAGTAACCTGCAAGCCATCAACCCTCGTCAATGCATTTAATAATTCTTCCGTAATACCATCACTGAAATATTCATTGTCAGGATCGGCACTCATATTTACAAAAGGTAAAACAGCAAGCCGGTTAACCGGTGGTTTAGTTTTTCCTTTCAATTCATTATTGGAAGGGACAATGATACCATCATTTGCAATTGCATAAATGCGAACGGGCTCTTTTATATTTTTTAATTCAAAAAATCCCAGTTCATGTGTTTTTATCTTTTCATGATTCTTTATCTCATCATAAACTTTTCCTGAAATAAAAACAGCTCCGGGTACTGCCATTGATTCAATACGTGATGCAAGATTAACGCCATCGCCATAGATAGATTCTTCTTCGATCACTACATCACCGGTATGAATGCCGATGCGCAATTCAACTTTGGGTTCTGTTTGCAACTGTTGCTGAATGGAAATCGCACAATCGATACTATTGATAGCGCTGTTAAAAATACTGAGCGAGCCATCACCATAATACTGAAGAATTTTCCCATCGTGTTGTTGAACGGATGACTCCAGCACATCCTTAAAACGTTTCCTTTTAGTACGGCCCAGGTTCTCGTTTTCCTGCATCAATGCCGTATAACCGGTCATATCAGCAAACAGTATGGCGGCTAATTGTCGCATACGTAAATGTAAGAAACAGTTTGCCTTTGCGGATTTTGTATTTAACAGCCAAAGAAAATTTCTGTAATCCCTGCACTTTATTTAACTTGTTAAAAACCCTTTATTATGAAAAAGTTTTCATTCTGCTGTATATTATTTGGTTTTTTGCTTGGTAACTTAACATTACATGCACAACAAAAAAAATATTTAACTCCGGACGATTATGGTCAATGGCAATCGATCGGTGCGATTGATCTTTCTCCTAATGGTGAATGGGTTGCATACCAAATTACAGTACAGGAAGACAATGATACTTTGTTTTTACTCAACCGTACTACAAACAAATCATACAAATTGGAATTTGCTTCGGCTCCTGAATTCTCAAAGGATAATCAATGGATAGCTTACCGTATCGGAATTCCATTTAAAGAAGCAGAAAAATTAAGAGATCAGTCAAAGCCCATCGAATATAAAATGGGATTGCTCAATTTAACCACAGGGAAAAAAGAAATAATTCAAAACATTAATCGATTTAATTTTTCACGTAACGGTAAATTTCTTGCAGCTTATTTGAATCCTCCTAAAGAAAATAAAGAAAAAGGAGCTGTGTTATTACTTAAAAATCTCTCTGATGGTACCACTCGTACAATTGGAAATGTAACAGAATATGCTTTCAATAAAAAAAGTGATCAATTAGCTTACATAGTTGAATCAGTGAATACAGCGGGCAATTCAATAGAGCTATTTAATCTTGAAAATTCTACACTCAAAGTTTTGGCCAGTGATACTTCTAAATTTTCCAAACTTAACTGGCAAAAAGAAGGCGAAGGACTTGCGTTTTTCAAAAGCTATCGCAAGGATAATTATGAAGAAGATAATGCTGTTGTTTATACATACACGAATATTTATAAAACTCCATCATTAAAAGTCTTTGACCCGGAAACTGCAAAAGCGTTTCCTGCTGGTATGCGTATATATAATGGCTCAACCATTATGTTGAGTGATGATATGAATACTGCATTTTTTGGATTAAGAACATGGACCTATAACGAACTGGCGAAAAAAAATGACAAGAAACCGGGGGATAGTTTAACCAAAAAAGATTCCGCAAGAATTGATTCGACAAGAGCTGTTATAGCAGCTAAAAAAGGAACTGTTGCAGAAAAATTGGCTGGGGTTGAGGTCTGGCATTGGAAAGATCCGGAAATACAACCGAGACAAAGAGTAACATTAGGGCAAGACACAACTTTAAGCTATTTAAGTGCCTGGAACCTTGATAACAATAGTTTTTTTCAATTAGCGACTGCCGAATCTCCACTTGCACAATTAAGCGGCAATCAGAAATACGCTATTGTGTATACAGATAGAAAATATAAACCTGCGTTTAAAGAAGATTTTGCAGACGCTTATTTAGTGAATGTAAAAACCGGTCAATCAAAATTAGCTTTTGAAAAAACACTTGCTGGCTTTTATGGTTTACCGCGTACTTCACCTGATGGAAAATATCTTCTTTATTTTAAAGACAAGCATTGGTGGACCTACAATATTACCACAGGACAGAATACCAACATCACAGAAAACATAAAAACAGATTTTTGGAATATACGTGATGACCATCCGGCCAGCAAGCCGGCAGTTGGTAGTGGGGGCTGGTTGAAGGGAGATAAGGAAGTGCTGCTTTATGATGAGTATAATGTGTGGGGAGTGAAACCTGATGGAAAATCTGCAAGAAAATTAACCGAGGGAGAGAAAGAAGAAATTGTTTTCAGAGTAAACCGTTTAGATTTTGAAGATCCGTTTATTGATGATGCCAAGCCAATATTCTTTAGTGCTTATGGAGATAAGAGTAAAAAATTCGGGTATTATAGATTGGAAAAAGGCAAGGTAGATAAATTGATCTTTGAAGATTTGCAGGTTTCAAGGTTGGTAAAAGCAAAAGATGCAAACAGTTTTTTGTATGTAAAACAAGACTATGATAAATCACCTGTCTTATATACAACAACTACTTTTGCCGACTCAAAAGAGGTGTTAGCAACTAACCCACAACAAAAAAATTTTTATTGGGGCAGGAGTGAACTTATTTCTTATACAAATAAAAATGGTAAGAAAATGCAGGGAGCATTGTTTTATCCAGCCAATTATGAGCCAGGGAAAAAATATCCGATGATCACATACATCTATGAAATTCTTTCTAATACTGTGCATAGTTATACGAACCCCAGTCAGCGTGGCGCCTATAACACAACTAATTTCACGTCATCAGGTTATTTTGTTTTTCGTCCTGACATTGTTTACGAAATCAATGATCCGGGAATGAGTGCAGTAAACTGTGTAGTCCCTGCCGTGGAAGAAATTTTAAAAACAGGAATGATCGACAAGGATAAAGTTGGATTGATGGGACATAGCTGGGGAGCTTATCAAACTTCATTTATTCTTACGCAAACAAATATTTTCAAGGCAGGTATTGCGGGTGCACCACTTACTAATTTGATAAGCATGTCTAACTCTATTTATTGGAATACAGGCACACCGGACTCAAAAATTTTTGAGACAAGTCAGGGACGTTTTGATGGGCCATGGTATGAAAGAATGGAAGATCATATGCGCAACTCACCCATGTACCAGGCATCGAAAATAGAATCTCCATTGCTTGTAGCTTTTGGTGATAAGGATGGTGCAGTTGATTGGCATCAGGGAATTGAAATGTACAGCACAATGCGGCGTATGGAAAAGCCTTTTATTATGCTTGTGTATGCAGATGAAAATCATGGCCTGGCTAAAAAAGAAAACCAGATTGATTATCAGAAAAGACAAAGAGAATTTTTTGATCACTATCTCCTGGGTAAAACAGCAGAGAAATGGATAACTGATGGTATCTCACAACAAGAAAAAGTAAAACAAAAAACGAAGGAAACTCCGGCCAAAATATTTTAAGACTCTTTTTAAAAAACTCAGGTCCTGTCAAAAGTTTAGCGTTAATCACGACAAGTTCTGGATAAACTGCGATACAAGTGCTCAATATTGAACTGAATCTTGAACGGAGCGTCGCAACAAAAGCTCAATAGCATTACTTCTGCCGGTAACACAAAAATATTTCCAAGCTAAAAACTTTTTTTATTCCCAATATGCTTTTCAAACCACTCCACATTTGTCTGCATGGTTTTTAAAACCATTGTTGGCTCTACTGGTCCGTGGCCTTGTCTTGGCATCGCCAACATACGAACAGGAACATTGCGACGACGAAGCGCATTATAAAACATAAGGCCATTACTTATCGGTACCCGCTGATCTCCTTCACAATGCTGCAACATAACAGGAGTTTTTACATTCTGTACAAAACGCAATGGCGAATGTGCATCATACAAACTCCAATCGTTCCATGGATCAGTTTTGAAATAAGAAGGAAGAAATCCTTCAATATCATCAGTAAGATTTTGGAAACCCAGATCAACAACCGGCGCACCAATAGATGCTGCTTTGAAACGATCAGTATGTCCAACTATCCAACTGCTCATAAAACCACCATAGCTCCAACCCATCACTCCCATTTTATTTTCATCAGCAACTCCCATTTTTATCACCGCATCAACACCAGCCATCAGATCAATAAAATCTTTTCCGCCCCAATCAGAACGATTTGCCATTCTGAATTCAGTACCATAGCCTGAAGAACCTCTCGGGTTGGGACGAAGGATCGCATAACCCATTTCTGCAAATGCAGCAATGGGATAAGTGCCACCGTTACCAGCAACACAGGTTTGTTGAAAAACACCGGCCGGGCCGCCATGTACATTTAATATAAAAGGAACTTTTGTTCCGGGTTTATAATTGATGGGGTAAGTAAGAAGGCCTTCGATCTCTTTGCCATCGGCGCCTTTCCATTTTATTATTTCTGTTTTTGGCAAAGGCTTGGCTGCATTTTCTGCATTGATGCTGGTAATTTTTACAGGAGAATAATTATTTATTGAACTGATGTATGCTTCAGGAAATTTTGATGGGTTTTGTAGAATGAAAGCAATATAGGTACCTGTTGAATTAATTGAAGCAGCGCCAAGTACATCTGTGGCTCCTTTATTCCATTCTGTGATGGATTTACCATCTATGCTTAAAACATAAATACTATTAAGCGTTTTATTCGCTTCGGACCATAAAATATTTTTTCCATCGGCTGTCCATCCAACAATACCGCCATTCTCATCGGGAGTAGATTTTAACTTCCATGTTTTTCCATCGGCAACAGAATAAATTTTTGCATGACGAGGTCCCGCCCAATCAACCGGATCTTCGGTAGAAAAATAGGCAATGAATTTTCCATCGGGACTGAATAGCGGGTTTGATTCACCTGCTCCTGTTGCAGCGATCGGTTTTATAGTTCCGCTTTCAATATCAATCAATGAAACATCGCTGTAAACATTATCATTCGCTTCGGGTGATCTGCCGTGACTATAAGCAATCGTTTTTCCATCTGCACCCCAGTCAAATGCGTTTACATTATAATTCTCTTTGGTAAGTTGTTTCTGTACTCGTTTTCCTGCAGTATCTTTTTTATTTAGCCATAAAACAAAAAGACGGTTCTGTTTTACTTCTTCATCCATAAAATACCAATCGTTCTTTGCTTTTTTATTTTTTTCTTCTTTATCAGCCGCTGCATCTGTCATTACAAATGCGATCATGTTACCATCCCGGTTCCAGTCATAATTACCAACGCCGGATTTTACATCAGTTACTTTTTCTGCTTCACCACCGCCAACAGAAAGGAGGTATAAATTATTTTTTCCATCTCTTGAAGAAGTAAATGCGATCCATTTGCCATCGGGACTCCATTTGGGATTGGAAGAATTCTTATCTCCTTTAGTTAGTTGAATCGTGTTGCTGCCATCGCTGTTGCAAAGGAAAACCTGGTTCACATATTCACTGCGATCGTCAGTCATTACTGCTTCACGAACAGTGTATAAAACCTTACTGCCATCAGGCGATGGAACAACAGCAGAAATATTCTTCAATTTCAAACATTGCTCCGGGCTCCAGTTGGTTTTGGTTTGTGCAAAAATGATGGTTGTAAAAAGGGTTAAAATGATAAGCAGTGATTTCTGTTTCATAAAAAATATTTTAAGTAAACAAAAAGATTTCAGAGGGAGAATAATGGGTGAGTAAGCAGATATACAAGTTAAGAAAGTGGTGGGAATAAACAAGCCATCAATTAATAAGAATAAATCTTAGATTAGTAGTTCTTTCCAATCGCCTACCCCTTGTAAGAAAATACCGTTTCTTTTGGAATCTGCATATCGAAACAAACTAATCGTTACGATTATGGAAGTTCATCATCACCCCCATACGCCACGAAAAAAATGGACGCATTATTTCTGGGAGTTCTTTATGTTGTTCCTTGCTGTGTTCTGCGGATTTTTAGCAGAGTATGCGCTTGAGCATAAGATAGAGGCGGACAGAGAAAAACAATATGCCATTTCAATGGTGGAAGATCTGAAATTGGATACTGCTGCT
>Ga0070698_100007341_pt1 | contig 11934 bp, 11 predicted proteins | sample KBSK1502metaG_FD_65477 | JGI IMG/M metagenome (GOLD analysis project Ga0070698, IMG submission 65477) | Corn, switchgrass and miscanthus rhizosphere microbial communities from Kellogg Biological Station, Michigan, USA - KBS K1-50-2 metaG | ecosystem: Host-associated > Plants > Roots >...
CATCAGCGCAACGAAGATCGGGATCAGCAGCAGCCGCCCCACCGTCAACGCATTCGGAAGCTGCTTCAAAGGGACTGGGACAGCACGCGTCGCCATGCTGTGGAAAGGATACGTCCATGGCTAAGAGGCTCAGGCTCCCCGGTTTCGTCGATGCGCACTGCCACGCCTTCCAGCGAGCTCTCCGCGGCCGCCCCGGAGGGACGGACTTCTGGAGCTGGCGGGAGCTGATGCTGGCGGAGGCGGAACGACAGACGCCGGAGCTCGTCCGTCGCGAATACGTCGAGGTGTACCGCGAGCTCTGGGAGGCGGGCTACACGGCGGTCGGCGAGTTCCACTATCTGGGGTTCGCCGAGGCTCTCGCCGCCGTCGAGGCAGCCGAGGAGGCGCACGTGCGGATCGTCCTCCTTTTCGTCGCTTACGGGCGCGGTGGGCTGCCCCGGTTTCGACAGGACTCGGTCGCCGAGTACCTACGTCAGGTCGAAGACCTCCGGGGCCGAGGCCTCGCCGTCGGCGTCGCCCCACACTCCGTTCGCGCCTGCCCTCCCGAGTGGCTCGACGAGATCGGCCGCTACGCGGCCGCCGAAGGGTTACGACTCCACGTGCACGCGGACGAGCAGCCTCGCGAGATCGAGGAGTGTCTGGCCGAGCACGGGGTTCGGCCGATCGAGCTGCTCGACCGCACCGGCTGTCTGACCGAGCGGACGACAATCGTCCACGGAACGCACGCCGACGGTGCGGAACTCGACCTCGTTGCCCGAGCCGGTGCACGCATCTGTGCCTGTCCGACGACCGAGGCGTATCTAGGCGATGGCTTTGTACCGGTCGAGCGCATCCGCACGCGGGGGATTCGGATTTGCATCGGCTCCGACTCGAACGTCCGCATCGATCCGCTCGAGGAGCTGCGTGAGCTCGAGGGAATCGCGCGCCGTCAGACCGGCCAGCGCAATGTCATCCCGACCGAGGCGCTCCTTGCCTCTGGCACGGACGAGGGAGCTGCCGCACTCGGCCTCGAGGAGTGGGACAAGGTCGAAGTCGACCTCGGCCACCGTTCCTTGCGCGGGGTTGAGGACGTGCCGGAGGCCCTGATCAGCGGTTGCGGAGCCGACGTCCTGCGTTCGTCCGGAGCAGTGAGGTCCAGTAGGACGTCCGCGTGATGTACGCGCGCTCGGCCCGCTTGCCGTACAGCCCGTAGGCGCCGTCATAGCTCTCGTAACGACCACCGTGGCCGGCGGGCTCGATCTGGGTGCCCTCGCTCCACTCGTTGTAGCTGGTGATGGTGACGAGGTCCGCGCCGGCGCGAAGCGCGGCTTGCCACATGCCGTCGTACGTGGCACCGTTGTTGCGGGGCTTCTCGCGGACGTCCCCTGTGGCCTGCGTCGCGACATAGCCGGGTCCCACGGACGGTGCGCACAGGATTCCGGCCGCGCGGGCCTGCGCGCAGAGCCGTTCGAACTTCGCGCCGTCGTAGATCAGGATGTCGTACGTGTAGAAGCCGGCGAAACCTGCTCTCGCGGCAAAACCCACCCGATTCGTCTGGGCGATCAGGCGCATGCCGCTCGGCTGACCGGTCACAGCGCGCCACTCGTCGGCCGGAAAGTCATTGGAGCGGTAGATGTAGACGTCGCGAATCCCGAGCCCACGCAGATAGACAAGGTCTGCGCCCACCGAATCGACAGTCCGGCCCGGGTACGGCTCGAGCTGGATCGCCACCTGGCGCTTGACGCGCCGCGCTGCCCGAACGACCGCAGGCAGACGCCCGTCTTCGGGCGATCCGCGCCCCCACCACGAGCTGACGACCTCGTCCACACCCGCCGCTGCAATGTCACGCATCTGCCGCGCGAGGATCCTCGGATCGCCACTCGAGTACGCCCCGCGGGCAGGGAAGAAATGCGAGGCAATGTCGAACGGCGGCACATGCCCGCCCTGCGTCCAGTGCGCGTAGGAGCCGTCGTGCTGGGGGTTCGAATACCACGGGTAGAAAAAGATCGCGCTGCGGGGTGCGGCGGCTTGAGCGTTCGCAGGCACGGCAAGCACGAGCGTGAGCGCCAGGAGGAGCAGCCGCATCCGGCGTAGCATCTCACCTACGTCGGATTGCGAGCACGGTCGACAGATCACTCCAAAGAGGATCGCCTCACCCGAATGAGTGATGGCAGGCGACGGCCACCCAGCTAACGTCAGCTTCGGCGTCGCGCGGGTGAGCTTCTGCGGCCAATTGCTCTGCCCGCGCACGTCGAATCCGGGGCAGTAAAAACGAACCGCTGAGTGGCCAAGGGGTGGCGGCCCACCTCTCTGACACACCCAGCGGTTCGGATCACGGGGATTGAATGTCTCCCCTGAACCCGCCTCGCGAGCCTATGAGACCCCTCTCTCCGTGCCTATTGGCCGTTCGTCTAGGCGTCGGCTAGGCCCTCAACTAGCCTCAATGCGGCGGACGGGCCCTCCTACGCGCCGAGCTTCGCCTTCCATGCGGTGGGCGTGCTGGCGCAGCTCAAGTGCGTGCCGGTGGTGTCAAACGAGGCGCGCTTCAGGAAGAACGTCCCAGCGACATTGCCTTCCGTGTCGAACCTCCCGCTGATCTCCCAGGAGACGGTGATTCTCTTGACGAAAGTCCGATCCGGGAGATCCTCATCGGCCGACCGCGAGAACGTCAGGTCGGACCGGATCGGCGCGGGACCGCTCGCCGCGAACGAGAAGGTCGGGCCATTGCCGTCCCACAGTCGACCTCGGCGCTGAGCGAGTACGTCGTCACTCGTGCAGCGTTCGATGCGACGGTCACGCAGATGCTCTTTCCTTATTCATGAGGCCGCAATATCGACCGGCCAGGGCGTGTGAAGTCGGAGGGGGATTCGTCTGCGTCGGCAGGGGTCCCCCAAAGGCTCAGCGCTCGGGCCTCGTGTCTTCGCCAAAGGTTTAGAGACGGAGAGCTCTTCGTTAGCCGCTCTGCAAACGGAGAGGGACAGTTCACGGCACAAACTCCTCAAGTTCCCGTCGGCACGCGCCGTACCGAACGAGGTAACTCAAACGAGGGACGTCGCCGAAAGGGACCTCATTCATGTTTCGTTCGAATCGCTACGCAACCGTTGCTGCCACACTCGCGCTTCTCTTCTCACTTGCAGGAACGGCTACTGCGACATCGATCACGCTGATCACCGGCCATCAGGTCAAAGATGGCTCGCTCTCGGGGGCCGATCTCGCCAACAACTCGGTCGGTGCAAAGAAACTGAAGGCGCGCTCCCTGACAGCCAAGTACTTCCGCCTCGGCAGCCTGACCAACCGTGAGGTTCGAGACGGCACCTTGACCTTGGGGGACCTCTCCAGCGACACGATCGCCGCGCTCAAAGGAGCCAAGGGAGACACAGGACCAGCCGGCCCGCAGGGCGCTGCCGGTCCCGCCGGCGCACAAGGAGCCGCCGGTCCCCAGGGCCCGGCAGGCATCGGCATCAGACTCGCCGGTTATGTCAAGACCAGCGCGCAGACGTTGCCGGCGGACTCCGCCTTCCACTCCGCCTGGTCGATGAGCTTCACAGCGACCGCCAACCAGCTGTTCATTCTGACGGGCAACATCGGCAACTACAGCTGCAATTCAACCGATCAACAGATCACGGTTGACGGGACTCCAATGCCTTTCAACGGAGCAGGATTGCTCGCCCTCCCGGCCGGCGCCCACACGCTCAGCTACGAGGTCAGGACCAGCTGCATCGACGTTCCGAACCAGGAGGCCCTCCTCATCCCCTTCACCCGGCCGTAGCTCCCTCGACCCGCAGCGCTCTCCCAAGCTCGTCGGCGGGCGCCCCGCTGTCCGTGACGAGGGCGTGCTCGAGAGCGGAACTCGCCGCAACGTCTCAGATCCTCCTCATCACGAAGCGGCCGAACTCGCGTCCCCGGAACGTCGCCTTCCCTTTGTAGCCGTCCTGATCCGGCTCGAGCACATCAACGAAGGACTCGAACGGCCGGCAATAGCGAAGAGCGTTGCCGTCGACGCGAAAAGGAACCGCGGACACGTGCCCGACCTGCGTCTCGCCACGTCGACCGTGAATCAGCTTGCGGACGCCAATGAGCGGCGGTAGAAATCCGCCGGCTCTCTCCACCTTCCACAGCCCGTCTAGCTCTGTCACGGACATCCAACCCCCGCGCTAGCAGGCTTTCCTCGATCGGGGCGCCGAGATTTGAACTCGGGACCTCTAGTCCCCCAGACTAGCGCGCTAACCAGGCTGCGCCACGCCCCGCAACTGGGAAAAACCCTGCAAACCAGCGTTTCCCCAGCGTTCTACGAGGAGAGTCTACTACCCGGCGATGTCCACAAGATGACCAAACGACCATCGAGCGCGGACCGTGTCACAAAACCGGCGCGCAGTTAGTCGCGGCGAAGGTGGTTCGACGAGGACGAGAGCAAGAGCGGCGCCGGGATGCTCGTCCCAGGCGCGGGCGTTCTGGTGCTCGGCGAGGATGAGCGCCACTCGTTGTCTGGTACAGCGACCGTATGGTCTCGCGACGGCGCAAGCGCTCGCCGGTCATACGGGAAGAACCGTTTCAACTCGGAGATTGGGCGCTCCAGCAATTCCCACGACAGCACGGCGACAACGATGGTCATGACGCTTATGAGGCAGAAGTACACGAATCCGTGGTGCGCGTCCGGAAGCGCCCTCCAGTGCCGTGCCGCCGTGTTGTATGCGGTCGGCACGAGCAGATGGAAGATGTAGATCCCGTAGCTGATCGTGCCGAGATAGACGATCGGCCTCGCACTCAAGACCCGTCCGATCGGCCCGCCGATACCGTTGCTCGTCGCCAACACGAGCACGCCGAGGACAAGTGCGAGTGCTGTATCCCCGAGAGCGAGCTTGACGCGCTGGGCCAGGTGCTGCCCACGTCCGTAGTCGACAGCCTCGCGGTGGGCGCGCTCGCGGGTGAGTGCGCATACAGCCCTGCGCAGCCGCCAGCGAGCCACCGCCAGCGGTGCGGCTCGAACCCCTCTAGGCGCCGTACCGCTTGTAGAGCCTGTCGATCAGGTCGGGCATGCGCTCGAGCCGGTCGGTGATGACACGTAGCCGGTATTCGCGAAAGTGCTCGGCCTCGACGCCCAGAGCGCGGGCGAGCGTCTTGATCACATCGTCTGACGGAACGGGCCGGTTCCCGTGCACCAGATGATTCAGGTACCCGGCCGAGAGTTTGGACTTCTCTGCCAAGGAGCGGTACGTCAGGCCGCTCTCCCCCATCAGTCGCTCGATGGTCGGCCCGAAGGAGTCGTCGCTGAAACGCCGCTTTCGTGCCATCAGCCGAGTTTCTCGCGCGCCTTTGTGACGAGCTCACCCACGCTCACCGCACTGTCCGCCCCCTCCGTACGTTCGCGTAGGTCCACCGTACCGTCTTCCGCGGCCTTTCGCCCGACGGTCACGCGCAGCGGACAGCCGATCAGATCCGCATCTGCGAACTTCTCCCCTGCCCGCGCATCACGGTCGTCGAGCAGGACTTCGAAGCCCGCGGCATCGAGCGCGAGAGCGGCGGCCTCGGCTTGCTCCGCCCCACCGGGCAAGGAAACGACGTGAACGTCATAAGGGGCAACCGATGCGGGCCACTGGATGCCCTTGTCGTCGTGATGCTGCTCGATGATCGCCGCCATCGTCCGCGCCGGGCCGATCCCGTAGCTCCCCATCACGATCAGCCGCTCCTGTCCGTCTTCGTCGAGGTAGGTCGCGCCGAATGCCCGGGAGAAGAACGTGCCGAGCTTGAAGATGTGGCCGACCTCGATCGCGGTCTGGACCATGAGCCGGCCACCACATTCCACGCATCTGTCTCCTTCGATCGCCTGGCGGATGTCGGCGAAGCGCGGCTCGTAGTCTCGTCCGGCCTCCACACCCCGGAGATGCCAGCCGTCGCGGTTCGCTCCGGTGACGAACTGGCCAGTGCGGAGCGTTTCGTCTGCGATCACCTCGAGCTCGCGAACGCCGACCGGGCCGATCGAGCCGCCGCCCGCACCGAAGGCCTCCCGGATCTCGTCCTCGGTTGCCGGGCGAAACGACGCCTCGAAGAGGGTCATCAGCTTCTCCACGCTGAGACGGTCGTCGCCACGGACGAGGGCCAGCACGAGCCGATCACCGACGACGACAGGTAGAGCTTTCGACGTCGCCGCGGCATCGATGCCGAGGAACCCAGCTAGGTCGTCGATCGTCGCCACTCCCGGTGTCGCCACCTCCTCCGGCGCCGACAAGACTTCCGGAAACTCGGGCGCGCGCGGGATGCCGCGTGCCGCCTCGATGTCGGCAAAGTAGTCGCCGTTCTCGCACCGCATCAGCTCGTTCTCCCCCGATTGCGTCGGGGCGAGGAAGCCCGATGACTCCTTGCCGCCCATGATCCCCGACTCGGCCTCGACGTAGTACGCCTCGAGACCGCAGCGCTCCCAGATGCGCTCGTACGCGCCCCGGTGCGCCTCGAAGCTCCTGTCGAGCCCGGCCTCGTCGCGGTCGAACGAGTACGAGTCCTTCATGATGAACTCGCGCACGCGCAACAGCCCGCCGCGCGGCCGGGGCTCGTCGCGCTCCTTGGTCGAGAAGTGGTACCAGAGCTGCGGCAGTTGCTTGTACGATTGCAGCTCGCGCGCGTGGAACGTCATCGTCTCTTCGTGCGAGAACGGGAGCACGTAGTCGCGCCCGGTCCGGTCCTTGAGCTTGAAGACAATCGGGATCTCGATGCGGCCGCTCGTCTCCCACAGCTCGGCCGGCGTCAGCACCGGCTCGAGCATCTCCTGCCCGCCGATCGCATCGATCTCCTCGCGGATGATCTGGACGATCTTCTGATGGACGCGCCAGCCAAGCGGCAGGAACGTCCACAAACCGGCGCCGACCTGGCGGATGAAGCCGCCGCGGACGAGCAGCTTGTGGCTCGCGGCCTCGGCTTCCGCCGGCGGCTCGCGCAGGGTCGGCAGAAAGAGCTGTGAGGCCCGGGCGATCACTGTTGTCCGGGCAGACTATTCCCCGAGCGGAATCAGCGAGGCTTCCGCCATCGCGAGCGCGGCCGGCTTGGCCATCTTGAGGCGCTTCGGACGCTGCATGCCGTCGGCGATCCATTTGTCGATCTCGTGGAAGAGCTCGTCGATCAGGATGTCCGAGGAGACCTTCTTCAGCACGCGGCCGTGCGCGTAGACGAAGCCCGTGTCACGGCCGCCGGCAATGCCGAAGTCCGCGTCCCCAGCCTCGCCGGGCCCGTTGACCGCGCAGCCGAGCACGGCGACCTCGAAGTGCTGCGAGTACTCGTGCAGCCGCCCCTCGACCTTCTCGGCGAGAGTCTGGACGCCAACGTTGTCGCGCCCACAAGACGGGCAGGCGATCATGATCGGGCCGCGCTCGCGCAGGCCGAGCGACTTCAGGATCTCGAAGGCGACCCTGACCTCCTCCACCGGATCGGCCGTCAGCGAGACCCGCATCGTGTCGCCGATGCCGTCGACGAGCAACGCTCCCATGCCCACCGCGCTCTTGATCGAGCCGGAGTACGGCGTCCCCGCCTCCGTGACACCGAGATGAAGTGGATACGGCACCTTTGAGGCGAGCATCCGGTAAGCCCGGATCATCGTCGGCACGTGGCTGGACTTGACCGAGATCTTGAAGTCTCGGAAGTCGAGACTTTCGAGCAGACGCACCTCCTCGAGAGCTGCCTCGACCAGCGCCTCGGCCTGATCCCGGTGGGCGACGTCTGCGAGATGCTTGGGCAGCGAGCCGGAGTTCGCGCCGATCCGCATCGGGATTCCCGCATTGTGCGCCGCACGCACGACCTGCGCGACCTTGTCCGGCCCGCCGATGTTGCCCGGGTTGATCCGGACTGCCGCGACACCGGCATCGATCGCCTTCAACGCGAGGCTGGCGTTGAAGTGGATGTCGGCGATGACCGGGATCGGAGAGAGGCGCACGATCCTGCGCAACGCCTCGGCGTCTTCCGTCTTCGGCACTGCGCAGCGCACAACCTCGCAGCCGGCCGACACGAGCGCGGCAATCTGAGCCGTCGTTGCCTCGACGTCGTGCGTCTTCGTCAGCGTCATCGACTGCACCACAACGGGTGCGCCGCCGCCGATCGTCACCCCGCCGACGGTGATTCGCCGCTCAGAAGCCATCCTTGCGCCAGTGTATCGCTGGGTCTGGGCGGTCTAACCGCCGCCCAGCCGGTTGATGTCGTTGGACAGGCCGATGAACATGAGCACGAGGAAGAGGGCGATTCCGATCGCGGATACTCGCTCGTAGACCTCTCTTCCCACCGCCCGCCCGCGTATCCCCTCGATCAGCGAGAAGAGGATGTGTCCGCCGTCGAGTGGCAGGAGCGGTAAGAGGTTGAGGAGCGCCAGCGAGAGACTGATCAACCCGAGGATCTGGAGGAAGAGCGAGAACTGCAGGGCAACGGCGCGGCTCGAGTAATCGACGATGCCGACGGTGCTCGATACGTCCTTTCTCCCTGATCCCGTGATGAGACGCGGAAGGAAGGTCGCGATCCCCTTCGTGCCCGTCCAGTTGTCCTGCAGGCTGTGTACGAGCGCGCTGCCCGGCCCGTACTGAACCTCCTCCCACCCCGGTTCGAATCCGAGCGCCCAATGGCCGCCGATCTTCTTCGTCCGGACGGGACCGATCACGACTGTGCGGCCGTTCCGCTCGATCGTCACCCTGATCGGCTTGCCCTTCGAGCTGCGAATCGCCGTGGACACGGCCTTGAAGTCAGGTGTGGGCGTACCGCCGACCGCGAGGATCCTGTCTCCCGGGTGAAGCCCCGCGGCCTGGGCGGGCGTGTTCTCCCTCACGTTCTTCACTGTTCGAGTCGCGTCTCCGGGAGTGCCGAGCAGATAGGCGATAGCGACCAGGACGATCGCGAGGGCAATGTTCACCGCAGGCCCGGCAAAGATGACCGCGACACGCTTCCAGGTCCGCTGCCGCCAATACGCATCGTCGCTCAGCCCGTCACGCAGCTCGTTCACGCCGCGCTGAACGAGTTTCGCGGCCGCAGGGCTCAGGCTCGCCTCTTCCGCCGCGCGCTCGAGCTCCGGCAGCTCAGCCCTTGCCGCGGACAGATCCTCCGCCTCGAGGGCCCGCTTCACCCGGGTCACCTTCGGGAAGAGTCGCGGATCCTCCTTGAGCGCCGGCCCGAACTGCACGTCCAGGTCCGACGGAGCCGGCCGGTGCATGCCTGGAATCTTCACGTAGCCGCCGAGCGGGATCGCGCCGATGCCGTACTCGATCCCCCTTCGTCTGACCTTGACGAGCGCGGGTGGGAAGCCGAGGTAGAACCGGCGTGGATTCATTCCCACCGCTCGCGCGACGAAGAAGTGGCCCGCCTCGTGCAAGAGGATGAGGACCGCCAGTCCGAGGATCGCGGCGAAGACGTTCACGCGACCTGCAGTGCCTCCTCGACGTAGCGCCGCGCCGCGGCATCGGCCTCGACCAGGTCGTCGAGATCACGCGCCGGGGCTCCGTCGCTCACAGCCAGTGCATCGGCAACGACGTCGCCGATCGCGAGAAACGGCAGCCGGCCATCGAGGAAGGCAGCGACTGCAACTTCGTTGGCTGCGTTGAAGACGCAGGGTGCGGTGCCTCCGAGCAGTCCCGCCTGCCGAGCCAGCTCGAGCATGGGGAACGTGTCCAGGTCAGGCGCCTCGAACTCGAGTCTCAGCCCCGAGGCGAGATCGAGCGGGGGAATCGGGGTCGCGGCCCGATCGGGATACGTCAGCGCGTACGAGATCGGCACGCGCATATCCGGATAGCCGAGATGGGCGAGCGCCGCACCGTCGCGAAAGCGAACCAGGGCGTGGACCGTCGAGCTCGGATGGACGACCACCTCGATCTGCTCATACGCGAGGCCGAAGAGGAAGTGCGCTTCGATCAGCTCCAGTCCCTTGTTCGCGAGCGTGGCGGAGTCGACGGTGATCTTCGGGCCCATGTTCCAGGTCGGGTGGGCGAGGGCCTCGGCCGGTGTCACGGCCTCGAGCTCCTCGCGCTCGCGACCGCGGAACGGCCCACCCGAAGCGGTGAGCACGAGCGCGTGGACCTGGTCGGCTTCCCGTCCCTCCAGGCACTGAAAAGCGGCGGAATGCTCGCTGTCGACCGGAATCAATCGGCCGCCCCCACGGCGGCGCGCTTCGAGCGCGAGCTCTCCCGCGGCCACGAGGCTCTCCTTGTTGGCGAGGGCAAGTTCGACACCACGTTCGAGCGCCCAGAGGGTCGCTGGGAGCCCGGCGAAGCCGACGACCGCGTTGAGGACGAGGTCGGGGTCGGCCCGCTCGAGCAGCTCCGTCAGGTCACCTCCCACCTGCGTCAGGGGCGCGAGGCCGTCGACGGCGCGGGTGCCCGAGGCGGCAGCGCAGAGCTCGAGGTCGGGGTGTGCGTCGACGATCTCGAGCGCCTGGCGCCCGATCGAGCCGGTAGCGCCCAGGAGCGCGATTCGTTTCACACAGGAAGTGTAGGTTCGCCCGACGGGGGTCAGGCGGGTGATGTTTCGGCTTGTTCAGCCGGGTTGAGGTCGGGTGAGATGTCCTGAGATTCGCTCAGGTCTGTAGAAGGTTCGGTAGAAAGTCCACCGAGCATCCGTCTCTCAGCCTTCGCTGCTTCCTCAGCGAAGTCCAACGCCGGCCAGGTCGATGTAGCGCTGCTTCGTCGCCATGTCCCACGCTTCGGGTGGCAGAAGACCCGCTCATCGTCGCCCCTGAACGTGGTCCGCTTGTAGGGCTGCTCGAGCTCGCCGAGGAGGATGGGCGTGATCGCGATTACCCGTCGACCTCGTTGATCGCCCGCGTTCCTCGCACTGGCCGGCTCCGCCGTGCCGAGTGCCCCTCTCTTGCATTCTGCCTGGGGCGGGAGGAAGATCCTCGGGTTAGCGGCTGCCAGCCTCGTCGTCCGGGCCGACCATCTGCGGCTGGCAAGACCGACTCGCTCGGCGCGACCGGCTCCCGTACTCGTTGGTGCCGACGAAAAGAGGGAGTGATGCGGCGATTGAGGAAGTACGGGCTGGCGGCCTTCGCGACGCTCGCCCTGGCAGCGGGCCTCTTGCTGCTGATCCCCACCGGGGCGAGCAGCACCCCGACGCGCACCTTGGGGGGCCCTCCAGCTCCACGCGACGTTCACGGACACCTTCATCGAGTACCCTTGTCCACCTGGGGCGCCCGTCCCCGCGCAAGTCGAGTGTTTTCTCTTCGCTGGCCAGGGCGTCGTACCGGGGCTCGGCAAGGCCACCGTGACCTGGCAGTTGATCGACGACCTCACCGACGGTTTGTCCTGCCAGCACTTCAATTTCACGCCGATCGTTGTCAAGGTCGCGGGGAAGGGCGAGATCGACGCGTCGCTCACCGATCCGAAAACGCACTGCTGGACGAGGCCGCCTGTCGTGACCGGACCGTTCGGGGGCATGGTCACCGGCGGCTCGGGGAGCTACGCAGGAGCATCGGGCAATCTGCAGGTCACGGAGAACCTGACGGATGAGTCTGGCGGAGCGGGCACCGCGATCGAGACCTGGGTCGGCACGCTCACCGTCCCTGGGCTCGCCTTCGACCTCACCCCACCAACGCTGCACGGAGTTCATGACAGGACCGTGCGGGCGCGGAAGGCGAGGCGCGTGCGTGTCCGCTTCACCGTCACGGCGAAGGACGCCGCCCGCCGCGCGGTCCCAGTCACGTGCACGCCGCGCTCGGGCAGCCTCTTCAAGCGAGGACGAACGAAGGTTACGTGCTCCGCGACCGACGCGAATGGGAACACGGCGACCGCGTCGTTGGTTGTCACGGTCAAACGCTAGGAAAAGACCCCCGCGCCCGGCGCTTCTACGACCTCGCCGGCTGGTCAACCGACGGCAGGGAACGCGTCGTCGAGCTCTTCGGCATCACCCTGCTTGAGGTGCGCTACGTGAGGGCCCTTTAGGCCGCGTCGAGCGCGCGCAGCACGTAGTAGCCGGCCACCACGGCGAAGAGCAGCGAGTCGA
>Ga0070698_100007342_pt1 | contig 11933 bp, 11 predicted proteins | sample KBSK1502metaG_FD_65477 | JGI IMG/M metagenome (GOLD analysis project Ga0070698, IMG submission 65477) | Corn, switchgrass and miscanthus rhizosphere microbial communities from Kellogg Biological Station, Michigan, USA - KBS K1-50-2 metaG | ecosystem: Host-associated > Plants > Roots >...
GTAACGTCGAATCGAAAACCGGTCGATGGACGTGTCGCGGGACTGATCGCGGCGATGGCGGCAATCGCAAGCGCGTCCCTTGCTGCCGCAGCCGGTTCCGTTGTGAGAAACGTGGCGGCTCAGCCGAAAACGGTCGCTGTTGTCATCGCACTGACCGTCGTGCTACAGCTGTTCTCAGTACGGGTGTACGGGAGAGGAAGCGTGAGCGTCTCGGCGATCGGAATCCTTGCCGCCTCGTTCCTGCTCGACCCGGGCACTGCAATGGCTGTGGCGATACTCGCTGCTGCAGCACAGTGGGCGCGAAGCCGCGGGCAGCTGCATAAGGCGATCTTCGACGCCTCCAACTTCGCGATCGCTGCGGGGGCTTCGGCCGAGACCTTCCAACTTCTTCAAGCGCAATCGTCCTTGTTGGCGGCGACGGTCGCGGGTTGCATCTACACCACTCTCAACAACGGTCTCCTGTGTGGCGCAATGGCTCTTTCCGAGGGAACGACGTTGAAGTCGGTCTGGATGGAGCGCTTCCACTGGGCGCGCTTTCACTTCGTGCTCTTTGGTCCTCTCGCTCTCGCCGCGACGATTGCCTACGACGAGGTCGGTCTTTCCGGATTGGCGGCTTTCGCGCTTCCACCGGCGCTGATGATGTTGTCCGTCCGTCAGTACCTCGAGCGCACAGCGGCGGCGGTTGAGGAAATTCAGGACTCCCACGCGCGCCTGCGCCGAGCGCACCGCGACACCATCGCTGCTCTCTCCCGCACGATTGAAGCGAAGGACGTCTACACGGGCGGTCACACGGAGCGCGTTGCGGTGATCGCCGTCGCCCTTGCCGAACGCCTCGGCTTCAGGGACGAATCGCTCGAGGCGATCGAGATCGGCGCATTGCTGCACGACATCGGCAAGGTTGGAATCTCCGAGAAGATCCTCGGCAAGCCGGGCCCACTAACCGACGAGGAGTGGGAGGTCATGAGGCGGCATCCAGTCGTCTCGGATCACATCCTGTCCCAACTCGACCTCAGTCCGATCGTGCGCCAATGCGCTCGGTCGAGTCACGAGCAGATCGATGGCCAAGGCTATCCCGACGCTCTCCGCGGAGACGAGATCCCGCTCCCGGCGCGAATCGTCTTTGTTGCCGATGCGCTCGACGCACTGACAAGCGATCGCCCTTACCGTGCCGGCCGACCACTTCTCGAGGCACTTGCCGAGATCGAAGACAACACCGGAACCCAGTTTTGCCCAAAGGTAGTCGGTGCCTTGAGAGATCTTCGGAGGACCAATCCCGCCGTCCTCGAGCCACGCACACCTCGCCAGCTTTACGCCGCATGATCATGCCGAAGGTGAGTCGGAGCGTTGTGCACGAAACGCCATCCTCAGCCGAACACGTTCGGCTCGCTGAGGAGGGTTTCGGAGGCTACCGCCGCTTGGCCCACGTGCTGCGATCGCTGGTGGGCGAGCAGTCGGTCGAAGCCGTCCTAGCTCGAATAGCCACCGATCTGCGCGAGGTCGTGAGCTGCGACGACGTGGTCATTTGGGAGCTCGCAGGCGAGCGCCGGTTAACCGCGAGGCACGTCGACGGCGAGGACGAGGACGAACTGCTCGGTTTTGTCATCGAGGTCGGCAAAGGGATTACCGGAACTGCCGTTCTGGAGCAACGGGCGATCCTCTCGAACGACGCCCATCTCGATCCCCGCGCTGGGCTGGTGCCCGGCACCGAAGCGACGCCCGAAGCGATCGTGTGCATTCCGCTCACCGCCCACGGCATTCGGTTCGGGGCCCTGAGTCTCTACCGCTGTGGCGCGCATCGCGCTTTCGGGGACGCTGAAGTCGATCTCATCGAGAACTTCGCCCACGTTGCGGCGATTGCTCTCCACAACGCGAGGACCATGGCGGAACTGGAACGACAGGCGAGCACCGACGACCTCACAGGTCTCAGCAACCGCCGCCATTTCCACGGAGAGCTCAGACGGCAGTCGGCGGCGGCTGCGCGGTACCGAACCCCGCTCTCGCTTCTACTGCTGGACGTCGACAACTTCAAGCAGATCAACGACGAGTTTGGCCACCAACGAGGGGACGAGGTACTGCGAGCGGTGGCGAACATTCTGTCTCGTCGCGTACGTGTCTGTGACCTCGTCAGCCGACTAGGCGGCGACGAATTCGCGATCCTTCTGCCGCAAACAGAATGGGACGAGGCCGTCTCCATCGCCGCCGACATCGAGGCCAGTCTCGACGACGCGATCGACCTCCCGGCACCAGTCAAGGTTTCGATTGGTATGGCTTCTTGCTCAGCCCCTTGCACCGATCTTCTATCCCGGGCCGACCACCAACTCTACGTCGAGAAGCGCACGCGGCAGCTAGCGGCGTAATGCCGTGACAGGGCGCCAGCCCATCCTTAAGTAGCTCTGGCCAGCTGAGAGAACGTGTTCGCCGGGCCCATGCAACCGAACGAGGATGATCTCTTCCTAGGGCCCCTCATCGTGTCTTCGCGAATCAGTGTTGAGTCCACGAGGCAGTGACACCCCCACGCAAGCCGTGCTACGTACCGTGCTACCGAACTGAGAGCTCGTCGTGCTCCCTCGCGCACTCCTGCTCATCATCCGCCCGTGATCATCGGCTCCTTCACGCCTCGCCTGAGCAGCCAGCGGTTGACCGGCCAGCTGGTCAAGAAGCCAACCATCATCCCGATTTGCATCATGAACCAGTGGCTCGAGCTGTCGATCGGCAGCGGCGGCTTCCAAATCACGTAGTGCGCGAGCGCCATCCAGCCGAATAGGCCGATCTCGAAGCTGAGCACCGAGAGCGTGTCCGACTTGATCGCGTCTCGGACCGGCGCGAGCTGGCCGAGTTGGCCGCGCAAAGGCGCGATCACGAAATACTGGAATGCGATCCCGAACGTCCACGCGAGCGGAAGGTCGAGGATGTATTCGGGGCCGAGTTCGGCAGTCGAGCCGATCATCCAGGCAGTCGCCCAGACGACCCACTCGCCGCCGATATCCCCGAGCACGCAACCGGCGCCGCAGTGGCTGTCCGAGAGCGACACCTGCCACCATGAGTCGCGCGCCTCGTGCCCGCTCGCCGGGTCGACTCCGCGCATGTGCATCTGCCTGTGCGACATCCGCCGGCCGCGCGCGAAATACGCCCAGACCGCCACGGGCCCCATGTACAGCGCGCTGAGCGGGAAGACGAGGTTCATGATCGGCATGTGCTGCCAATTGCCCAGCAGGACGATGTCGGCGGCGATCACGAGCGCGGACGCGAAGCCGAGTCCGAGCGCCGCCCACGCCGCAAGCTCAAACCAGTGCGGCGCCACGCGAGGTCGACTTCGGGGCCAGCTGACTGATCTCCTGAGCGGTCATGTCTCGTTCGATACGGGCGCTCGGCTAGACGCCGGCGTTCGCACAGAGCACGTCGCCTCGCCCAGCACCGCCTCACCGGCGCTCGTGTCTCGGCCGAAAAACGACGAAGTGAACATGGTGGTCCTCCTACAGGAGTGATCAGGTGGTCTCGGATCATGACCAACGTCCGAAGCTCGCGCTCCGCCTCGACCGGGCCTCGAGGGCGCTACGGCCGGTTCATGAGGCAAGCTTCCACCGGTACCGCGATTTCAGGCACAAGCGCAGGGGACTGGAGGTGGCGTGGCGCGCGTCGGCCTAATGCTCTACACCGTGCGCGAGGACTGTGCCCGCGATTTCGAGGGAACGCTGCGCGCCGTTGCCTCGCTGGGCTATGAGGGTGTCGAGTTCTTCGACCTGTACGACCACGACGCTGCGACCGTGCGCGGCTGGCTGGACGAGCTCCATCTCGTGGCCTGCGCGCGGCATGCCGGGCTCGATGCGCTCGAGACCCTGCTGCCGACGCTCGCGGCGGAGTGCGAGACGCTCGGTACCGACCGGCTCGTATTGAGCTGGATCGAGCCGCCGTCGTCCACCGCGGCCGCGAAGGAGATGGCCGGGCGACTGGCCGGAATCGCGCGCGAGAGCGCGGGGCTCGGCCTTCGCTTCGGCTTTCACAACCACGACGGCGAGGTCAGACCGCTCGAGGAGGGCGACAGCTTCTTGGACGAGCTATTGGCCGGCGATGACCTCTTCCTCGAGCTCGACCTCGGCTGGGCGTGGACGGCGGGCGTCGATCCCGTAGTTCTCCTCCGGCGCGCCCGCGGCCGGTGCCCTCTCGTGCACGTGAAGGACTTCGCGAGCGTCGAGGGCCGCGAGTTCAGGCCGGTGGGGGAAGGCGCGATCGACTACCGGCGGATCCTCCCGGCCGCCGTCAACGCCGGAGTCGAGTGGCTCCTCGTCGAGCAGGACGAGACGGACGGGTTGGCGATCGAGGCTGCGGAGCGCTCGCTCGCGGCGGTGCGGGTGCTTGTATGAAGGTCGGAATCGTCGGTTGCGGCGTGATCAGCGAGCACTACGCCGAGAACGCGCCGGCGTTCGACTTCGAGCTCGCCGCCTGCGCCGACATCCAGCACTCGTTCGCCGAGGCGCTCGCCGCCAAGCACGGCATCGAGCCGCTCGCGCCGGACGAGTTGATGGCCGACGCGGCAATCGACGTCGTGCTCAATCTCACTCCGCCCTCGGCGCACGCCGAAGTGACCCGGGCCGCCCTCGCTGCCGGCAAACACGTGTACAGCGAGAAGCCGCTCGCGCCCGACACCGCTACGGCGACCGAGCTCGTCGCTGAGGCTGAGCGGCATGGTCTCATGCTCGGCTGCGCTCCCGACACCTTTTTGGGTGGCGCGTTTCAGGCGGCGCGGGCGCTGATCGACGACGGCGCGATCGGCGAGCCGGTCGCGGTCAGCGCGGCGATGCTCGTCGGCGGACCCGACCTCTGGCATCCCAGCCCTGAGCAGTTCTTTCAGGAAGGCGTCGGGCCGCTGCTCGACATGGGGCCGTACTACCTGACTGCGATCGTCACCCTCCTCGGCCCCGTGCGCGCCGTCGCTGGCTTCGCCTCGACCCTGACCGGCGAGCGGACGGTCGCGATCGGCCCGCGCGCGGGCAGTAGGTTCCTAGTCGAGACGCCGAGCCACGTCGCGACGGCGATGGAGCTCTGGAGTGGCGCGACCGCGAATCTGGTCGCAAGCTTCGAGGCAGCCGACCGCTACGTCTGCGACCTGGAGATCCACGGGCGCGAGGGCGTGCTCGCACTTCCCGACGCGAACGCGTTCGGCGGCCCGCTCCGTGTGCGCCGCAATCGGGGTGATTGGGAGGAGGTGCCGTACCAATCCCGAGGGGCGCGCGAGGCGCGCGGGATCGGCCTCGAGGATCTCGTAAAGGCTGTCGAAGAAGGGCGCGCGCCGCGCGCCTCCGGCCGCCTGGCCGTGCACGTCGTCGACGTCGCACGAAGCGTGCTCCACGCCGCGGCCGAGGAACGGACGGTGGAGGTCGCAACCCGCGCAGAGCGCCCGGACCCCTTACCTGTGCTTCGGCCCGCATAGACCCGCGTCACGCACGCCTTGCGAGACCGTCGCCGACCTTAACCCACAGTTAAGCCGGCACGGCGGCCCGCTCGAGCACCTCCATGAAGGCCCTCGACCACTCGGCCAGATCGGTCCAGCCCGTCGCGGAGACCATGTTTCCGTCGACGACGTCCTTCCCGTTGACGAACTCACCGCCGGCCGCCTCGATGTCGGGAGCGAGCGGCGGGTAGGCGGAAACCCTGCGGCCACGGATGTGGCCACCCACTGCAGGCACCTGGACGCCGTGGCACATGTGCCCCACCGGAAGATCGTGCTCGAAGAAGTAGGAGACGATCCGCTGGACGTCGGGGTCGTTGCGGATCACCTCGGGTGCCCGCCCGCCGGGGATCACGACCGCGACGTACCGCTCAGGCTCGACCTCGGCGAACGCCAGGTCGGCGTCGAGTCCGCGCCCTCGCCGCTCGAGGTATGTGTCGGCTCCCGGCTCGAAGTCGTGAACGACAAGCTGGAGCGTTTTCCGCTCGGGCGCCGCGACGTCGACTGCGTAGCCGGCCTCGCGCAGCCGGTACAGCATGTAGTAGACCTCGAGTTCCTCGCCGGAGTCCGCGGTCAGCATCAGCACGCGCTCCATGAGGCGCAGTATCGCACCAGTGTTGCTACTGGGGCCTGCGAGGACGAGCTGTCCGTGTGAAGTCGCGTTTAGGGCTTCCTCGGACCGAACCGGGCCGGAAGGGACGAGGTTCCTTTGCATGACTCGCGGGTAGCCTCGTGCGACCCGTGCTCAAACTGATCCTGTTCGTCTTGCCGCTCGGCCTGGACACGTTCGCCGTCGCGGCTGCCCTCGGAATGCGCGGTCTGCCGCCACGCGCGCGCCTCCGGGTGAGCCTTTTGATGTCGAGCTTCGAGATGGCGATGCCGGTTATCGGTCTCCTCGTCGGGCACGCGCTTGGCAAGCTCGTTGGGCATTCGGCGGACTACGTCGCGATCGGTGTGCTCGCCCTGCTCGGAATCTGGATGCTCCTGCATGAGGATGAAGGCGAAAACGAAAGAGTCGGACAGCTCGCGAGCGGCCGCGGTCTTGTCCTACTCGCACTCGGACTCTCGATCAGCCTCGACGAGCTCGCGATCGGGTTCACGATCGGCTTGCTCCACCTCTCCCTCTGGCTCGCCGTCGCCCTGATCGGCGCGCAGGCGTTCGTGTTTGCTCAGGTTGGGCTACGTCTAGGAGAACGCTTGAACGAAACTCTTCACGAGCGCGCCGAGCAACTCACCGGGCTCGCTCTGCTCGGACTCGCCGTTCTTCTTGGCGTCGAGAAGCTGGCCTGACACGCGCCTCTCCGGGTGGCGGGCATGGTCTGCACGCCCAAGCACATTTCTCTCGAGCATCGTCGCCTAAGATGTCCCTCGTGGGGTTCGGAAGTTGGATGCGAAGGCTCTTCTCGTCCACGAGGACGGACGATGAAGCGGCCGAGCGAGAGGAGTACGGGATTCCCGATCGCGGCCAGGTGGAGCTCGAGCGGGACAGGCGCGGTCCTTTCGCGGAAACCGAAGGAGCCCAGGCCGCGGAGGATGAGCTGGCAGAGTTCAAGCCGCCGCGCGATCCGGCCCCGTAGCCGCACCTCGAACGCCGAAAGAGGGTAAGCGATGAGCGACGGCGAGAAAGCCAGGAGAATCGAGACGTTCCTCTACGACGCTGACGGGAACCGGACCGAGGACGAGAGCATCGCCGTGCGCGGCGAAGTCGTCGAGCTGGATGCCGATGGGCGCATCATCGCGAGGCACGCGCACGACGATCTCGGCTGGGAGGTCGATCCAATTTCGCTCGAGGGCGATCCGGGCGAGCTCGCCACTCGACCGAAGCACGAACCAAGCTGAGGCTCGCAAGCTGCCGAGGCTCGAGTGGGCTCTCGGGATTCCCTGAACCACGCCGGGGATTTTCCGGTGTAGCTCGGCTCCTGCCGACCCTCTGTCTACCATGCGCGCGGTGATCGGTCGCAAGACGGTTCCGTGAGTGGGGCGCCCGCCCAGTCACGGAGAGAGATCCGCCGCCGGGCCGCGGAGCGGCGAAGGACCGTTCGTCGGCGCCGGCTGTGGGCGTGCGCGCTGGTGCTTGGCCTGCTGTTGCTTGGCTTGTTGGGGCTGATGTTGTCCACAGGGGAAGCGAGTCCGCCCTCCCGGACGTCTCTGCTCAATTCCCGCGGTGCCGTTGGCGGGCATGCGGCACCAGTGCCGCTTCAGTTCTCCCAGGCTTCTTACGCGCTCGCCGCACCGGTGCAGCGAGAGGTGGGACTCCTGCACCGCGGTGAAATCATCCTCGCAGGCGGGCTGGATGCTGGCGGCCAGTCGACGAATGGCGTCTTCTCGTTCGCTCCTGGCGATGGGCAGCTAACGAGGCTCGGGAGTGTGCCGCAGGCTTTTCACGATGCGGCCGCGGCGATTGTCGGGCGGCGAATGTTGGTGTTCGGAGGCGGGCCCGAAACCGGGACCAGCACGGTTCAGAGTTTCGATCTCGACTCGCACGCGGCACGGATAGTTGGTCGGCTGCCGCGGGCCCTCTCGGACCTTGCGGCCGCAGTTCTGGGCGGGACGGTGTATCTCGTCGGCGGCTTCGACGGTTCCACCCCACAGCGCACGATCTATGCGACCAACGACGGCACGCATTTCCGGTCAGCTGGGCAACTGCCCGTGGGACTGCGATATCCCGCGGTCACGAGCACCGGTAGCGCGCTGGTGATAGCCGGCGGAGTCGGGCCGGCCGGGAGCGTTTCGACCGTCTATCGCTTCGACCCCCACAACGGACGCGTCACGTTGCTCGCGCATCTGACTACCCCGCTCGCACACGCCGCAGCATTCACAATCGGACAGGTCGTTTATGTGGCCGGCGGCCGCGACGCGAGTGGCGCCGCCCTCAAGACAGTCTTTGCGATCGACGCGGCCTCGCGCCGCGCTCGCGAGCTCCCCCGGCTTCCGCAGGCGGTCGCCGACGCAGCTGCGATCAGCAACGGAAGAGTTGCCTGGCTCGTCGGTGGCAAGAGCGATCACACGCTTCGTACGGTGCTCCGATCCCAAAGCGGCGGCGGCCAGCCTCTCGGTGCGGCGCGCACGAACATCTACTCGGCGACGGCGTCGATGAACTTCAGTTCGGCCGTCGCCGGCATCCGGCAGCGGGTGTACGTCCCGAACAGCCGCTCGGGCACGGTCGACGTGATCAACCCGACGACCTTCAAGATCATCCGCCACTTCCGCGTCGGCCGTTACGCTCAACACATCACCCCGGCGTGGGATCTCCGCCATCTCTACGTCAACAACACCGCGAGTAACTCGCTGACGGTGATCGACCCTAGGCGCGGCCGTCCCGTCGGGACGATCCCGGTGCGCGATCCCTACAACCTCTACTTCACGCCGGACGGCTCGACCGCGATCGTCGTCGTCGAGAGCCTCGAGCGACTCGACCTACGCGACCCGCACACATGGGCGCTGCGGGCGAGCATCCCGATCGGGGCCGCCGGTCCCAACCATCTCGACTTCTCGGCCGACGGCAAGTTCCTGCTGATCAGCGCCGAGTTCAGCGGCTATGTGCTTCGGGTTGACCTCGGCTCCCAAGAGGTCACCGGGCGAACGTTCGTGGGCGGGTCGCCGGTCGACGTCAAGCTCGCGCCGGACGGCTCGGTGTTCTACGTCGCCAACCAGCTCCGCGGCGGCGTCTCGGTGATCGATCCTGGCCAGATGCGTCAGATCGCCTTCATCCACACCGGACGCGGGGCCCACGGTCTCGCGATCAGCCGCGACGCGCGCCGCCTCTATGTCACCAACCGGCTCGGCGGCTCGCTCTCGGTGATCGATCTCGCCAAACGACGCTTGATCGCGACCTGGAAGGTCGGACGCAGTCCCGACATGCTGCAAGTCTCACCCGACGGAGGCAGGCTCTGGGTCTCGAACCGCTACAGCCGCTCCGTATCCGTCATCGATACTCGGAGCGGCCGCGTGATCCGCACCATCCGCGTCGGCAACAGCCCGCACGGGCTCGCCTACTTCCCGCAACCGGGGCGCTTCAGCCTCGGCCACAACGGCGTGTACCGCTGACCAGCTATTCGGTGCTCAGCCGCGATTGTTGAGAGTGTGGGTGAGAGCGGCGAGGGTTGCCGGTCCGAGGATTCCGTCCGCGGCGAGGTTATTAGCCTGTTGGAAGCGCGCGAGCGCGCGCTCGGTCGCCGTGCCGTATTGGCCGTCGATGGTGCCAGGTGAGTAGCCAAGGCTCACCAGTGCACGTTGGAGCGTTCTCACCTGCGGGCCCGAGCTGCCGGCCTTGAGCGTTGTTGCCGGAGCAGGTGTGGTGACTGCGGTCGGCGTCGAGACGGGCGCTGTCGTCCTGGGCAGCGTTGACGTGGCCTGTGTCCGCGGCCGACCTCCGCCGGAGAAGACTCCGGCGACTGCGAGCCCGACCAGGACAAAGACGAGCGCAACCGCGCCGGTCGCAACAGCCCTCTGACGGGGTGAGAAGTCCGCGCGCCCGAATCGTGGCCCCCGGGTCGGCGCGGTCTCATCGCTGAGCCAATTGTCGGCACCTGCTCCCTGGCTCTCTACCGTTGGTGCCTCGAACATGTCGGGGCTTGGAGCGGACGAAGGGGCCCTTCGGGGCGTCGGCGGCTCCGGCTCGGCGAACCAGTCGTCGAGGTCCTGATCACGGCGAGGCCTGCTACTGCTGACCATCACCCAGCACGGTAGCGCGACTTCGAGGTCGAGGCAGCTTGAAGGGGGCGGGCAGGCATGCCCGATGGCAAGAGTGCTGCACGCGTTCCGCAGTCCGTGCCTAGCCTGAGAGGATGAGGATCGGTACGACCACCTCGACGAAAGCGGGGAATGGACCAATCTCCGATAGCCGTGCTCTACGACATCCACGGCAACCTTTCTGCCCTCGAGGCCGTCGTGGAAGATGCCGAGCGCGCAGGAGTGAGGAGGTATCTGCTCGGCGGGGACTACGCCGCATTTGGACCGTGGCCTCGCGAGACTGCGGAGCTTCTCAGGCGCCTGCCGGCGGTCGTGCGCATCCGTGGCAACGTCGAGCGCTGGCTGTGCGAGGAGCCCGAAGTGCCGACGAGTGGGCAGGGGCTGGTCACCGCTGCCCTGTCGGCGGCACGCGACTCACTCGGCCCCGATCTCGTTACGTGGTTGTACGAGCTTCCCGAGCGGGGAGAGCTCGACGGGATTCTCGTCTGTCACGGCTCGCCTCTCTCCGACATCGAAAGCTTCGCGCCTGACCCTCAGCCTGATGAGGAGCGCATCCTCGCCGGTGAGGCGGAACGCACGATCCTGTTCGGCCACAGCCATCAGCAGTTCGAACGCTCCGGACCGAAGGGCACCTTCCTTGTGAATCCGGGGAGCGTCGGCGCACCGCTCGACGGCGACCCGCGCGCGGCGTGGGCGCTCTACGACAACGGCGAACTGCGCATGCGCAGAACCATGTACGACATCGAGCGAGCAGCCGTGCAGATGCGCTCCTACGGCGACTGGGCCGAGCCCATCGTCCACCGAATCGAGCACGGCTCCGACTAGTGGTGTCTCCGGGAAGTTCGGTGCTGATTGGCCGAGCGAAAACCGAGCAGCGCAAGGACGCAGGGAGCCCCAATACCTGAACGTATTGGGCTACCGAGGACGCCGCGATGCGAAGCGTTTGCAGCCGGCCAAGCGGTAATGAACTTTCCGGGGCCACCACTAGATGACCTTCAGGGGATCTGCTGGGTTTGCGGCTGCGCGGCGGTCCCGAGTCGCTGTCGTGTGCCCGCGTCCCAGCGGGTCACTGCGACCCAGACGCCGCTTCCGGCGGTGAGGGCTGCGACGACGGAGATCGCAGCTCCGGCGCCGAGAGCGTCGGCGACGGTGCCGGTGAGGAGCCCTCCGACGACGAAGCCGAAGTCCCGCCAGAAGCGGTAGACGCCGATGAGCTGGGCGCGGTCGACCGGCTGGGCGACGTCGGACACGGCGGCGATGAGTGTCGGATACACGAGGGCCGTGCCGACGCCGAGCAGGACGGCGGCGACAACGGCGGGGGCGAACGAGCCTGTTCCTGCGACCAGCAGCACGAGTGCGCCCGCTTGGACGAGCATGCCGAGCACGATGAGAGGCTTGCGTCCGGTGTGGTCCGAGACCCAGCCGGCGACGAGCTGACCGGCGCCCCAGACGGCCGGGTAGACCCCGGCGACGATGCCGACCCTGGCGACGCTGGCACCGTGAGCGGCGAGGTAGAGCGGCACGAGCCCCCAGGCGAGTGCGTCATTGAGGTTGTTGACGAGCCCCGCTTGGGAGCACGCGCGGAGAACGGGATCCGTGAGCGAGCCGCGCAAAAACGCGGCACGCAGCTTGCCGGCAGCCGCCTCTCCGTGCGCGCGCTGCTCCTCGAGCATGTGGCCACCGGTGTCACGGATAAAGAAGAGGGAGATCGTGAGCCCAACGCCGGCGAACAGGGCGGCGCCAACCCAGACGATCGTCCTCGGCGCGAACGTCGCGGCAAGCGCGCCGGTGACCA
>Ga0070698_100007345_pt1 | contig 11929 bp, 14 predicted proteins | sample KBSK1502metaG_FD_65477 | JGI IMG/M metagenome (GOLD analysis project Ga0070698, IMG submission 65477) | Corn, switchgrass and miscanthus rhizosphere microbial communities from Kellogg Biological Station, Michigan, USA - KBS K1-50-2 metaG | ecosystem: Host-associated > Plants > Roots >...
TCCGGAAGCCGGTGCGCCCGGACGATCTCGTGCGGACGATCGCCGACCTCCTCAACCGCCCTCCGCGAAGGACTTCGTTACCACCTCATTAGAGTAGGCGGTTGCGCACCGGCGGCGCCTAACTGCCCGCCATTGCGTGCGGCACGCGGCTCGCAGGCAATCGGCATGACGGTCCGGCCCGCGGCTGCGCTACTCGCCTTCCTCCTCCTCAGCACGGTCGCGGCCGGACCCAGCAACCTCGCCGCGCTCGTCGCGGCGCAGAACGCCGACGGCGTCGCCGTCACGCTGTCCGTCGCCGGCGGCATCACTCCCGATCACCCGTTCTTCCGGCCGCTCGGGACGAGCGGGCGCGCGTGCGCGACGTGCCACGTTCCCTCACAAGGCTGGTCGCTCGTCCCCACCGAGGTACAGCGCCGCTTCGAGGCCAGCGCCGGGCTCGACTCGCTCTTTCAGCCGCACGACGCGGCGGTCTCGCCGCGCGCCGACGTGACGACGCTCGAGGCACGGCGCCGCGCGTACGCGTTGCTGCTCGAGCGCGGCCTCATCCGCGTCGGCCTGCCCATGCCCGCGCAGGCGGAGTTCGAGCTGGCCGAGGTCCACGATCCCTACGATTTCGCGAGCGCCGCCGAGTTGTCGCTGTTCCGGCGTCCGCTGCCGGCCACGAATCTGAAGTTCCTCACGACGGTCACGTGGGATGGCCGCGAGTCGCACGCCGGCCGCCCCATCGTGAACGATCTGCTCGCGCAGTCCGCCGGCGCCGCCAACACCCACGCGCAGGGCGTGACGCTCGATGACGCCCAGCGGCGCGCGATCGTCGACTTCGAGCGGGCGCTGCTGACCGCGCAGTCCGAGGATCGCCGCGTCGGCGGGCTCGACGCCGGCCTGGCGATCGGCGGGCCGCGCGCGCTCGCCGCCCAGCCGTTCCGCTTCGCGATCAACAGCATCCTCGACCAGACAGGTACGCCGCCCACGCGCCTCGTGTTCACACTGTTCGATTCGTGGGCGACCTCTTCTGACGAGGCGCGTCGCGGCGTCGCGCGCGGCCAGGCGATCTTCAACGAGCGTGTGCTCGGCGCACGGCGCGCGACGTGCAGCGGCTGCCACAATGCGCCGAATGCGGGCAGCAGCTCCACGGGCGCGTTCTTCGACGGCGCGACCCAGGCGCCCGATCCGGCGCTTCCTTTATATACGCTACGGTGCGTCCGAGGGACGATGGCCGGCCAAATCTTACAGACGACCGATCCCGGCTGGGGACTGGTGACCGGGCGGTGTGTCGACGTTGGGCGATTCAAGGTCCCCACGCTGCGCGGGCTCGCCGGGCGCGCGCCCTACTTCCACGATGGCTCCGCCGCCACGCTCGAGGACGTCGTGAGGTCGTACGACCGGCGCTTCGAGATCGGCCTGAGCGCCGCCGAGCAGCACGACCTGGTGGCGTTTCTCCGGTCGCTCTGATCCTCAGCCGCCGAGGTACGCCGCGCGTACGTGATCGTTGTGCATCAGCTCACGCGCCGCGCCCGAGAGCACGATGCGCCCGGCTTCCATCACGTAGCCGCGGTCGGCCATCCGCAGCGCGAGTCGCGCGTTCTGCTCGACCATCAGCACGGTGGTGCCGGAGCGCCGGATGTCGCCGATGATCGCGAACGTCGTCTCGACGACGGTCGGCGCGAGGCCGAGCGACGGCTCGTCGAACATGATCAGCCGTGGCCGGGCCATCAGGGCGCGCCCAATGGCGAGCATCTGCTGCTCTCCGCCCGACAGGGTGCCCGCCGCCTGGCGTCGGCGGTCGGCCAGGATCGGGAAGTGTGTGTACACGCGCTCGAGATCGGCGGCGACGGCGGCCGCGTCGCGTCGCACATAGGCGCCCATCGTGAGGTTCTCCCGCACCGTCAGGTACGGGAACACGCGGCGCCCCTCGGGACAGTGCGCGATGCCGGCACGCAGCACGTCGGATGGCTCGCGGCCATGGATGTCGGCGCCGCCGAAGACGATCCGGCCGGCGCGCGGGCGCAGCAGCCCGGAGATCGCACGCAGCGTCGACGACTTGCCGGCGCCGTTGGCCCCGAGCAGGCACACGAGCTCGCCCTCGCGCACCTCGAGGTCGAGCCCGCGAAGCGCGTCGATCGGGCCATAGCCGGCGCGCACGCCCTCAAGCCGGAGCATCGGCCGATCCGAGATAGGCGCGAATCACTTCCGGGTGCGCGCGGATCTCCGCCGGAACACCTTCGGCGATGACGCGGCCGTGGTTGAGCACGATCACGATCTCGGAGAGGCCCATGACGAGGCGCATGTCGTGCTCGACGACGAAAACCGTGACGTCGCGCTCGCGGATCTTCCGGATCAGCGCGACGAGGCGCTCCTTCTCGGCACCCGTCATGCCCGCCGCCGGCTCATCCAGCAGGAGCAGCTGCGGCCGCGCGGCGACCGCCACCGCCAGCTCGACCAGCCGCTGCTCGCCGTAGGGCAACGCATCCGCACGCTCGTCACGCCGATGAGTGAGCCCGATGAACGCCAACACCTCGTCGGCCGCCGCCGCCAACCGCGCCTCCTCGGCGCGCACGCGCGACGTGCCGGCCAATACCGACCACAGCCCGGCCGCACCGCGCAGGTGCAGTCCGGTGCGCACGTTGTCGAAGACGCTCAGCGCCGGAAAGACGCTCGTCCGCTGGAACGTTCGCACGACGCCGCGCCGCGCGATGTCGCACGGCCGGCGCCCGCCGAGCGCGGCGCCGGCCCAGGCGACGCGGCCGCGGGTTGGTCGCAGATACCCCGTGATCGCGTTGAACGCGGTGGTTTTGCCGGCGCCGTTAGGACCGATGAGGCTCGTGATGGTGCCGCGCTGCACGCGAAACGAGATCCCCGTCAACGCGATGACGCCGCCGAACTCCACACGCAGATCAGAAACTTCGAGCATTTATCGTAGCGAGGACCGCGAGCCCGGAGTTGGCCGCGGGTGGCCTGCCCTGGATGCGGCGTGGCTGCGTACGGCCAAAACACCCGGCACGATGCCGCGCGGCAGAAAGAACACGCACAGCACGAGCACGACGCCATACGCGAGCATTTGCCATTGCCACGCCACGGCCTCGCGCAGCGCCTCGGGGAGCACCGTGAACAGCAGTGCGCCGACCACGGGCCCCGCCAGCGTACCCTGGCCGCCGGCGATGACCATGATCACCATCGTGACGGTGTAGGAGAAGAGAAAGACCTCCGGCGAGACAAAGCGCGTGTAGTGCGCGTAGAGGCTGCCGCCGACGCCGGCCATCGCTGCGCTCACGACCGCGGCCATGACGAGATAGCGCGTGCCGTCGATACCGACGGACTCGGCCAGCGGCTCGTTCTCGCGCAGCGCGACGAGCGCGCGACCGATGCGCGAGCCCACCAGCCGCTTGCAGACAAGGTACGCGAGCGCGGCGGCTGCGAGCACGAGATACCAGTAGGCGCTCTTCGTGCGCAGCGCCCAGGGACCCAGCGCGGGCGGCGGCACGCCGGGCAGGCCCAGCGGACCGTTGGTGAGCGCCATCCAGTTGATGCTGACGAGCGAGATCACCCCGGCGAAGCTGATGGTGACGAGCACGAAGTACGCGCCGCGTAGCTTGAGCGCCAACCGCCCGATGGCCCAGCCGGCGATCCCCGACGCCGCCGCGGCCGCGGGCAGCGCGATCCAGAACGACCACTCGAGCGGCGGCAGCGACAGCAGCGCGGACGTGTACGCGCCGATGCCGAAGAACGCGGCGTGGCCCAGCGAGAGCTGGCCCGTGTACCCGAGAAGCAGGTTGAGGCTCAGTGCGAGGATCGTGAAGATCGCGGCCATGATGAGCACGTGCAGGTGGTAGGGGTTCGCAACCCACCACGGCGCTGTCACCGCTGCCCCGGCGCCCAGCGCCACGGCCGCGCGCGCGATCAACCGATGCGTTCCGCGCGCGCGAAGAGTCCGGCGGGCCGAAACAGCAGTACGAGGATGATGGCCACGAAGCCCACCGCGTCACGATAGCCGGAGGAGACGTAGCCTGCGCCCAGCTCCTCGGCCACTCCCAGCAGCAACCCGCCGAGCGTCGCGCCCGCGAGATTGCCGAGCCCGCCGAGGATGACGACGGAGAACGCCTTCAACGAGGCGAGGTCGCCCATCGAGGGGTAGGCGAGAAAGACGGGGCCGAGCAGCGCTCCGGCGGCGGCGGCCAGGGCAGACCCGAACGCAAAGGTGATGGTGTGGATCCGGCCGATCGGCACGCCCATCAGCGCCGCCGTGTCGCGATCCTGGAACGTGGCGCGCATCGCCGTGCCCAGGCGCGTCTTCTGAATGCCGAGCCACGCGAGCGCGATGAGCGCGGCCGCCGTGACGACCACGAACAGCCGAAGCGGCGCGATGTTGAGCGGCCCGAGCGTGAGCGGCGCGGTCGGGAACGGGTGCGGGATCGAGCGCGCCACGCCGCCCCACGCGAGCAGCTCGGCGTTCTGCATCGCGATCCACACGCCGATCATCACGAGCATGATCGTGTCGATCGAGTGGCCCCGCAGCGGCCGCAGCAGAGCTCGCTCGCAGATCGCGCCGAGCAGCGCGCCGGCCGCAATGGCCACGACGAGCGCGACAAAGAAGGGCAGCCCCGCGAGCGCCAGCGTCGCAAACGCGGCATAGGCGCCGAGCGTGTAGAACTCGCCGTGAGCGAAGTTCACCACGCTCATGAGGCCGAAGATCAAGGTGAGGCCGATGCCGAGCAGCGCGTACGTGCCGCCCAGCACCAGGCCGTTCACCAGGTGCTGCAGGAGCTGCTCCACTACTTCTTCATGAAGTCGGGCAGCGCGACCTTGCCGTCGCGCACCTGGACGACGAAGATCGAGGGCTTGCTCTGGCCGCTTTCCTTGCCGGCCGGCCCGTCCTTCTCGAACTTGATCGGTCCGTTCACGCCCGTGAACGAGACTTTCCACAGCGCGTCCTGAATCGCCTTGGGCTCGTCTTTGCCCGCGATCTTGATCGCCTCGACGATGGTGGTGATGCCGTCATGGCCACGGAAGCCCTCGGTGAGGCCCTCGAACGGATTACCGCGCTTCCCCCACTCGTCCACGAACGCTTTCGCGAGCTTGCCGTCGGGCATCGCTTCCGGGAACCACGGCATGAAGAAGACGATGTGATACGAGCCTTCGGCGGCCGCGCCGGCTTGCTTGATGAGTTGCGTGGGCGACGAGGAGCCGCCGGTGGTGACGATCTTGCGAGTGAGCCGCTGCTCCTGGCCCTGCTTGAGCACGAGCGTGATCTGCTCGACGGCGGTCGTGAGGAACAGCGTGTCGCCGCCGGTCCCCTTGATCTTCGTGATCTGCGCGTTCATGTCCGTGGCCGCCTGCTCCATGAACTCGGCGGCGCCGATCTGCACGCCCTTCTTCTTGAGCATGTCACCGAACGCTTGAATGGAGCCGCGGCCCCAGTCGGTGTTGACCGCGAGGAAGTCGGCCTTCTTGACCCCGAGTCGATCGACATACTGCTCGAGCCCGAGGGCCTCCATCTCGCTCGGCGGGCTGATGCGGAACACCCACGGATTGCCGCGCTTGGTCACGGAGGCCGCGCTGGACGTCTCCACCACCATCGGCACGCCGTACTCCTCGAGCTTGGGCATCGCCGCCAGCGTCATCGACGAGCCCCACGCTCCCATGATGGCCGGCACCTTGTCGCGCACGATCAGCTTCTCCGCCGCACTCGCCGCCTCTTTGGGATCGGACTTGTTGTCCTCGATCACCAGCTCGACCTTGCGGCCGTTCACGCCACCCCGCGCGTTGATCCAGTCGCGCGCGATCTCGGCGCCCATGCGGATGTAATTGCCGGACGCCGCCACGGGACCGGACAACGGCTGGATGACGCCGAGCTTGATCGGGGCCTGGGCATCGCCGCCGGCGGGCAGCAGCGTCAGCGTCATCAGAGCGACGAGGGCCGTCGAGGCCAGACGCTTGAGCATGATTCGAAACCTCCTCGCATGATCTATGCAACTCGAAGGCAGCGCGTTTGCAGGCCAGATCATACAGGAGGGACGGATGAAAGCGTATACACCGCAGACCTTCGAGCACCTCAAGGGCCTTGACGGAATCTCCGACGCCCAGCTTGCCGAGCATTTCAAGCTCTACGAGGGATACGTCAAGCAGGTGAACACCCTCAACGAGCAGCTCGACGAGATGGTCCGAAGGGGCAAACCATCCGGGACCGATCCGTACTTTGCGGAGCTCACGCGGCATCTGGGCTTCGAGTACAACGGCATGATTCTTCACGAGTACTACTTCTCGAACCTCAAGCGGGCGGCCGATCCGGCGCCGGCCAAGGGCTCTGGGCTCGTCCAGGCGCTGGAGAAGAACTTCGGCGGTGTCGAGCACTGGAAGGCGGACTTTCAGGCGGTCGGAGGGATGCGCGGGGTCGGCTGGGCCGTGCTGTTCCAGGATCCGATGACGGAGCGGCTCGTGAACCACTGGATCTCGCTGCACCAGGACGGCCCGCCTGTGGGCTTCAAGCCGCTGCTGGTCATGGACGTGTGGGAGCACGCGTTCATGCGTGATTACAAGGCAACGGAGAAGGCGCAGTACATCCAGGCGTTCTTCCGCAACGTCGACTGGCAGAGCGTCGAGCGACGGCTGAACGAGCGCGCCGCAATCCGTCCCGCTGCGGCCTGACGCGATTCGCCGGGGAGTCCGGCGGGGTCCCCGCCTGACTCCCTGGCGTTGCGCTTGCACTTCACACCCTTGATGTCCCGTCACGGGCTTGTCGCCGTCCTTCTGTGCGGCCTCCTGGTTGGCGGGTGTTCGTTGGCGGGTCGCACCTTTGGCACCTACATCGACGACAAGGTCATCAGCGGCTCCGTGCGGCGCGGAATCGCCGCCGGCCACTGGCGAGCGTTCCGCGGGGTCACGGTCGACACGTACGAGGGCACCGTCTACTTGAGCGGCGAGGTGGAGACCGCCGCGCAGAAGGCGGACGCGGAGACGGCCGCATGGCGCGTCGAGGGCGTCGACCAGGTCATCAACGATCTGAGCGTTCGCACCGCCGCGGCCGTCAGCGCCTCACCACGCACGACCGAGGCGAGCCAGCTCCAGGAGCGGCTGCCCGGATTGCGGCGCATCGACCCGGCGCCGCCCGGCGGGCCGGCGCTCGCCTATGATTCGGCGGGCACCATCGTTGCCACCATCTTCGTACGCTCGCTCCGCGACGTCGGCCTGAACGGGTTCGACGAGGTGGGTCCGACGGTTCAGCCGATCAATCACGTGTCGCTGTATCCCGTACCCGCCAGCGCCGGCCAGCCGGAGGCGCTCATGACCATCGTGTTCTGGCACATCAGTCCGACCGCCGCGGCCGCACTGAAGTAGGTCTGCCTTCCGCCGACCTTTATACTGGCCTTGATGCGTCTGCGTTCTCTCGCCGCGCTCGCCGCGCTCGCGGTCGGGCTCCTCGGGGCGCCGGGAGTTTTTGGCGCCGGTCAGAAGCCGGCCGCGCAGGTGCTGCCGCGAGTTCAATATCATCTGCGCGAGATCGACACGCTCACGCAGCACTTCGACGGCGTCCTGCGCTCGCCATGCCCGCATTTCGCGTCGGCCGACGACTGGAACTCGTATTTCAACGGCGAGGTCGATCGCGTCGTGCTGCTGGTCGCCCACGTCGAGCAGGCCTGGGTCGAGGCGAAGCAGACCGGCGACGACGACGTGCGGCGCGCGGCGAAGGCGCCGCGCAAGCGTCTGGACGAGGCGCGCAGCCTGCTCGACAAGCTGCAGGAGTGCGCCGGCGACAACGGCGCGTCGTTCTCGCAAATGGGCGTGTGGAGGAAGATCGAGCGCGAGGTGCCTCACCGCCAGGCCGAGATCACACAGCCTCAACCCCAGCCGTAGCCCGTAGACGCGGCCGCGCGGCTGGAGTATCGTCCCCGCCATGGCCAATTCTCCCTTCTCGCTCGAAGGCAAGACCGCCATCGTCACGGGCGGCGGTACCGGTATCGGAAAATCGATCGCGATCGAGTTCGCTCGCGCGGGCGCCGACGTCGCGCTGTGCTCGCGCAAGCTCGAGCATCTCGAGCCCGTGGCCAAGGAGATCGGCAAGCTCGGCCGCCGGACGTTCGCGGTGGCGGTGGACGTGCGCCAGGAGGACCAGGTCAAGGCGACCGTCGAGCGAGCGGTGTCGGAGTGGGGCCGGCTCGACATCATGATCAACAACGCCGGCGCCTCGTTCCGCGCCAAGCCCGAGGACATCTCCATCAACGGCTGGAACACCGTGATCGGCATCAACCTCAACGGCGTGTTTCTCGGCTGCAAGTGGGCCGGCCGCCAGATGATGCAGCAGAAGAGCGGCGGCGTGATCGTCAACATCGCGTCGGTCGCCGGCGTGTACGGCTCCACGATGATGTCGCACTACGGCGCCGCGAAATCGGGCGTCATCATGCTCACGCGCGAGCTGGGCGTGGCGTGGGGGCGCAAGGGCGTCCGCGTCAACTGCATCGCGCCCGGCCCGGTGGAGACGGAGGGCTACCTCGACGTGCTCAAGCAGGCGGGGCCCGACGGCAAGAAGACCTACGATGCGGTGGCCGCGCGCGTGGGCATGGGCCGCTGGGGCAAGGTGCACGAGATCGCCTATCCCTGCATCTTCCTCGCCTCCGACGCCTCCTCGTGGATGACCGGTGAGACGATCGTCATCGACGGCGGACCGTCACCGCGCGAGTCCGACGAGACGAGCTAGCCAGCCGTCCGGGTCGCCGGTTGGTTGACACCCCCTCACGCGCCCCGTACCATAAACGCTCGCGTTTGTACGCGGTGACCGTAGCTCAATTGGTTAGAGCGCTGGACTGTGGCTCCAGAGGTTGTGGGTTCGATTCCCATCGGTCACCCCATCACGGTTGATCGGCGGGCGCCCGTAGCTCAGTTGGATCGAGCGTTGGCCTCCGAAACCGCATAGCAGAAGAAGACCCGTCGGTAAGTTGCAGTCTTACCGGCGGGTTTTTCTTTTCGCCGTTGGCTGGTGTTGGCCGCCGTAGACGCCGACGCGCAGCAGCCGCGGCATCGTCTGGATTGCGTGGACGATAGCGCCGGATCCTACATGCGCTCCAGGGACACCGCGGCTTGTGCTAACGGGCGCCCAACTCTCCGTGGAGCCTATGCCACGCGGTTCTGTTGCTCGAACCAGCGCTCAAACTCGCGCTCGGCTTCCTCGCGGCTGCGGCCGTACCGCTCTTGAATCTTGCCGATGAGGATCTCGGCATTGCCCTGTGCCTTATCGAGGTCATCGTCGGTGAGCTTGCCCCACTGCTGACGAACTTTGCCCTTCAGCTGCATCCATTGGCCCTTGAGGGTGTCACGATTCATCGCATCCTCCTGTCGGCGCTGGCAGGGTTAATCGCGGCAGCCAGCATTCAGTATGTTTCGCTTAGCCCCTTCGCAAACCGGATGCCAGTGATCTCAGATGTGGCGAGTCGAATAGTCGCGAAAGAATTTAGGCGGGGGTCTCCACGTCACACCGTTACCCTAAGAGTGTTTGGAGGTGCCAGCATGCTTAGGTTCGATCCAGCGGAACTTCGGAAGGCCGGCGTCGATGTAGGACGCCTGCCTGATGAGCGTGGACACTTGATCGAGGCCGAATCTCTTCCAGACGATTTTGCAGGGAAGCTACAACGCGAGGGCCTGGATACTTCTAAGCCGATACGGGTGGTCGGCACCATCTCGCGCGGGCCGAACGGCAGGCCCGGCTACTACTCGATTCAGTTTCAACAGCCATAGAACACGCTCAGCGTCCGGGCCACGCGGCATGGCGAAGCCCACTACGCTTATGCGGGTGCGTCGTCGGTTGCCGCCCAGTCGCGTGGCCCAACTTCGCCGGCGCGTAGCTTGTAGAGCGCATCACCGGCCGTCCAGTTGGACGGCCTCCCACGGGCTCCGCGCCCATGCGTGGCCCGCATGCGACGTCAGCGAGTGCCCAAAGCCGTTCTGGAAAAAGACCCCCACGCCAGCCCAGGCCGTCGTTCACCGACCTGGCCAGCCGACGTCGTTAGGTTTCGCACCGGAGAACGCGCAGCATAGCTGGGCAAATGGCGAGTGATAATGACGACGACGAGATCCGACTGAAAAGCGCCTCAGTCGAGGGAAAGATGAAGCCCGCGTTGCGCCGCCTCACTGTTGTCCTTTGTCTGTTGCCGGTGCTCCTGATGGTAAGCGGCGCTATCGCGATGGTGGTGAAGGCTGAATCGTCGCGATTCCTGGTAGTCGCTCCCGGCATCGAACACCTAACTTTCCGGGTGCAGCCAGGGGACGCTGAGCCTTTCTCAGGACACGCCTTCAAGATTGATCTCGACGTCGCAGAACTCCGTCTAGTCCCTGCCGGAGGCCCCTCGTCACGGCGCACCGTCGAGGAGATTGTCGCGCCGTACACTGCTGTAGTCGCCACCAATGCGAGCTTCTTCGACAACGAAGGTCGGGCGATGGGCCTTGCTGTCGACGAGGGACGACTCATAGCCAGTGGCAAGCGGCAGACCTGGGGCGCTCTGGTGATCGATGACAAGAAGGCCCGGATCGTGCTGGGCGCCGAAGTCAGCGACCCTTTCGCGCATCGCCTCGTTGTTCAGGGCATCCCACGTCTCGTGGTCGGAGGAAAGGTTCAGCGGCTGAAGCCGCAACTCGCGGAGCGAACCGCGGTGTGCGCCGGGGGTAGCGTCGTCGTGCTCGTTGTCTCGACGAAGGCCGAGACCACCGCCTTCGCACGCTTCCTTGCCGACCCGCCCGACAAGGGCGGACTCGCGTGCTGGGACGCTCTCAACCTCGACGGGGGGCCGTCGACACAACTGGTCGTAAAGCTCCCCACACTGGCACTGTCGCTACCCCGCGGATGGGGTGTGCCAAACGCGCTGGTCGTTGCGCCGGGCAGGAAGTAGCCGATATCTCATTCTTGCGAGAGCCAGAGATCTTGAGGCCGTGCCGCTACTTCAGCTTCAGACGCCTCTTCACGATCTCGTGCAGCTCGGCCGCAGCCCTTCGCCGGTGGTAAGCCTCGGCGTCCTCGATCTCGAGCACGTGCTCCCGCTGTCCGGGCCCGGCAACCATTCGGGCCTGGGGCCCCCGCGATTCTCCGGCCTCGCTTTGAGCAATATGCGTCGCAATGAGTCTCCCGCGTTGGCTGATGATCGTCACCTTCATTGCCAATCCTCGATGTTGAGGTTGTAGCTCATGATCTCCGTGCCCGCGTTCTTGATGGCCACTCGGTAGGCGGGGCCGGATCCGTCTCCACTGGGGCGAAGCACGACGCTTTGGTAGAGCACGATCATCTCGATGTTCGTGGCGCTCTCGTCCAGCAAATTGGGCGCCTGGATGACGATACCCTCGTCGAGCAGGCTCCCGTAGGTGGTTTCCCAGTACGCTGTTTCTCCCGCCTTAAGGGTCGCGAGTCCGCCCACACCGCGAAAATGTGCCATAGGACACTGCTCCTTCCTTGCCTGATCTGCTTAGAGCTCGTCTGTGACAGGGCGGTTGAGCTCAGCCCATCAACAGGACTCCCGCTACGATCGCAGTTCGCCTCGACGTCATGGCACCGCCTTTCTCCGGTGGCCCAGGCTGCCGTCCAACAGGACGAAGAGCGTCCGCGAGGCAATTGAAGTAACGCAAGAGGGGCGGGCACGTCGAGGCGTGGTACCCTTACCCCTCGCGACGTAAGTAGCGAATCTCTCGTGTAGCGCCCGTAGCTCAGTTGGATAGAGCGTTGGCCTCCGAAGCCAAAGGCCGCAGGTTCGACTCCTGCCGGGCGCACCATTGGCGTCGTGTTCGCAGTCGGAGCAAAAGGAGTTCGACGGGCCGTTAGCTCAGTTGGTAGAGCAGCTGACTCTTAATCAGCGGGTCCAAGGTTCGAGTCCTTGACGGCCCACCATTCGAATCGGGCGCTTCCGAAACACCGGGAGCGCCCGATTTGCGTTTGGTGCCTGATTGGTGCCCGCGCGGT
>Ga0070698_100007346_pt1 | contig 11928 bp, 15 predicted proteins | sample KBSK1502metaG_FD_65477 | JGI IMG/M metagenome (GOLD analysis project Ga0070698, IMG submission 65477) | Corn, switchgrass and miscanthus rhizosphere microbial communities from Kellogg Biological Station, Michigan, USA - KBS K1-50-2 metaG | ecosystem: Host-associated > Plants > Roots >...
GCGTGGGGCCATGGTCAGCTCCTGTGGGCTGTGTGGTTACTTCCCATTGTGCTGACCGGGCCCCCATTCCGGTAAAGCGACTTGACATCACTGATCGGAAAAACTGTCCGGATATGAGAGGGCGAGTACCCCGCCCAAGAGCGGCTGGCGGGCGAGGCACTCGCGCTCGCCCGCGCTAACGCCGACGACGTGGCCACCGCCGAGGCGCTGTCGGCGCTTGGCGCGGCGGCCTTTCAGCGGGGCGCGTACGACGACGCCCGCCCGCTGCTGCAGGAGGCGCTGAGCCTGTTCCGAGCGTCGGACCAGCGACTCGGGATCACCTGGACCCTGATGCGCCTGGCGGCGGTGGCGCGCGACCGCGGTGCCTTCGGCGAGGCCGAGCGCCTATACGACGAGGCGCTTCACTTGCGGCGCGCCGCCGGCGACCGTACCGGCGTTGCGCACGTCTTGAGCAACCTCGGCTGGCTCGCCTTCTACGCCCGCGACCACGCACGAGCGCGCGCGCTCCAAGAGGAGAGCCTGGCCATTCGGCGCGCCGGGGACGACCCACGCGAGATAGCCATCTCGCTTATGGCGCTGGCCAGGGTCGCCGTGGCCGATGGCGACCAGCCGGCCGCCCGTGACCACCTCCGCGAAGGCCTACCCCTGCTCCGCGAGGTCGGCGACCGGTGGGGGATCGCACTGTGCCTCGAGGCCACCGCTGGGCTGCTCGCGCGCTCCGACCCCGCGCGTGCGCTGTACCTGGCCGGCGCGGCGGATGCGCTGCGTGTCGCCATCGCTCGGCCATTGCCGCCGTCCGAGCACCCGATTGTTGACGCCTGGCTCGAAGAGGCCCGGCGCGCCCTCGGCGCCGCCGGCTCAGACGCCCTGGCGGCCGGCGCCGCCGCCCCCCTGGCGGCCGTGGTCGCAGGGCTCGACGCCGACCTGGGTGGCCCGCCAGCGGGCTGAGCGACGCCGGTACGCGCACGCGCATTGGACGCGAACCGGCCAAGCCCGGGAATCGTGGGCGTCCACCGACGTTATGCTCGTGCCGACGGAGTCGGCTACAACCCTGGGCGGGCAGTAACGCTAGACGGCGACGTTCGAGTCACGTAACGCAAAGCTGGCCAGCATCGTCAGCCCTAACCTCCCGAAGGCTACACCGTCATCCTGGGTTTTGACATCAATCGTATGCTGAGCGCGGTAGGGCGAGTAGTCTACGCGTGCGCAGTTGTTCGGAAAGTAGCCGCGCTCGATCCGCAGCACGTCGGCGGCCGCGGGTCCGGCTCTCGCTCGCTACCCCAAGCCGTATATCGGGCATAACCCGGGGTGGGCCAGCGATGCCGGGCGGGCCCGCAACACCGAGCCCAGAGCCGCCGACGACCACTGGCGGGATCGGACCATGCTGCTGCCTGGAGCCATGCCCCTTGAGGAGTGCATTTGCACTCATAGCCCAACGCCAGTCGCAACTTCAGCAACTCTCGCCGCCCTGGCGACGCGAGCTACGTCTCCAGCGTGCAACACCGCCGTCCGGACTCAACCGCAGCACGATCAACTGGGTCGGGCCTACGTCGAGGACAACTCCAGCAAATCCGTCTCTCACGTACGTGAACACGGTAGTTTCACGTACATCAGCTACGCATCGGACGCTGTCGCTCTCGCTCCAGATAACAGGTGGTCGAGCTCGTAATCGCCGAGGTGCTGACCTGCAAGCCGTACGCAGCCATCTGGTCGCGCTTGATCGGCTCCGTCACGCTGACCGGCGGCCGCACCGTCGCCGTAGAACCCGATCGGCAGATCGTCGAGGCGATGTCGGTCTGATTGACGCGCGGGTCGACAGCACCAGGGTTGCAGGCGGGATCCGGCAGGCCATTCTGGCTGACGCAACCTGATGTCTTTGTGCGCGGTGCTGGCACCCATGTGGTCGGCGCGGCTACCGGTGTTGGCGTTATAGCGGTCGTAGTCGGCTGCAATGTGGTGGGCGTGGGCGAGTCCTATGACCGTGTAAGGGCCAGGGGCGGTTGTCGTCGAAAGCTGTGGCTGGCAACTGGTGAGAACTACGCTGGAGAGCGCGATCGCTGTGAGCGCTCCGCGCAGGGCAAGTGCGGGCACCTTCATGGCACGCATGCGGCACGCACCGGGGCACGGTTGCGGCACGCTAACTGGGCGCCGCGCCCTCGGCGCGCAGGTCACGGAGCAAGTAATCGAGGGCTTTCTGATAAGCAGAATTGTCGTGATCCCAGTTCGAGAAATCGGGGGTGAAGTATTCACGGATCTCCGTCGCGAGATCCTTAGCCGTGTCAGCGTCGAAGCATTCCCAGTCCCGCAACGTCGTGTAGCTGGTCAGCATGATCGGAAACAGCATGCGCTGGCTTTCGCGTACTTCTCGCCGGCGAGCTCGGCGGATTTCCACCTCGACCCAAGGGCTCTTAATGCTCGACTCGCTCAGGATGAGCAGCAACTTGTCGAAGACCCGAATGGCTTCATCAATCTGCTCGTGGAGCTTTTTGCCAGCCTGGATGTCCTCAGGAGCGAACCAGCAGCGTACGCCTTTGGCTTGAAGATCCGCGTGCAGTCGATCAGCGAATGCCTGGTCCTTTGTCGAGTAGCTGATGAAACAGCGGGTCGCCGTGGAGCACTGAGGCTAGGTCGATCAAAAGTTCGGGTAGGCCACCGCCGCGCAGGAAAGCGAGAGGGAGTGTTCCAGATGTGGCGAGGGTGCGGTGGTCGATTGTGCTAGGACCACTATGCTCACAGGAGTCCAGCCCTTTGGCTGAGGTCAGGTTGGTGTTGCTGAACACCGTTTCATGGAGCCTGGTGTTTGTGAGGTTCGCCTCGATGAGATGTGCCCAGATGAGGGTTGCCCCGCTGAGGGTTGCCCCGCTGAGGTCCGCCCTGATGAGGTTCGCCTTGAAGAGGTTCGCGGCGTTGAGGTTCGCGCCGATGAGGTTCGCCTCGCTAAGGTCCGCGTTGCTAAGTGGTGAGTTCCGTAAGTTCGTGGCCCTATGGTGAGGGCCACTCAGCAGCCCAAGCGGCGAGGTCGATGTTCATCACGGCAACTATCTCGTGCAGCCCGCCTTCGTAAGGCAAGGGCTGCCAGCGATTGCGATCGTACAATGACAAGCCGTAGCGGCCGCCTCCTAGTGGAGTGAGGCGGAAGCGCGGATCGGGACCGATCTCATCCAGGCGGCTCACGATGAGATGATGGCCGCGCGTCCTGGCAGTGAGGCCACGTGTCGCCTCGCCTTGGTCCAGCAACGCCTGGATGGTGGTAGCGAGAGTCAGCCAGGGCACCTCTGGGTGGCGCTTGGCTGGGGGCATGCTCGGCAGTGTGCCACAGACCAGTGAGCCGCCGGAAGCCTCGACTTGACAGTTCAGTCGACCGAGACCTACCGGCAGCGGCCGGCAACCGGCTACGGTCGGCGGTCCAGGAGATGTGCATGCCTGGACCTGCTGCCGCAATTGAGTTGACCGCCTCTGACGTGCGCCAGTTGACCGCCTGAGTACGCGCTGGCACCACGCCACAGCGTCTGGTGCGACGCGTCTGATCCTGGGGAGTGCTGCTGGGTTGGGCAGTCGGGCGCTGGCGCGCCAAGAGCGGATGAGTCGAACCACCGTCCGCCGGTGGCTTGGCCGTTTGCGACCGAGCGCTGTGATGGGTTACAGGATCAACCGCGTAGTGGTCGACCGAAAGCACTCAAACCTGCGACACGTGCGCTGGTGGTGGCCCTGGCCTGCGAACGTCCGGCTGATCGCGCGGTGCCGCTGCGTCGCTACAGCCTGAGCGAACTGACGGTCGAAGTTGCCAACCGCCTGCCGAGCGAGCAAGTCGCGCCCTCGCGCACGGCCATCTGGCGCTTGCTGACGCACGACGCCCTGCGTCCCCGGCGGTATCGGTCCTGGATCTTTCCCCGTGATCCACACTTTCTGGAGCGGGCCGGTCCGGCGCTCGACTTGTACACCTGCCAGTGGCAAGGCCAGCCACTCTGGGCGGACGAGTATGTGCTCAGTGCCGATGAGAAGACCAGCATCCAGGTCCGCCGCCGACTACATCTGACCCTGCCCATCGGACCTCACCAGGCCATGCGCGTTGAACACGAGTACGAACGTGCCGGCGTCCTGCAGTTTACTGTTAGGGATTCCGAGCGTTCCAGCTTTCAATACCGGCGACGAGCTGATTCTGAACACGTCAGGGCCGCTGGACGTCAACGGGGTGAAATTCACCGGCTATCCCAATGGCCGACAGCTACAGGACGATGTGATCGACACGTCGTTCCTCGTTCTGAGCAACGCTGGAGTACTGCCAGCCGGGCTGGTCTCCGACTGTGTGGCCAACGACTCTAATTTCAGCGCCACGTTCCCGTATCTGGCGCCGCCCAACTAGCGGGTCAAGATGATGAGGCTCCGTCGGACTCGCTCTGAAGGCGAGCCCGAGGGAGCCCTCACCGGATAAAGGAACCATGACCACTCGCAGAATCGCCCTCTTCTGGATTGCCGCTCTTGCCCTAATCGTCTGGTCATACGGCATTGCGAAGTGGGCGCCCGCGTCGGCCCCCGCGGTTGGTGCTTCGCTGGCCGTCGACGATGCGCTGCCAGTGCCCGGGATGAAAAGCACCGATGGCCAACTCGCGTTCTGGCGAGAACGCATCGAGCAAGCTCCGCACGACTTCATCAGCCTCACCTACCTTGGCCAGGCCTTTTTGCGCAAAGCGCGGGAGACGGGCGACGTCGCCGACTACGAGCGCGCTGAGTCCGCCCTCCGCAAGGCGGTCGACCTCGACCCTGACTACGAGTTTGCGCTGGCGTATCTCGCCGCCGCCCGTTTCGCCAAGCACGACTTTCAGGGGGGCCTCAACCTGGCAACCCGGGTCTACACGTTCGACCCTCAGGCGCTGCAGGCGTTGGCCACCATTGGCGATGCCCACCTCGAGCTGGGCAACTACGACGAAGCTGAGGCCGCCTATCAGCAGCTCGTCGACCGTGCTCCGAGTGCCCCCGCCCTACAGCCGACGTGCTCGGCTGGCCTGGCTCCGCGGTCGCCCGGACCAGGCGCTTCAACTCATGCAGCGGGCGGCCGACGATGCCGCGAGCGGCGAGGCCTCGCCCGAGAACGTCGCCTGGTACCAATGCTAGCTCGGCGAGCTGGCGTTCGGCACCGGTCAACTACAGCAGGCGGACTCGCATTACACTGCCGCGCTCCAGCAGTTCCCAGACTACTACCTGGCACTCGCCGGCCTTGGCCGTATTCGCGCGGCTGAGGGCCACCACGCAGACGCCATCGAGCTCTACCAACACGCGGTGGCGATCATTCCGCAGCCGAATTCCTTGCCGGCCTGGGTGACCTCTACACGCTGACCAATCGCCCGGACGAAGCCGAACAGCAATACGCCACCGTGGAATTCATCGGCAAGCTCGCGGCGATCAACCAGGTCGTCTACAACCGGCAGCTTGCCCTGTTCTCGGCAAACCATACGCGCAACCTGTCCGAGGCGCTCACACTGGCCAGCGCCGAACTGGCGGGACGCAAAGACGTGTATGGCTACGATGCAGCCGCCTGGGCGCTGTACAAGAACGGGCGCTACGCGGAGGCGGCTGAGGCGATGGATGAGGCGATGAAGCTCGGAACGCGGGACGCGTCGCTCTACTACCACGCCGGGCTAATTGCCGCGGGGCTCGGAAACCAGCAACGAGCTCATACACTGCTGACTGAAGCGCTTGCGATCAACCCCGAGTTCGATCCGCTGCAGGCGCGCATTGCTCGCGAGACGCTGCAGCGTCTCGGTGGACAATGAATTGTCCTGCGCTCCCACGCGATCGCGCGGTGGCGCTCGCCGCCCTCGGTGCACCGGCATTCAAGCAAGCGCTCTGCTGATCGATGATCGGGAGGTCTTTCTGAGCGTAGTACTTGGGGGAGCGTCGCATCTCTCGGATCTCTCGTGATGGCCGGTCGGTCAATGGAACGCCAGTGGGCCTGAATCGTGGTTCGTTGGGTAGTTATCTGATGCGGCTCGACGTCCCACCGTCCAGCACGGGACGCGGAACGGCAGGGCGGGCGAGACCATGAGGCGATCGGCGTTTGAGGCGCGTGGTCACTTTCGTGGGCCTTTTCACGAGCCTACTTGGCGGGTTCATCCCTGAAGTGGTCGAGGCGCACCCGCTCGGCAACTTCACGATCAATCACTACAGCCGGATCGAGCCAGCGGGCAATGCTGTCCAGATTTACTACGTGCTGGACATGGCGGAGATTCCGACGTTCCAGGACAAGCCCAGGATTAATCCGAACCCCGAAACGTACGCGGATGCGAAGGCGAACGAGTTGGGCCATAACCTCCATCTCACGCTGGATGGGAAGCCGGCGGCTCTCCACGTGCTCACTCGCACACTGAGCTTTCCCGAGGGCCAGGGCGGACTGCCGACACTTCGCCTCCAGGTCGTCTACACGGCCGAGTTGTCGAGTAACGCAAGCACATCGGTGGAGTTGTCCTACCGTGACGACAATGATCCGGACCGGATCGGGTGGCGAGAGATCGTTGCTCGCCCGGGGATTGAGGAAACACAGATTCAGCGGTCATCCGTTCCGCAGCAGGACCAGTCGGACGAACTCCGCAATTACCCTGCTGGCCTGCTCACCTCGCCACTCGCAGTTCGCGAGGCGCGGATCACCTTCATTCGCGGCGGCGTGGCACCCGTGCCGAGCGAGGCGAACCCTGCGCAGGCGGCGATCAGACATACGCAAACCGCATTTGCCGAGTTGGCGACTGCGGAGCTCTCCTTGCAAGCGGTGCTCTTGGCGTTGGTGATCGCCATGTTCTTTGGTGCGCAGCACGCACTTCAGCCAGGCCATGGCAAGACAATCGTTGCCGCGTACCTGGTCGGATCCAGAGGCACGCCCAAGCATGCGCTGTTCTTGGGAGGAACGGTAACGGCCACCCATACCGCAGGCGTTTACCTGCTCGGATTTGTGACCGGTTCCTGTCAACCTACATCGTGCCGGAGAAGCTGTACCCCCTTATTGGCGTTGGGTCAGGGCTGCTGATTGTCGGCATGGGCGGATGGTTGTTTTTGCGCCGGGTGCGGAGTGTTTTGCAGTACAGGCGCCGTGATTTATCGGCGCCACCGGCGCACGATGACGGCGTCGGTATCGCACACATGCATGCCGACGGTGACGGCGTCACGCATGCCCACACTCATGCTGCTGAGAACGCTGACCACCATGATCATTCACATGACCACCGTCAACCCGATTTGGCACAGTCGCACGACGGTGGCGTCCACTACCACCTTCCGCCAGGCGCCAACGGGGATCCAATTACGTGGCGCAGCTTGCTCGCTCTTGGCCTGGCGGGTGTTCGCGGCGGGAGTATTCGGCCATCATTTGGCTGGAATCGCTGGTGACTGTGGTCGGCGACAAGCCAAAGATGGCGCCCGGCGAGTAGGGGCCACGTGATGACCAACCAGGGAGCGATTTCCCGGCGGCCTGCCGCCGTTGATGCGTTGAGGCACGATTCGCGTTAGCCTGTCGTCCGGTCTTTTCCGACTGGGCTGTGTTGGGTAGCGTGGACGATCTGGGGGGACGGCTGAAGAAGCGGCTTGCGTCGGGTTGGACCGAAAACAAGGTCCGGGCGCTGACAAACGAGGCGATCCTGGAGCGTCTGGCCGGATTCGGCATTGTGACGTCGCGGGCACGGTGGTGCCCGCGGCGGAATATGCCCGCTATTGCCGCTACCTCGTCGCGCGCTACGGCGCGCGGCCCGTGATCTATCTCGTCGGCGCCGACGGATCCGGTTATGAGCCACAGGTCCCTGCCGGAGGCGAAGCGGTCGAACAGTAGGACTGTTACCGTCAGCCGACAGGCATCCACTATCGACCGCATTCAACAAACCGCGCCTGGCAGGATGCCCACTGGCTCGACTTCCAGTGGTGCCAGACGGGGCATGGTGGGGAACACGTTCCAGAACGTGTGGCAGACATGTGGCGCAACGAGCCGGCCAGAGGCGTGGCCAACGGCGAGCCAACGTACGAACACACCCGGGTGCGGTCGATGGCGTCGGGCTGGTGGCAAGGACACGAAGCCTGGAGTAACCTGTGCGCCGGCGGCACCATGGGTGTCGTCTATGGTGCCGCGAGCATGTGGCAGTGGCGGCTGCACCGCCACGAAGGCGGCCATGCGGCGTACTTTCTGGCGCCGGAGGCCGGCTGGCGAGAAGCCCTGGAGTTCGAAGGGTCCCAGTATGTGGGGCTGGTGAACCGCATCCTCGACGGACTACCCAGCACCGACATGCAGCCAGACGTGGAGAGCTTCATCTCGCCCCGCGCGCTTGGGGTGCCTGGTCGGTTGCAGATTGTCTATAGCGAGTTCGGTGGGCTGATCACGGGGCGTGGTGCCGATGCGCCGGTCAGGTACCGCATTGTCGACCCACGGTCCGGGGAGCTCATTGGTGAGGGCAGACGCGATGCAGGAACTCGCGTGCTCGAGGGCACTGGCGATCCGTGGGTTTACCTCTTTTGCGACGAGTAGTGGCCGCCGCTCGCCGGCAGACGTGAAGGCTCTAGGGCGCCGATGCCGACCAGCGCCATGTTGGACGGGCTGGCAGCGCTCAAACGCCGAACAAACGCACGGGTCATTGACGTAGAGACGCGTCGCTGCGGCCGAGCCGGCGACGCGAGGTGCCCAAAAAAAAGATTCATCACGACGGGGCAAAGCATCGACCTCCCAGGCTACCTCAGCGTGTGAATATTGATGCTGACCTGACGAGATATGCATTGCCTGTTGACAAGGCGCCCGGGCCGCGCTACATTGGCCGCATCAGAATATTATTGCCTATTAGAATAAATATGCAGCAGCCAGTACAAAATGGCGGCCGTCGCGGCCCGTGACGAAAATTTCACGACACCGCCTTGGCCGAATGGGACGCTGGGCCCATGGCCTTCGCTGTGTAGCGGAGTTCGGACGCCGGTGCCCGTGACTGCCCCGCGGCCCTGGCCAGTCGGCAACGTCGCCCGCGGCGCCCGCACCTGCCGACCCGGCCGAATTAATGGGTTGTTCGAAAGAAGGACAGGGGGTACGCGGTGGTAGACAAGGCTCACGTAGATCGGCTGAAGCAGCTGGCTACCGACATTCGGCGGCGCGATCTGGAAATGGTCCACCGCGCGCGCATCGGACATATTGGCGGCGATCTGTCCGCCACCGACATCCTGACCGCGCTGTATTTCGCCGTGCTCAAGGTAGACCCCGCGGCTCCCGCGTGGCCGGAGCGCGATCGGTTCATCTTGAGCAAAGGCCATTGCGCGGGCGCACTGTACACGACGCTGGCCGAAGCCGGGTTCATCCATCTGGATGAGCTGCGGACCTATATGCAACCAAATTCTCGGCTGGGCGGCCACCCCGACCGGACGAAAATGCCGGGCGTCGAAACCAACACCGGTCCGCTGGGCCACGGTTTGCCGGTCGCTGTGGGCTGTGCCCATGCCGCAAAGATGGATGGTGCAGCCTGGCGCACGTTCGTCCTCACCGGCGACGGCGAACTCCAGGAAGGCAGCAATTGGGAGGCGGCGCTCTCCGCGGCGCATTACAAGCTTGACAATCTGACCGTCATCGTCGACCGCAATGGGCTCCAGCAGGGCGATTTCACGGAGCGCACGATGCATCTCGATCCGCTGCCAGACAAGTGGACCGCGTTCGGCTGGTCCGTCCGTGAAGTCAATGGCCACGATCACGCAGCGTTGTTGGACACGTTCGATCAACTCCCTTTCCAGTGGGGCAAGCCCAACTGCATCATCGCCCATACGCACAAGGGCCAGGGCGTGTCGTTCATGCGTGACCGGCCGGCCTGGCATCACCGTGTGCCAACTGACGTGGAACTGGCGCGAGCGCTGCAGGAACTGGATGGTCAGGTGGTGGTGGCATGACGGAATTGCATGATTGCCGCGACGCTTTCGCTCAGGCGCTCGAGGACGTCGCGCTGCACGACCCGCGCATCTGTGCCGTGGTCAACGACTCGGTTGGCTCCAGCAAGGTGGGCGACTTTGCCAAGCGGTTTCCCGAGCGCCTGATCAACGTCGGCATTGCCGAACAGACCATGGTCGGACTCGCCGCCGGACTGGCCAACGCCGGCAAGATTCCCTTCGTGTGCGCAGCCGCGTGCTTTTTGACCGGACGCGCGCTCGAGCAAATCAAGGCCGACGTGGCTTACTCCGATGCCAACGTCAAGCTGTGTGGGATGAGTCCCGGCATGGCGTATGGCGAGCTTGGCCCTACCCATCATTCGATCGAGGATCTGGCCTGGACGCGCGTCATCGCCAATCTGACCGTCATCGTGCCGGCCGATCCGGTAGAGACCGACCAGGCGCTGCGCGTCGCGGCCGAGACGTACGGTCCGGTCTTTCTCCGGGTCAGTCGCATGCCGGTGCCGGTCATTCACGACGAGCACTACCGGTTCGCGATTGGTCGCGCTGTTCAGCTCCGCCCCGGTCGTGACGTGACGCTGATTGCGAACGGGACGATGGTGACGCGCGCACTGGAGGCAGCCGACTTGCTGGTCGATGCTGGCGTCGATGCGCGGGTCCTGAATATGTCGACCGTCCGCCCGATCGATCGCGACGCAATCGTCGCGGCGGCGTCTGAGACAGGCCGCATCGTCACGGTGGAGGAGCACTCCGTGTACGGTGGGCTAGGCAGCGCCGTGGCTGAGGTGGTGTGCACGACAGTCCCGGTACCCATGCGCATCCTCGGCGTGCCGGGCGTATTTGCACCCACCGGCTCAGTCACGTGGCTGCTGGAGCACTTCAACCTGACACCCCACGGGATTTACGCGGCGGCCCTGGAGCTCGCGGAGATCCGGCTAGCCGCATGAGCGACGAGTGCATCCTGGCGATTGACCAGGGCACGACCAACACCAAGGCGATTCTCGTCGATACGTCAGGCGCGATCGTCGCTCAGGCGTCGCGCGCGGTGAGCGTGCAGTACCCCGAGCCCGCCTGGGTCGAACAGGACCCGCTCGTGCTCTGGACCAGCGTGCTGCAAGCGATCGACGAGTGCCTGGGCCGGGGTTCGGCAAAGACACCAGTCGCTCTGGGGATTACCAACCAGCGCGAAACCATCCTCCTGTGGGACCGACGAACCGGTGAACCGTTGGGACCGGCGATCGTGTGGCAATGTCACCGCGCAGCGCCGTTCTGCCAGGAGCTCGCGGCGCGCGGCGTCGAGCCACTCGTGCGCGAGCGGACCGGCCTGACGATCGACCCGATGTTCTCGGCCGCCAAAGCCCGCTGGTTGCTGGCGCACACATCTGACGGCTGGCAGCGCGCAGCGCGCGGTGAGCTGTGTCTGGGCACCGTCGACAGCTGGTTGCTGTGGAATCTCACCGGGGGCGCCGTTCACGCGTGTGATGTCACCAACGCGTCGCGCACGCAGCTCTTCAACATCCACACCCTGAGCTGGGACGCGGAGCTAGCGGACCTCTTCGGAGTGCCCCTGGCTGCCCTGCCTGAGGTCAGGCCGTCGGGTGGCTTCTTCGGCACCACAGTTGCGCTGAATGCTCTGCCCGGCGGCGTGCCGGTCGCCAGCATGATCGGCGATTCGCATGCGGCGCTCTTCGGCCACGGTGCCTTCGGGCCAGGTGCCGTGAAGGCGACCTACGGCACCGGCTCCTCGTTGATGGCGCCCACGCCGACGCCTGTCCTGTCGCGCCACGGCCTGTCGACCACGATCGCCTGGGCGCGCGACGATCTTGACCGGGCGACATATGCGCTCGAGGGGAACATCTATGCCACTGGCGCGGCAGTTGCCTGGCTGGCAGAGTTGCTTGGTCTCTCGGACTCCGCGAGCGGCATCGAGCGACTGGCCGCCCAGGTTCCCGATACGTCCGGCGCCTATTTCGTGCCGGCACTCGTCGGCCTCGGGGCGCCCCATTGGAACGGTGCAGCGCGCGGACTGATCAGCGGACTGGT
>Ga0070698_100007347_pt1 | contig 11927 bp, 11 predicted proteins | sample KBSK1502metaG_FD_65477 | JGI IMG/M metagenome (GOLD analysis project Ga0070698, IMG submission 65477) | Corn, switchgrass and miscanthus rhizosphere microbial communities from Kellogg Biological Station, Michigan, USA - KBS K1-50-2 metaG | ecosystem: Host-associated > Plants > Roots >...
CAGAACCATTCTGGGCCAGCCGGACTCGATCTCCTGGGTGGAACTCAGCCGCCAGTATCGCAAATACCTGTTTGTCAAAGGGAGCTCCAAGAGCGCAAACGAACCGCCGGCCTTTGACCTAGCCAGTGCTCAGCTTGTCGTTGAGCAGCAGAATGGGGCACTTCCTTTGCCCCAACGCTTGCTTTGTCGGATTAGGTACTTCACCGACGGGGTAATTCTTGGAAGCCAAGGCTTCGTCGAGTCACACTTTAACAGGCTCAAGCAAAAGCTTGGCTACAGGCGCCACAAAGCTGCCACGCGTTTAACCGCTCTGGGTTCTCCTGGCCTCTGGGTCTTCCGAGATCTACGAGTCCGAGCGGTCCCTTAGCTGGCTAGCGTGGATCGCTCACGTTCCCTCGTGAGCCATCCACACTCTGTCCTCACGTGCAGGGCTAATCCGCGGCCGCAGCCTCTCCAAATCGGCCACCCATGCCGATTTCGAGGAGGTGGAAAAATCACAAATCGAATTTGTGATTTTTCCAGATTAGACTCTTGTCCACTCCGTTTGTCATCCACGGTCACTGGCAACCATTTCCTGCATTTCTGGAGTTACCTTTTCTGAGTCCTCCGGCGCTCGCGAAGACGCCTGCTTGGTCGTTTCACTGACAAATCCTCGGGGCTCCCCGGGCTCGAAGCACTTTCCCTGCTACCTATATCCCATATCCCTCCCCAATCCTCGTTCTCTTCTCCATGCGACCTCTTCTCCATACGACCTGTCCCCTTTTGCGCCTTTGCTACCTAATATCCCATATCCCTCCCCCAATCCTCCTCTTCTCCTATGTGACCTGTCCCCTTTTTGTCCCCTTTTGCGCCTTTGCTACCTAATATCCCATATCCCTCCCCCAATCCTCCTCTTCTCCTATGTGACCTGTCCCCTTTTTGTCCTCCCTATGTGACCTGTCCCCTTTTTGTCCTCCGTCCCCTTTTTGTCCTCCACTTTTTGTCCTCCAGGAGCAGGAGTGTCCTCCAGGAGAGTTTTCTCACGTTATTGCTCCTGCACGGCGCCGTTCACTTTCGCGGATCATCTCGGTCAATTCCGCAGCCGGGCGAATCTCGAAGGGGCCTGCCTTCACACCGGGATGCTTAGACATTAACTGGATTGCGTGGTTCAGGTCCGTAGCTTCGAGCACGAGAATCCCGCCCAACTGCTCTTTCGTCTCGGCATACGGGCCATCGGTGATGGACACCTTGCCGTTCTGGCATCGCAGCGTGGTGGCGTTCCGAGGGCTTTGGAGCGCTTCCCCGCCAGCAAAGTGACCGTTCTTTCGCAGGACGTCGTCGTAGGCAAAGCATTCATCCAACATGGCGTTGCGCTGGCTTTCGGACATCGCCTCCCACTTCTTCTCTTCGATGTATCCAAGGCAGATGTATTTCATATTTTTCTCCTAATTTGCGCGTCACGAGATTCAGCACTTTTCGACCGATGCGCGCATCTCCGGCGCAGACTTCTCAGCAACTTCCTCGCGGAGTTCCGGCCTGATTTCGGGGCTGAAGTCCTCAGGCTCGAACACCTGCCGAATCTCGATCTCGGCCTCCTCGCTAGGCATGGGATTGGGACAGCGCTTGACCCATTCGATCGCCTCTTGCAACGACGCGCATTTCCATAGCCAGAAGCCGGCGACCAACTCCTTTGTCTCGGCGAATGGCCCGTCGGTCACGATCCGCTTCTCGCCCGCGAACTTGACCCGCGCCCCCTTCGAACTTGCCTGCAGCCCTTCGGCTGCCAGCAGCACGCCGGCTTTGATCAGGTCTTCGTTGAACTTTCCCATCTCGGCGAGGAGCTGCTCGCTCGGGAGGCCGCCCGCCTCTGAGGATTTGGTGGCTTTGACTATTACCATGAATCGCATTTTTTGTCTCCTGGTGTTGGTTCGGTGGAATTGTTCTTCCACCAGCTAGTCGTTCAGGGATGGCAGAAATCGACAACGAAACTGCATCTCAGCCTAACTCGGCCAATCGCCGTTCGAGAAACCGCCGTTCCGGCTCCTGACGCGCCAGGGTGAGCGCCATTTCGTAGGAAGCTCGAGCTTCCGCAGTTCTCCCGAGTCGGCGGCACAAGTCCGCCCGCGCCGCGTGCGCCAAGTGGTAATCGGCTAGATCACCGCGCGCGAGGATGCTGTCGATCAGGGCTAGACCCGGGTCGGGGCCATCGCGCATCGCCACTGCCACGGCGCGATTCAACTCCACCACGGGTGACGGTTCCACCTGCACGAGCACGTCGTATAGCCCGGTGATCTTCGCCCAGTCCGTGGCCGCCGCGTTGGGCGCGTCGGCATGCGCGGCCGCGATCGCCGCCTGAAGCGTGTAAGGACCAAATCGACGCGACGACAGCGCACTTTCCACCAACGCCTTTCCTTCCGCGATCTGATCGCGGTTCCAGAGCGAGCGCTCCTGGTCTTCGAGCAAGATCAGGTCGCCGGTTAGCGAGGTCCGCGCGACGCGACGCGATTCCTGCAGCAGCATCAGGGCGAGCAGTCCTATAACTTCAGGCTCCGGTAACAACTCGGCCAGCAAGCGCTCCAGCCGGATCGCTTCGCCCGAGAGATCGGACCGCGTGAGCGACTCACCCGACGAGGCAGAATATCCCTCGTTGAACACCAGGTAAATCACCTGGAGCACTGTGTCCAAGCGGCCGGGCAGTTCGGCCGGCGACGGCACCTGATACGGAATACGCGCATCACGGATCTTCGCTTTGGCGCGCACGATGCGCTGAGCCAGCGTGGACGGAACGGTTAGGAAAGCGTGCGCAATCTCCTCGGTCGTCAGGCCGCACACCTCCCGCAGCGTCAGTGCCACACGAGCTTCCGGCGCCAGGGCTGGATGACAGCAAGTAAAGATCAGCCGAAGCCGGTCGTCATCAATGCTCTCGTCCTCAAAGCTCACGGCGCCGCTAGCCTCGGCTCCGAGTTGCTCCGCGATAGCCGCCTGCGACGCGTCGAACCGGGCGCTCCGTCGGGTCGCGTCGATGGCCTTGAACCGGCCCGCCGAAACGAGCCACGCGCGGGGATTGGCGGGCACGCCCTCCTTCGGCCATTGCTCGAGCGCAGCACTGAAGGCATCGTGCAGCGCGTCCTCGGCCAGCTCGAAGTCGCCGAGCAGGCGGATGAGGGTCGCAAGGATCCGCCGCGACTCCAATCGATAAACGGTGTCCACTTTCTCCCGCACTTGTTCAGCGGATTGCTCTGTCATGATGACAGCACCTCCCCATGGTGGCGATGGCGTTCCACCAAATACACCAAATAACCAAATAAAGCATGAAGGGGGACAAAGGGGGACAGGTCAAATATTTCCTCCTGGTCCTTTACCTTGCGATCGAGCGAAGAAGTGATCGGCGCCTTTTTTGCTAATCGAAGAGCCGGAAGAGAATCTTGATCCGCAGTCAGTCTTTGACGATTTGGTGCCTCATCTCCGGTAGGCACGGAAACGTCACCGTTAGAAAGGAATCTCACCACGTCTCAAAGTGCCGACTGCCGCAACTTTTGACCTGTCCCTCCTACATTGGACCTGTCCCTCCTACATTGGGACCTGTCCCTCCTACATTGTGTCCCTCCTACATTGTGCACCTGTCCCCTGAATGGCGCTCGTCCCCTTGAATGGGGCTCAACTTTGTAAGGCCCTGAACAGATCGCCATCGATGCGGCCAGTCACTGGCAGGCCGTTGCGAGCCTGGAAAGATCGAATTGCGCTCCGGCTTTCCGGACCCAATACGCCGTCAATTGGACCTCGGTAGTAGCCGCGCCGGGCAAGTTCGGCTTGGACCGTCTTCGCAGGGGAAGAGCGGGTATCACCGGTTCGGTAGTACGGATCGCCGTAGTACGCGTCGTAATCGTAGTATGGGCCCTGGTAATCTGGGTAATAGGGGTAATACGGATAACCCGAATAATAGGGATAACCCCAATAGGGATAATCCCAATCCCACCACCAGGGGTACCCATAGAAACCGAAACCGGAAACGAAAAAACGATCACGGCCAAAAAACCGGCGATGGCCTTCAAAGTTCCCGAAACGCCCGCGATGAAAGTCCCCGAAACGCCCGCCGTGAAAGTTCCCGAAACGGCCGCCGTGAAAGCCCCCGAAACGTCCACCGTTAAAGCCCCCGAAACGCCCGCCGTGGAAGCCCCCGAAACCGCTCCCGCCGTGAAAGCCCCCGAAACGCCCGCCGTGGAAGCCTCCGAAACCGCCCCCGCCGTGGAAGCCTCCTCCGCCATGAAACCCCCCGCCACCGTGACCGCCCCCTCCCCCGTGAGCGACAGCGTCGGGCACCGAAGCAAATAATCCGGCAACCACAATACCGGCCAGGAGAAACTGCAATTTCATAACAGCCAGTCCTCTCTTGTTATATAATCGCCCATTTGCCGCAAACCGCCATTAAAATTACGTTACGGGAAAACATGCCGCCACGACTCGCGATCATATCCTCGATCAGGCCTATGAGTTGCCGATGAACCGGCCATTTTGGGCGTAAGCAGCCGCAAGTATGTGAAGAATTATCGGATTCGCGCCGCCTGCAATTTGGTTTGCATGTTGAGCCAGTTTAACGGCGATGGCTTCTTTCAGAGTCGGTGTTCGGGGCATATCGCCAACGCCCAGGTTAGGTTGGCCTGCTCCTTAAAGTCTTTGGGAGGGCTGCGGTCCCTCGCAGCCGTTGCCGGTCGCAAATCAACACCATTTCACGGCGCCGACGGAACGGTCGCCGTCCAGAGCAACGGCCACGAATCGCCTCCGTTGATGGCGACGAATCCGGTGCCCAGCCGTTTCCATTCCTGTCAAGACGGTCCGAAGGCCTTTAGAAAGACAGCTTCAATCGCTAGCGACTCCTGGATATTTTGCGAAAACAAATCCCCCAGGGATTGAAGGGCATCCAGGCGTCGAGTCAAGTCAGTCGCCGAGACACGACCCGCAAACGCCGCTGCTGCCACCCGATATTCGGGAAGATCGAGATGATCACTTCCGAATTTGATCCGCAGCACGTCTCCCAACCACTCGTTCATTCTCAGAAGGAGGTTCGCCCGCGCCTTTACATACCTACTTTCAGTTAGTGCAGCCAGTCGCTCCTCGCGCTCTCCGAGCCAGGAGCCATCGGTCGTTTGTCTGTATGCGGCCTGATCCCGTTTGAGCAGTTCTTCATGCTCGGCTTCGATCCTTGCGCGCGCGCTTTGCGAGACTTCCTGGAAAGCGCGTGCCAATCGAAGTGCGGTCACGATCGAAAATCCATTCGCCGGGACGATTTCGGCCAGGTCCCTGACGATCGACGCTTCTTCTTCCGTTAAGGCAGGTGCCGTCAGAGGGCGGAGCATTACGTGAACGCAACGAGACTGAATCGTTCCCAACAACGCCTGAGGAAGCGTCGTGACAAGCATGAGCACGGACCGCTCCGGCGGCTCCTCCAAGGTCTTCAGGAATGCGTTTGCAGCTTGGGGCATAAGTCGGTCCGCCTCAATAATAACGCCAAACTTTGTTCTCGAACCGGCGGTGCTCATCCGCAGGTGGCTTTCCAGTTCCCGTATTTGTTCGACTAGAATTCTCCTTGATTTGGATTCGGGCTCGATCTGGTGAAAATCGGCTGCCTTAGCGCTCTCGCCGTTGATCATCTGAAAAAGGTCTTTGGTCAGCCGCCGTTTGCCGCTTCCTTCCCGGCCGGACACCAGAAACGCGTGAGCCAGCCTTCCCTTGGAATAGGCCTCGTTGAGGTACTCTAAAGCCTGTTCAACCGAGAAGGGCATCGACGTAGTCCCAAATTTCTTGCTCCACACAATCTTCCGCTCGTGAAGCGTCAACGACCTTTATGCGGTCGGGCTCTGCCCTTGCGGTTTCCAAATACCCCTGTCGCACTTTTTCAAAAAATTCGGCCGGTAAGCGTTCCATTCTGTCGGCCACTCCGACCGGGCGGACCCTGCGCATCTGCCGAATAAGCGAAGTTTGGATATCAATATCCAAAAGGATCGTCAGGACGGGCTTACACTCCTCAACGACGAATTCATTTATCATGCGAATGAATGTAGAATCCAAACCGCGCGCAATACCCTGATAGACTGTTGTCGAGTCGTAGAATCGGTCCGATAGAACAATATTATCCTTTGCCAGCGAGGGACGGATCACCTCCGCGACCAATTGCGCGCGACTCGCTTCAAAAAGCAATAACTCCGTCACGACCTGCATCGTATTCCCCTCCTTGGCTTGGAGAAGAAGGTGGCGAATCGCCGAACCGATTTCAGTAAAGCCAGGTTCATGCACTGCGATCACGTTGCGGCCGAGAGCCCCGAGCCGGCGCTTCAACCGTTTGACCTGCGTCGATTTTCCACACGCCTCAACGCCTTCAAACGTAACAAAAATTCCAGCCATTTCCCGAGCCGATAGCTGAGCGCATCGGGAAACTCAACCCAGAAATCACCAATTTCTGAGCGCACCTTGGCCCGGCCCCTTAAAATCTCGGTGATCACCGGGCCATGCCCGTGCTACAAAGAACACACTTTATATTAGAAACATTCCTTAACCAGTGCTTGAATAAGACCGTACTCCCGAGTATGGACCTCGCGATTTCCTACATCAGATTTAGCAGCAAGAAGCAGGTACAAAGCGATTCTCTGCGCCGGCAGCTCGAAAACACCCGCACTTACGCCAAGACTCACAACCTTCTCCTCGACGAGTCAATCACTTATCAGGATTTAGGTGTATCGGCCTGGCAGGGCGCCAACCGAACGCGGGGCATGCTTAAGGCCCTGCTCGACAATCTCAAAGCTGGTAAGATCCGGGCTCGGGTGCTCCTCATCGAACGGCTCGACCGGTTGACCCGCGAAGGAATGACCACCGGAATCAATTTGATGATGGACATCTTGCGAACCGGGATCGAGGTCCACTCCACCGTTTCCGGCCGCATCTTCAAGTTCCCGAAGGATGCCACTGCGGAATTTATGTTGGCGATGGAAGTCGGAATCGAATTTTTTCAGGCAGCATATGAAAATGAAAAGCGTTCCGAACGCGTAGGAGCGAAATGGGCAGCCAAACGGGCGGATGCAGTAGCGACTGGGAAGGCTATGACGGCTAAAGTCCCCCACTGGCTCGAAGCTGTTAACGGCGGGCCGATAGTGGCCTTGCCGGATCGAGTCGCTATTGTTCAAAAAATCTTCAATCTTGCGGAGCTGGGTTACGGTGCAAAGCGCATCATTGCAAAGTTGACGGCGGAAGGTGACGCTCCTTTCGCCCGCGCCGATAAAGGCAAACGGTGGACGATTCCCTACATCCAGGCCATGCTGAACAGCCGGGCAGTTTTGGGCGAATACACACCCTACATTTACACCAAAGGCGAGGCCGTAGCTGCGGAACCCATTCCCAATTATTTCCCTGCTATCATTACTGAACGACAATTCGAGGCGGTTCGTGGCGTCATAAACGCAAAGAACCGCGTCCCGGCAGAAAAGCGTGGTAAACGCGGAGGCAACCTCGGCGGAGGGCGTAATTGCGGCACGCACAACCTCTTCTCGTATTTGATATTCAACGCAGCTTCCGGCAAGGCGATGAACTTTCATCGGAAGAAGACCAACACGAACCAATATTTGGTCAGCGCTTACGAACCGGGAGTAAAGGCGAGCCGGATGCGTTACGATGTTTTCGAGCGGGGCTTCCTGTCCTTTCTTCAAGATTTAGATTGGCGGGCCCTGAGTTCCGAATCCGATTCAAAGGAACTTACCCAAATCAACGAACAGCTCGATAAAGCTCTGTCCGACCTGAGCAAATTGAATCGCGTTATCGTTCGCGACACGGCGTTGCTCGACGATCCGGATACCGACCTTCCCACCGTTAAATTTTTGCACAAAGGGCTCGCCGAAAAGGAAACCCGACGTCAAGAATTGCAGCAAGCGAAGGCGAAACTGGAACAACAAATCTCAACGCTTCCTGCTCAATCGGGACAAATCCAGGATGCCGAAACGTTATTGGAAGCCTTGAAGGGTTTCAAACCCGTCTTTCAAGACGACAAGATTTCAATTTCCGCCCGACAGAAAGATACTGAGGTTTTACGCCAACGCTTACAAAATGAGATCCGCCGACGTATTTCAAGAATCGACCTAATTTTCGGAGCGACGATCCTCGGCAGCGGAGCCGGGATCGCAGCGGGAACCGGCCGCACGGTCGCAAAGGTTCATTTCGTGAATGGCGCTGAAAGAATGCTTGTATTTCAGGGCGAAACGGCGGTTGCTCTTTGGTTCGCCTAACTTCTGTTTAAGAAACACTTTTTTAATCAGTTGTTAGTTTTACTATGAAGAAATCTACCAAAAAGCCTATTATCAAACTCGAAGCAGAACCCGAAGTTAAGGAAACCTCCAAGCCTACGGCAGGGCAACCAGCGACGAATTGCTTGTGCGATTTCATGATTTCCAGAAGAAAACTCCGATCCTCTTTCGCCCGACCGTAAAGGACTACGCAAGATATAACGCATGGACGCAAGCAAAGACCTTCGCCGAGGCACTGAAACATTTCAAAAATGAGAAGGATTTACAGACTTTCATCCGCTGGTGCTTGCGAGGCGCACCAGGCTATGAGCCTTCAAGTTAGGCATCATTTGCTCCGGCGTCGCTGCCGAGCTCGGGCTCGGTAGCCCCTACGCTTTCAAACGGGGTTAACCAGCGTCGCAAGAGATCTTTCTACTATTACGATGTAATCCGCCACTTCCATGCCACCCAGATTCAAAATTTTCCGTTCACGCGAGAAAGCCAAACGACAAGAGCGAGGCGGTGACTCAAAGGCCTCTTATTCCACCGCGCTAAAGGATTTTCATCCGTGGCGTATGGACGTCAGCCCCAACGGGGACAAATTATCGGCAAAATGTTCGTTTATACAGTAAGAAATGTTAGATGTAATACTTTGATATTAGGATAATCATTATTATAAAATATAGGCGATTTTTAGGTTTTCATCGAATAGTTGAACAGTGACCAAGAAAAGCACTCCTCCATCCCCCAGCGCCGTCGGCTATCTGGGCGTCTCGACGGCCGATCAAAATCTTGAGAAAAACAAAGCCGACATCTTGGAACTGGCCAATCATTACGATCTGGGCAGGGTGAGTTTCGTGGAAGAAAAAATCTCCGGCAAGGTCTCCTGGCGAGAGCGCAAGCTCGCCGAGGTGCTCGGTTCGTTACAGGCAAATGATGCAATCGTAGTCAGTGAGCTCTCGCGCCTAGGCCGCAGCATGCTCGAGTGTATGGAGATCCTCTCGGTTGCCGCACAAAAGCGGATCAACGTCTATTCGGTCAAGGGGGCCTGGCGCTTAGACCAGAGCATCCAGAGCAAAATCATCGCGATGGCCTTTTCGATGGCTGCGGAGATCGAACGCGACCTGATTTCGCAACGCACTAAGGAGGCCTTGCGCTTCAAGAAGGCGCAGGGAATGAAACTGGGAAGACCGGCCGGACCGGGGAAAAGCAAACTAAATCCGTATCGTCCCGAGATTGAAAGCCTGCTGGCAAATGGTTCCACCCAAAAGTTTGTCGCCGGTCGCTACCACACGACGGAGGCCAATCTTCACAATTGGACCAAAAAGCGCGGATTGAAATAATTTGGAATTTACGAGCATCACGCCACGACGGGCGGCATTCTATGAGAATAAGAGTTGCTGTTACCTGCTGCGTGCAAATGTCACTTTCCCGCGCGAGACTCCGGAACTAGCGCTAGCGGCTCTGTTCGACGGGATTTGGTGCGGAGTTGCTTGAGCGTCTTAATTTCTTAATTCGTTCTGGGTAAGATTGTACCCGTTTGTAATCACAATATGGCGTACGGGCATGCTACGCGTCGGATGGGCTATCTAATGTGGCTCGCTCGTGCAGAAGCCAGCCATAATTACTCCTGGGCCCGACTGTTAGCCGCCAAACTCTCGAGGGGTGCTGACGAAGAGTGGCCCGCGTTCCCCCGCCCGAGCACCCCCCAATTCGGCAGTTGCCCGGCCGTCCCGGCTGACGCCTTCTTTGATTTCTCTGTCGATTCGTCGAGGTTAAGCCCCTTTTTGGAAGACGATTCGTTAATCGCTGCCTGCGGGTGGTTTCGATAGATTCCGCATTACCTCTCGAGATTGAAGCTCGCAGGCTTCTGTCTCGGCGGAAATTCCTTGAAGCTCTGGAGCCACTCTGCGAACAAGGCCACCGCCCCGTAGTTGATGTAACCATGGTGTATGAACCAGTCGTCGTACAGGAGAGACTTGTCGCCGCGCCTCAAACGGGTCGGCGAGCAGGTCGAAGATTTTTGGCGCCCGAAGTTTTCGGAATTACAGCGCTCAGGCGCTGACGTGGATCTCGACGCCACCGCCGTGATGCGTCGCGGCTCAGTCGAACCCATTCTCAACCACTGGCGCACCGCGCTTGCAGCGCCCAGGCCGTACTGCCTAGCCGCGAACGAATATCCCCTCTATCTGCTGCGCTCGGAGCTGCGCAAGCTTGGTGCCCGTGAACGACTTGCCGAGCCGCTCATCCCCGCGCACCGGCCTGGCGAAGACATCAACTGCACCTTTCTTCATTGCGCGCACCGAGGAGGAAACGTCGCCATGGGCCGTAACAAACATCACCGGCAAGGGTTCCTCCGACTGGGCGAGCGCCTCCTGCAACTCCAGACCGCCGGGTCATCCCGGCATCTGCAGGTCGAGCACCACGCAACCGGCGGCTTCCGAACGGTCGCATTTGAGGAATTCCTCCGCCGAAGCAAAGGTTTCGACTCGGTAATCCGCAGCCCGGAGAAGGCGGGACAAAGCGCGCAGAAACGACATGTCGTCATCTACCAAATAGACGATTGGCGGGCGCTGATGCTGGCCCTCAGTCTTGGCTGGGGCGATGGTTTCATGGGTCATGCGGATTTCTCCTCTTTGTTGCGGCTCGTCGGAAGGGTGAAACGCACGCACCTCGCTTGGGATTAATTTCTGTATTGCTATAGGTAGAAATCTTGTTTTCCCCCGAGGATTTCGACCACGAGCTTCAGGATGGCCCGTGAGCATCATGCGATCGCAATTTTCTCGCGAGCCAAGGCATCGTTCACAGCAACCGAAAGATCGCTTCGCAGCTGAGCCCACTCCTCATGGCGATCGGTCCAAGCTCGAAGTTGAAACGTGACCGCACCGGCGCTGAAGTTGGTTACGTAAACCTGCGGTGATGGTTCTTTTGCGACACCAGGATGAGCAGCGGCAGTACTTTTCAACAGTTCCACCACGCGTTGGGAACCGGCGCCTCCAACGACGTTGACGGAGACTTCAACCGCGCGCTTTCGATCCGAAAGGGTCCAGTTAGTCACCTGACTCGAGATGAGCGATCCATTCGGAACGATGACTTCGGAACCGTCCGCAGTGCGAATAACGCTGGCGCGGATGCCGATGCGGGTGACCTCTCCGACATTGCCACCTACCTCGATAACGTCACCGACTTTAATCGGACGTTCAAAAAGCAGAATCAGGCCGGACACAAAATTATTGATCACGTTCTGTAATCCAAATCCGATTCCCACGGTGAATGCCCCGGCCAGGATCGTAACCTTTGCCAGATCAATCCCGAGCGCGCCCAAGCCGATGAAGAAGCCTATGAGCAGGATGACATAGTGAAGCATCGTAGAGATCGCGTACGGAATGCCGCGTGCCAGATGCAAATGATGATAGACATCTTCTTCCAGCACAAAACGCAAGAATTTCGAGACCAGAAAAGAAGCCCAAACCGTGATCAGGAATGCCAGGATGTGGCCCGGAGTAATGCTGAAAGAGCCGATTGCGAGGTTGGCGTTCAGCGCCGCTTCAGTCGTCGTGATCAACGGAGTTCGCAGACCGAAGAAGCTCAGCAGCACATTCAACCAGAACAAAAAAGCCAAAAACTCGAGTACGCGGCATGTCCGCCGCTGAATCATCTGCCGATGCAGACTAATGACCCGCA
>Ga0070698_100007349_pt1 | contig 11926 bp, 10 predicted proteins | sample KBSK1502metaG_FD_65477 | JGI IMG/M metagenome (GOLD analysis project Ga0070698, IMG submission 65477) | Corn, switchgrass and miscanthus rhizosphere microbial communities from Kellogg Biological Station, Michigan, USA - KBS K1-50-2 metaG | ecosystem: Host-associated > Plants > Roots >...
GGTCGTCCGGCCGTTCATCCCGCGGCTGCCCTGGATGGACCGCGCGGCCATCGTGCAGGGCTTCGCGGGCGTGTACTCATCGTTCCTGCTGCACGCCGAGCGCGCCGCCGCTCGCTACGGCGTGCCCGCGCACACCATCCTGCAGAAGGCCGGCGAGGCCGGATATGTGGGCGGCCAGGAGGACATGATCATCGGGATCGCGATCGACCTCGCCCGCGAGCGTGACCGGCGCCGGGCCACGAAGAGCGCGCCGCCTGACGGCGCGGTGTGATACATCAGCGGGACCCGTACGCCTTCGACCAGGAGGGCCACATGGCCACGATCGCGACGACCGCCGTCGTCACCGCCCCCCGGACGCTCGAATTCCGCGAGGTGCCGCTCCCCCGGCTCGGTCCCGGCGAGGCGCTCGTGCAGGTCGAGACCAACGGCGTGTGCGGTTCCGACCTCGAGCTCTACGAGGGCTCGGTCGCCGGTTACCCGCTCCCGATCGTGATGGGACACGAACCCGTCGGGCGGATCGCCGACATCGGCCCGGTCGCCAGGAGGCGGTGGCAGGTCGACGTGGGTGACCGGGTCGTGGTCAACTCCGCCCTGCGCTGCGGCCGGTGCGCCGGCTGCGTAGCCGGTGACAGGTGCCTGGAGCTGCGCACCGGCTACGGGACCCGCTCGCCGGAGCTTGGCTGCGGGCTGTGGGGCGGCTTCGCCACGCACCTGCTGCTCACGGCGGAATCGATGATCGTGCGGATGTCCCCCGCCGTCGGCCTGGCCGCGGTGGCGTTCCACAACCCGCTGGCCAACGGCTTCCAGTGGAGCGTGACGGCCGGCGGCATCGGAGTGGGAACCACCGCCGTGGTCATCGGGGCAGGGCCGCGGGGCTTCGCCTGCGCCCTGGCCGCCCTGTACGCCGGCGCGGCGCACGTCACCATGGCCGGCCTGGGCCAGGATACGAGCAGGCTGGCGCTCGCGGCGCAGATGGGCATCCACCACACCATCGCCCTGGAGACGGCCGATAGCCATGAACTTCGCGACCGGCTCGCGGCGGAGCGGCCGTCGGTGGTCGTCGACACGACGCCGCGCTCGGCCACGGCCGTACGGCAGGCGCTGGACGCCGTCGCCGACGGCGGCCGTGTGGTCATCGCCGGGCTCAAGGGACCGGCCACGACCATCGACCTTCCCCTCGATACGATCGTGCTCCGCCGACTGACCGTCACGGGGCCGCTGAGCAAGACACAGCGGTCGCTCGAGGCGGCCGTGCGGGCCGTGGAGAGCGGACGGCTGCCGCTGGAGAAGCTGACGACCCGCTCGTACCCGCTGCGCGGCCTGGCGGAGTCGATCGAGGCGCTCCGGTCCGCCGACCCGGATCGCCCGCTGCACATGCGCGTCGATCCCATGACCTGAGGTCACCCCGGGAAGCCGGGCCCTTGCCGCCCTGACCTGCGGATGGTATCGTCGCGTCGTGAATAACCCGAACATAAGCATGTTTAGCGGTCCGGGTGTTCTCCGTCGGCCCGGTGGCCGCGGGCAGCTTCAGCGAGAAGGAGCTGACATGCAGGGTGATGCCGGCACCGAGCCAGGCACTGCGAGCCTGGCGCCAGCCCGCGGCCGGCTCGCCGGCCGGATCGTCATCGTGAGCGGCGGGGCCGGCGGAATCGGCCGGGCGACGGCTCACCTGTTCGTGACCGAGGGCGCCTCCCTGCTGGTCGCCGACCTGCCCGAATCGCAGGGCAAGGCGGCCGCCGACGCGCTCGGGCCCAGGGCTGACTTCTTCCCGCTGGACGTCCGCAGCAGCCAGGGCTGGCTCGCCGCGGTGACCTTCGCGCGCGAGCGTTTCGGCGCGCCGCCGGACGTGCTGGTGCACACGGCCGGAATCATGACGTCCGGCCACGTCGCCACCGTCGACCCCGGCGTCGTGACCAGCACGTACGAGGTGAACGTCCTCGGTACGCTCAACGCGATCCAGGCCGTGGTGCCGGGGATGAAGTCGCTGCGGCGGGGCTCGATCGTGGTGATTACGTCGATGGCGGGCGTGACGTTCGGCGTACCGGGCATGGCCCCCTACGCGGCCAGCAAGGCGGCGGCCGGCGCCTTGGTCCAGTGCGCGGCGATCGAACTCGGCCACGACTGCATCAGGGTGAACTCGATCGTTCCCGGCCAGGTGGACACGCCCATGTCGCGCAATGCCAGCGGCGCTCCGGACGAGAGCTACTTCGCCAGGATGCCGATACCCCGCGTCGGGCAGCCCCGGGACATCGCCCACGCCGCCTTGTTCCTCGCCTGCGACGAGAGCGCCTGGGTCACCGGCACGCACCTGCTGGTGGACGGCGGCATGGACGCGGGACCCTCGCTGAGCTAACCCCGGACGATCCGCCGCGGCCCCAGCCGGCTTGACGCCGACCGTCCGGGCGCGGCACGTGACGCAGAAGGAGCACTGGAGCATGGACCAGAACCAGGCGCTGCTCGTGATGGACTTCCAGCCGGCGGTGCTGGCCGCGGTGGGCGGGGACGACGCGCCCGCTCTGGGGGCCGCGGTGCGCGCCGCGAAGGCAGCGCGCGCGGCGGGGCTGCCCGTCGTGTTCGTCCGGGTGGCGTTCCGACCGGGCTACCCGGAGGTGAACCCGGCCAACAAGGGCTTTGCCGCGCTGGCCCAGTACGGCGACATCTTCGACGAGGAGGGGCCGGCCACGATCGTGCACCCGGCCCTGGAGCGGGCCCGTTCGGAGCCACTGATCACCAAGCGGCGGGTCAGCCCGTTCGCCGGCAGCGATCTCGGCGCCCTGCTCGGCGGGCTCGGCGCCGATCACCTCGTGCTGGCCGGGGTCGTGACCAGCGGAGTGGTCCTGTCGACGCTGCGCCACGCCAGCGATGCCGACTACCGGCTGACGGTCCTGTCCGACGCCTGCGCCGATCCGGACGACGAGGTTCACGACGTCCTGATGCGCAAACTGTTCCCGCAGCACGCCGACGTGACCACCGTGGACGCCTGGGTGGCGGGCCTGTGACGGAGCCCGCACCCGGCCTGGCCGCTACATCCGGGCCGCGCCGCCGCGGTCGGCGTCGTCGAGGCGGGCGCTGATCCAGCGGGCCATGCGCCGCCAGGCGACCACGCCGGAAACGGGATAGATGTTGCAGAACCCGTGCACCGCGCCTGGGTACACGTCCAGGTAGGCGCCGTTGCCGGCCGCGTGCCAGCGCTCGGCCATGAACAAGGAGTCGTCCAGCAGCGGGTCCAGCGTCCCCACCGTGAACAGGGCGGGCGGCAGCTCGCGCAGGTCGGCGTACAGCGGAGACAGCCGCGGGTTGCGCCGCTCGTCCAGGGACACGCCAGGGAACTCAAGGTCGTAGAAGGCATCGAGCCAGCCGCGGGCGAGGACGAGCGTGTCGTCGGTCGCGCTCAGCTGGCTCGGCGTCATCGACGCGTCGAGCACCCCGAACAGGATGCTCGCCGCGGCGACCCGCCCGATCAGCCCCTGGTCACGCAGGGCCAGCAGGGTCCCGGCCGCGAGATGGCCCCCAGCCGAGCCGCCGGCGATGACCAGCCGCTCCGAGCCGAAGTACTCCGCGCCGTCGCGGGCGGCCCAGGACGCGGCGGCGATGCAGTCACGCACCCCGGACGGGTGCGGGTACTCGGGAGCGAGCCTGTACTCGGGGCTGATGACCGCGACCTGGCACTCCCGCGCCAGCATCGCGTTCCACCGGTCGTCTTCCTCGGGATCGCCGATGCAGAAGCCGCCGCCGTGGATGTGGACGAGCACCGCCCGGGCCGGGCCGTCAGCGGCGAAGGTACGCAGCCGCAGCCGCGTGCCGTCCGCATCGATCTCCAGGTCGGCCGCTGCCAGGCCGGCCCCGGCCAGGCCGGCCGCAGCCAGGTCCGGCGCGCCCGGCGGCGCGTGCGAGACGGCACGCAACTCGGTCAGGCCGGCCGTGGTCCGCACGTCCTGATGCGGCATCGAAATCAGCTGCCTGTTGATCGCCTCGGCCTCGGCCGGGTCGGCCAGCTCCAGTTCCTGCCGGACAAGCATCGCGCGTCCTCTCCGAGACGATCACTACTAAAGCTAGTCATGATAAGCATACTCTGATAGCGTGATCTGCGTCGCTCCCGTACCGGGTGAGTTACCGGCACGCCGTGGCCTACAGGGAGGACCATTGAACCGAAAGGCCTGGTTCAGCACCGGCTCTTCCCGCGAGCGGGAAGCTGGCGCCGTGACGACGCTGATCGATGTCCGCGACCTGCGGGCCGGATACGGCGCGGTGCCGGTCGTCCGCGGCCTGAACCTCGAGCTGCGGGCGGGCGAGATCGTCGCGCTCCTCGGCCCCAACGGGGCGGGCAAGACCACCACGCTACTCACGCTGGCCGGGGAGCTGCCCGCGCAAGGCGGCGAGGTCAGCTTCCTCGGATCGGCGAGCGCCGACGGGCTGCACCGCCGGGCCCGCCGGGGGCTCGCGTTCGTAACCGAGGAACGCTCGGTGTTCATGCAGCTGACGGTGGCCGAGAACCTCAAGGTGGGACGCGGCGACCGGACCCGGGCGCTGGAGCTGTTTCCTGAGCTCGGCCGGCGGCTCGGCCTGCCCGCCGGCCAGCTGTCCGGCGGAGAGCAGCAGATGCTGACGCTCGCCCGCGCGCTGAGCAGGCAGCCACGGGTCTTGTTCGTCGACGAGCTCTCGCTCGGGCTCGCGCCGATCGTGGTGGACCGGCTGCTGGAGGCCGTGCGGGCGGCGGCCGACGGCGGGGTGGGCGTCCTGCTGGTCGAGCAGCACGTCAGCAAGGTGCTGGGGATTGCCGACCGGGTGCTGGTGATGAGCCGCGGCACGGTCGACATGCAGGGCAGCGCGGCCGAGCTTCGCGCGCGCCTGGCGGAGGTGGAGTCGTCCTACCTGGCCGACGGTGAGGTGCGATCATGACGCTCTGGTGGCAGTACGGCATTCTCGGCCTCGGGGCGGGCGCGGCCTACGTTCTTCTCGCCCAGGGCATCGTGCTGATCTACCGGGGATCGGGTGTCGTGAACTTCGCCCACGGCGGCTTCGCGATGCTCGGTGCCTACATCTACAACGTCGAGCTGCGCGGGAACCATGGCCTCGGCGTCCTGCCGGCGATGCTGATCTCGGTAGCGGTGATCGGCCTGCTCGCCGGGCTCGTCCATCCGCTGATCATGCGCCCGCTGCGCAGCGCGGCGCCCCTGACCAGGGTGATCGCCACCCTGGGGGTGCTCCTCGTCCTCCAGGCGGTGGCCACCTTGCGGTGGGGCTCCGCCTCGGAGTCGGTGCTGCCGGTCCTGCCGCAGAACCCGATCCACATCACGAGCGGCATCGTCCTTTCCGAGGACCGGCTGATCATCGTCATCATCGCGATCGGCGTCACCGCGGGCCTGTACGCGTTCAGCAAGTACGCGACGGCCGGGCTGGCCATCCGGGCGGCCGCGGAAAACCAGCGGGCGGCGTCCTCGCTCGCCTGGTCACCCGACATGCTGGCGTTTGCCACCTGGTCCTCTGGCGGGGCGCTAGCGGCGTTCGCCGGGATCTTGATCACCCCGTACGCCGGGCTCGACATCAACACGCTCACGCTGGTGGTCATCTCGGCGATGGCCGCCGCGCTACTCGGCAGCTTCCGGTCCTTCCCCGTGGTGCTCGCCGGCGGCCTCGCCATCGGGGTGATCCGCAGCCTGCTCGTCGGGCCGATCGGCACCTACTTCCAGCAGCAGGGCTCCCCGGACGCCGTTCCCTTCCTGCTGATCCTGGTGGTGCTGGTGGTTCGCGGCCGGAACCTGCCCATCCGCGGCACGATCGTGGACCGGCTGCCCGAACTGGGCACGGGACGGGTCCGCCCGGTGCCCCTGCTGGCCGGGGTCGCCCTGGTCGCCGTGCTCGTGCTCGGCGTGTTCAGCGCGGCCACGAACGTCGGCGTCGGGCTGTCCGTGATGGCGGCCATCGTGATGCTCTCCGTCGTCGTGCTGACCGGGTACGCCGGCCAGCTGTCGCTCGCGCCGTTCACCCTGGCCGGGGTCGGCGCGCTGGTCTCGGCCCGCATCGCCGTGGCGGCCTGGCACTGGCCCTTCCCGGCGGCGCTGCTGGCCGGCATCGTCGCCGCCGCCTGCGTCGGAGTGGTCTTCGCGCTGCCGGCGCTGCGCACCCGGGGAGTGAACCTCGCGGTGATCACGCTGGGGCTCGGCCTGGCCATCCAGTCCGTGATCTTCGAGAACACCAGCTACAGCGGCAACGTCACGGGGATCCAGGTCGGCGTGCCGCGGTTCTTCGGGCTGGACCTGGACCCGATCGCGCACCCGGGCAACTACGCCCTGTTCGCCTTCGCCTGCTTCGTCGTAGTCGCGCTCCTGCTGTGCAACCTCAGGCGCGGCCGGGCCGGACGGCGCCTGCTCGCGGTGCGCGCCAACGAGCGCGCCGCGGCCGCGCTCGGCGTGAACATCACCGGCGCCAAGATCTACGCGTTCGCCCTGTCCTCGGCCATCGCAGGCCTGGGCGGCACCCTGCTGGCGTTCCGCAGTCCCAACGTGTTCGTCGGCACCGGCTACGACCCGATAGCGTCGGTCACCAGCGTCGGGCTCGCCGTAGCCGGCGGCGTCGGCTCGGTGGCCGGACCGCTGTTCGGCGGGCTGCTGCAGGACGGCGGAATCGGATCGGTGATCGCCGATCACATCGGCAACATCGACGCGTGGGTCCCACTCATCGGCGGGCTTTCCCTCATCGCCGTCCTGCTGACCAATCCCCACGGCCAGGCGGCGGTGGCCTCGGCCACTGCCAGGAAGCTGCGCGACCGCCTGGCCGGCCGCCGCCCGGACAAGAGGGAGACCGCCGTGCCGCCCGCCCGGCGCCAGGTGGACCGGGTCCGGCCGCAGGCGCTGGCGGTCCGGGGCCTGACCGTCCGCTTCGGCGGTGTCGTCGCACTGGACGGCGTCAACCTGGACGTGGCGCCGGGCCAGGTCATCGGCCTGATGGGGCCGAACGGCGCCGGGAAGACGACGCTCATCGACGCGGTGTCCGGCTTCGTCAGGCCGCAGGCGGGCACGGTCACCCTCGGCGACCGGAACCTGGCCGGCCTGCCCGCGTTCCGCCGGACCCGGGCGGGGCTGTCGCGATCCTTCCAGGCCCTCGAGCTGTTCGACGACGTCACGGTGGAGGAGAACGTGCGGGCGGCGGCCGACGCGCACGACGCGCGCGCCTACGCGACGGGCCTGCTCTGGCACCGGGACGAGGAGCTCACCGCGGCGTCGGCGGCGGCGCTGATCACCCTTGGACTCGAGCACGACCTCGGCAAGCACCCGACGGAACTGTCGTACGGGCGACGGCGGCTGGTGGCCATCGCCCGCGCCGTGGCGGCGCACCCGTCCGTGCTGATGCTCGACGAGCCGGGCGCCGGCCTGGACGAGAACGAGACCAGCGAGCTCGGCCTGCTCGTCCGGCGCCTGGCCGACGAGTGGGGCATCGCCATCCTGCTCATCGAGCACGACGTGCAGATGCTGCTCCGGACCTGCGACCGCATCGTCGTGCTCGACTTCGGCCGCAAGATAGCCGAAGGCACCCCGGCCGTCATCCGCGCTGACTCCGAGGTCCGCCGGGCCTACCTGGGTGACGCGGAAATCTTCGAGGGTGAGACCAGGCTCGACCTGGATCACGACCACGGTCGCGAGGACACGGCCAACCAGGCCACGACGGCATCGGCGAGCTGACGGGGCGGCGGAAACCCGATGGAGGAGCCTTCAGTGATCGATACCTACCAGATGTATGTTGACGGCGCGTGGTCGGCCGCGGCCAGCGGGGAGCTCCTCGATTCGGTCGACCCCTACCGGAACGAGATATGGGCGCGGTTCCCTCGGGGTGACCGCGCCGACGTCGACCGGGCGGTGACCGCGGCCGCCCGGGCGTTCGAGCAGACGCCCTGGCCGGCCCGGATCAAGGAGCGCGCCCGCCTGCTGCACCGGCTGGCCGGCCTCGTCACCGCCGGTGCCGAGCATCTCGCTCAGGTGGAGAGCCGGGACAACGGCAAGACGATCCGGGAAGAACGCGGCGCCACCGCCTCCGCCGCGGCGTGGTACCGCTTCGCCGCGGCCACCGCCGAGACGGCCAGCGGCGACATTCCCGGCGGCAACGACCCGGACGTGCTCGCGCTCACGGTCCGGGAGCCCTACGGCGTGGTCGGGATCCAGACACCGTGGAACACGCCGAGCGTGCTGCTGGCGCAGGTGCTGAGCATGGCCCTGGCCGCCGGGAACACGGTCGTGGTCAAGCCGTCCGAGCTCGCCCCCTGTTCGACTCTGGAGTTCGCCCGCCTCGTCGAGCAGGCCGGGTTCCCGCCTGGTGTGTTCAACGTGGTCACCGGGACGGGTGATGTGGTGGGCGAGGCGCTATGCCGGCATCCCCACGTCGCGAAGCTCGCTCTGACCGGCGGGCCCGACGCCGGCCGGCGCGTCGCCCACCACGCAGCCGAACGTCTCGTGCCGGCCATGATGGAGCTCGGCGGTAAGTCGGCCAACCTCGTGTTCGCCGATGCCGACATCGGCAGCACCGCCGAAGCCCTGGTCACCGCCTTCACCGGGGCGGCCGGACAGAGCTGCGTCGCGGGTTCCCGCGTGCTGGCCCACCGCTCGGTCCACGATGAGCTGGTCGAGCGGATGGCGGTCCACGCGGCCAAGATCCGCGTCGGTAACCCGCAGGATCCCGGCACGGACATGGGCCCGATGTGCACCCGCCAGCAGGTCGAACGCGTGGAACGCTTCGTCGCCGCAGGCGAGGCCGAAGGGGCCCGGCTGGTCGCGGGCGGCCGCGTGCCGGCCGATCCCCGCGGAGGGCTGTTCTTCCCGCCCACGATCTTCGCCGGCGTGACGCCGGACATGACGATCGCTCAGCAGGAGATCTTCGGGCCCGTAGTCTGCGTCATCCCGTTCGAGACCGAGGCCGAGGCGATCGCGGTCAACAACGGAACGGCGTACGGCCTCGCCGCGGGAATCTGGACCAGTGACCTGGACCGCGCGCACCGCGTGGCCCGCCAGCTCCGCGCTGGGACGGTGTGGATCAACCACTACCGGCGGGGCGACGCCGCGTTCCCCTTCGGCGGCTACGGGCAGAGCGGCTACGGGCGGGTCAACGGCATCGACGGCTACCGTGAGATGTCCCGCGTCAAGAGCATCCAGCTGCTGCTCCGGCCGGTGTCATGAGCGTTCCCGCGACGTGCCGCGCCGCCGTGCTGGTCGAGCGCGGAGCCCCCATGCAGATCCTGGACGTGCAGGTGCCGCGGACCATCGAGCGGCACGCGGTGCTGGTGCGCAACCGCGCGGCGACGATCTGCGCGACCGACGTGCACCTGGCGGCGGGCGGGATCGCCTCCCGGGACGCGGCGGCCGAGCTCCCGGTCATCCTGGGCCACGAGATGGTCGGCGAGATCGTCCAGATGAACGGGGACGAGCACGACTCACTCGGCGCCCCGCTGGCCGAGGGGGACCGGATCGTCTGGACCCACGGCTTCTGCGGGCAGTGCCCGGAGTGCGTCGTCGAGCACATGCCGACGCTGTGCCAGCACCGGCGCGGGTACATGTCCGCCAAGCCGACCGAGTACCCGTTCCTCAACGGCGGATTCGCCGAGTACGGCTACGTATTCCCGACCTCCGGGCGCATCCGCGTGCCGGACCGCATCCCGGATGCGGTGGCGGCAGCGTCATCGTGCGCGCTGCGCACCATGGTCCACGCGTTCGACCGGCTCGGCGCCCTTCAGGAACGTCACACCGTGGTGATCCAGGGTGCCGGGCCGCTCGGGCTGTTCGCCACCGCGAAGGCCGTCACGGCCGGTCCCGAGCGGGTGATCGTGATCGGCGGCCCGGCCGACCGGCTGGCCCTGGCCCGGTCGTGGGGCGCGGCGGCCGTCATCGACGTGGAGGCCGACCGGGACCCGCGGGCTCGCCTCGAGCGTGTCCTCGACCTTACCGGCGGCCGAGGTGCCGACGTGGTGATCGAGGTCTCCGGCGTGGCTGGCGCGTTCACCGAGGGAATCGCCATGCTCCGCCGGGGCGGCCGGTACCTGATCGTCGGTCAGATCCACGACACGGACGTGGCCTTCAACCCCAGCCAGATCGTGATGAAGCAGGCCACGCTCATCGGATCCCTGTCCGGCGCCGTCGACCACTACGCGCGGGCGCTGCGGTTCCTGGACAACACCATCGACCGGTTCGACTGGACCCGCATGATCACGAGTGAGCAGCCGATCGAGCAGATAGACGACGCACTCGAGCGGATGCGGACGTACCGCGACATCAAACCGGCCCTCGTGTTCGCCTGATCACGCCGGGAGGACGGCACATGCCTGCACACGCGGCACCACTGAGTTCCCTGCAGGTCGGCGACGTCGCGCTGACCTGGCTGCCTGACGGCATCCACCATGTCAGGCCGCTCGAGCAGTACGACAACGGAAACCAGCGGCTCTGGGACGAGAACCCGCAGGTCATCGACGACGAAGGCTGGCTGGTCATGAGCATCGGCGGGCTGCTGGTGCGGTCGGCCGGCCGCTGCGCCCTCATCGACCTCGGCTTCGGCCCCCGGGCCGTCGACGACATCGGGCCGCTGACCGGGGGCCGGCACCACGGCGACATGTACGGCGGTGAGCTGCTCACCAGCCTGCGCCGGGCCGGCCTCGAACCGGAAGACATCGACGCCATCCTCATCTCGCACATGCACCCCGACCATCTCGGATGGGTGGTTACCGAACGAGCCGGGGTGGCGGCTCCCGTGTTCCCGAACGCGCGGTTCCATCTCGGCGCGCGGGAATGGGAGTACTGGAACTCCGGACCCGAGGCGCACACGCACAAGGCACCCGCCGAGGTCCAGATGCAGGTGATCGCGGATAGGCTGCACCTCATGCCGGACGGGGACGGCCCGGTACCCGGCGTCACCGCGATGGGAACCCCGGGGCACACCCCCGGCCATATGTCCTTCGTCGTGTCGGGCGGCAGCGAGCGGGCGATCGTGCTCGGTGACGCCATCCACTGCCCGGTCGAGATCGGCGCGCCGCAGCTCGACTTCGTCTTCGACGTCGACCCCGGCGCGGCCCGGCGGGCCAAGGAGGCGATCGCCCGCGAGCTCGAGAAGCCGGATACGCACCTGGTCGGCGGTCACTTTCCCGAGGCGGTGTTCGGGCGGCTGCTGCGTGGCGAGGGCCGGCGCTATGTGCAGCTCTACGGAACCTGAGAGTCGGCCGAGGGGGCTGTCTGTCTTGATTAAGCACGTGGCGCTCATGTGGCTGTGCGACGCACCTCAGCGGCCGGATATCCAGGAGGTCCTCTCCCTGGTCGGCGAGCTGGAAAAGATCGCGGTGGTACGTGAGCTCGTCTGCGGTCCCGCGATGTTCAGCGACTGGGAGGGCATCGATCCGAGTTTCGACGTCGGGATGATCCTGACGCTCGACTCGCCGCGGGACGTCCCCGCCTACCGGTTCGACCCGGTTCACCTGCGCGTCGCCGCGCGCCTCCACGAGATCTGCGCTCGTATCCAGGCCTACTACGTCAGCTGCTGAGGCCGGCGGCCCGGGGCCGGCCGCCGCTCGCAACCAGCGCACCCAGATCCCGATCTGATCGCAAGGAGCGCAGCTCTTGAAATCTCCTCGATCTATGATAAAGATAAGCATAATATTCACGACGTTCTGGCCAGCGGCACTGCGCCCGGTCCGGCCCGGTTCACCCCACCCCTGGAGATCGCAATGAAGCAACCGAAGCTTCCCATCGCCGCGGTGACCGCCGCGGCGGTCACCGCGCTCGCGGCCTGCTCGAGCGGCGGGAGCACTGGCACCACGACGCTGTCGGGAAAGACGTCGGGTGCGGCCATCACGATCGGGCTGATCGCGCCGACCGGCACGTCGGCGGGAAACTACGACGACGACGTGGCCGGGGCGCGGGCGGCCGCCCGCGCCCTGAACGCCGCGGGCGGCGTCAAG
>Ga0070698_100007351_pt1 | contig 11926 bp, 10 predicted proteins | sample KBSK1502metaG_FD_65477 | JGI IMG/M metagenome (GOLD analysis project Ga0070698, IMG submission 65477) | Corn, switchgrass and miscanthus rhizosphere microbial communities from Kellogg Biological Station, Michigan, USA - KBS K1-50-2 metaG | ecosystem: Host-associated > Plants > Roots >...
CCCGCGGACAGGGCGGCGGACGTGAAGACGGCCACCTGGTGCTTGGTCGAGGTGGCATAGAACGAGACAGTCGTCCTCTTGACGCCGTCGACATAGACGTCGGCCTTTCCGCCGGTGCGCTGCCGCACCCCGAAGACCGTCGCCTTCTGCCCCGCCGTGGTGGTGAACCGCCAGGTCGCCTTCGAGCCCGCGGCACGCGATGAGGCATATCCGCCGCCCGAGGCGGCGGTGCTCTTGTCCGGGTCCCAGGTCTCGACGACGAGCGAGGTCGAGCTCTCCACGACCTTCGCCGCCCACGTGGGCTGCGGGGTGGTCGAGGCGGAGTTCCCGGCCTGGTCCTGGACGGCATCGGTCGTCGTCACGGTGTAGCCCTCGCCGGGGACCAGGGGCGCCGCCGGCTGCCAGCTGGCCGACAGCCCGTCGACCGCGGCCGACACCGTCCCCGTCAGCGGCGTCGGCACCCCAGCGACCCGGACCTGCACGCTGGCGGCGGTGAGCCCGGTCACCGGCTCGGAGAAGGTCAGCCCGATCGGGCCATAGAGGTCGAGGGTGTCGGGGACGGTCACCGTCGGCGGGGTGAGGTCGACGGTCCAGGCCCAGGTCGCTTCCGCGGTCTGCGCGGAGGCGTTGACCGCCTTGACCTGATACGTGTGCGGCCCGGCTCCGATCGGGCCGATCGTGTCGTCGAACCCGCTGCAGGCGTGGAGCTGATCGTCCAGGTAGCAGCTCGCGATCACCTGCTCGCCGACGGAGTCGGAGATCTGGTAGGTGAAGTGCGCGGTGGTGCTGTTGGTCAGGGCCGGGGGTCCGCCGAACTTGATGACGAACGGCTGGCTCGCCTGGAGGCACCAGGCCGTGTAGGTGACGCGCGTCCCGGCGGCGTACCTGACTGACGTGGTCCAGGCCAGCGGAGACGTGTTCCGCGATTCGTACTCGTCCGCGTGGTAGACGGTGGGGTCGGGGACGCCGTTGCCGGCGGGACCTGCGAAGGCCCCACCGGACACGATCCGTCGCCCGGCAGGGCAGGTGATCTCGTGGGCCTCGGCGCCCCCGCTTGCGTGGTCCACGCTGAAGACGACCGGCGAGGAGGCAGGGTAGACGTCGCCGCCGGCGACGCAGTAGGCCTCGACATGCAGGCTGGTGCCGGCTTGTGGGTTCCACCCCGAAGCGATCCAGGAGCCGCCGTCGGAGGTCGGCGTGGTCAGGTCGATGCGCCGGCCCACCGTTGCGTCGTTCCAGTCGGCACCCCCGAAGAGGGCTCTCTTCCCTCCGCCGCAGGCGACCGTGCCGCCCGCGATGAACGTGGTCGGGTCGCGTGCGAAGTCCGCGGACACCACCTGCAGGCCGCCGACATGGCTGGCCAGGGCGCACACGGGGTAGGCGCTCAGCGTGATCGGAGCACCCGAGAAGCTGTGGATGGTCACGGAGTACTGGTTGGTTCCGTTGCGGAACTCCGAGACGCGCTCGAAGTCGCTGCTGCTGACACCGAAGCCGCCGCCCACCAACTCGTAGTTGGCGGGGCAGGTCGCGGTCGCGGTGTTCTCGGCACCGGCCCCGACACTGATCTGCGCGATCCCGGCGTTGGCGAAGCGCCACGGCGTTGCCGTCGCCTGCGCGGGCGCGGCGACCACGACCGACAGGCTCGCGACGAGCAGGGCCAGAACCAATGGGAAGGTGTGACGTGTCGTGGCCATCTGGCCCCCCTGCACTCAGCCCCCTCGAGCAGTATGCGCTTGTTGGGGATCGAGGGCTCGTGGTCGGCCAGCCGCTCTAGCCCGGTCAGATCTCGCAGCCCACCCATCGGGGTGAGTGCTGGAGGGACGCTCGTCGCCCTTGTTTCGCCCTTCTCCGGCCGGCAAAGGGCCGAACAAGCGCGACGAGCGCGCGATCGCCGGCCTGCCTGTGGAGGAGCGCAGCCGCTCAGCCGACAGATGAGCGACCCTCGTGCGCATGCCACGCACCACCTTCGTCAGCCCTGGCTTCCATGAGGAGCGGCCGGGATTGCTGGTGCCGGTGCGGGTCGATCCGAACGGTGTCACAGGGCCGACCGCCAAGCAGGCGCGCGGACCCCGGTTCCGACGTACGAGCTGGGGTCTCCATGTGAGCGCCGAAGCCGACCCGGACTCTCCCGAGCAACGCATCGTCGAGGCCCACACCGCCATGCTGCTGGACACCTGGGTCACGGGCTGGGCGGCACTGCGCTGGCACGGCGGCTTCTGGTTCGACGGCCTGATGCGCGATGGCCGTACGCGTCGCCCCGTGCCGGTGGTGACCACCATCGACCAGACGCCTCCGGCCGGGGTGCGGCCGTTTCGCGAGCTCCTGCCGCTTCAAGAGCGTCAGGAGGTTGATGGCCTGCCGGTCACCTCTCCGGTCCGCTCCCTCTTCCATGAGGTACGTCGGGCCGGGTCGCTCCGCGAGGCGGTCTGGGCGATCGAGATGGCGGCGTACGACGACCTCGTGTCGGTGGAGGAGTTCCTCGACTTCCTGGCCCGGCACCGGGGGTGGCCGGGTGTCGTCCGCGGCCGCGCCGCGGTTCGTCTGGCCGGCGAGAGTTCCCTGTCGCCACGGGAGACCGACCTGAACTGGGTGTGGGTGGTCGAGGCGGGGTTGCCGCCACCGAGCCGCAATGTGCCGGTGTTCGACCTCGACGGGCGACACCTCGGCACGCCGGACTTCCTCGACGAGCACGCCGGGCTGGTGGTGGAGTACGACGGCCAGGTGACCTCGAGTCGCGCAGGCGTCGCAGGGACCGTGACCGGAAGGAGGCGTTCCGGAGGGCTGGTCTGGAGTACCTCACGGTGCTGGCCGGCGACCGGGACTCGACGGTGATCCAGCGTCTGAAGGAGATCCGACGCCGTGCGTTGGCAGCGGAAGGCCGCGCCAGAGGGTGGACCCTGGAGCAGCCGCACTGGTGGGTGCCGACCGAGACCGTGGCTCAGCGGCGGGCACTGCAGGCGCACGAACGCACGATCTGGCTGAACCTCCGCTCCCAACCCTGACCCTGGTCGGCCAGCCGGGCCAGGTCATGCCTGCTCGTCGCCCTTGTTCGGTCCTTGTCACGGCCGGGAAAGGGATGAACAAGGGCGACGAGCGGGGTCGTCCGGTGGTTCACGGTCCGAGCAACACCGCCGACAGCACTCGCTGGACCACTGCACGCATGCGGCAGACTCTGCCGCATGCCCGATCCGCTTCTCATCACCGTGGCGCCCACCGGCGCCGAGACCAGCAAGGCCGACTGCCCGCAGCTCCCCACCACCCTCGAGGAGCTCGTCCAGACGGCAGTCGACTGCGAGGCTGCCGGCGCGGCCATGATCCACATCCACATCCGCGACGACGAGCACCAGCCGACCCTCGACGCGGTCCGGCTGCGCGAGACCGTGGTCGCCGTCCGCGAGGCGACCGACCTGATCGTCCAGCTCTCCAGCGGCGGCAGCGTGCACGACGGGTTCCCCGAGCGCCTCAAGGTCGTCGACGCCGAGCCCGACGCGATCAGCCTCACCATGGGGACGACGAACTTCGGTGACGACGTGTTCAGCAACCCGTGGCCGTTCGTCACCCAGCTCTATCAGCTCAGCCTCGAGCGCGAGATCGTCCCGGAGTTCGAGCTCTTCGACCTCGGTCAGGTGGCGGCGCTGAGCCGGTTGCTCGACAAGTTCGGGCTGCCGTACGGCGGTCGCGTGCACGTCGACCTCGTCATGGGCGTCCCCGGCGGAATGCCCGGCACGACTGACGCCCTGGTGGCAGCGACCCAGATGCTGCCGGCCGCCACCACGAGCTGGAGTGCCACCGGCATCGGCCGCTCCACCCTCGACGTGATGCTGGCCAGCCTCAGCAAGGGCGGGCACCTGCGCGTCGGCATGGAGGACGTGCTCACGATCAGCCGCGGCGTCCCGGTCGAGAGCAACCGCCAGCTGGTCGAGCGAGCGGTCGAGATCGGAGCCCTCGTCCAGCGCCCGCCGATGACCACGGGACAGGCGCGTGAGCTGTTGCAGGTCAAGCAGCGTTGAGGATCCGCCTCGTCGCACCCCGACCTCGTCTAGGCTCGGGCGAGCATCGACGGACGGAGTACCCATGGCGACCACGGCCCTGATCACCGGGATCACCGGCCAGGACGGCTCCTACCTTGCCGAACTCCTGCTCACCAAGGGGTACGCCGTGCACGGCGTCGTCCGCAGGCTGGCGGCCGCCGACACCTCGCTCATCGCACATCTGGGTGACAAGGTCACGCTGTACGACGGCGACCTGGCCGACCTGCCCCGGATGTCGGAGCTCGTCGACGGGCTGCTGCCCGACGAGATCTACAACCTCGGGGGCCAGTCCTCGGTGCGGGTCAGCTTCGACGAGCCCGCGCTCACGACCAACTCCAGCGGCCTCGGCGCGCTCGCCGTACTCGAGGCGGTGCGGTTGACGCACCCCACGGCCCGGGTCTATCAAGCGAGCTCCTCGGAGATGTTCGGCGACATCGCGCCGCCCTATCGCGAGGATGCGCCGTTCTCGCCGCGCAGCCCCTACGGCGTCGCGAAGCTCTACGCCTACTGGATGACCCGGACCTACCGCGAGGGCTACGGGCTCTTCGCCGCCAACGGGATCCTGTTCAACCACGAGTCCCCGCGACGGGGCGAGATCTTCGTGACCCGCAAGATCACCCAGGCCGTGGCCCGCATCCGCGCGGGGCTGGAGCAGCACGTCGACCTGGGCAACCTCGACGTCGAGCGCGACTGGGGCTATGCCCCGGAATACGTGGACGGCATGTGGCGGATCCTGCAGCAGGACCAGCCCGGCGACTACGTGCTCGCCACCGGGCAGGCCACCAGCCTGCGCTCGTTCATGGAGTCGGCGTTCGCGCACGCCGGGCTCGACTGGCGTGACCACGTCCGCCAGGACCCTGCCAACCTCCGGCCGACCGACCTGTCGGCGCTGTGGGGCGACGCCTCCAAGGCGGCGCGCGACCTGGGCTGGGTGGCTGAGACCGAGCCCAAGCAGCTGGCGCAGGTCATGGTCGATGCCGACGTCGCGCGACTTGCGGACCCGACCTGGATCGACCACCCGTTCGGCCACCCGGAGGCTTGATGCGAGGATCGCCGTCGTGACCTCGCCGGTGATCCTGACTGTCTGCGTGGGCAACATCTGCCGCTCCCCCCTGGCCGAACGCCTGCTGGCGCAGAGGCTTCCGGAGCTGACCGTGGCGAGTGCGGGGATCCGTGCTGTCGTCGGCTCTGCGATGGAGTCAGCAGCCGCGGCCGAACTCGTCGAGCGCGGTGGCAACCCCGACGGGTTCGCCGCCCGGCAATTCACGGCCGCGATGGTCGACGAGGCCCAGCTGGTGCTCACGGCGACCCGGGACATCCTCAACCGCGTTCTCGAGGAGAGCCCGCGTGGGCTGCGTCGCACGTTCACGCTGGTCGAGTTCGCGACGCTCATGGCCCAGGCGCCCGAGGGTTCGCTCGCCGAGCTGGTCGCCTGGGCGGCCGCTCACCGGTCCTCGGTCGCCGGACTGGATGTCGACGTACGCGACCCGATCGGCCGCGACGCCGCCGTGCACCACCAGGTGGCCGAGATGATCGACCGCGCGACGGCCGCCATCGCCGAAGCGCTCCGCCCTACGTCCTGACCCCGACCGGGCTCAGTGGCTGACCAACACCGGGGGCTCCGAGACCACCAGGTCGTCGGGCACCCCACCCGACTCGTCCAGATCGGCCCGGGTCCGCGGTGCAGCCAGCAGGGCGAGCGTCAGGAAGAACCACAGGTGCCGGTCCCACAGGATGTTCTCCAGCTGGGCCAGCACGAAGTAGCCGAGAGCCCCGGCCAGCAGGGCAGCGGGTACGGCGTCGACGCGGCGTACGCCGTAGCGCAGCGTGCGACCCCAGAGCAGGGCGAAGGTCCCCCAGATCATCCCGACCCCGATCACGCCGAGGACCCCTGCGGAGTTCCAGGCCTCGAGCAGCAGGGAGTGCGCATCGAGTCCCTGGCCGAAGCCGAGGCCGGTCAACGTATGTTGGCCGATCTCGGCGATGGCGTCCTGGGCGGCCTGCTGGTGCTGTCCGTTGCTCAGCTCGACCTGGCCGACCAGGTCGCCGCGGCCCAACAGGCGGTTGATCGTGCTGCCCTCGGGCAGCATCGGTGACACCAGGACCATCACGCCGAAGGCCAGCAGGCTGCCACCGAGGAACGTCAGCAGCCCGCGCGCGCGGCCCACGCAGGCGAGGAAGAACAGCGCGGCGGCGAGCGCGAGCAGCCCCGAGCGGGCGCCACTGAGGATGATGCCGTAGGCGTTGAGCAACCCGACCACGGTCGCGGCGGCCCGCTGCCAGTTGCGGGTCGCCGAGATCAACCAGCCGAGCGCCACGATGCCGCCGAAGACGGCGGTCAGCGCAAGGTGCAACTGGTGGACGCCGAGGCCGAAGGCGCGCTGGAAGTAAGGGTCCTGATAGGCGGGGAACATCGCGAAGAACGAGCTGATCGCCGCGCCCACGGCGTACGCGCCGGCGAGGTAGCAGGCCAGCGTCCTCGTCGAGGTCACCGCCGAGACGATGATGATCACGCAGGGGGCGCCGAGCAGGAACTTGAAGATCAGCAGGCCGTTGCCGCCGTAGTAGCCGCCCTGCACGACCGTCGAGATGCCCCAGTCCTGGGTGGCGATGGTGCCGAGCAGGCCACCCGCGGCCATCACGAGCGTGCCGATCAGGGGGACGACGACGCGAGCCGGCAGCCGCGAGCGGGGGAGCAGGGTCAGCGCGACGGCACCGAGCAGGACCAGCCCGACGTCACCGACGGTGACGCCGGGGATCGGCCGGAGCCGGTTCATCGGCTGCAGGACCGCGATCGGCAGCAGCGGCCACCACGGCGGCAGGCCGACCCGGTGCTGGACAGCAGGGGCCAGCAGCACGGCGGAGAGGCCGATCGCGAGGGCGACCCCGACGACCGGGCTGATCGCGATGGTCAGCCCGATGAACGCAGCGACCGCGACGAAACCGCCGATCACCAGCGACGGCGCCCACGATTGCGCACGCTGGAGGAGATGCTGCATCTGGCCTCGATGTCTTATGTGACACTGCTCTCTGACCGCGGCAGTCTAGGCCAGGCACAGCTCGAAAGGATTCGGATGTCGATCAGCGACTACGTACGTCGGCTCACAAGGCGATGGAGGGTCATCCTCGTCGTGAGTGCCATCGTGCTCGCTCTCGCCGGTTTCATGAGCTGGCAGATGGATCCGACGTATGAATCAAGGGCGCAGCTCTACGTCGCGATCGACAACCCCAACGCCGACATGGGCACCGCGCTCGCGGCGGGCGTCTATGCGCAGCAGAAGGTCCTCTCGTACGCCGCCGTGGCGACCTCGGAGAAGATGGGCCAGACCGTCAAGCAGGACCTCAAGCGGCCCGAGACCGCGGCCGAGCTGGCCGCCAAGTTCAAGGTCAACGTGCCGTTCGGCACCGTGCTGATCGACCTCACGGTCCAGGACAGCACCGCGAAGGGCGCGCAGCGGCTCGCCTCGTCGCTGCTCAACCACTACAACTTCCTGCTGTCGTCGGTCGACGACACCACCCAGGAGCGTCCGGTGCGGGTCTCGGTGCTGGCCTCGCCGAGCCTGGCGACCTCGCCGGTGAGCCCCAACATCCCGCTCAACCTGCTGGCCGGGCTGTTCGCCGGGCTGCTGCTCGGCATCGCGGCCGCCGCGCTCCGCGACGTGCTCGACAACACCATCAAGGACGGCTCCGACCTCGAGCCCGCAGGGGTGACGCTGCTCGGCGCGCTTCCCGACGTGGGCCGCAAGGACCGCAACCACCTGATCTCGGTCGGCGACAGCAGTGCGCTGGCCGAGTCGCTGCGCCAGATCCGGGTCAACCTGCAGTACGCGTCGATCGACAACCCGCCCAAGACCTTCGTGGTGACCTCCTGCGCCCCCGGTGAGGGCAAGTCGTTCGTGGCCGTCAACCTCGCCGCCGCCTTCGCGCAGTCCGGTGCCTCGGTCGTCATCGTCGACGCCGACCTGCGCCGCCCGACGGTTGCCGCGCACTTCGGCGTGCCCAGCGGCGTCGGCCTGACCAGCGCGCTCCTCAAGAGCCTCGACCTGCGCGAGGCCGTCCAGCCCGTGAACGGCGTGGACGTCATCGCTGCCGGCAAGCTGCCGCCGAACCCCAGTGAGCTGCTCGGCTCGGCCTCGATGGCCGAGCTCACCAAGCAGCTCGAGGCCGACTACGACCTGATCATCTTCGACACCCCACCGATGCTCGCCTTCGCCGATGCGAAGCTGCTCGCGCACAGCGCCGACGCGGTGATCCTGGTGGCCAACTACGGAAAGTCCAGCATCGACAAGCTGGTCGAGGCCACCGACCAGCTGCGCGAAGTCGGCGGCACCGTGGTCGGCACCGTGATCAACCGGAGCAAGCTGGCCAACGACCACGCCTACGGCTACTACGGCAAAGCCGCCAAGGCCTAGTAGAACTCGTGGCCGCGTGACGCGACACCCCGTCCTGCGCCTCCTGCGCTCCTCGATCCTGCTGCAGGTTGCGCTGCTGGTCTCCGGACCTCTCGTCGTACGCCTGGTCGGCGTCGACGGACGCGGTGAGATCGCGCTGGTCTGGGCGGTGGTGTTGCTGGTCGCTCAGGTGGCCGTGCTCGGGATCCACGACGCCGTCTCCTGGTACGTCGCTCGCCAGGCGCTCGACGGAGCGGCGATGGTCCGCGCCCAGCTGCCGCTCTTCGCCGGCCTGGTCGGAGCCGGGGCGGTCGTTGCAGCGGGCGGCGTGCTCCTGCTCCATGCCGAGGGACACGACCTGGAGCGGCCGTACGCCGAAGCGGGGCTGGCGGCGGCCGGGGTCGTGGTGATCATGGTGTCGATGTTGCTGATGGCCGGCCTGAAGGGCGAGGAGCGCTACACCGCTCTGGCCCGCCTCCAGCTGCTCCCGGGCCTGTTCTACGCGGTCAGCGTCGGCGTGCTCTTCGCGCTGACGGTGCGCTCGGTGCCGCTCGTCCTGCTGGCCGCTGCGTCGGCCTGGTTGGCCGTCGCCGTGGTCGCTGCGCGCCTGCTCGTCGTACGTCGGAACGTGCGGACCGCGGCCATGCCGGCCGCCGCCGACGTACGACGTTTCGGGCGCCGCTCGATGCTGGTCAACGCGGCCCCGATCGACAACCTGGGCATCGACCAGCTGCTCATCGGGCTGGTGCTGGGCCAGACGGCGTTGGGGTTCTATGTCATCGGGTTCGCGTTCGAGACGGCTCCGGTGCTGTTGCTGGTCAGCCTCGGCAGCTACGTCGGCACGCGGGTCGCCGCGCTGCCGGCCGCCGAGCGAGCCGCGTTCGCCCGCCGCTGGTTGATGCGAGGCTTGGTCATCGGAGCCCTGACCTGCCTGGCGATCCAGCTGGTGCTCCAGCCGGTGCTGGTGTTCGCGTTCGGTGAGCCCGCTGCGGGAGCGGAGGCCACCGCGCGCATCTTCGTGCTCGCCGGCGTCTTCCTGGGGCTGCGGCGCCTGGGAGGCGCGATCCTGCTCGGACTGGGACTACCCACAGAGTCCACGCGCGCCGAGCTCGTCGGCTTCACCGTGATGGTGGTCGGCGTGCTCCTGGGTGGCTGGCTGGGCGGCGTCGAGGGTGCCACCTGGGCGCTCGTCGCGGCCGGGCTGGCTACGGTGCTGGCGCAGTGGCCGGTGCTGCAGCGAGCCGCTTCAGCATCGCCCGTGTCTGCCTGACCGTCGTGGCCCAGGTGTAGCGCGAGGCGAACTCCTGCGCCGCATCCAGCCGGGCGGCGTCGTACGACAGGGCCTCGGTGACGGCGGCGGCCAGGGACTCCGGCGTCCAGTCGGCCATCACGACGGCGTGTCCGCCGGCCACCTCGAGGGTCGCCGCCTCGGGACCGATCACGACCGGGATCCGCAACCGCATCCCTTCGGCGACCGGCAGCCCGAACCCCTCGAAGTCGGATGGGAACAGCACCAGACCGGCGGCCGCGAGCGCGGTGCGGAACTCGGGCTCGGGCAGGAACGGCTCGAGCGCGATCAGGTCGGACAGGCCGCGCGCCGCCAGCTGTTCGGCGGCCTCGGCCCGGCGCTGCCCGCCCAGCCCGAGGATCCGCAGCAACGGGGGAGAGGACGTCTCGGCGAGGCGTTGCCAGCCGGCGAGGACCAGGTCGAGGTTCTTGTTGGTGTGGTGGGCGAACGTGACCGCGTGCCCGCCGGGACCGGTTTGATGGACCTCCCAGGCGTCCACGTGGTCGGCGCCCAGGTGGGCGACGGCCGACGGCAGCCGCACCGTCGACGGATGCAGTCGGTGCAGGTCGTCCAGGCTGCGCTGGGAGATCGCGATGATCCCGTCGGACACGGCGTACCCGCGGCCGTAGCTGATCCGCCGCAGCAGCCGGCGGAACGCCGTGAACTGCTCGGGTCGCAGCTCGTGCCGCAGGTCGTAGACCACCACGGCCATCGGCGCCCTCGTGTGTCGCAGCGTCGTCGACGGCAGGGTCGCGAGGACGGCGTCGGGGCGCAGCAACTTCACGAGGGCCGCGACGTGCCGGGTCTGCGCCAGCGGGCGCCCGGCCGTGGCAGGACGGCGTACGAGGACCTCGTGGCGGGTCATCGTCGCGGGGACCGGCAGCGATGCACCGGCGGCGACGAGCACATGCACGTCATCATCGGGGAAGACCGAGGGCCAGGCCTCGAGGAGGTTCTCGACGTAGGTCCGGATGCCGCCGAACTCGGCGCACATCGCCTCGATCAGCACCCTCACGGGATCAGGTCGTGGCGCAGGAACACTCCGTCGACCTGGAGCAGCCGGCCGTGCTGGTCGGCGATCCCGGTCTCGAAGGCCCACAGCACGAAGCCGAGCTCGCGCAGCTCGGCGACCAGCTCGTCATAGAGCTTCTGGCCGCGGTAGAGCTCCACAAGGGACAGTTCGACCTGGATGGCTGCGAACTCGCGGAGCCGGTCGCCGGCGCCGGCGAAGACCTCGGACTCGTAGCCCTGGGTGTCCACCTTGAGCAGGCAGGTGGCGGCGTCGATGTTCTCGTCGACGAGAAGCTGCTCGACCGTCGTCAGGTGAACCTTCTCGGTGCCGACGACCCGCGAGTGCGGCGCGATCCCGAGGTGGGTCTCAGTGACGTCGAGGAGCGAGGAGGAGAAGGAGTTCTCGGAGACGTTGATGAGGGCCAGGCACTCCTCAGAGCCGGCGCCCTTGTTGAGGGTCAGCCACAGGGGGTCGCCCGATGCCCGCCGCTCGAGTACGGCGTACGCGCCGCTGAGCGGTTCGAGGGAGACGATCCGGCCCTCGAAGCCGGCGGCCCGCAGGAGCTTGGCGTATTGACCGACGTTTGCGCCGATGTCGAGTACCGAGTCGATGCCAGCGTGGTCGAGCGACCTGGCCAGCCGATTCGAGAAGGGATCGCGACCGATGGCCAGGCCGTTGCGGCTCAGCCGCGTGCGGAGGCCGAGCTTGGCGGACTCGCGCAGACGGTTCCGGAAGCTTTGCTCGCTCACCGTGACTCCTTCGTGATGGGCTGGGAGGGGGCCCGTTCGGCGGATGCTCGAGCTGTGCTCGGGCGCCCGAATGCTGCACCGCGTCGCACGGACGGCAGTTCGACGAGGCGGTAGAGCACGACGCCGGCCGCAAGGCTCAGCGGCACGCCGACCGCGATCAGGACGAGCATCTCCAGTTCCTTCGGGGAGAGCTCGAGGGGGCGTACGGCGAAGCGCCACAGCAGCTCGAGGACCAGGGCGTGGATCAGATAGATGCTGTAGGAGCGCTCGCCGATCCAGATCAGGGACCGGTGGCTGAGCACGGCGATCGACCAGGTGCGGGTGCCGGTCACGTCACGGTGGAAGAGCCAGCCGAGAAGCAGCGGACCCACCAGCGCGTCCGCGACGAAGTACTTGTCGGGGCCGTCGGGCAGTGCGTGCGCGCCGGTCACCACCACGAGGAGGAGAAGACTGAC
>Ga0070698_100007353_pt1 | contig 11923 bp, 14 predicted proteins | sample KBSK1502metaG_FD_65477 | JGI IMG/M metagenome (GOLD analysis project Ga0070698, IMG submission 65477) | Corn, switchgrass and miscanthus rhizosphere microbial communities from Kellogg Biological Station, Michigan, USA - KBS K1-50-2 metaG | ecosystem: Host-associated > Plants > Roots >...
GCCTCGATCGCCCGCCTGGATACCACGGTCGCGCCGTACCTCAAGTCGTTTGGCATGGCGGGGACCGGGACACTGGTGACCAAGAGGACCAACGCCACGACGAGGTTCTGCACGCATTACAACGACGACCTCACCGCGTCCTGGGCCGACGCCACCAACCTCTCGCAGAACTTCGGCTGGAGGTTTGTGTCGCACACCGCCACCTACCCGAGCCTCACGCAGATAGAGAACTTCACCCCGGCGCAGGCGTACGCCGAAACCTGCGGCACCATTCCCACGATCCAGTCGCATGGGCTGCTCGGCGCGGCCGGGATGATCGCCTATCCCGGCTCTTACACCAAGAACCAGGCGGTCGTGAACCTGCAAACGAACTACGGCCAGACCTGCTTCGACTGGGGGCGCCAGTACGACCACGCTCTGCACGGCCTCAACGTCCTGTCCACCGCCTCGACGACGCCGCCGTACTGGGTCTACCCCGTCGCGGTCGTCGGTGGCCCCTGCAACGATCCCACGCAGCCGTGTTACACAGTCCACATAGTGAACGGGCGTTACACGATGCCCTCGACGATCATCAATGAGATTAAGAAGCTGCAGCCAGGCGAGTGGTACATACTCCAGGCGTATCTCCTGGTCACCGGCACCAACCCGAAGTACACCAGCAACATGAACCGGTGGGACTGCACCTCGCCCAACCCGGCCGAGCACTGGTCGAACGTCACGGTGCGGTACTGCTACTCGGACTACCAGCAGATCATCCAGGCCATCGCCGCCATGCCGGGCATCACGGTCACCGACCCACAGACCATTGGCAAGTTGTACGGCCGCAACTTCTGAATCGCCGTTAGCCATTAGCCGCAACTCGATGCTGGTGCCCCAGGACGTCGCCGTGAGGGCTGCCGTGGCGCTCATGTGCAATGCCGGGTTGGTGCCGGTGATCGTGACCGTGGCCGGCCGCGGACCGGCCGGTGCGGACGCCAGCCAGAACCCGGTGACAGCACCGGCGATGGCGGCCAGGCACGCCGCGACCACGGCCCGCCACGCACCACCCGAACGGCTACGCTCCCGCCTGCCGGCGGCGATGGTAGCTCGAGATGGCCATGTTGCGGGCCACCGTATGCAGCCACGACCGCGCGTGTTCGGGGTTCAATTCCGCGGCGTGTTGCCAGCCAGCCACGCAGCATTGTTTCCTGGACGACGTCTTCCGCCGCCTGCAGGTCGCCATTGACAAGGGGCAGCACAAACCCCACCAGCGGCAGGCGATAGGAGCTCATCCAGGTATCTGCCGCGCCCGGCGACGGCGTCATCCGATGAGCCGGTGCGGGCGCTGGTGCTGCCTGAGCCGTCCCCGGCGCCGTCACAGCCTGAAGGGGCCACGACAGTAATACGCCGTATCCCATCAGTGCGTTCATCTCGGCGTGGAACTGCCCCTGCGGGTTACCCGAGGAAGCGGGCAGCCGCCGCTGGCAACAGCTACGCGGGGCGTGTTTCCTGGGCACCGGGGACGGGTACCGGGGAAGGGCTACCATCGGCGGCCCGTGTCGGCACGCGGGCCTGCCGCCCGAGCACGGTGAGCGAGGTAAGCGAGGCACGCCAGTGAGCGAACAGGCCAGCGGCACGCACGGCCCGGCCCGTGACGAGGCGATTAAGCGCCAGGACGAGGCCGAGGCGGCCGAGTACGCCGGGCAATGGCCCGACCCTGACGAGGAACCTGACGACGAGACCGAGCGGGAGGCGATCTGGGCCCCGGCAGCCAGGCTCGCCGAGTCCCCAGTCCCGGAGGACTGGGAGGCCGTCGAACTGCGCAGCGACCTGGCCCGCCACCTGGACCGCACCGCGTGGCCGCTGACCCGCCGGCGGCTGGTGGAGATCCTGACCGAGCGCAACGCGGGGGACAGGCTCGTTGAGCTGGCGGCCTCCCTCCCCGCCGGGCACCGTTACCGGAGCCTGGCTGAGCTGGCCCGGGCGCTCGACCTGGAGCCCGAAGAGCGCCGCAGCTGAGAACGCCGGCGCCGCGCCGGAGCGGCACAGGGTCAGGCTGGCTGGTGCTCGGCGAAGGTTTCCTGCAGTTTGTATTTCTGGATCTTGCCGGACGGGGTCATCGGGAAGGCGTCGACGAACACCCAGTGCACCGGCGTCTTGTAGGGTGCCAGCCGCTGCCGGCAGTGCGCCCGCAACTCGTCGGGGGTCGGCCTGGGCGCTCCCGGGGCGGGGCGCACAAACGCGGCTATCACCTCGCCCCAGTCGGTGAAGAAGAACACCTCCCGCAGCGAAGGCACGACCGGACGCACCTCGTCCAGGAACGCGGCCATCGGGCTGCGGAATTCAGGGACCAGAAAGATCCCGGCCGCACCGGACTGGTTCAGCACGTACGCCAGTTCAGCCGGCCGGTAGGCCGGGTTCACGGTGACCAGGACCAGCCCTGCCATGGCGGCGGCGTACTCCAAGATCACCCATTCGGGCAGGTTAGGTGCCCAGACCGCGACCCGCTCGCCCGGGGTGAACGGGGCGCTCAGCGCGCGCGCCGCGCGTTCCGCTTCCGCCAGCATCTGCCCATACGTCCACCGCCTGCGGGCGCCCGGGTCCGGGAGGCCGCCCACCATGGCCAGCCTGTCCGGCCCCGCCGCGGCCGCCGCCCGCAGCACTCCCCCGACCGTGGTCTCGAGCACCGGCGCCGACGTGTCCGCCGGCCAATAGGACATCGCCGCCGCGGTCATCACAGCCACCCCCCACCCACGGATAGGCACCAACAGTAGCCGTGAGGGGCCGGTCAGGTCAGGAGGTGGCGACGTCGTCGTATTCGGTGCGGGTCGCGTTGCGCGGCCGGTTGTCGTCCTTGCTGGTGAGGGTGAGGGTGTAAGAGCGCCCGGCGGTGATGGCGGCGGTGACCTGCCTCCAGCCGGAGTTGGCGGCGCAGGTCCTCGCAGGCGGTGGGCTGCGGGAAGACGGCCCGGGGCGCCTCGGCGTCTTCCTCGACCACAATCCAGGTGACTTCGGGTTGCCCCGCTGCCAAAGATGATGTTGCTCTGGCCGTGGCCCATCCGGGCGCTAGCCAGAGGCCTTCTGGGTGGGGAAGTGATCAGGTTGGAGTTGGCCGGATAAAGCGCGCAAAGTTAGCTGGACATCCTCGCCCGTTAAACACGAGGAGCTGCAAGTCGGTTCGCAGTTGATACTGCTGCCCGGACACCTTGTAGTACACATCCACGCCCAGTGCCGAGCCATACGCAGCGGCCGGCTTAAGCACGAGGACCAGATCGGTGACGTGGTGCGCCACCGAATGCGAGATGGTCGCTCCGTTCGCACGCTGCCGCCGCGACCATTGCACCCCCGGCGGGAGGTTCGCACCCGTCGGGAACCCAAATCGCATGCCATACAGCGTGGTTCCAGTGATGGGTACCGCGTAGGCGGCCACAAGCTGGAGGCCGCGCGGGGCAATCAGTGCAACTTTCTCTATATGCGCAGGCGCAAGGCTGCGGTTGCGCAGGACGGCGGGGTCATCGGTCAGCACTCCCCCCCGGTGGGCCCATGAACACTGCAAGCCAGGCGTGCCTGCCCCGCCGAACGGGCCGGTATTAATGGCATCGCCGGAGGAACAGGCCGCCAGGCAAAGCGGGGCGAGAAGCGCACCCGCCAGCACGATACCGGTGGGCAGGTGGCGGGTCGCTCGCCGGCTAGCCAGTGTTGACCCCCCAGACCAGGCGGCGGGGGGTGCCACCTGGGCAATCGTTGTGTTTTGCCTGGTGGAGCTAGGGGGACTCGAACCCCTGACCCCTTGCTTGCAAAGGTCGTGACCGCGCCTGGGTGACCTGGTTGCCCAGGTCAAGTGGCGCTCTCGGCGGACCGCGATCCACCATGACTGACCGCCGGTGACCCTGCCATCGGGCACGCGGCGGGCACGCGGCGACCGGCCCCTCCGGACGATCATGAACTGCTAACCGACTCTGCCGACGCCCGGCCAGGCGGACGCACCCGGCGTCATGAGCGGACCGGTGCCGAGTTTAAAGATCACGGTCTGGCGCGCCGAAGGCGCTAAACACCCACGAGCACAACTGGGCCGAGCGCGCGTAAAAGGCCCGCTCACGCTCCACCTCGCGCTCCACCCCAGAGCGCTTGCGGTCTGCGCCCGGGCCGGCAGGCACCACCCAGGCGGACCCGAGGAACCAGATTCCGGGGAGGATCACCACACCCCACGCGCCGCTGCGCAGCACGAGGCCGGCCACCGTGAGCACCCCCCCGGCCAGCAGGAGCCGCCAGCGGGGGCGCCCGGCGCGTGCCAGCCGCCTCAGGCCGATCACCGCGAGCAGCGCGCCGGCACGGATCAACCGGTGGATCCGCCTGGTGCGTGCGCGCCGGGTGAACCCCGGGGCACCGGACCTGCCGGCCGGGCCGGCGGACGGGCTCCACGCCACCAGGTTCCGCCGGTGCGCTCGCAGTCTCATCGCAGCCTCCTGCACCCGGCTCCGCGCTGCGTGTCCTCAATGGTACGCTTCCGGGCTCTTGAGGAGCGTGCCGCGCACGGGCTGGATGCAGCTCCCACAGAAGGCCGGAGCGCGGACCTGCGAGCCGCCAGGGAGGTCGGTGCGCCGACTCGGCGTTCAGTCGCTCTGGTCGTCCTCGAACCCGATAAGCCAGTGGAGACCGTAACGGTCGATGACTTGCCCGTCGGATGCTCCCCACGGCCGCTTCTGCAAGTCGTCCACGACCTGGCCACCGTCACTGAGCCGGGCAAACCAGGTGCGCAGAGTCGAGGGATCGGCCGTACCAAGCAGGGCCAGCATCATGCCTTCGGATCGGACTGGCCGCTCATCCCCGGACACGTCGGCGCCGGACAGCGCGACAGGTCCCCCGGTCAGGTCGCCGTGGGCGACGGCATCGGCCGGGCCGTCGGCCCGGTTGAAACTCCGCGAAGGTGTGCAACTGAACGGCACAGCCAAAGACGTCACCGTAGAACGTCAAGGCCTCACGAGCGGTGCCGGGGAAAAGGACGTAGGGCTCCGGGCCGGTCATGGATCAAACGATATACATCGTTGCCCAGGACCCGCTGTCCTGCGTTTGCTGATGCGCGACGGGGGCCCAGCGCAACCTAGTCCGGCAGCGGCCAGTGCCTAGCCGATGTTGGCGGGAGGTCCTGATAGGGAGGGGTGAGCTCGTCCCAGCGCGCCTTGCTGTCGGCGCGCTCACGCCCGGCCTGCCTCGGCCGGTGTTCCGTATCCGTCGCGGCGCATCCGCCGTTGTTCACACGGTTGGCAGCAGTATTGGCAGCAGCCAGGGGCAGGGAGAGTGGCAGTACAGTCATGACGTGAAGGTTCGGCTGCTTGCGCTGGGCCTGGTGGTCTGGGCTGCGGCGTATGCCTGGGTGTACGTCGAGAGCATGCGCGATCAAGGCAGCACACCGTACTGGTGGTATCTGGCGATTATCGGGGCTGGTGCCGTGCCGTCGCTGCTGGCGGCGGCGGGCCTGCGGTCTAGGTCTGTGCTGATCTGCGGTGCCGTGATTCTTGCGATCGCCGCCGTGCTGGCGCTGCCCTCGATAGGCATGCTCCTGCTGCCTGGCGTCATCGCTGCGGCGGCGGTTGCTGTCTTGAGTCCGCGCCGCGCTTGATGTGGCCGTCCTTCTTGATGTTGTGCGCCGCATTAGCAGCTCGGGGCTGAGCCGTCCCGATCCGTTCAAGCTGGACCAGCGTTGTTGGTCGGTCCTTCGTGGAAGGTGCTGGACGCGGGTGAACTGCAACCCAAACTGCAACCCGCGCGGGCCCACCAGGGTGGCCGGTCAGGGCTGCTGGCGCGTCCAGTCGTTGCTCCAGTTGTTCGTCCGTGTGTAGCGACCCCGCAGGAACTCGCCGGTGGCCAAAGCGATCTTGAGTGCCATCCCTGCCTCCACGTGCAGACGCAGGTAACGATCCTCGGCATCGGCCCGCAGGATCTTGAAGGGCTCCTCGTCTTCGGGCGGCAAATCTTCTTCGTTGTCCTCCCAGTCGCTGTCGGGCGCCTCCAAGATCGTCGCGACGTCCTGCGGCACGTTGGAGTTGCCGTAGGGCTTCTTGGGGTTGATAAAGGGCGCGCCGTAGCCTTCGCCGGGATCCCAGTAGATGCGGTAGGTGTGCCGCAGGAGCTTGAGATGGTCCTCGGTCACCGTGAACTCTGTGGCTCGGCTAAGCGACTCGAACAGGCGCGACGTGTCGATCATCACTGCTCCCTTGAGGCTGCTCCGATTATCGGCCCGGACCCCAGCCTCACGGCAGTAAAAAGAGCCTGCCCAGGCGTGCGGTTCCACTTGCGAGCGACTTCGCCCAGCAGAAGCTAGGCCAGCTCCTCGTGCCGCCTGAGACCGCTCCGGAGAAGGGATCGGGCACGTGAGGGGCACGAACGGCTCCGCTAGTGATCTTCTCCCGGGCATTTTGCCTGGTGGAGCTAGGCGGACTCGAACCCCCGACCCCTTGCTTGCAAATCGCCGTATCGACCTGCAGTAGAGACTCTGACCTGCAATGAGAGCTGTCCGCGATAGACCGTGGCGTACCGCTGCTGGCCGGGGTTAATGGCACGCTAATGGCATGGCCTCTTGAGATGGAAGACGCCGGGCCTGTTACGGGCCGTGACCCGTGGAGTGGTACCGCTGCGCCTGTGCATCACGAGCCGCCTGACGTGTTGCCGATGTCTGCCGTTTCTGCTCGCGAGCCAGACGGCGCTCACGCCATCGGCTGACCCACTGGGCAAGGCTGGTCTTCACCGTGCTCACCTTCCCTTGCTTCATGGAAGAGCCATGGCGAGCCAGGCTGGCCGCGTCGCTGCTCCGCCCGCCGCTTCCCGGCTTGTGATGCCCGCCGACATCAGCGCGCAGGCACAGTCCAGGTTCCAAGCGTACGCCCGCGGAACGAAGCCGGCGTGATTGCACGACGATCTTCCGCCAATCAGGATTCCTGACCGCTCTGTCCCTGGCCCTCCCCATCCTTCTCGTCGCTGCTGTCCCTCGGGGTTAGCCGCTGGATTACGTTTTGCACGAACTGCACAGCCTCGGCTGCAGCGCCAGTCTGAACGGCAACCACTCCAGCCACCACTGCACCGGCCACCCCAGCTAGGGCCCACCTAATCGGCTTACGCGTTGCCATGCCGACACCTCCTGCCCAATAAGCGAGAACTCGAGAAGCCCACCCTCACTCGCATCACCGCAGGTTACGGGCCTACGGCATGCCACGGCGGACCGTCGATGCTGCCGCTCTCCCTGACCCACCGCTCCCCGGCTAGCCGCAGATACCTCTCCGCATCAAACCCTGCCACCCGTCAATGCTGGCACACAGCCGCTGTGCCGCGGCCGTCGTCGCCCTGGCGAGTGGGGTGTGCCGCCCTCGCTGGCCCGGGTCCTGTCGATTGTTGAGCAGCGTTACCGCGCGGTCCTGGAGGCCGCGGCTGGGGTGCCGGTGACCGAGGTCGCCGCCCGGTATGAGGTGAGCCGCCAGAGCGTGCACGGCTGGATCGCCCGCTACCGCCAAGGCGGTCTTGGCGGCCTGGCGGACCGGCCGAAACGCCCGGATACCTGCCCGCACCAGGTCAGCGCGGAGGTCGAGGCGGCGGTGTGCGAGATGCGCCGCGAGCATCCCCGCTGGGGCCCGGCGCGGCTGGTCTTCGAGCTGGGCAAGGCCGGGGTGTCGCCGGTGCCGTCACGGATGAGCGCCTACCGGGCGCTGGCCCGCCGCGGGCTCATCGAGCCTGGTGCCCGCAGGCGGCGTAAGGACAGCTACCAGCGATGGGAGCGGGAGGCACCGATGGCACTGTGGCAGTTGGACGCCATGGGCGGGGCGTTCCTCGCCGGCGGCACCGAGGCGAAGATCGTCACCGGGGTCGATGACCATTCCCGGTACTGCGTGATCTGCCAGGTCGTTGTCCGCGCGACCGGCCGGTCGGTGTGCCTGGCGTTCGCCGCCGCGCTGCGCACCTTCGGGGTTCCGGAGGAGGTGCTGACCGATATTCAACGGCAAGCAGTTCACCGACCGGTTCGGCAAGGGCGGCGAGGTGCTGTTCGACCGGATCTGCCGCGACAACGGCATCGTCCACCGGCTCACCGCCCCCCGGCATCCGACCACCACCGGCAAGATCGAACGATTCCACGGCTCGCTGCGCCGCGAGCTGCTCGACGGCGCGGTCCCGTTCACGGACCTGGCGGCCGCCCAGGCCGCGGTCGACGCCTGGCGCGAGACATACAACACCACCCGCCCTCACCAGGCGTGGGGGATGGCCAGCCTGGCCGAGCGGTTCACCAGCGCGAAAGACAGCGCGGCGGAGGGTCTGCTGCCGTTGCGGCTGCCCGTGGCCTTGACCTCGGTGCCTTCGGCGGACGCAAGCCAGGGCTCCGGCCCAGCCCGCGCTCAGCCCTATGACGGTGACCCGGTGGAGTTCGAGCGGGTGGTCCCGCCCAGCGGGAACATGGAGGTCACCGGCCGCCAGTTCTGGCTGGGCCCCCGGCGTGCTGGGCAGGTCATCACGTTCTGGGCCGACACCGACGTGATCCACCTGACCGCCACCGGACTGCGGATCAAGTCGGTCCGCTCCCACCTGTCCACGGCCGACCTGGGCAAGCTGATGGCCACCGGAGCGCGCCCCGGCGGGCCACCGCCGCTGCCCAAAGCCCAGCCTGGCGCCGCGGTCGAGGTCGAGCGGGTGGTCTCCAAAGACGGCCAGGTGCACCTGGCCGGGCGCTACGTCATCGCCGCGGAGATCCTCGGCGGCCGCCGGGTCGGTGTCCGCATCGAGGAGAACACGCTGATGTTCTTCGACCCGCACACCCGCGAGCTGCTGCGCACCCGGCCCAGCCCGCTGACCTGGGACCAAGCCTGCACGATCCGGGGCGCCAGCCCTGCTGGGCCACCGCCCCGGCCTTCGGCTGAGCCCGTCACAGTGCAGCGGCGGGCCAGCAACACCGGCGTGATCATGGTGGTGGGGCAGAAGATCGCCCTCGGGCGCATCCACGCCGGGCGCGTCGTCACCGTGCATGTCGCCGAGCACACCATGACCATCGACCTGGGCGGCGACGACACCCGCACCATCCGGCGGACCACCACCCAGGCGATCCGCAGCATCAAGGCCCACCGGCCCCGCAAGGCCAGGACCACCCATGTTTCCTAGGGCATCTGTCAAGCATGTGCTGGGACAGATTCGTCAAGCATCAGGTGGGACTTCACAAACGCGAGTGCAAACGCGAGTGCTGTCGGCTCCACCGGGCTTCGCTCCGCCTGCCGAGTGTGCAAGGCTCGGCGGGCAGGGGCCCGAGTTGGGCCACTTTAGTGCGCATCCGGATAGCGGTGGATGTGGTCTCCGGCCGGGAACAGCAGCTGGGCACCGGAACTGCCAGGGGCGCGCCTGCCGTTGACCAGCGGCTCACCTTGAACGTGCGCAATACCTGCGCGCAGCCCCGCTGCACAGCCCGGGCCTTCGCTGGCGTGTACGCGCAGGTGATGTCGTACCAGGTCATGCCGTTGAAGACGATGGTCAGCGTGACCTTGCCAACGGGGTTGGTCTCGGTGCCCTGGAACTGCAACCCCGGCATCCCGCCCACGGTGATGGCCTGCGGTCCCGCTAGCAGCCTGTCACCGGCATGCGTGACGCCCAAACGTACCGTCCGCGTCACGGACGGGATGAACGTCGAGAGATTCTGTGCCGTCACGCGTGTGCCTATCGGATGGGCGGTGATGTAGAGCGAGTCGGGCGGGTCGAAACCCACTCCGGTCGACCACAGCAGCGGGCGACCGCCCCCAGGCGTGGTTTGATACCACCCGGCCGGGTAATGGAACGACACGCCGTGCCCGGCGTAGGTGCCGGTCCCCGGCCTCCAGCCTGGCCCGCCGCCGCGCGCGGTGCCGCACGCCGCCAGGCCGACGATGGCCAGCAGTGCCAGGACCCCCGCCGTGAAGAAGCTCGTCTTGTGGCTCATGACGTCACCCCGCCAGACTTCGGGCGCCAGCCATGCTACACAGTAGACGCACCGGGGGTGCATTCGGTGCACCTGTCCGCCGCGCAGGCCGTACACCGATTCAGCCCGCACGACGGGCGCGGGGCCGAGGCGATCTTCACCGTGCGCACCTGGGGAGACGCCAGCCCGCCCTGCGGGCATGGATTAGTGCGCAACTTCAGCGATCACTACAACAGATGCGCAGGTCAGCGACCCGCGGAAGTGATCAAGGCCAAGGCGTGGCCCAAGTCAGGTGCCAAGCTCGGCGGGCAGGGGCTACCAGTCGGTCAGCGCCAACCGGTGCGCTCAGGCCGCGCTGGGGCGGCGGTCGTTGTCGCGATCCAGGTCAGGTAGTCAGGGTTGCCGTCGATGATCGGCCGGGCGGATACGCCAGGTACCTCGTGGGGGTGCTCGCGCTTGGCGCGGGCGACGATGTCGGCTACGCGGGCGCGACTGGTGTGCAGCGACATGCGGCCTTCGGTCCGCTCTTGGACCTGGCCTTGCCATGTGTAGATCGACCGGACCGGGGTGAAGTTGTGGGCGCTGGCCGCCAGGCCGTCTTCGACCAGGGACCGGGCGAAGGCGTAGAGCCAGTCCGAGTCGGGTGCGGTGATCACGACCTCGCAGAGCTCACTCATCGACGTGGGGCACCCCCTCGCTGCTGATCAGCCTGCGCATAGTGGCCTCGGATTCTTCCTCGGTCTGGCCCATGGACGCCCACCCGGTCATGATCCGCCCGTCATAGCCCAGGCCGGTCCACCGGCCGGACATGTTCAGCCCGTGCGGGTGCAGCACGAAGTACATGGTGCCCTTGGACCGGATCGAAGCCTCCCGCCAGAAGCCACCTGCCGACAGCCTGGCCGCTTCTGGCGAGCCGGAGAACGGCCGGTAATGGCACGCTACTGGCACGCGCCCTGACGAGTGATCTCGGCCGGGTGTGTTTTGCCTGGTGGAGCTAAGGGGACTCGAACCCCTGACCCCTTGCTTGCAAACGAAAAGCGCTCCGTCCGGCCAGTCCGCCTGAGTCCACCTGTGCAGGTCAGCGGCCTGCCCATAGTCCGGGCCGTGTCCCTCAATCCGGCCCGTGCGACCCATTCCGTGACACGGCTGTGAGACGCAGCCGGGCCGCCACATGCGCGCGAACGCAGCGACGGCCCTAGATCCAAACCCCCGCCGGAACGGAGGACAGGACCATGACCGACACGATCGCACGAACCCTCACCGAGACGGAGACGGCACGCGCCCGCCAGTGCGCCCTCTGCTGGGCGCCGCCGGGCACGCCGTGCCAGCGCAAGCCGGAAGGTGACCACCTCGCCCGGTACCTCGACGCCTACACCGCCGGGCAGGTCAGCCGCGAGTACCTGGCGATGGTGCTCGCCGAGCTGGTCGTCATCACCCGCAGCCAGATCATTGTGGGCGGCGCGTCATGACCGGCCCCTACGAGACCGAGCGGGAAGCCCGCGCCGCGGCCGAGGCCGCCACTGGCGGCGAGCATGGCACCGCGGCCAACTTCGCCATCCTAGCCAGCGCGATCGAGGCGGCCGGGATCGAAATGGGCACCTGGGACTGGCGCGTTGTCAACTGGCTTGCCGGATGGGAGCGCTCCACGGTCGCCGTGATCGCCGGGCTCATCGCCCGGGCGAACCATCCCGCCGGGTCCATCGCGCTCAGCCCGGAGCGGGCGGAGACTGTCCGCCTGGCGCTGGATGACGCCAAGTGGGGGCGGGTCGGCAAAGGCGTCGGCTGCCCCGATTGCGACGCCGTCGAGGAGACGTCTCGGGCCCCGGATGACCTGCCCGCGTGCGAACGGCACCGGCCAGACGTGATGCGGGCCGAGCGGTATGACGAGATGGGCCGCTGGCTTGCCCGGGCGGCTGGCCTTCCGGTGGACGACGAGCCGGAGGTGCCGCGGTGAGCGCCAACGTGTTTGAGCGCGCCCTGGAGATCGTCGAGGAGCGCGGCTGGTATCAGGGCATCTGGGACGAG
>Ga0070698_100007355_pt1 | contig 11922 bp, 10 predicted proteins | sample KBSK1502metaG_FD_65477 | JGI IMG/M metagenome (GOLD analysis project Ga0070698, IMG submission 65477) | Corn, switchgrass and miscanthus rhizosphere microbial communities from Kellogg Biological Station, Michigan, USA - KBS K1-50-2 metaG | ecosystem: Host-associated > Plants > Roots >...
GCCCAAATCGGCGCAGGTCAGGGCGGCGCTGCGGCGATCACCCTCGAATCGCTTCTGGCGATTCGCGGCCTCACCGCCGAAAGGCGAGCGGGCTACCTCGAACGGTTAGGGAATATCGAGGCCTCGCGCGGCAATCCGAAACGGGCGCAGTCGCTCTTCCTGGAGGCCTATCACCTCTCTCCCGCCCATCCGCCGGAGTGGCTCGCGCAGGCAGCCGAAAGCGCGATGCAGGCGAAGGACTGGGAGGGGGCAATACAAGCATACCGTCTGCTCACCGAAAACGAACGGATCCCGCCCAGGACACGCGCCGCCTACGACGCCCGGCTGGGCTCTGCACTCGCCAGCATGGCGCGAGACCAAGAGGCGTTGACGGCTTATGACGCGGCCATTCAGCTTGGCGGAGCAACCCCGTCGCTTCATGAGAACCGAGGTATCGTCCTGATGCGCCTCGGCCGGCCTGCGGCGGCCGTGGCAGACTTCCGAGCTGCCTACGACGCTCATCCCCGCGCAGATCTTGCCTTGTCGTTGGGGTATGCCCACCAGGCAGCCCACCAACCGGGCCTCGCCATCGTTTTTCTGCGGCGGGCGCTGGCCGACCCGCAGGCGCTCTCGCCGGGGCAGCGGCAGCAGGCCAGCGCGGCGTTGGGCTACGCTTACTCCGACACGGAACAGCATGAGCAGGCCGCAGGTTGCTTCGAGAAGGCGCTTGGCATATTACCAAGCTCAACCTCCACTCGAAGCTGTGGCGTCGGAAATGAAACTGCGGCGGTCCAGTGAACAGCGGCGAAGCAGTCCTCAAGTCGCCGCGCATAAGGGTGCCGGAACCCCTTCGGGCCAGCGCCCTGCGGTGCGGCGGCTCGTCAGAAATGGCTGCCGCGCTCACCTTCGATTTCATTACAGGTTCGTAGCACCGGCGTTGGTCGGTGCGCTGCTTTTGTCGTGCGCAGCGGGCAGCCTATCGGATGCCGCTGCACAGACCGCCTCACCCGGAAGAACCGGGGAAACCAATGCGGCGCTCAGCAGCCTCGAAAGATTGAGACTGACGCTCGCTCTTGCCCGGACATACCGTCTGACTGACCAACCTCAAAAAGCGCTCGACATGCTGACACCGCTGAGTGCGGGACCGTGGCCATCTGCTGCGCTCGAAGCCGAATATCATGACGAGGTTGCGCGGGATCAGGATGCCCTGGGCCAGCCGGCTGAGGCGCGACGTGAGCTGGAAAGGGCTGTTGCGCTCGAGCCGACCGCCGAGCGGCGGTTCCGTCTTGGCCAGTTGGCGGAGCGTCTGGGCGACCGCGAGGAAGCGCAACGCCAGCTTGAGGCGGCGGTAGCCGCCGAACCGGCAAATACGGAGTACAAAACCGCGCTTGCCTACATCTTGCGCAACAACGGCGATCTTGCCGGCGCGGCGCAGCTCATGTCTGGAGTATTGGCTGCTCAGCCGGATCGCTATGCGCTCCATCAAGATCTCGGATATACCTATCTTGGTCTGGGCGAAAACGAGAAGGCGATCGATCAATTCAAATGGTCGCTCGACAATCAGCAGCTCTATCCCAGCGAAACCCAGGAGGAGCGCGACGCCACCGCTCGGACGGTCGAAGGGCTGCGCCGGACCATCAATGCTGTCGAGCCTCACTGGACGGCATACGGCTACACGAACCTTTGCCTCTCCGGCCACTATTGCGATCGCCAAACCCGCACTCTCCAAAGTCTCATAAGTGCGAACCAGGGCGGTCTCGAACTCGACTACCAGCCGCCTGATATCGGCTTTGTGGATGGCCGAATACTCCAAGGCTACGCGCGTACTTACTTCAGTTACGACCCCGGCACGGTCAGCCCGCAGGGCAAGAGTTTCCAAGGTGGTGTCGGTCTCCACTACAAGCCTTTGCGCGATTATAATTTGGTGGTGTCGGGTGAGCGGCTGATCAAGTTCGGCTCCAATGCGGTCAACAATTGGGAGGGCCGCATATCATTTTCGACCAGCACGGGTTACGAAATCGATCCCGTCGACTCCAGATCGTTCTACAGCTTGCTGTATGTCGATTTCGCCGGCACGGCGCAGTCGCCTCACCAAATCCTCACCTATGCCGACGGGCGAGGGGGGATGAATTTCAATCTCGGGGACCGGGCAGTCATCTCGCCTTTTGTCTATGGCATCTTCAGAGGCAATTACGGGATTGGCGCAAATACTTCGGCAGAGACAGGAATTGGCGCGTCGCTACGAGGTTTTTTCTATGAAGACAAGTATCACGCCGCCCGAGACGTCGTAGAGCTTCTGCCCCGCCTGGGCTACACCGTCTACGATTCATTGGCGACACCGAGTGTCGTTTTCTCGATTACTATGGTCGCGAGGTTTTAGTGAAAATTCGAAAGATGCTCTCTCGGATCCACCGGAGATGCGCGCTACCGATTCTCGCTGCCGCGCTTCTGATGGCGAATGCATCGGCATGGGCTGCACCGGCGGCCGCATGTCAGGGACTAAAGGGCACCTTTCTACAGCTGACGGAGGCGCAAATCCCCCGGCCGGCCGCGGAATGGCGACAATTGTTCGATGAATTGCGGACGATCGGGGTCAATACCCTCTTCCTGCAATGGACGGTTCTCGATCGAAAGCCTCTATTCCAGACAGCACGACATGAGACTGCGATCAACACGCCGCTAGCTTCCATTTTGGACCTCGCGGCGCAGTCCGGGATTCGCGTCTGGTTCGGGTTGGCCTTGGATTCGAGCTATTGGGAAGAGATCAAGCAACCTGTGGACCTTCTTAAACCCTACTTCCGTAGACGCCTTCGGGAGCTGGCTGGGTTCCTCGACGATTTGAACGCTGCTACCGCGGGCGCGCTGTTCGCCGGCTGGTACATCCCCGACGAGATCGATGACCGGACATGGCTCGATCCCGGCAAACGCACCGTTCTAAAGAAGTACTTGGCGGAAACCGTTGCGCTCCTCAAGGCGCGGCGGCCTGGATCGAAGGTAGCGATCTCCGGCTTCAGCAATTCGTTCGCCGATCCCGATCTTCTCGCTTCGTTTTGGGTCGATATCATCAGAGCTTCCGGCATCGACCTGCTCCTGTTTCAGGATGGTGTTGGTGAGGGAAAGGTCGCGCTCGATAATATCGGGCTGTATTACGAAGCCCTGGACCGCGCGGTTCGCAGCGTTGGGGCTCAATTAGGAGCCGTCGTCGAATTGTTCAGCCTAATGCCCGATGGCCGCCGTTTGCCGGCGATGGCGGGCCGAATTCGCGAGCAGATAGGCGCTGCGAGCCGAGTGACGAGTTTTCCGGTGGTCGCCTTTTCGATTCCGGATTACATGAGCCACCTCGCGGGGCGCCAGGCTGGCGATCTGCTTTCCAACTTTCTCTCGTCGCAGAAGGGCTGCCGCGGCTGATATTTGTTGAGGCGCGATATCCGCGGCTATTGTCCAGGAAGCTCGCCGCGCCGCGCTTGTGCTCTTCCCGCTCGGGCAACGCCCTTCCAGAGACTTGGGTTTACCCCGCAGACCTAAATATGGTTATCGCCAGAGAGTGAAATGCCGCCCAAACCGACCAGACAAGGCCGAGGGAGAGCATTGCGATCAAAATAAACGCGGCTATCGCACGCCACCGCGGGCGAATCCCGTGCGCTAACCGGTGCGGAGCCTCCAATTTCCAATCCATCTAATAGAAAAGTGCTTTTGGGAGAATGCGCTCTCTCTTGAGTGGCTTTCAACCTTAAAAGGGGGCTGAGTGGTGCGATTTCGAATGCACACTCAGGCCTTAGAGGAATATCGGTTGGAGCCGGGACGACCGCTCGCGTGATCGGAAGATCGAGGAGTTGCTTCGACGGACGCGCTCGGAATTCGGACTTCCGCCGTTAGACCGGATGACGGCGCATCGGCGATTCCGGGCGCTGATATATGAGACATCGAAAACCAGTCTCGATTCTCTGCATCTCAATCATCAGAACTGAAGACGAGAGGATATCCCCGACTGCGGGGTTAATCGCCAAGCACCAGTCGTCTGCCTGCGATTCCGCCCAGCTGCGCTCCGACAGGTGTCCCGCGATATTACGACCAGTTGAGATTTCGAATCTGGCTAACAGTTCTAATTTACCGGAAATCAAAGACGCAACCCCGGTTAATGCGATGGTTGCCCACAAACACCCGGTAGGGATGAAATCGTGTTGCGCCTTCGGCCCTCCGGTTATTGGATGGCCGTGTTGAGAACGTTCGAAAGCGTCGTTCCCCAGGGCACCATCTCTTCGGCAAAATACCACCAGAAATAACCGCCGATATAGCTCGCCGGCAGCCCCGCAACCGTCTTTGCCATCGGGTAATATTGGTTGATTTCGCTGATCTCGTAACTGGACCCATACTGCGGGTTGGCCGTACCGAGCTCGCCAAAACCAACTTTTGAATTCGGGAAAATCTCGGCCAATTTGGTATAGACCCAGGGCCAGTTCGGGTTCTCGCCGGGGCATTGGTCGGGGTACCAGCTGACCAGCACGTAGTTGACGTTGAGGCGAATCTGCTCTGTCTCGACAGAGCGCTGGCTGGCCGGCAGGTTCAGTTGGAACTGTTGAGTGATCCAGCTGAACATATCATTGCCGCCGTTTTTCGTCGAAATGCAGTTGTGGGGATCCGATGGCTCGCCCTCGTAAAAGAACGTCAGCGCCGTGACGCCCCCTTGACCAATCACGACGTCGTACATGGCCTCGATCTTGGCCATTGTGTCGGAACCCAGCCAATCGCCATTGACCTCGTTGCCGATCTCCCAGATGTCGACGAGACTCCCGAGCGTCGCCGTGTAATTCTGTGTCCAGGTCTTGATGCTCGATATCGTATATTGACTCATGTAATACGAGTCGGCGAGCAGACCCATGATGTAGGCGGCGCCGCGGAACTGTTGGATTGGCTTGATGTAATAGGATGCATTGTTTTCGGGATCGAACACGATCCGCACCGTCGGCCGGTGCGCCATATGGGCAAGCGAATTCGCCTCTGAGCTTGCTTTCGAGACATCATCGAGCGTTACGCCATAAAGCGGAGCCGGGACGTCGCGTCCCGCAATAGAGCTCCCCGAAGCGCTGCTGTACAATAGACCCAAAGCCAAAGCCGTCGTTGGCAATCGTTTAAGCACGTTTGTTCCCAAAGCGATATCGGCGCCATAGATCCGCCGTAGAGGCGGAATGGCCGGCCAGAAGAACCTGACATGCTGGCGATGAGATTGCAGCCGTTTTACCCGTTGAAGGCATCGCAAGGTCACATCCATCTGCCGGGGAACCACCCTTCCGGACCGAAGGCGATCTCGTGGAAATCCGTGGAAATTGATCACGAGCATGCGTTTTAGAATAGTCTCCGCAAGGTTAATTTGAACTATATTAGGTAATTACCTCCAGAACGTTAAATTCTCTATTGGATTCTCGAACGACCGGTGTCGGCTTTGCCTGGGTAGAGCCCGTAAGTGGGCCGCTCGGTGCGAGGACGATTTCGCCAAGCCAGCGCGGTCTGCGGACAGGCTAATGCGCTCGACGCCAAGTGCGGCGTCAGCGGTACCCTTCAAAGAGTGAAACGCATTGAGCGGTGCGGGGCCTTGGCGATCCCCCTGCAGTGCGGTTGCCGCAGAGGAACATCACTCCAGGTCGTCTCTGAGCGACGCCATCATCCTTCAATCGACAGGGTGGTCGCCATTGCGCCTTCCCGCAGTAAGAAATGAAATAGACACAGCGCCATAACCGCATCACGCGCATTATTCACGGCGCTGCGCACCTCCGCCGCACACCGGCCGCCCAGAACTAGGCTCCCCAACACAGCTTACTGGCGAAAAGGGCCGCGCTCGACGCGCGTGTTCTCGCCAGCCCGTGAAGCCTCAGATCAGCTCAAAGCGGAAGGAATAACGCCGTGCCATGCATTACCCGCACATTGCTGCTGACAACCACACTGCTCGCCGGCGTCGGAGCCGCCAACGGGCAGACGATCACCGGTCGCGCAATCCCGTCTCCGCTCTATGGGGTTGCTCTCGACGATGTATCCAGCGTCGGCGCCGAGATCAAGGCGCTGAGCCAGCTGATAAAGCCGCCGACGGTCCGCGTCGTGTTCGACAAGGGGACCTCCGCCTCTTACTACAAAAGTCCGATTCAGCAGCTTCGCGGCACAGCCTACATCATGGGCGAGCTGATCGATTCCTATTACATGAAGCAGTTCACCAGCATCAGCTCCGTCCAGTCCTGGACGAACAGCTACGTGACGACGCTCGGATCGCTTGTCGATGTCTGGGAAATCGGCAACGAAGTCAACGGCTCGTGGCTGGGGACGAGCCCCTCCGTCATATCCAAGGTCGAGGCGATGTACGACATCGTAGCCGCCAAAGGCGGCAAGACCGCCCTCACCTTCTTTTACGAGGGCGAGCCGAACGAGTCCCGCAACTGCATCGACAAGTCGGGGGGCGGCAACGACATGTTCACCTGGATCAATCAGCAGTTTCTCAGCAGCCCGACGGCGGGGACGGAAAAGGTCCGCCTCGGGATCAATTACGCCTTGATCAGCTGGTACCCCGATCAGTGCCCGGGCGAGAGCCCGAACTGGCCTTCCGTCTATACGAAACTGGCTTCCATCTTCCCAAACGCCAAAGTCGGCTTTGGCGAGCTCGGAGCGGCGGATCCCCAGAACGGGTCGTCCTATGAAAAGAGCGAGATCAGCACCTATTACCCGATGGGAAAGACGCAGGCCGGTTTGCCGCCGGGCTACATCGGCGGCTACTTCTGGTGGTATTTCGCGGAGGAGATGGTGCCGTGGCCGGGTTCGCTCGGTCTCACGCTCAACAGCGGCCTCGCCGCGGGGCCGTAATACGGATCGCTTGCCCCGGCGGCGCGAGCCTCAGGGCAGCGATCGTTCGCCCTTCTGAAGATGAGGCGCGATGCTCTCGCGATTCGCGACGGCCAATTAAGACAAAATTAAGAGGTCGGGAGCCGATAATTCCGCAAAGAGGGGGCTGCGCTGCCCTACGAATGGTAGGTGAGATTTTGGCACAGCCTGAATGGGTGCTACTAAACGGCCAGCCGGTCGATTTCATTGGGGTCTTCGCCCTGATGGATGAAAAATTGCGCGCTCAGCTGCAAACGGAACTGGCGCCCTGCTCGACGCAGGTGTTCATGGACGCCTATGCAACGGCGCATCGTGCGAAGTTTGGGGAGGATTTCGGAGTCATCACCTCCCAGTCCTGATAATGAGAGCAGGCGAGTGCCGGCTGTCACTTGGTTCTGGTAGTCTCCCGGCAACGGCTCTCTGCCAGGCGTGTAAGTTTGATATCGCCGCTGAGTTCGACAGCTCATTGGTCAGGCCGCGTCGCAGGGGCAGTAGCAAATCGGCAGCGTATCATGCGGCCAATCATTCGGTTGGAAGGCCAGCGCCCAGCCTTGCTCCGTACTCAAAGGGCTGGGAACAAGTGACCGAGATCGAGCCATGCCCGAGCAACGTACGACTAATTCCTTGACGCTGCCGTAGCGACCAGCGTCGGGGCGGCGCGATAGAGATCAGGGAATAAGCGCTGCAAGGCTTCGATCTTCGGCAGATCGTTGACGACAATGTACGGATAGGTCGGGTTACGCGTCAGGAAATCCTGATGATAGTCCTCGGCCAGATAGAAATCCCGACTGGGCTCTATCTTAGTGACGATCGGAGCATTAAACACATGCGCTTGGTTGAGCTGGGCGATATAGGCTTCGGCAACCTGGGTCTGCTTCGGATTTGTCGGAAAGATTGCCGAGCGGTATTGGGTCCCGACGTCCGGCCCCTGGCGGTTGAGCTCGGTCGGATCGTGAGCGACCGAAAAATAAATCTGCAGGATATGGCCATAGCTGATGCGGCGGGGATCGAAGGTGACCCGGACGGATTCCGCGTGCCCGGTGGTGTTGGTGCCAACCATCTCGTAATGCGCGGTGTTCGCGGCGCCGCCGGCATAACCGGAGACGGCGCTGGTGACGCCGTCGACATGCTGGAACACGCCCTGGACGCCCCAGAAGCAGCCGCCGGCGACGATCGCGACCTCGGATGTCGCCTGCGGGCTCGCCGGTTCGTCGAGCACCGGCGGCGGGATCGAGCGCGCGCTCTCTGCCGCCGACGGGCAGCCTCGCAACGCGATGCCTGCGGCTAGCAGCGGAGCGACAAAAATCAACGCTAGACGGAAGAAGGGGGATGCTTGCGGCACGCGTCGCCTCCTGGAAGCGAGCTTAGACGAAACCGACTACCGCATGCGGCACATACGGCTCTTCGAGAGAGGTAATCTCGTCCGCCGAGAGTTTCACGTTCACGGATGCGAGAGCGTCGTCGAGATGGTGTAGCTTGGTGGCGCCGACGATCGGAGCGGTGATGACCGCCTTGGAAAGCAGCCATGCCAACGCCACCTGCGCCCGCGGGATGCCCCGCTCCGCGGCTACCGCTGCCACGCGATCGACGACCTTTCGGTCGTCCTCGGCAGATTTTGCGAAGAGCCTTTGGTGAGCATCATCGGTCTCGGTCCGGATGCTCGTGTAGTCCCAATCCCGGGTCAGCCGCCCGCGAGCCTGCGGGCTCCAGGGAATGACACCGATCCCTTCGGCCGCGCAAAGCGGCAGCATCTCCCGCTCTTCCTCGCGGTAGAGGAGGTTCACCAGATTTTGCATACTGACGAAGCGGGTCCAGCCATGGCGTTCGGAAATTCCGAGAGCTTGGGCGAACTGCCACGCATGCATCGAGGACGCGCCGATATAACGGACTTTCCCGGCCTTGACGATGTCGTGCAGCGCTTCGAGAGTCTCCTCGATCGGGGTGCCATAGTCCCAGCGGTGGATCTGATAGAGGTCAACGTAATCGGTGCCGAGGCGCCGCAGGCTGTCATCGATCTCGCGCATGATTGCCTTGCGTGACAGGCCGGCGCCGTTTGGTCCCGGCCGCATCCGCCCATAGACTTTGGTTGCGATGACGACCTCGTCGCGGCGGGTGAAATCCTTAATCGCGCGGCCAAGGATCTCTTCACTGCTGCCGAGGGAATACCGGTTCGCCGTGTCGAAGAAATTGATGCCGCCCTCGAGAGCCCGCTTGATGAAAGGACGGCTCTCCGCCTCGTCGATGCTCCAGGCATGGTTCCCCTGATCAGGGACGCCATAACTCATACAGCCGAGGCAGATCCGCGACACCTCCAAACCCGTGCGACCAAGCTTTGCATACTCCATCAATCGATCTCCTCGCGGTCAACGTTATATACCATCGTATATTCCTTGTGACGGCCTCGCCATGCGATACCTCACTATCCCCACCTTCGGACTTGCTGGCTATGCCTACACCGGTTCGGCGAAGACCGCGCAGGCGGTTCGCGGCCGCGGTCGAGACCGGCATGACGTCGATCAATCACCACGGCCTCGCCTTGCCCGAGGTGCGGTTCCGCGGGGTCAGGGATTCGGGCGGCGGCTCAGAAGCCGGTTCGGAAGCGATCGAGGCTCACCTGAACACCAAATTCGTCAGCCAAGCCGGCGTACTTTAGCCAAACAGTACCCGTGCCTTCGATAGGGTGATCCAAACACCCCAGGCGATGGGGAGCCCAACCGCCAGCCAAGCCAAGGCCGAGGCGGTATCGAGACGCCACTGGCCGATGTCCATCGAGCCCGCCACCCCGGCCGTTAGCTGAGACTGCGCCTGAAGCGCTGCGACCTCGTCGTCCGACATAAACCAGCGGCTACTGAGCGGACGGATCAAGAAGTTGCAAATAAACCCGACCACCAGCATCGCTGCGAGGACATACATGGTGAAGTCGTACACGGAGTCTCGAGGTACTCCGGCGGCGATTTCTGCCTCGCGGATGTAATTGACGATCACCGGCCCGACGATCCCCGCGGTCGACCAAGCCGTCAGCAGACGACCGTGGATCGCACCAACGAACTGCGTGCCAAATATGTCGGCGAGATAAGCCGGAATTGTGGCAAAGCCCCCGCCGTACATGGACAGGATGACCCCGAAGAACAGGACAAACAGCGCCTTGCTACCCGCATCTGCGGCGGCCGGGGCGCCGGCATAGAGCGCAATGCCTAGAGCGAAGAAGGCATAGTACGTCATTTTCCGTCCGATCTTGTCGGATAGCGACGCCCAGAAGAAGCGCCCGCCGATGTTGAACAGCGACAACAGCCCGGTAAAGCCGGCGGCAATGGCGGCGACCAACCGCCGCTGTTCGTCGTTGAGTGCGGTGAATTTGACCTCGGGCAGCCCGATAAGCGAACCGCCGAAAATTTCCTGAAGCATCGGCGAGGCCATTCCGATCACTCCGATCCCGGCGCTGACATTGAGACACAGCACTGCCCAAATCAGCCAGAACTGGCGCGTCTTGTGCGCGTCTCGTAGATGAACTTGACCTTGCGTGATCAGCGCCTTCGCGCCGGAAGGAAGCGGCGTCCAACCTTCTGGCTGCCACCCTTGGGGCGGCAGGCGGTAGCCGAACGCTCCGCCCATCATGAAAACAAAATAAATTGCGGCCATCGTCACGAACGTCTGCCATACCCCCACGGAAGCTGGGGTGTGGAACATGTTCATCAGGATATCTGCAAGGGGTGCGCCGATCATCGCGCCGCCGCCAAAGCCCATGATGGCCATGCCGGTTGCCATCCCTCGGCGATCGGGAAACCACTTGATCAAGGTCGAGACCGGCGAGATATAGCCAAGCCCCAGCCCGATTCCGCCGATCACGCCGGAACCGAGCCACATCAGCCAAAGCTGGTGCGTCACGACGCCGGCGGCCGATATCACCAGTCCGCCGCACCAACAGAAGGCGGCAACCACGCCAGCCTTGCGCGGACCGGCACGCTCGACCCAGCCGCCCCAGATCGCCGCTGCGGAGCCGAGGAAAACGAAGAATAAGGTGTACATCCATCCGAGATCGCTGATCTTCCAGTCGCAACTCGTTGCGAACAGGGCCTTCAGAAGGCCCGCATCGGGCGGACACGCTACCGATTTCTGAATACCGATCGCGTGCGACAGCGGCAGCCAGAAGACGCTGAAGCCGTAGGCCATGCCGATACAAAGATGAATAGCGAGCGCCGCTGGCGGGACGAGCCAACGGTTGAATCCCGGCTTCGCAATGATCCGCTCCCGGTCGAGCAGGCTCCACCGCGGCCCGACGCCGCTCGTTGGACCAATCGCCGCCATACTGTGTCTCCCAAGGCTTCTGCCGTCGAACGGCAATTTGTTGAACATACAAGGCGGGTTGGTGAGGAGCATCTCCACGCACCGCTCTTGCTGCCGCAAAGGTGCGTGTGCTGCGAGCCAATCGACGTCCCCGAATACCAGCCTTTAACTGATCGACGTTCACGAATGAGCAGCGCGGGACTCACCTCAATCGCTTCCATGAGCCAGATAACCGACAACGTGCCCGTTGGCGGAGAGGCCACCCTGGACCGCGCTCATCGCTCGCTCGGTTCTCGCTGGTAACGCGATACCCGATAGGATAGATCGAACGGCCATAGAGCGACGAGCAGCGAAGGAGAACCCCATGAAGCTTAGCGCCCGCAATCAGCTCAAGGGAAAGATCGTCACAGTAACCAAGGGTCAGACAACTGCGCATGTCCGTATCGACATCGGGGGTGGGGTGATCGTCACCTCGTCGATCACCAATGAGGCGGTCGACGATCTCGCCCTCAAGGCCGGCGATGAAGCGTTTGCGGTAATCAAGGCGTCGGATGTGATGGTTGCTAAGTGAGGCGACGCGATCTTTTTGGTTTAGGCGCCGGCGCGATCGCCGGGCTGACATTCGCGCCGCCCTCTGCAAACGCGAAACCCTTCACCGATTCGGGGGGTCGTCGGGTCGCCGTTCCGGATGAGGTCCGGCGGGTCTTTCCCGCCGGACCGCCTGCCTCGGTCACGCTCTTCGCGGTCGCACCCGAGAAGATGCTGGGCTGGACGAGAGCTCCTAGTCCGGAGGCGCGG
>Ga0070698_100007356_pt1 | contig 11921 bp, 12 predicted proteins | sample KBSK1502metaG_FD_65477 | JGI IMG/M metagenome (GOLD analysis project Ga0070698, IMG submission 65477) | Corn, switchgrass and miscanthus rhizosphere microbial communities from Kellogg Biological Station, Michigan, USA - KBS K1-50-2 metaG | ecosystem: Host-associated > Plants > Roots >...
CGAACGGAGTCCTCGAGCGTCTTGAACGACGTGATCACCGTCCAGGCGAACGGCACGAACATCAGCAGCGCGTAGCCGATCAGGAAGAAGTAGGCAAGCCGCCGGCGCCAGGCGTGGCTGGTATCGCCGACGACGATGGCCTGTTGCTTGCCGACCGGCGCAGGTAGCGCGGCGGCGACGCCGATGGCCCGCGCCTGGGCCACTCCGCCGCCCACGTCCAACGCACCCTGTGCGAGGGCAGGATCGGTCGGGGTCGGCTCCCGTTCCGGCACGTCACGCATCGGAGTGCCTCACGCCGTCGTCGGTTGCCGGCCTTCGAAGATCCGGCGCTGGATGAGCGTGGCCGTGAAGATGATCAGGAAGAGCACCACGCCGATGGCCGCCGCATAGCCGTACTGCAACCGTTTGAAGGCGGCGTTGTACAGGTACAGGACGAGCGTCATGAGCGAGTTCGCGGGCGCGCCGTCGACGTTGCCGATCTGGACCGCCTGATCGAACAGCTGGAGCCCGCCGATGATCCCGACGGTCGCCACGAAGAAGTGGCCGGGTCGAAGCAGCGGGAAGGTCACCCGCCAGAACGTGTCCCACGCGCCGGCGCCGTCGATCGCGGCGGCCTCATAGACCTCGTGGGGGATCGCCTGCAGCGAGGCGAGGTAGAAGATCATGAACGTCCCCGACGTCGTCCACGCGTTGAGGATGATCACCCCGTTCATGGCCGTGTGGTAGTCGCCCAGCCAGTCCTGGTTCGCGTCGTAGCCCAACAGCGAGAACAGCGGGTTGAGGCCGAGCACACCGCGGACCTCGTTGAAAAGGCCGAACGGATTCAGGATGAAGATCCAGATGGTCGAGATCGCCGCGGACGACGCGATCGACGGGAAGTAGAAGGCGCCCCGGAAGAATGTCTTGCCCCGGATCTTCTGGTTGACGATCACCGCCAGGAACAGCCCGAGCGCCATCGTCAGCGGCACCCAGATCACCGTGTAGTAGATGGTGTTGGTGACCGCCGACCGGAAGATCGGGTCGTTGAGCGCGTTGACGTAGTTGTCGAGCCCGAGGAACTTCTGGGGGCCCGTGCGGACGTTCCAGCGCCACACGCTGATGAACGCCGCGTACAGGATCGAGCCGATGTTCAGGACGAGGAACAGGAGCATCGGCACGGCGATCAACGCGTAGCCGGCGAGCGCCTCCTGGCGCTCGCCGACTCGCTTCGGTGCGACCTTCGATGGTCGCGTTGCGGACGCGGCGGTCATCGACCGGCCGTCCTGGTACGGACCCGGACGGCGCCTACTGCGTCGCCAGCGCCGCCGTGATCGCCGTCTTCGTGGCGTCGACCACCGGGCCCGCGTCGTACGTCTTGTCGGTGACCTGCTTGAGGAACTCGTCGCCGAACGCCTTCAGGACGTCCGGGTAGCCGGGCATGAAGCCCGAGCCGGGCTTGGCGTACGCCGCGCCTGCGACGATCACCTCGAACCCGGCGGGCACCGGCACGTCCGAGCGGGACGGAACGGCGATGCCGCCCGAGGTCCACTTGGCCATGCCCTCAGGGCCGGTCAGGTACTGCATCAGCACCCATGCCTGGTCCTGGTTCTTGCTGTCGGTGCCGATGCCGTAGGCCGCGGTGTAGTTGATCGTGACCTTCGTCCCGCTGCTCCCGGTCGGCATCTCCGCGAACTGCCACTTGATCTTGGGGAAGGCATCCATGGCGCCCTTCAGCCAGCCGCCCTCGAATGCGATGGCGACGTCGCCCTTGCCGAGCGCCTCGCCGCACCAGCCGTCACCCAGCTGGGTGTTGGTCTGGCCGAGGCCGTTCTTGAACAGGTCCATGTACCACTGCACGGCCGCCTTCGACTCGGTCGAATCGATCGCGGCGGCCGAGCCGTCGTCGGTCAGCAGCGAGCCGCCCTGCGCGTACAGGAAGGCAAGACCGCGGTCGAGGCTCGGGTTGAGGCACATCGGGGCCTTCAGGCCGGACTTGCCCTTCAGGCTCTGCGCGACCTGGACGAGCTCGTCCATGGTCGTCGGGGGATTCGGCACGAGGTCGGTGTTGACCGCCATCGCGATCGTGTTGCCGTCCTTCGGCAGGCCGTACGTCGCGCCGTCCTGCTGGAAGATGCTCAGGTAATCGGGGAAGAAGGCGCTGGTGTCGAAGCCCTGCCGGCTGATGTAGTCGTCGAGCGGCAGGAGGAAGCCGTTGCTCATCCACTCCGGCGCGTATTCGGCGTTGATGTAGAAGAGGTCCGGCGGATCCGACGCGCCGAACTTGGTGACCATCGCGGCCCGATAGTCGCCCGGGATCGTGGTCTGCGTGACCTTGATGTTCGGATAGGCCGCGGAGAAGGCGTCGACCGCCGACTTGAGCGCCGTGCCCTCGGCGGGCGATGACTCCCACTGGCCGAGCGTGACCTCGCCGCTGATGGAGTTCGGGTCGAACGCGTTCTCGGTCTCGGCGGGCGGCGCGCTCTCCTCGCCGCCGGTGGTGGGTGCATTCGATGCGCCACCGCCGCCGCACGCGGCGGCGATGAACATGACTGTGAACGAGAGGGTCAGGAAGCGGTTGCGCATGGATGTGGCCTCCTCGGGTCAACGAGTCGCACGGCTCGCATGAGCTCCGGCGCAGCCGCAAGGTCCGCACCGCACTCGGTAATCGTCGGAGCATGCGTCCGGGGGCATTGCAGGCGGCTTACGCCAACGCTGGGATTCGGCCATGCCTTGCGCCAAACGGCATTGCACGCATTTGCGGCCGAGTTCAAGCCGGAGGCGCAGGGTAAGAGAGAGCCCCCGGGGATCCCGGGGGCTCGACTTCGTCCGTGATTCGGGTGGAGGGTCTCAGGAAGCGACGGGCAGGAAGCCGTTGGCCTGGAGCCAGGCTTTCGCGACGTCCTTGATGTCCTTCTTGTCGACGCTGACTTCCTTGTACAGCTCGGCCAGAGTCGGGGTGTCGATCTTGGCCGAGACGTCGTCGAGCAGCTTGGAGAAGGCTGTCTTGTCCGTCTTCGCGAGAAGGTCGTTGCGCACCACCGGTGCAATCGCATCAGCCGGCTGTGTCGCCTTGTCGTCGTCGAGCCGAACCCAGCCATTGACGATGATCTCGGGGCCAGTCGAGCACAGCTCGGCCACATCGATGGTCTTGTTGGTGAGTGCGTCGTCCATCGCGCTCGAGCAGGCGTCCAGCAGCGTGACATCGATCTTCGTCGTGTCGATGCCGTAGCTGTCCTTGAGCGCCGCTGCACAAACGGGACTTGTCGGGCAATCGGTGGCGAGGCCCCACTTGAGCTTGTCGGCAACCGCGGTCAAGTCACTCCACTTCGCCAGGTTGTACTGGTCCGCGGTCTCCTTGCGGACGACGAGGGCGTTGGTGTCCTGGCCAGGCGTGTAGCCGAGGACGGTGATGCCGCCGCCCTGGGTGGCGAGCTTGGCCTGCAGCTCGGACTGGTTCTTGGCGGGATCGCTCGATGGGGTTCCGCCCTGCTTCGACAGGCCGCTGCCGATGTACTCGGGCTTGAGGTCGATCTGGCCGCTGAACAGTGCGGCATTCGTCACATCGCGCGTCCCGAGGCCGATGCCGGCGCGGTCGACCGTGTACCCGGCGTTCTCCAGGACCTGGGCGTACAGCTCGGCCATGACGCGAGCCTCATCGAATCCGTCGGATCCGATCTTGATCGTGGGCTTGCTGCCCCCTCCCGTCGAGCAGGCGCTCAGCAGCACCAGCAGCGACGCCCCGAGGGCGAGCGTGCGGACCTTCCGCATTGGGTCCTCCTACATGCTTCGCGCCACAGGCGGGGACGCGATGGACGGCCGACGCTAGCACATAACCGGTCTAAGTGGTTTGAGAGGTTAGGGTCGTCCTGGCGCCACGAGCGGCGCCCTCGCTTCTCCGCCGCTCCGGGGCACGCCTCTGGGCGTCAGCCGGGCCTCCGCGAACGCGAACACAGCCTCGAGCACGAGGAACAGCACCCCGACGAGGATCACCCCGGCGAACATCATCGGGTAGTCACGCTGCGCGTAGCCCTCGACCAGGTAACGGCCGAGGCCCGGGCCTCCGAAGAGCGCGGCCAATGTCGCGGTGGCGATGACCTGCGAGGTGGCAGATCGAAGACCAGTGACGATCACCGGCATGGCGAGCGGCACCTCGACTGTGACAAGCAGCTGGCTGCCGCGCATGCCCATCGCTCTGCCCGCCTCGACGATGTCGCGGTCCACGCCGCTCACGCCCGTATAGGCGTTGACGAGGATCGGCGGGATGGCCAGCACGATGAGCCCGATGACCGCGGGGTACACCTTGAAACCGTTCTGCGGGTCCATCGCGGCCGTCACGGGCAGGACGATCGCCATCACCGCGATCGTCGGCAGGGCACGGCCGATGTTGGCGGCATTTACCGCGAGGGCGGCCCAACGCCGCGTGTGACCGACGGCGATGCCCGCGGTCAACCCGACCGCAGCGGCGACGAGGAGGGCTGCCCCCGAGATCAGGAGGTGTTCCAGCACCCGCTGCGGGATGCCCGCCGGGCCCTGCCAATGCGTCGGATCGGCAAACCATCGGACGATGCCGGGCAGGACCTCCATCAGGTCGCCACACGCGCGTCGGCGATCGGCCGCGCGTCGGCAGGCCCGGTCCGGGTCCACCGCGTCAGGCGGCCCTCGATTGCCAGGAGGACGGCATCCACGCCGACCGCGAGGGCGATCGAGCCCAGACCGCCCATGAAGATCTCGGTTGGGAAGCTGTGACGAATGCCCTCGAAGATGAAGAACCCGAGGCCACCGAACCGGTCCCCGAGCAATCCCGAGATGTTCACGAGGGCGATCGTCGAAACCGTGGCCAGCCGCATCCCGGCGACGATCAACGGCACCGCAAGCGGAACCTCGATCGCCCAGAACCTGCCTCGTCCCGAGTAGCCGCTGCCGTCGGCGGCCTCGAGGACGTCGCTCGGGACGGAATCGAAGCCAGCCACGAAGTTCCGGACGAAGATCAGCAGCGAGTAGAGCACCAGTGGCGTGATCGCGGTGAGATCGGTCAACCCGGTGATCGGCACCAGGAGCGGGAACAGTGCGAGGCTCGGAACGGTGTACAGGAGCCCGGTGATCCCCAGGACCGGCCGATAGACCGCACGGCGTCGGATCGACCACACGGCCAGACCGAAGGCGATGGCGAAGCCGATCGCCACTGACAGCGTGGTCAGGTACAGGTGCTGCAGCGTCCGCGACGCGAGATCGTCGAGGTGGTCGCCGATCCAGGCCCAGTCGATCACCGCGGCCGGATCCGTTCCATGATCATCTCGACGGTCACGAGACCCTCCACCGCCCCTTCACCGTCGACCACGATGCCTGCCTGGACGCCCGCCTCGAGCAGCATCGACAGGGCGTCCTTGAGCGTCGTGTGGCGGTCGAAGAGGGGCGATTCCGAGGCAGAGTGGTCCGCCGTGACCGTCCCCGAGGCGGGGATCCGGCGCTCGTCGAGCCAACCGACGGGGCGGTTCGCGGCGTCGACCATCAGGACGTACGGGAATGGATCCGCCGCCGCGCGGGCACGGACTGCCGCGACGTCGTCCCCGGCGTGCGCGATCGTCGCGGCGCGCAGGTCGAGGTCCGCCACCCGGATCAGCGCCAGGCGCTTCAGGCCCCGGTCGGCACCGACGAACCGTGCCACGAACTCGGACGCGGGATCAGCAAGGATCTCGGAGGGCGCTGCGTACTGGGCGAGGTGGCCGCCGGTCCGCATCACCGCGACGAGATCGCCCATCTTGATCGCCTCGTCGATGTCGTGGGTCACGAACAGGATCGTCTTGGCGAGGCGCTCCTGGAGCTTGAGCAGCTCGTTCTGGAGCCGCTCGCGGACGATCGGGTCGACCGCGCCGAAGGGTTCGTCCATGAGCAGCACCGGGGGGTCGGCCGCGAGGGCCCGCGCCACGCCCACGCGCTGGCGCTCGCCGCCCGACAGCGCGCTGGGGTAGCGCGTCGCATACCGCCCGGGGTCGAGCCCGACCAGCTCCAGCAGCTCCGTGGCCCGCGCGCGCTGCCGTGCCGGCTCCCAGCCGAGGAGCCGCGGAACCGTGGCCACGTTCTCGCCGACGGTCTGGTGCGGGAACAGCCCGACCTGCTGGATGACGTAGCCGATGCTCCGTCGGAGCTCGATCACGTCTCTCCGAGCCACGTCCGTATCGCCGATCAGGATCCGGCCCGAGGTCGGCTCGATCAGCCGGTTGATCATCTTCAGGCTGGTCGTCTTGCCACAACCCGATGGCCCGACGAGAACACAGATCTTCCCGGCTGGGACTTCGAGGGACAGGTCCTCGACCGCCCCGGGGTTGCCGGCGCCCGTGCCGGCGTAGCGCTTCGTGACGTGCTCGAAGACGACGCGTTCGGCGGTGCTCACGTGGGCGACCTCACGCCGCGAATGATGCGGTCACGAGCCGCGATGCGAGCGGAGTGGCCGAGCTCGCGCTCAGATCGGGGTCGTCTCGAGGTCCTGCTCGATCAGCTGGCGGTCCTCCGGATCCGCGATGGCTTGGACTGTCTCGCGGGCGCGTGCACGCGTGGCCTCCGCTGCCGCGCGATCTCCCGCGACCGCCTGCGCCCGGGCCAGGCCCTCCAGCGCCGCGGGCACGTCCCAGTCGTCGGCGACACCCGCCTCCACGGCGCCTTCTGCGACCTGCAGGCAGCGCCGTGCGTGCCACAGCGCCGGCTCGCCGCGACCCAGCGTGGAGTACACCCGGGCGACGTCGAGCTGCGCCGGTCGATACCGCCGATAGCCCGTGAAGCGATCGACGTCTGCCGGCCGGAGCAGGTCGAGCTCGTCGTAGTGCCGCAGCGCGCCGATCGAGAGGCCCGACAGCCGGCTGAACCGGCCGATCGGAATCAGGCCATCCGTGGCGTCCTGCGGGTCCATGGCGGCCATCCTGAAGGCTCGGGCTGGTCGAGAGTCAAGTCCTTCGTTGCGGGTCGCCTGGCGCGGAGGCCGATTCTTCGTATGTCCGCATCTCGGCTGTCGAGGGCGTGGCTGTTCGACGATGCCCTTCGACCGAATACGAGGCGGGCAACGCGTAGGGCTGTCCCTCGTATTCCGCCGACGGGCATCAACTGAGGCACTGTTCGATTCAGCCCGAGATCGGGGAATACGAACGCGCTGCGGGTACGGAGACGATCTGGGGGCGCGTTCGCTGCCGGCTCCCTTGGCGACCGCGCTCAGGCGCTGTCGAGCTCGCGGGAGATCGCCCGCAGGATGAATCGCGCCGCCTCGGCCGACTTGCCACCGAGCTTCTGGCCCTCGTCCTGCTCGAGCGCCACGGCGAGGTCGGCGAGCATCGAATCGAGCACGGGAGTGCGAATCAGCGCCCTCTCCGCGAACGCCGCGTCGAGGCCGGTGACGGCTGCGCGCGCGTTGTCGACGACATGGCCCTTCGCCTCCATGAGCTCGCGGAAGCGGGCGCGGGCGGCGTCGGCGCGCGGGCCGGTGCTGGGCAGGGTCAGCCCGCGATCGGCTCGGCCGGGGTGTCCGCGTGCTGCGTGGCGGCTGCACGAGGCCCGCCGAGGTCGATGCGACGTGTCCGCCACTCCGACGACAGCACGCTCATGGCCAGCTCGTCCCACCAACGGCCATCGCGCCAGATCGATTCGCGAGCGCGGCCCTCGACGATGAACCCGCAGCGGCGATAGGCGCGAATCGCGCGCTCGTTGAACTCGAACACGGTGAGCGCGATGCGATGCAACCCCAGGGTCCCGAAGGCATGGTCGAGCATCAGCTGCGTCGCCTCGGTGCCGTGGCCCCGCCCCCATGCGTCCTTCTCGCCGATGGTGATGTGGTACATCGCCGAGCCGTTCTCGCCGTCGACCTGCGAGAACGCGCACGAACCGATCAGCCGGCCCGTCGCACGCTCGTGGATGGCCATGGTCAGCGACTCCTGGCCGAGCGCCCGCAGCTGGAAGAACCGGTCGATCTCGTCGGCTCGCATCGGCCCGTCCTGGTAGCGCGCCAGGCGTGCGACCTCCGGGTCGGAATACCAGCGCTGGAAGGCGGTGACGTTGCCCGGCACGTGCCGCCGGAGCACCACGCGCTCACCCTCGATCGACTCGGGGAACCACGCGGCGTCGCCCACGGGGGCACGGTATACCATCGCCCGCATGCGGCGCTGGAGCGAGCTCGCCGAGCGCGTCGCCTCCACGACCCGAACCTCCGAGAAGACCGGGCTTCTCGCCGACTACCTCCGAACGCTCGATGCAGCCGAGCTGCCGATCGCCGTCGTCTTCCTGACCGGTCGGCCGTTCCCGGAGGCCGACCAGCGGGCAACCGGTATCGGCTGGGCGACGATCGCCAACGCCCTGGGCCAGGTGGCAGGCACGGACCGGGGGGAGCTGGCCGCGGCATACGACCGCTTCTCCGACATCAGCGCTGCCGTGGGCGATGTCCTGGCCAGGTCCGGCCACGCGCCGGAAGCGGCCGGATCGCCGACGCTGGTCGAGGTGGCCGCGGCATTCGCAGCGATCGAGGCTGCGTCGGGCCCGGCGCGCAAGGCCGAGCTGCTCGCGGGCCTCGTGGCCCGGTCCGACCCGAAGACCGCGCGCGGCATTGTCCGCGTCCTGTCGGGCGAGCTGCGCATCGGGCTGCGCGAGGGTCTCGTCGAAGCGGCGCTCGCCAAAGCCTTCGACCGGCCGCTCGACGCCGTGAAGCGCGCCGGCATGCTGACCGGCGACATCGGCCAGACGGCAGCGCTCGCCCGCGCCGGTCGGCTCGAGGGCGCAGAGCTGGCTCTGTTCCACCCGCTCAAGTTCATGCTCGCATCGCCTGCCGAGGACGCGGCCGAGATCCTGCAACGCCTCGGGCCGATCGTCTGGGTCGAGGACAAGTACGACGGCATCCGCTGCCAGCTGCATCGGGAGGGCACGACCGTCCGCCTGTATTCGCGGGACCTCCACGACATCTCCAGTGGATTTCCTGAAGTGGTTGCGGCGGCGCGCGACCTGTCGTGGGCGGGCATACTCGACGGCGAGATCCTGGCCTGGCGCGACGGCACCGTGCTGCCGTTCATCGCGCTCCAGTCGCGTCTCGGGCGGAAGGATCCGTCGGCGGCGATCCTCGGCGAGGTGCCCGTGATCTTCGTGGCCTGGGATGTGCTCGGGCTGGACGAGCCGGCGGGCAACGGGCTCGACCGCGACGGCGTCGTCTCGCCGCTCCTCGAGGTGCCGCTCTCCGAGCGCCGCCGCCGGCTCGAAGGGCTGGGCCTGCCGCTCGCCGAGGACGGCGGCGGGTTCGCCTTGTCGCATCTGAGCGAAGCCGACTCGATCGACGCCCTCGAGGCCGCCTTCGCCGAGGCACGTGCCCGGCGCAACGAGGGCCTCATGGTCAAGGACCCGACGTCGATCTACTCACCCGGCCGGCGCGGCTACGGCTGGCTGAAGATGAAAAAGGCGCTGGCCACGATCGATTGCGTCGTCGTCGGGGTCGAGGTCGGTCACGGCAAGCGCCACGGCGTCCTGTCCGACTACACGTTCGCCGTGCGCGACGAGGCGCGCGACCAGCTGGTCACGATCGGCAAGGCATACAGCGGCCTGACCGACGTCGAGATCGCGACCATGACTCGCTGGTTCGAGGAGCACACCATCAGCCACCACGGCAGGTACCGGGTCGTCGAGCCGACGGTCGTCGTCGAGGTCGCGTTCGACGTCATCCTCCGCTCGAACCGGCACAAGTCCGGGTTCGCGTTGCGCTTCCCGCGCATCGCCCGCCTCCGGCTCGACAAGGATCCGCGCGAGGCGGACACCCTCGAGACGGTGACCCGCCTGTACGAGGGGCTGCAGTCGGGCGCCGAGCACCTCGTCACTGCCGGCGCGCGCAAGGCCAGCCCTGTCGCATGACGCGGTCCGAATAAGGCGAATCCCGCAGGTCGGCTCGCAAGGTTCAGGGCCTACCATTGCATCGTCCAGGGGTAGAGCTGAGGCGGCGTCCGACCGGGATCGGTGCCGTGGAGTCGCGCCATGCAGGTTCCGCTCACGGCATACGCGGAGGACTGCTCGTTCACGGGCGAGCTCGCCCTCACCGCCGATCGGCTGTCTGACTTCCTGACCGCGACGGTCGAGTTTGCCGTCGACCACGCCGTGTTCCGGTCGCTCGACGACGGTCATATGGTCGTGGTCGACTCGGCGGCGATCCTGCGCAGCGACCTGTACGTCGTCGTTGCCGGCGAGCCACGAGGCCGCGAGGAGCTCCGAACGTGGACCCGGCAGTTTCCCGTGCTCGCCCGCGTCGGGCCATATCGGGTGCACGGCTACCTGCACGCGCCGCCGACCGTCGATCCCCTGAAGATGGCCGGCCACCGCCCGATCCTCGCCCTGACCTCGGGCACGATCGCGTACTCCGAGGCCGGCGGCGACGTCGAGATCGCCGCTGAGACGGTCCTCGTCAACAGCGCCAGAATCGACGCCCTGGAGCCGGCGACCACCCAGGATCGCGATCGCGGCACGCTCGACGAAGCCGCCCCTGCGCCAAGCCTGCAGGTGCCCGCGACCAATCGTCCTGCCGCCGAGGGCTCGAGCGCCTAGCGCTCCACTGGCAGGTCGAGCCGATCGCCCCACTCGGCCCACGAGCCGTCGTAGACGGCGACGTCGTCGTAGCCCATCAGCGTCAGCACGAAGGCGAGCTTCGCTGCGCCGACGCCGGACCCGTCGTAGCAGACGAGGCGCTTGCCGCGGGCGATCGCAGCGCGGCTGAGGAGGGCTCGGATCGACTCGGCATCCAGCAGCTTCTGGGTGCCCGCCTCATGCAGCGCCCCGACGGGTACGTTGACCGCGCCCGGGATGTGGCCGAGCCGGCGGGCATTGCCCTCGTGGCCCTTGAACTCGGGCACCGCTCGGCCGTCGACGATCTGGGCGTCGGGCGAGCCCAGCAGCGAGCGCACGTCCGTGGTGGTCAGGCGCAGGCGTGGGTTCAGGCGGGGGGTGAACCGGCCATCAGGCTGGGGGAGGACCCCGGTGCTGAGCGGGCGCTGCTCCGCGATCCACGCGGGAAACCCGCCGTCGAGGACCCGTGCCGACTCGAAGCCGTAGACCCGCAGCGACCACCACGCTCGGGAGGCGTACAGGCCGAGCGTGTCGTCGTACAGGACAAGGGTGCTCGCGGCGCCGATGCCGGCGCGGCTCATGAACCCGAGCACCGATTCGGGCGAGGCAAGCCGGAGCGCGTTGCCGTCCTCGGACGGGGCCTCGTTCAGCTCCGTGCGCCAGTCGAGGTAGGTCGCACCGGGAATGTGCCCCGCGTCGAAGACGGCGTGACCGGTCCCGTCGGGCCGCCAGCGACAGTCGACGATGCGGGTGTCGAGGCGACTCAGCTCATCCGCCAGCCACTCGGTCGAGGCGAGCAGCTCCGGCCGCGCGAAGCCTGTCATGGGGAGCCCCGGACCACGCTCCTATAGTAGGCCCGTGGTTTCCCCATTCATGTCCGATGCGGACAAGCTGACCGCCGTGCGTGCGGCGTTGCCGTCCCTCTCCGCCGCGATCCAGCTGAACACCGGCTCGGCCGGCCCGCTGCCCGCCGAGGTCGCCAACGCGATGGCCGAGCTGGAGGCCTACGAGCGCGATTTCGGCCGGGCCCAGGTTGCCTACTGGGATGAGGCGAGGCAACGGATGGACGAGGCTCGCGCGGGCGTGGCGGCCGTCCTCGGCGGCGACCTGGACGAGGTGGCGATCACCCACGCGACGACCGACGGCATGAACCTGGGTACATGGGCGCTCGACTGGCGACAGGGCGGCCGCGCGGTCAGCACCTGCCACGAGCACCCCGGCGGCTACGGACCGCTGTACATGATCGGCGACCGGTTCGAGGTGGACCTCGCGTTCGCCGAGTTCCCGGGCAATGCCCCCGATGACGAGATCGTCGCCCAGTTCGAGCGCCTGATCACGCCGGGGACGAAGCTCGTGTCGATCTCGCACGTCCT
>Ga0070698_100007357_pt1 | contig 11920 bp, 13 predicted proteins | sample KBSK1502metaG_FD_65477 | JGI IMG/M metagenome (GOLD analysis project Ga0070698, IMG submission 65477) | Corn, switchgrass and miscanthus rhizosphere microbial communities from Kellogg Biological Station, Michigan, USA - KBS K1-50-2 metaG | ecosystem: Host-associated > Plants > Roots >...
AGCACCCGCTCCGCGATCTGCTGGTCCTCGCGGAAGATGCGGCTCTGGCGGATCATGGCGTCGACGAGCGTGGTCTTGCCGTGGTCGACGTGGGCGATGATCGCGATGTTGCGGATGTCGTCGCGGCGCATGCCTCCAGTGTGAGGCGTCCGGTGGGCCGCGGCCCGTGCCGCGACCCACCGGATCCGGAACCGCTACTGCGTCGCGAAGATCGCGATCCCCTTGTCCGGGATCGGGACGTAGATGTGGCTGTTCGTCGTGTCGACCACCAAGGCGTGGGCGCTCTTCGCCGTGGGGATGGTCTGCAGGACCTTGAACGAGGCCGCGTCGATGATGAGGAGCACCGGCGTGGCCGTGCCGGCCTTGGTCCCGTCGCTCGTCATGTTGCTGTCGGCGACGTAGTAGTGGCCATCTGAGGGGTTATAGGCCGCCAGGTCGCCGCCTCCGACTGGGACCGAACCGATGATGCTGCCGGTCTTCAGGTCCATCAGCTGGGTGGACGCCTTGAACCCGTCGGCGATCGCGTCGCCGTTGCACACGAGAAGAAGGACATCCTTGGGGCCCGGCGCGATGCCGTTGGACTCGCAGTCCTTCTCGACGAAGGTCTTGGTGACCTTCATCGTCTTCGGGTCGATCGCCACCACCGATCCACCCGGGTTCGCCTTGGTCTTCGGGACCGACAGCCAGAACACGCCGTTCGCGTCGTCCCAGATGCTCTCCTCGAGCCCGTCCGCACCGGGGAAGTCGAGCTTGCCGATGATCTTCCGGTCCGATGTCGAGAAGAACGTCACGAAGGGGGGGTCCTCGGCGTCGTTCGCGATCATGACGATCTTGTCCTTCGGGTCGTATGCGCCCTCGTCGACGCGGTTCTTGCCTCCCGTCGGGATCGTGGCGATCACCGCGTTCGAGCCGAGGTCAACGACCTTCACCGTGCTGTCCCCATCACCGACCCACAGCTGGTTCAGGTCGGGCACGAGCACGAGGCCGTTCGGCCCGGAGAGCTTGCTCGACTTCCCGACGCCCACCATGCCGCCGATCGTGCGGACGAACTTCTCGTTCACGATGACGTCGACGCCTTTGCTGGTCCGGTCGGCGAGATAGAGCGTGTGGGTCTTGGTGTCGATGAGGAAGACATCGAAGCTCGCGCTCTGCGTGGGCAGGTCGATGTTCCCGATCTTCGAATAGGTGGCGGGGGCCTTGGTCGGCGCCGCCGTGGGCGGCGCTGTGGCCGCGACGGTCGGCGCGACGCTCGGTGATGGCGCTGCGGTGCCGCCGCACGCGGCTGCGAAGAGCGTGGTCGCGAGGAGCGACGCTATGCGGGACGTAATAGGTGCGCTCATGGGTGCCTCCCCTTTTCTGACGTCCGTATGTAAGCACGCGTCGAGCGGCGCCGATAGCCTTCGATCTCTGGCCGCTTCCTCTTACCGTCAGCTTTTCCACATCGAGGGCTTCGCCCGGCTCGTCGTCGGCCTGCTCCTGGGCCGCGTCGCATCGCAGATGGTCTCGCTCGTACTCGTCCTGCTCGTGCTCGAACGCTATGGGTCCCCGGGCCTAGCAGGAGCGGCGACGTTCCTCTCGCTCGCGCCCGGCCTTCTGGTGAGTCCCATCGCGGGAACGCTCCTCGACCGGTACGGCCGCCGGCGCCTCATCGTCTTCGACTACGTCGTCGCGACGGTCGCCCTCACGCTCATCGCGACGCTCTCGCTGTCCGGCGCGCTCCCCGTTCCGCTCTTCCTGCTCATCGTGTCCCTGCAGTCGCTCACATTCCCACTCTCGACCGTCGGGATGCGGACCCTCTTCCCGCTCGTCGTGCCCCGGCCGCTGTGGGAGCGCGCCAACGCGATCGACAGCAACGGCTACGCGGTGAGCGCGATCCTGGGACCCGCGATCGCGGGCGGGGTGGTCGCCGCGTTCCACGGCGAGGGCGGCCTCATCGCGGCGGCGATCGCGTTCGTGCTCGCCGCGGTCGTGACCACCGGCGCGCCCGACGTCGAGCCGACGGGCGCCGACCACGGGCCGATCTTGCGCGCGGCGTGGGAGGGTGTGGTCCACGTCGCGCAGCATCCGACCTTGCGCGGGCTCGCCGTCGGCGTTTCGGTGAGCAATCTCGCCAACGGGATCTTCGTGATCGCCATCCCCGTCATCGTGCTGCAGCGCCTCGGCGGCGACGCGGCGCTCGTCGGCCAGCTGTTCACCCTCGAGGGCATCGTCGCGACCATCTCGGTCACGCTGATCGGCCGCGTCGGCACCGAAGGGCGCGAACGGTCGCTGATGATCGTCGCGGTCCTCTCCGCCGCCGCGGCCGTCGTGCCTCTCCTCGCGCGCATCGACCTCGGCCTGGTCATCCTCGCGCTCGTCGTTCGCGGCGCGACCGCCGGCCTCTACGACGTTCCGATGTTCACGCTGCGCCAGCGGCGCACGGATCCGGCGTGGCTCGGCCGGGCGTTCGCGGTCTCGATGTCGCTGAACTTCATCGGCTTCCCGGTCGGCTCCGCGATCGGCGGGGTGCTCGCGGGATCGAGCCTCGAGATCGCCCTCGCCGCCGGCCTCGTGTTCTCGCTCATCTCGGCCGCGTCGCTCTTCGTCCTCGTACCGCGCTGAGCCCGCCGTCGCCTGCTATGTGACGGCCGCGTATCGACCGGGCGGCGGCACAGGGCTTGCGTTCGGACCCCCTATGGACGAGAGCCAGCCACCGAGGGCGGCCGATCCCATCGGCCCGTCGGAGACCGCCGTGGCGGCCGAGCCGGCGACGATGGCCCGCGAGCCGGCGCCCGCGCCACGCCGGCGCAACTGGCGGGGCGGGCTCGGCATGGCGACGGCGATCGTGCTCGCATTCGTGTGGGGCGGGATCGCGGACCGCGAGCTCACGCCCTCGCGATCGGCGCGGATCCTCCCTGCGGCCATGGCGGCCACCGCCGTGCAGGGCAGCGAGTCCGCGCCCGGCTGGATCAACGACTTTGCCAGCGCGTTCTGCAAGGGCGATGCAAAGACGATCGCTCCGCGCATCGGCCCGCCGCTCACGAACAATGTCGACGCGATCGCGAACGCCCTCTCGGATCGCGACTGGACCTGCAGCGACATCCGCTTCGCCGGCGGAGGCTCGAACCCGAAGGGCTCCTTCTACCTCTTCGTGACGCGCGACGGGCACAGCGCCGAGCAGTGGTGGGTCTTCACCGTGGTGGGCGAGCAGGTCGTCGCGATCGATTAGCTAGGTCTCGATCACGCTGTTCGTCCTGTCATTCGCGTCTGCCGCCTTCGGCGTCGACGCTCAGGTCTCGCAGCCCCGCGGCCCCGCGGCCTCGCGGACCTGGCGGAACAGGCGCTCGAGCGCATCCATCTGATACGACGCGGTGCGGCCGCTCGGATTCGGCAACACGAACATCCGCGCAGCGCCGACGCGCTCCTCCTGCTCGCCGATCGCCGCCTTCGGCCGTGTGAACGCGAGCCGGTACGCACCGAGGCCGAGGACGGCGAGGATCTTCGGGCGGTAACGCCGTACCGTCCGTTCGAGCGCCGCCCCACCGGCGCGCAGATCGTCGGCTGTCAGCTCCTCCGCGACGCGGGTCGCCTTGTTGACGATGTTCGTGATGCCGACGCCCAGGTCGAGCAGCTCGCGCTCGTCATACGGAGAGATGACGCGCGGCGTGAAGCCGGAGCGGTGCAGCGCGGTCCAGAAGCGATTGCCTGGACGCCCGAAGTGGTGGCCGATCGCGGCCGTGTAGAGGCCGGGGTTGATGCCGCAGAAGAGGACTAGGAGGTCCGGTGCGATGACCGCGCGCACGCCCTTGCCGTACGCAGCCTCGAGCTGCTCGCGCGTGGGCCTCGGCCGATCGGAGGGCGTGCCCGGCGGCGCTATGCGAGCCAGGCGCGGTACGCGCTGAGGTCGTGCGGCCGGCCGATGAATTCCTCGACCAGCTGGAGGGCCGGCCTCGCCCCGCCCGGCGCGAGCACGATGTCGCGGTAGCGTCCGGCCTGCTCGAGGTCCATCAGGCCCTTGGTGAAGACGGACGACATGGACTCGGCCACCGTTTTACTCATCGTGTAGGTGTAGTAGGCGCTTGCGTATCCAGGCATGTGCGTCCAGCTCGCCGGGAAGCGCCCTTCGGGATCGAGGTCGGTCGGCGACCACTTCTTCCCGATCTCGTGCCAGACCTTCATCACGTCCAGATCCTTCGGATCCTGGTCGTGCAGCTCGAGCGAGACCATCGACATGAAGAGGGCGCGCTGGGTCATCACGCCGCGGCCGAAATCGCGCGCCGCGCGCAGCCGCTCGACCATGCGCTCCGAGATGGGCTCGCCGGTCTCGATGTGGCGCGCGAACCGGCGCAGCACGCCGTGGTCGAAGATCCACTGCTCGAGGAACTGCGACGGCGCCTCGATGAAGTCGAACTCGACCGGCCGCGCGAGCCGCGCCCACTTCTGCCGCCCGCGCATGAGCGCGTGGACGAGATGGCCGAACTCGTGGAAGTACGTGACGACCTCGCGGTGCTCCATGAGCGCCGGGCCCTGCACCGCGCCGGGGTCCGGGAAGTTGCAGACGAGCACAGAGTGCGTCTCCTGCTTCCCCGCCGCGCCCGGCCGGTAGCCGAAGTTGGCGGCATGCTTGTACTTGCCGGGCCGCGGATGCATGTCGAGCGAGATCCGGCCCGTGTGCGTGCCGTCGATGGCGACCTCGAACGTCTCGACCGACGGATGCCAAGGCGGCTCACTCGCGCGGACGAACTCGAGACCGAAGAGCTCGCTGTTCAGGTCGAGGATCGCCTGCCGCACCGTGCGGTACTCGAAGTAGGGCCGCGCCTCGCGCGCGTCGAATCCGATCTCCTCGGCCTTCACCTTGTCCTGCAGATAGGAGATCTCCCACTCGGCGACGCGCTCGGCGCCCGGCTCGCGCTCGCGCTTCTTCTCAAGGAGCTGTCCGAGCTCACGACGGCCGCGCTCGCGCGCGATCTCGGACACCTCGTTCAGGAACGCCCGCACGCCCTTTGCCGACCCGGCGATCGTGTCCTGCGTCTGGTACTCGGCCCACGTCGGATAGCCGAGCAGGCCCGCGAGCTCGTGCTTCGTGCGGATGATCGTCGTGAGGATGTCGAGATTGGCCGGCGCGGCCCGGTTCGAGAACACACGGTGCAGCTCCTTCCGGGCTGCCCCGTCATCGGCGTAGGCCATGAAAGGGATGTAGTCGGGATAGTCGGTCGTGATGCGCACGCGCCCGTTCGCGCCGGCGGGATGGTCCCGCACGAAGTCATCGGGCATGCCCGCCAGCTGGTCGGGCCGCAGCTCGACCGCCCGGACGTCGTCGCGGTGGTTGCGCTGGAAGTCCTGGCCGAGCTTCGTTAGCTCCTCGCGCATCGCGAGCACGCGCGCGCGACCTGCGTCGTCGAGCTCGACGCCCGCGAGCCTCATGTCGCGACGCACCACCTCGATGAGGCGCCGCTCGCCGGCATCGGCCGGCTGCACGCGCCCGAGCGCGTCATACAGGGGGCGGCTGTGACCCATGCGGGTGTGGAAGCGCGCCACGGCGAGTCCGATGTCCTCCGCCGCGGTGCGGACGGCCTCGTCGGGGTGGACCTCCTTCATGAGTCCCGCCTCGAGCGCGACGGTCGTCGAGAGGAGCCACGCTTCGTTGAATGGATCGAGCACTGTGGCGCGGTCGGACCCCTCGTCGCTCTCGATCCGCCCGATGTGGCGTTCCGCCTCGGCGAGCGCCGCGCGCGAACGCGCGGCGAGATCCGCGGCGGTGATCGCGGTGACGGTCCCGGTGGTCACGGGCCGCGGAGCGTACGCGCTAGGAAGCGGCGATGCAGTGGTCGATCTTGCTCAGGACGTCGGTCAGCTCGAACGGCTTCTGGATGAACGTCGCCGCCCCGATCCGCCGTGCGCTCTCCTCGATGTCCTTCATCGCGCTCACGAGGATCAGCGAGGCCGGTGGCTTGGCTTGCCGCCTGTACTGCTCCGCGAACGACCAGCCATCCATGATCGGCATCCGCAGGTCGAGGATGATGACGGCGGGCTGATGGTGCTTGACGAGCTCGAGCGCCGCGGCGCCGTGCGGGACGGTCGCGACCGCGTAGCCCTCGCCGGTCAGCGCCTCGCGCAGCAGCTCACACACGTTGTCGTCGTCATCGATGATCAGAACGCGTGGTCGCGATGCCGCCGCTCCATCTCGCTCGGGGCGCTTGGTGCGGACCGCCATCAGCTGACCTCGCTCTTTTCCCGAGAGCGCAGGACGGCGCCGTGTCGGAGCATTGAGAGCGGAAGGCCGCCGGTCGCCATCCACTGATGGCCCGCGGCCTTCGCGTCGAACGGGCAGAACGCCCACTTGCCTTCGTGGACCGTGAGCTTGTCCGGGCCGCCTTCGCCCACCTGATGCGACGGTGCTTTGCACTCGTACACGACCGGTGGCTCCACGCGCTCCCCTTCCCTCGATCACCGGCGCTATCCGGTCTTCCTCCGTACACATATGTACTCAAATGACGCGCGTTCATACAAGGGGTCGAGCCTGATCACGTCGTCGCGCGATCGGTCACGCGGCTAGGAGGCGGGTCGCTCTCCGACGAAGCGATAGCCCTCGCCCGGCTCGGTCGCGATGAACTTCGGCTCCTGCCAGCGCTCCTGCAGCTTGACCCGCAGGTCGCGGATGTGGCGGTCGATGACGTTGCTCGTCACCGCGCTCTGGCTGCCCCAGATGTTCGTCAGGATGTCCTCGCGCTTGAGGACCTTTCCCGGGTTCGAGAGGAAGAGGTACAGGAGCGTCTGCTCGAGGAGCGTCAGCTTCACGAGCTGGTCATTCAGCCGCACCCCGGGCTCCTGAAGGTCCATCTCGAACCGGCCCACCTGCAGCCGTCGCTGGATCTCGAGCTTCCGGCCGCGATCGCGCATGACAGCGGCGATCGAACGAACGACGATCTCATCGGGAGTGAAGGGGATCTCGATGACGTCGCTGACGCCGCGCTCGAACGCTTCGAGCTTCGATTGGGTGTCGCGGCGGCGCAGCAGTCCGAGGCACGGCGTTCGCGCGTGCCCGTCGACGTATCGCACCACCCACGTCGGCGCTTCCTCGAACCGGTCGAGGTCGGCGACGACGAGATCGGGAGACCACTCTTCGATGAGCGCCTTCACCTCGGCCTCGGATGAGACCGGGCGGCACTCGGCGTCGACGTGCCGGAGCACGAGCGCGACGAGGCTCCCCAGGAGCTCGTGGGCGAGAAGGGCGACCTTGACCTGCGTCGATCTTTGGGGGGAAGCCACGTCATGAAGGGTCGTCGCTCGGGGAAGGATCGTCATGAGCTTCGCTCATGGACCGCCGGACTCCCTAGGCCCGCCCTCCGACGTAGCGGTAGCCGGCGCCAGGACGCGTCTCGATGAACCGGGGCTCGCGGCGGTCGTCGCCGAGCTTGGCGCGAAGGTCCGCGACGTGCCGGTCGATCAGGTTGCTCCCGACGTCGCGGTCGAAGCCCCAGATGTAGTCGAGCAGCTGATCTCGGGTCATCGTCTCGCCGGCGTTCGCGGCCAGGATGTACAGGAGCGCCTTCTCGATCGGCGTCAGCTCGAGCTCGTGGCCGTCCGCGCGAAGCCGCTGGTGCAGCAGGTCGATCTCGAGGCTTCCGACCGCGATCGCCGGGATGAAGGCCACGTCCCGACCGTGGACGCGCCGCATCACCCCGAGGGCGCGCGCGACGAGCTCCTCGGGCGGGAAGGGCACGACGAGCAGATCGTCGATGCCGCGCTCGAAGGCGCCGAGGCGCGCCTGGATCGTGTTGCGGCGCGTCAGGCCGATGATCGGAAGCCGGAACCCGCGCTTCTTCCACGAGGTGACGAGGTCGATGCCCTTCCCGCCGTCGATGTCGATATCGAGGATGGCGAGGTGCGGCCGCCACTCGTCGATCGCGCGCTCCGCCTCAGGCGCGTCGGACATGCGCTTGCGGACGTACTCGCCGTGGTCGAGAAGGAGATCGACCAGCCGCTCGAGAAAACGGTCCTCCGTGAGGATCAGGCACCGCGGCGTCTCTTTGGGCGATCCCTCTGCGGTCGTCTGTGTCACTCGTCGCACAGTAATGCCGCTCCCCGGGGTCACCAGATCGTCGGTCGGAGCTCCTCTGCGCGCCACCACGTCGAACCCGACGCACAGCCGAACGCTTCGTGGAACGATGGATCGTTCGAGAGCACTCCCAGGACGCGGTGGTAGCTCGGCGAATGCGGGTCGGTGTTGAGACGGACGCGGAGCGCCTCGTGGCGGATCTTGCTCCGCCATGACTGCGCATAGCCGAGGAAGAAGCGCTGCTCGGCGGTGAATCCGTCGATCGGGGCCTGCGGCCCCTTGCGCGCGAGCATCCGCTGGAAGGCCGCCCACGCGATCCGGAGCCCGCCGATATCGCCGATGTTCTCGCCGAGCGTGAGCTTCCCGTTGATGCGCTGGCCGGGGATGGGCTCGTAGCCCTCGTACTGCGTGACCACCAGGACCTGCCGAGCCTCGTACGCCTTGCGGTCCTCGCTGCTCCACCACTCCTTCAAGTTGCCGTCCGCGTCGTAGCGGCTGCCCGCGTCGTCGAACCCGTGGCTCATCTCGTGACCGATGACGAGGCCGATCGCCCCGTAGTTCGTCGCGTCGTCGGCGTCGGGAAAGAAGAAGGGTGGCTGCAGGATCCCCGCGGGGAAGCAGATCTCGTTCATCAGCGGGTTGTAGAAGGCGTTCACGGTCGGCGGGCTGGTGAGCCATTCAGTCCGGTCCACCGGCTGCCCGAGCTTCGCGAGGTCGCGCCGCAGGCGCCACTCGCGCGCGCGGAACACGTTGCGCAGGTGCTCGCCCCGGACGACCTCGAGTCCGGAGTGGTCGCGCCACGTGTCGGGATAGCCGATCTTCACGCCGAATGCGTCGAGCTTCTTGCGGGCCTGCCCCTTGGTCGCGTCCCCCATCCATTCGAGCCCGGCGATGCGCTCGCGCAGCGCCTCGCGCAGGTCCTCGACCAGCTCCAGGACGCGCTGCTTCGCCTGGGCCGAGAACGCGGCGCGCACGAAAAGCTGGCCGAGCTCGTGACTGATCGGACCGTCCCCGTACGGTCCGTTCATCTGCCCGAGGACCCGTTTCCAGCGTGGTTGCAGCCGCTCGACGCCCTGGAGCTCGCGCTGGTGGAAGGCGAATGACTCGTCGACGAAGCGCTTGGGGAGCGCGGTCGCGGCCGAGAGCACGAGATGCCAGCGCAGGTACGTGCGCAGCTGCTCGAGCGGCACGTCGGCGAACGCGCGCGCGAGCTCGGTGAAGAAACCGGGCTGGCGGACATTGAGCGAGTCGACCCTCGCGCCGAGAGCGCCGAGGAACGCCTGCCAGTCGAAGCCCGGCGCGCGCTCGGCGAGCTGCGCGACCGTCATCTTGTTGTACGTCTTGTAGGGATCGCGCTGATCGACGAGCGTCATGGACGCGAGCGCGAGCCGCGTCTCGATGGTGAGCACGGTCGCGGCGCCGTACCGCGCTTCGTCCTCGCCGTCGCCGAGGAGCTCGAGCAGCCGCGCGACATGCCGCACGTACTTCGCGCGGATCTCGCGCGAGCGCGGATCGTCCTTCAGGTAGTAGTCGCGGTCGGGGAGGCCGAGGCCGCCCTGCTGGAGCCACAGGATGTAGCGCGTGCTGTCACCGGGGTCCTGCCGGACCGCGATCCCGAGGCCCCCACCGCTGCGGCGGCGCTGCAGCCGGGCGAGGAGATCGGGCAACCGCGATCGGTGAGTGACGCGATGAGGTCGAGCTCGGGCTGCAGGGGCGCGATGCCGGCGGCCTCGATCGCGTCCTCGTCCAAGGCGCTGGCCCAGTAGTCGCCGACCTTCTGCTCGACGGATCCTGCGGGCGCAGCGCTCTTCGCCGCGTCGTCCGCGACCGCGCGCATGACCTCGAGGTTGCGGTCGCGCACCTCGGTGAAGCCGCCGTAGGCCGGCTCCTCCGCGGGGATCTCCGTGCGCTCGAGCCACTTGCCATTGGCGAAGCGGAAGAAGTCGTCGCACGGCGCGACGGAGCGGTCGATCAGCGAGACGTCCACACCCGGCATGAGAGGTCCGCCTTTCTGGAGGGGGTCCGCGTACCGTACCCGCCCACTAGCCTTGATGTATGGCGGCGAAGCAGCGCGTGCTGTTCCTGTGTATCGGCAACAGCTGCCGCTCGCAGATCGCCGAAGGGCTGCTGCGCTCCCTCGGTGGCGACCGCTTCGAGGCGCACAGCGCCGGGATCGTGCAGAGCCACCTGAGGAGCGAGGCCGTCAACGTCATGCGCGAGATCGGCATCGACATCTCGGCGCAGTGGAGCAAGACCGCGGACGCCTACGCCGGGCAGGAGTTCGACGTCGTCGTGACGACGTGCGACGAGGCGAAAGAGGTCTGCCCGCTCTTCCCCGGCGCGAAGCGGATGCTCCACTGGAGCATCGCCGATCCTGTCGGGCGTGACATGTCCGCGTACCGCGCGGCGCGCGACCGGCTCAAGGGCCTGATCGAGACGGAGCTACTGGCCTCCTAGGTAGCCGAAGAAGAGCGCCTCGGCGACGCAGCTCTTCTCGAGATCGTCGAGCGAGACGCTCTCGTCCTCCGAGTGCGCGTTCGAGGTGGGGTCGCCCGCGCCGGTCAGGAGGATCGCCGCCTTCGGGAAGAGCCGCGCGAAGTCGAACACGAACGGGATCGACCCGCCGGCGCCCATCAGCGCGGGCTCCTTGCTCCACGTCTCGTGCATGGCGCGCTTCATCGCGGTGTGAGCTGGCGTCGAGGGGCTGACGCGGTAGGGCTGGCTCTTGCTGCGCGGAGTGATCGTGACCTCGGCGCCCCACGGCACGCTGGCGCGCAGATGCTCGACCAGCGCCTTCTGCGCGGCGGGCGCGTCCTGACCCGGGGGGATCCGCATCGACACGCGCGCTCGTGCGGACGGCACGAGCTGGTTGGTCGATCCCTCGATCCGTGGTGAGTCGATGCCGAGCACGCTGACCGAGGGCCGTGTCCACATCCGCTCCGTCAGGCCGCCGTCGCCGATGAGGCGCACGCCCGGGCGCGCGCCGGTCTGCTTTCGCAGCTCGTCCTCGCCGAGGTCGAGCGGGTCCGCGGGCCCGGTCGCGATCCCCGGGACCGCGACGTTGCCCTTGTCGTCGTGCAGCTTCGCCAGCGTGCGCGCGAGGACGGTGAGCGCGTCCGGGACGGCGCCTCCGAACTCGCCGCTGTGCACGGCGTGGTCGAGCGTGCGCACCTCGACGTCGCAGGACACGACCCCGCGCAGCGAGACCGTGATCGCCGGATGGCCCGCGCGCCACATGCCCGAGTCCGCGAGGACAACGGCATCGCACTGGAGGTCCTTCTGGTTCGCCTCGAGGAGCGGCACCAGGCTCGGCGACAGCCACTCCTCCTCGCCCTCCACGAACACGATCACGCCGACGGGCGGCGCGCCGCCCCAGGCGCGGATCGCTGCCGCGTGGATGACGACGCCGCACTTGTCGTCGGACGTACCGCGACCGTACAGGCGGCCGTCCTTCTCGATCGGCTCGAACGGATCGGTGTGCCAGAGCTCGCGCGGCCCGGTCGGCTGCACGTCGTGGTGCGCGTACAGAAGCACCGTCGGCGCACCCGGCGGCGCGGGGATCCACCCGACCGCGGCAGGCCCGCCGTCGCCGTGCTGCAGGATCTTCGTGCGCATCCCGGTCGACCCGAGGATCCGCTTCGTCTCCTCGGCCGACCGCTTCACGTACTGCGGGTCGTGGCCGGGATGGCTCACCGACGGGATGCGCACGAGCGACTCCAGCTCTGAGCGCACCGTCGTCATGTCCGCATCTACGCGCCGCGCGATGTCCGCGCGATCGACCGTCACCGCCACACTCCGACCATAGCGGCTACGCGGCCTCTGGGCGCAGCCCGGCTCCCGTCCAGTCCATGACGACCTTGCCGCACTGGCCGGAGCGCACGA
>Ga0070698_100007358_pt1 | contig 11919 bp, 6 predicted proteins | sample KBSK1502metaG_FD_65477 | JGI IMG/M metagenome (GOLD analysis project Ga0070698, IMG submission 65477) | Corn, switchgrass and miscanthus rhizosphere microbial communities from Kellogg Biological Station, Michigan, USA - KBS K1-50-2 metaG | ecosystem: Host-associated > Plants > Roots >...
GCCCAGTGCAATACGAACAAGCACAAGCAGCCTAACCTGGCGTCCACCAAACCGGGTCAAGCCCATGAAGTCCTCTGTGATCCCTGTGTTCTCTGTGGTTCAATGTTTTATGGGACTCTCTCCCAGAACCTGATCAAGAACCTGCACGAAGACGTCGGCGTCCGCGACACTAAAACACAGTGGCGGTTTGATCTTCAGCACGTTGTGATCCGGGCCGTCCGTGCTCACGAGCACACCCATGTCGCGCATGCGATTCGCCACGTACGCCGCTTCGCGCCCGGCGGGACTGCGTTCAGTTCGGTCAGTGACCAGCTCCACACCGATGAACAGGCCCGCACCGCGCACGTCCCCTATCAATAGATGGCGCTCGGCCAGTTCGCGTAATCGCGCCATCAGGTAGTTGCCCGTCGCCAGCGCATTTTCACGCAAGCCCTCGCGCTGGATCACGCCAAGGACCTCGAGCCCGATGACGCAGGAAACAGGATTCCCGCCGAACGTGTTGAAGTACTCCATGCCGTTGGTGAACCGCGCGGCGACATCGGCCGTCGTCACCACGGCGCCTAACGGGTGCCCGTTCCCCAGCGGCTTGCCCATCGTGACGATGTCGGGGACGACGCCGTGCGCCTCGAATGCCCACCAGTGGTCGCCGACACGGCCCAGCCCGACCTGAACCTCGTCGGCGATGCACACCCCACCGGCCGCGCGAACGTGTCGGTACGCCTCGGCCAGGTATCCATCCGGCAACGGGACCTGACCGCCGCAGGAAAGGATCGATTCACACAGGAACCCCGATGGCCGGCGCGCTGCCTGACGAATCCGGCCCACTGCCTCGCGCACCGCCTGCGCGTATTTCATCCCCGCCGCCGGCTCGTCGTCGCGGAACGCGCCGCGATACAGGTCCGGCATCGGAACCGAATGGACCCACGACGGCGCGCCGCTACCTCCAGGCCCGTCGAACTTGTATGGGCTCACGTCGACGAGCGTCGTGGTGTTGCCATGATAGCCGGACTCCACGACGATCATGTCGCGCTCTCCCGAGTACGCGCGCGCCATGCGGATCGCCAGCTCGTTGGCCTCGCTCCCGGAATTCACGAAGTAGCAGACCCGCAGCGGCTCCGGCAGTGTCGACGTCAGTCGCTCGGCGTAATCGACAATTGCGTCGTGCAGGTAACGCGTGTTCGTGTTGAGTGCCGCCATCTGCCGCTGGCCGGCGCGCACGACGTCGGGATGCGCGTGGCCCACGTGCGCGACGTTGTTTACCGCGTCCAGGTAGCGCCGGCCGTCGGCGTCGACCAGGTGCTGCATAACGCCGCGCACGATATGCAGGGGTCGCTGGTACGCCACGCTGAGCGAGCGACCGATGCGGTGCGAGCGTGCATCGAGGAGTGAGGCCGTGGTGCGCGATCGAAGAGCACGCGCGGAAGCGCCAAAGCCGAGCAACGGTGATGGATCGGGTGAGAGGCTCAACATCACCGCCCGCTCGACCGGACGCGCTACGCCCGGAAAGTCTCCCGAGCGATCGAGCAAGTCGCAGATGACCTGAACGTGCACGTGAGGCCACCACCCGCCGTTCACGGTGACGTCACCAAGCCAGCCAAGGAGTTCGCCAGTCTTCAGCCCCTGGCCGACTTTGACGCGATCCAGCGACTCACGGCTGAGGTGACCGTACAGCGTCCAGAACACCGGGCGATCCGCCGTTGCTCCGTGCTCGAGCACGATCGTGGGGCCGTAGTCGCCAGGCGCATCGTTGTTGCGGATGCTGTGCACGGTTCCGGCCAGTGGCGCGTGGACCTCCGTGCCCGGCGGCGCACCGACATCGATCCCGACGTGCACGGTTCTCCACTCTGGACCGTCGTTGCCGTCGATGCGAAACAGGTCCGTCGTGTAGATCGCGCGCACCTCGTCGTATCGGCCAATGCCCACGCTGGCCTTCGACGCCATCAGCTCGTCGTCCACGAGCTCCGAGAACCGACGCTGGTCACGCCATTCATCAATTGCTCCAATAGTGGAGCTCGCGACACTGAAATCATGAACGTGGACGGCCGCGGATCGTGACGAGTCGCCCAGGAGCGGCGCGAATTCGCTCCGGTTGTTCGCCAGCCATGACGCAACGCCTTCACTCGTGGGGCACGGCGACATTCCGCATGCGTCCCGGAACCGGTACTCGGCGAATCGCGGATGGACGCTCTCCAGGCGGTCGAGCAGCTCGTTCGCCGACGCGGTGCTCACCTGCAGGTAGTCGTTATCCGGCGCGGTTTCCGACTGCAGTGCAGCATTTACGAGGCTCACCGCCAGCCGAGTCGTGGCCAGCGGGAACAGCAGTGCAATCTCCGCGTCCGTGAGCGGGTAGGTGTCGTGGTACCCGGCAATCACGTGCACCGCGGCCGTAACAGGGTCCGGCTTCCCCATCATGGCGTACGCGATCGCGATGGCCAGATCACACGCAGGATGCGAATACAACAGATCACCGAAGTCTATCAAACCCGACGGCGCGTAAGCGCCGTCGGTGCCCATCGCGACCAAAATGTTGTAGTCGTTGGCGTCGTTATGCACAATGCTCGAGCGCGTGGCACTCAATGCCGGGCGCACGATGTTCACAAAATGAGCGATGATCCGCTCGATCTGTTCGCGCCGCTGAACGTCGGCAACGCGGTGCACGTGCTCCGTGATCCAATCGGCAGCCGACAGGTCCCACTTGAGTGCACGGCGCGAGGCGGGATGTTCGAACGACTCCAGCGCACGCGTCACCGACCCTAACGACGATCCGATGGCGCGGAGCAACGTCGACGCATGGGGCGACACGTCGGCCAGGGGCTGTCCCGGTAGCCATGTGAGCAGGCGGGCCGTATGCGGCTCGCCCGCGATCGTCGTGTTGACCATGCGGCTTCCGTCCGTCGCCGGAACCAGCCGCGGTACGTGAACTGCCGGCGATTGCTCCGCGATATGGGCCAGCGCCGCCGTCTGGAGCTCGAGTGCCGCCGCATCTTCAAAGGGCGATGCAACCTTGAGAACAAAGTCGCCGCGCCCGGTCGAGTGCACATGAAAATTCCGCTCGCGCTCACCGGGGAGCGGATTCACGGATCCCTGCAGGCCCCAGAACTCGGAGAGGATCCGCGCGGCGTCGGTGGACGAGACGTCGGGCAGGGGATGGGTCAGAAGTGGCATCGACGGAAATTTACCGCACGAGACCGCTTTACTCGGGCGTTAGCGAATAACTTCGGTCGACGTCGGTGTCACCTTGGGGCGAGTCTTCCCTACAACGGCGGTTACGTTGTCGCTCCCCCCTCGCTCGAGGGTGAGTTCGATCAGCCCACGCACATTGTCTTCCGAGGACTCATCGCGGGCCAGCCGGTTCCGGATCTCGTCGTCGCTGACGTGTTTCGTCAATCCATCGCTGCAGACGAGGAGGACATCCCGGCGGGTGATGTCGGTGAGCGTGATCTGGGGGACAACTTCATCGTTTCCGACCGCGCTCCACAAAACATGTTTGAGTCTCGCCGCCTCAGGACTGCCCGGCTTGATGGCACCCGATTCCAGCATCAGCTGTTCGTAAGTCTGGTCGGACGTGAAGCGCGTGAGCTCGCCATCGCGGAACCGATACATCCGGCTGTCACCGACGTGGACGATGAACGCGCGTGGCCAGAACCCGGCGTACATCGTGAGCGTGGTGGCGGGCTTGCCGCCGGTCTGCTGCGCCATCGACACAAGAGCTGCATGGGCCTGCATCACCGAATCGCGCAGTTCCTCGCTCGCCTTTTCCTGCTGCGTCAGCACCAGTTCAGAACAGAGCTCCGTCGCGTGAAGCAGGTGATGTGCAAGTGTCGACAACGCGAGCCCGGCTCCGTCTCCCGCGCTGGTCATGCCTCCAACACCGTCCGCGACCAGGAAGAGGAAGCCGCGTGACTCGGTCTCCTGGTGGCCGATGCCGCCGGGAATCGAGGTGTGGTGGACGCGAAGGTTCCGGTGGAAACTCGCGATGAGGAAGTGATCGTTGTTCGCCGCGCGCACGAGCCCGCGGTGCGTCAGTCCGAACGTGTCGATTTCGGACATCGCCGGCCGTGGCACGACGTGTGTCTCCTCGAAGGTAGTCACGTACCCGTCCTTGCCACTCATACCACTCAATACGAACGCGCGTCGGCGAACGGGGCAAGGGGCTCCGGTTACGTCGCATCACCGCAGGACCTCCTTTGGTACCGAACGAGCTGATGACAACCTTCGACCCCGATATGTTGTCACACCACATATGGCCAAGCCTGCCCTGACGTCCGAAATGAAAAAAGGGAGCGCCGAGCTCCTTATCCTCGCCATCCTCGAGGATGGCCAGCGCCACGGATACGAAGTCGCACGACAGATAGAACATCGATCGCGCGGCGCGATTTCTTTCCACGTGGCCTCGCTCTATCCGATGCTCTATCGCCTCGAGGCAAAGGGTCTGATCGAGGGGCGTTGGGTGGAAAAAGCAGGCCAGCGGCGACGCCGCTACTACCGGCTCACGTCCGAAGGGGCCGAGGTCCTCGCCGCGCAACGAAGCCTGTGGCAGGAGTTCTTTGTGGGCATCAACCGCGTCGCCAGGTTGCGTACGACATGAACGCGCCGAGGCACGAAGCTCCCAACTGGCGCGCTCTGGTGCAAGCCAGACTTTCGCTCGCGTCAATCGAACGAATTACGGACGATGCAGCGCACGACGAAGACATCGTCGAAGAACTCGCACAACACCTCGCGCAGCGGTTTGAAGATCACGTCGCTCGCGGCATCCCACGCCCGCAAGCGCTCGATCTTGCCCTCGCCGAGCTTGCCGAACCGGCCACGCTCGCCCGCGCCCTTCGAGACTCCGCGCGACCGCGGCGAATTGCACCTGTGCCACCGATCGTTGGGGGAAAACCTTCCATGTGGAACGACTTCGTTCAGGATCTGAGGTATGGCGCTCGCGTGCTCATGAGGTCGCGCGGCTTCGCCACTGCTGCCGTGCTCACGCTGGCGATCGGCATTGGCGCCACCACGGCGATCTTCAGCGTCGTGAATGCCGTTCTCCTGCAGCCAGCGCCGTTCCGCGAGATGGACCGGCTGACAATGGTTTGGGAGACCGATCGCAACACCGGCACGAATCGTGAACCCGCGTCGCTCCCCGATATCATCGATTTCAAAGAGCGCAGCCGTCAGTTCACCGCCCTGGCGGCGTTCGCGGCGGCTGAGCGGACGATCACGACGCCGGGCGGCGAGCCGACGCGTGTGCCGATCCTGTTCAGCTCGCACGAACTGATTCCGCTCCTCGGCATCACCCCGTCACGCGGCCGCTCGTTCACGAGCGCCGAAGATGCCGTGGGAGGTCCGCGGGTCGCGCTGATCAGTGATCGGCTCTGGGACCGTCAGTTTCAGCGCACGCCGGACATCGTGGGCAAGACCATTCGGCTGAACGACGTCGAGACAACCATCATCGGTGTTGTTCCCGCCGCGGCCGATTTCGGCACGATGCAGATCCTGCGCGCAGCGGCGTACGGTCGTGGCTTCGCTGACCGCGATCTCCGTTCCCGGGTCGACATCTGGCTCCCGATCCAGGGTGACCCGCGTGTCCTCGTGCGCGATACACATCCACTGCTGGTCCTTGGCCGTCTGGCGCCTGGCGCCACCGTAGCGACGGCACAAGAAGAACTCACAAAGATCACGGCGGACCTCGAAGCGGCGTATCCATCGAACGTCGCGCGAGGCGCGTTTATTGAGCCGTTGTCGGACGTCATCTTCTCCCGCGTTCGTGGAACGCTCTGGGTCCTGCTCGCTGCAGTCGGTTTTGTCCTGCTCATCGCCTGCGTGAACGTGGCGAACCTGCTCCTGGCTCGCGGTACGGCCCGGCTTCGCGAAGTCGCCGTCCGCACGGCAATGGGTGCGCCGTTGCGCCGACTCGTCAGGCAGTTTGCCGCTGAAAACCTCGTGCTCACCGCGGCGGCAACGGTGCTGGGCGTGGCGATCGCGCTGGTCGCGCTTCGAGGGCTCGTGTCGCTGGCGCCGGCCGACATTCCGCGCATTACTGACATTCGCATCGACGGCCTGGTACTCGCCGTGGCCATCGGTCTGGCCGTCACCACCGGCCTCGCGTTCGGAATTGTTCCGGCGATCCAGGCTCGGCGCGTCGACCTGCAGGGCGCGCTCAAGGCCGACGATTCGCGCGGCGCCACAGCGGGCCGCGAGCGTAGCCTGCTCAGGTCAACGTTGGTTGTCTCCGAGATCGCGCTGGCGGTGGTGCTGATGGTGGGCGCCGGACTGCTGGTGAAAAGTGCCTGGCGTCTGTCGCAAGTCGACACCGGATATCGCTCGGACGGCGTCGTCAAGGCGGAGTTCCAGCTACCGGCGAGCCGTTATCCCGCGGTTGGCGCTCAGTGGCCGAACTTCGTCGAAATGCATCGCTTCAACGACGAGCTCCTCACGCGCGTGGCTGGCATTCCGGGGGTAAGCGCGTCGGCTATCGTCGGCAATCACCCCGTCGATCCCGGATCCCAGAACTCGTGGCGAGTGGTCGGCCGGGAGGCCGAAGGCCAGAACTGGCCCGAAGTTTCCATTCGCCGGGTAAGCGTCGGCTACTTCGAGACGGTTGAACTTCCGGTACGCAGCGGACGAGCGTTCAGAGACGGCGACGGTTCTGCCGATCAACCGGTGTCGATCATCAATGAGACCATTGCGCGCAGATTCTTCGAGGGGCGTGAACCGGTCGGACAACAGATCCGGCTCTGGGGCGCCGCGCGCACCATCGTCGGCGTCGTAAAGGACGAACGCATCAATGGCCTCGCCCGCGAGGCGCCTCCGGCGATCTACCTCCCGTTTCGCCAGGCTCCATCCTTCAACGGTGCCGAGGCGTTACTGGTTCGTGCGAGCGGCGGCGTGTCGGCGCTGGGTGCATCGCTTCGCGCCGCCGTCCGTCAGATCGATCCGCAGCTGGCCGTCTTCGGCGTGCAGCCGCTGTCGGCCACGGTCGGCGCTTCGGTGGCGCAACAGCGATTCGTTACGCTGCTGCTCCTCGCATTCGCCGGCGTGGCGCTGATCCTGGCGGCCATCGGCATCCACGGGGTCCTGAGTTACACCGTCGTGCAGCGGCGTCACGAGCTCGGCATCCGCGTCGCGTTAGGCGCGACGCCGGAAAGGGTGACGAGCCTGGTGCTGGGTCAGGGCGCTCGGCTTACCGCGGCCGGCCTGGTGATCGGTGTCCTGGCGGCACTCGCGCTCACCCGCGTGCTTGCGACGCAGCTCTACGGTGTTTCCACGACCGACGTGACCGCATTTGCCGCGGCGCTTCCGGTACTGGCCGCGGTGGCGCTCCTGGCGACGTGGCTGCCGGCGAGGCGCGCCGTTCGTCTCGATCCGCTTGAAGCGATGAGGGACTGACAGGCCAGAGGACAGAGGCCAGAGGCTAGAGGCTAGAACCAGGGGCACCGCGGGTTTCCTCTGGCCTCTGGCCTCAAGTATCGAAACCTCGCTTCGCTAAGTAGCGTATTTGGGACCACATGCGCCTCTTCGAAGCCGTCCGCCTCGCCCTAGCCCAGATCCGCGTGCAGAAGCTCAAGAGCTTCTTCACGCTCATCGGCGTGACCATCGGGGTCATGTTCCTCATCGCCGTCGTTTCCATCGTCGAGGGGATGGGTCGATACATGGAAGATGACCTCGTCGGCAAGGTCATCGCCAAAGGTAGCTTCGAGGTCCGTCACCGTCCGAACATCGAGCTGGGCGACGTCGACGAAGCCGAATGGCGGTCCTGGCGTAACCGGCCCCGTATCACGGAGGACGACGTCGCTCCGGTGAGCGAAGTGCTTGCGCCGACGACACGCTGGGCCATGCTGGGCGTCGACCAGCTGCCCGCCGAATCTCGCTATGCAAGGCCGAAGCAGGTCCAGGTGAACTGTGTGTCGGAGCAGTGGTTCGCGATCAAGAACATGGAACTCCAGTCGGGCCGCCTGCCTACGGCGCAGGAGTATGAGCTCGGCACCCCCGTTGTGGTAATCGGCGAAGACGTGAAGACGCACTATTTCGACAGATTGGACCCGGTGGGCCGCGAGCTCCGTATCGCCGGGCTTCCGTACGAAGTCATCGGCGTTGCCGAAAAGCAGGGGAGCATTTTCGGCATCTCGTTGGACAAGTTCGTGGTCGTGCCTTACGAGTCGCCCGCACACCGGCTGGTGAACCGGTTCAAGGTGATCGATGCGATCATCGTGAAGTCGGATAACGAAACCGCCATGAAGGCGGATATGGAGGATGTGCGAGAACTGATGCGCGCCCGTCACAAACTCCGGCCGGCGCAGCGTGACGACTTCTCGCTCGAAACCTCCGCCTCGGCGCTGGAGTTCTGGAAGAAGATCCAGGGGTATCTCGTGCTCGCGGGAATCGCCCTCCCCGCCATCGGTTTGCTGGTTGGCGCCATCGTCATCATGAACATCATGCTTGTGGCGGTGGCGGAACGGACCCACGAGATCGGGATCCGAAAAGCGCTGGGCGCGCGGCGGCGAGACATCCTGCGACAGTTCCTGGTCGAGTCGACGACGCTGAGCGTTGTCGGCGCGGTGCTCGGCATTTTATCCGGCGTTGGGCTGGCCAAGGGCGTCGAGGCGATTTCACCGCTGCCTGCCGCGATTGCCCTGTGGTCGGTGTTTGTCGCGGTCGGCGTCGGCATGGGAGTCGGAATCATCGCCGGCGTGTATCCAGCCAGTCGCGCCGCGCGCCTGGATCCGGTCGCGTCCCTCCGCAACGAGTAGCGGGTGCTCACCAGGCTCAAGCCCCTCGGTGAAGGCGTCCTGATCGCGCTGGACGCGCTGCGCGCCAACAAGGTTCGCGCGGCGCTGACGATCCTCGGTATCGCCATCGGCGTTTTTGTCGTGGTGATCATTTCGGCGGCGATTCACGGCATCAACGCCGGCGTCACCGCCGAATTCGAACGAGCGGGACCGACGACGTTTTTTGTCAATCGGTTCCCGATCACCTTCGCGGCCTGTGATGACACGGAGGACACCTGCCAGTGGCGCAACAACCCCCCGTTCACGATCGCCGAATCCGAGGCGATACGCCGTCTTCCATCGGTGCGGAGCGTGACGGTTCGTACGGGCATCGGCGCGTCGGTGAAGTATCGTGACCGGCAGCTCTCCAGCACCGGTGTCAATGCGTACTCGTCCGGCTGGTTGGAGGTCGACGGTGGTGACATCACGAGCGGACGCGATTTCACGCAGGCCGAGGAAGTCAACGGCAGTCGTGTCGTCATCATCAATGCCAAGATGGCCGAGCGGCTCTTCGGCGAGAGCGAGCCGTTGGGGAAGGTCATCTCGATCCGCGACATGCCGTTCGAGGTGATCGGCATCTACAATTCCGGCGCCTCGTTCATGGGCGAAGGGGAACGCCCGCGCGCGATCGTGTCCCTGACCACGGGACGCCGCAGCCTGAACGCCAACATAGACTGGGCGGACCTGACCGTGAAGCCGCGGGGTGACGATCGTGACGCGGCGATTGACGACGTCACCGCGGTCCTGCGCAGCCTGCGGGGACTACGCCCCGTTCAACCTAACGATTTCGCGATCATCACCCAGGACAAGCTGTTCGAGGCCTGGGACAGGATGACCGGAATCTTCTTCCTCGTCATGTTCGTCCTCTCCGGCGTGGGACTCATCGTCGGTGGCGTTGGTGTGGTGGCCATCATGATGATCTCGGTCACCGAGCGCACCCGTGAAATCGGCGTCAGGAAGGCGCTTGGAGCGACGCGTCGCGTGATCCTGTGGCAGTTCCTGGTCGAAGCGGTGACGTTGACCGCGATCGGCGCGATTGCCGGCCTGGTCTTCGGCTGGGCCGTTTCCTCGCTGATTCGGAGCGCCACGCCTATCGAGACTTCGGTGCCTCCCGGCGCGATCGTGGCGGCATTGCTGGCGTCGTGCTTCACGGGGATCATGTTCGGCATGGTGCCGGCGACCAAGGCGGCAGGATTGGATCCGGTTGAGGCGTTGAGATACGAATAAGTCCAAACAGCGAGTCCAGGTCCAAGTCGAAGTCCAAGTCCAAGTCTAAGGGGAACGATCGAAAGGCCTTATCCTGGACTTGGACTTCGACTTGAACGCGCCCATACTGAACGCGTGAAGCTCACGTTCGCGTTCATTCTCCTGCTGATCGCCGCCACGTCAGCGTCCGCGCAGCGACAACTGCATTGGCGCGACGTCCATGTCGACGCCAGCCTGACCGAAAACGGAACGCTGCGCGTCGTGGAGACGCAGACCATCGTCTTCACGGGACCGTGGAACGGCGGCGAGCGGCGGTTCGACGTCCGCCCTCGACAGCGGTTCCACTTCGAACGCATGCGCCGGATCGATTCCACCGGGCAGGCTCGTTTGATGGTCGAGGGAGATCTCTCCGTCGTCGATAACTACGACTTCGTCGATGGCCGGACGTTGCGTTGGCGCAGCCGGCTGGAGTCCGATCCGCCGTTCGAAAACACGGCGATCACCTACGAGCTCACGTATTCGTATTCGAACGTCCTCGTTCGCGATGGCGACACCTGGATCCTCGACCACGACTTTGGATTCGCCGATCGACAGGGTGTCATCGAGGACTTTTCAGTCCGGCTCCTGGAGCTTGAACCCTACTGGCGACCGACCACGATGTTCAACGGCGGGTGGCAGGCGAAAAACCTTCCCCCCGGCGAAGGGTTCGTGGTCCAGGTGCCGCTTCGGTACGTCGGCGCCGGCAGTGGCCCTGAGGTCATCGGCGCCGAGCCTATCGAACGTGGATTGCTCGTTGTGATCTCGCTGCTGCTGTTAGGCAGCCTCGTCAGGCGGCTGTACGAACACGAACGTGGCAACGGTCGCCTGGAGCCCCTTCCGTCACCCGCGTCAGTGGACGAGAAGTGGCTCGACGCGCAGGTCTTCAAGCACCTGCCGGAAGTCATCGGCGCCGCGTGGGACAACAAGACCAGCGCGGCCGAAGTCACCGCCGTCATCGCCCGATTTGTCTCCGAGGGCAAGATGCGGAGCGAAGTCAAGGAAGGCGGCTTCCTGAAGTCGCCCGAGCTGCATCTCGAGTTGCTCGTGGACCGGGATCGTTTTCACGGACATGAACGCCGGCTCGTTGACGCATTGTTTGCCGGGAAGGACCGCACCACGAGCACCGCCAGCATCCGGGAGCGGTACAAGAAATCCGGATTCGATCCGGCTGAAAAGATAAAAAAGCCGTTGAAGGACCTGGTGAATGCACTGGTTCCTGGTTCGGATCCTTCACGACCGAGTGCGCTGCCGAGTTTTCTGGCGTTTCTGCTGGCGATCGCGGTTCTGGGTTTCGCGGTTGTTCGCGAGCCAGCTGACGCGCCAGTCATTTTCGCTGTCGGCTTTCCGACACTGCTTTGCTACTTCATCGCGGCGGGTGGGGCGGCGGTATTCCGGAACCGCGTCCACGCGCTTGGCCGGTCGGCGCTCTTTTTCGTAGTGCCAATGGCGGTCGCGCTTGTCGCGCTGCTTTCCGTCGTCGCGTCGGGAATCGCGAGCCTGAGCGTGCTCGCGTTGGCCGGACTGACCGCGCTGTATCTCGGGCTGGCCAACAGCATCCTCAATCAGGCGCGGTCGCGCGAAAACGCCGAGCGCATCGCATTTCGTCGCCGGCTGGCGACCGCGCGCGAATATTTCGTGGACGAGCTTCATCGCGATCAGCCGCGCCTGAAGGACGCGTGGTTCCCGTACCTCATCGCCTTCGGGCTCGGGAAGGACATGGACCAGTGGTTCCGGGCTTTCGGCGGCGAATCGTCCACACACGTCGTGCCGGGCGGTTACTCGTCAGGCAGTCGCGGCGAAGGCGGCACGAGCAGCAGCAGCGGCGGCGGCTGGTCGGGATTTGGTGGCGGCGGAGGATTCAGCGGCGGCGGTTCGAGCGCGTCGTGGGCCGCGGCGGCGAGCTCGATGGCCGCGGGAGTGTCGG
>Ga0070698_100007359_pt1 | contig 11919 bp, 9 predicted proteins | sample KBSK1502metaG_FD_65477 | JGI IMG/M metagenome (GOLD analysis project Ga0070698, IMG submission 65477) | Corn, switchgrass and miscanthus rhizosphere microbial communities from Kellogg Biological Station, Michigan, USA - KBS K1-50-2 metaG | ecosystem: Host-associated > Plants > Roots >...
GTGAGCGGCGTGTCCACCACGCCGGGAGCGACCGCGTTGACCCGCACGCCCCGTGGCCCGAACTCGGCCGCCGCCGCCCGCGCCATCTGGACGATGCCCGCCTTCGTGGCGGCGTACACGCTCTGGCCGGGCTCCACGACCACCCCGCGGATCGACGAGAAGAGCACGATGGCGCCGGAGCCTTGCCCGGTCATGATCCGGCCCGCGGCGCGCAGGAGATTGAAATTGCCCTTGAGATTCAAGGCCAGGACGCGGTCGACTTCCTCGTCGCTGTAGGCGAGAACCGTCTTGCGCACGTTGATGCTCGGCGTGCAGATGGCGATGTCGAGCCGGCCATGGCGGCCGCGGAGGCCGTCGAGGGCGGCGTCGACGGCCTTCCCGTCGCGCAGATCGAGCCGGGCGGCCTCGGCGGCGCCTCCCGCGGAGCCGATGCGCTCGGCGACCGCCCTCGCCCGTCCCTCATCGGCATCGAGGCACGCGACGCGCGCGCCCTGGCGGGCGCAGGCCTCCGCGACCGCCTCGCCGATGCCCGAGCCCGCCCCCACCACGGCCGCGACCTTGCCGTCGAGGCGGAAAGCCGCCAGATCCCGCATGCGCGGGATCATACCTCTGGCGGCGGAGGCTCCGCCTACTTCGGCAAGTCGCGGGCGGCGGGAATCCCGGGAAGACCCGTGGCCTGGGTCGCCGCGCGCACGATCGCGTCGGCCATCACCTCGGCGGCGAGGGCGCCGACGAGGCTGGCGTTGGCCTCGCCGACGAGCGTGCCCGTGGCGAGGGCGAAGATCGTGTCGCCGTCGCCCGGCGTGTGCACCGGGGAGATGGCGCGGGCGTAGCCGTCGTGCGCCATCTGCGCCACCTTCGTCGCCTCGGCCTTGGTCAGGACGGCGTTGGTCGCCACGACGCCGATGGTGGTGTTCTCGCCGGGGCGCGGCGCCGGATCGGCCCCGGGCTTCTTCCGGTCGGGATCCGGGTCCCGCCGCCCGAGCGCGCCGGAGCGGACGAGGATGCGTGCGTCGGCGAGGCCCTGGCCGTCGGCGTTGCGCACGCCCGCGACCACGCGACCCGTCGCGGGATCGATGATGTCGCCCACCGCGTTGACGGCGACGAGGGCGGCCACCACGAGCCCGTTCGGCAGGACGATCGCCGCGGAGCCGACACCGCCCTTCATCGATCGCGCCGGCCCGCCCAGCTTGCCGACGGTGGCCCCGGCGCCGGCGCCGACGTTCCCCTCCGCCACCGGCCCGTCCGTGGCCGCCCGGGCCGCGGCGTAGCCGCACTCCGCCGTGGGCCGGATCTTCGGGTTGCCCCCGACGCCGAGGTCGAACAGGATCGCGGCGGGAACGATCGGGACCTTGGCCACGAACGCGTCGAAGCCGATGCCCTTCTCTTCGAGGTAGCGCATGACGCCGCTCGCGGAATCGAGACCGAAGGCGCTGCCGCCGGCGAGCACGATCGCGTGCACCTTCTGGACCATGTTCACCGGATCGAGCAGGTCCGTCTCGCGCGTGCCCGGCGCGCCGCCGCGCACGTCGACGCCGGCGACCGCGCCCGCTTCGGTCAGGATGACGGTACAGCCCGTCGGTCTCTCGGTGAGCGTGTGGTGCCCGACCTTGACTCCGGTGACGGCGGTGAGGCCCGGGGCCGCGGCGAGCGGCGCGGAGGCCGCGGGCCCGGCCAGCACGACGGCGAGGGCCGGAACAGATGTGTGAGGTGAGATCCTCATGGCGTTCTCCTTCCTGGCCCCCGCTCGAGGACGCGGTGGACCGGCGTGGGATCCATGGCGCGCGGGATGCGCGACGGGGTCTATCTATCCTCACCCGCGCGGGCTTGTCAATCGCGTTGACTCCACCCGGGGGCAGGGGTAACGTCGCCCTCTCGCGGGAGGCGGAGATGGCGACGAAGACGACGGGCGCCCAGACGGGGCGCGGCGCGGCGCTGTGGAAGGAGCGGGAGGCCGTCGTCTCCCGCGGCAGCGCGGCCTACACGAAGCTCGTCATCGACCGGGCCCGCAACGCGACGCTGTGGGACGTGGACGGCAAGTCCTACGTGGACTTCGCCGCCGGCATCGGCACCCTCAACGTCGGCCACTGCCACCCGCAGGTGGTGGAGGCGCTGCGGGAGCAGGCGGGACGGCTCACCCACACCAGCCTCCACGTCGCGGCGTACGAGGGGTACATGCAGGTCTGCCGGCGGCTGGTCGATCTCGTCCCCGGCGCGGGCCCGAAGAAGGCCATCCTCTTCAATAGCGGCTCGGAGGCGGTCGAGAACGCGGTCAAGCTCGCCCGCAGCTACACGGAGCGGCGGGCGGTGGTGGCTTTCGACTACGGTTTTCACGGCCGGACGCTGCTGTGCATCACGCTCGACGGCCGCTACAAGCCGCTGCGCCAGGGCTTCGGGCCGCCGCCGGCCGAGGTCTACCATTCCCGCTTCCCGTACTCCTACCGTCCTCCGCGCGGAGTGGACGGGCGGGATCTGACCGCGTACTGCCTGGAGGAGCTGGACCGCCTCTTCCTTACGGACGTGGCGCCCGAGGACGTGGCGGCCATCATCGTCGAGCCGGTGCAAGGCGAGGGCGGCTTCATCGTTCCCACCGCCGGCTTCCTCTCGGGCCTCCGCGAGGTGTGCGACCGGCACGGCATCGTCCTCATCGTGGACGAGGTGCAGTCCGGCTTCGGTCGCACCGGCCGGATGTGGGCGATGGAGCACGACGGCATCGCCGCCGACCTCGTCACCGCCGGCAAGTCGCTGGGGGCGGGCCTGCCGATCTCGGGCGTCGTGGGCCGGGCCGACATCCTCGACTCCGCTGCCCCCGGATCGATCGGCGGCACCTACGGCGGCAACCCGCTCGCGTGCGCGGCCGCCCTCGCGGTCTTCGAGATCTTCGAGAAGGAGAAGCTGGTCGAGGCGGGGGCGCGGATCGGTCAGAGGGTGCAGACGCGGTTCGACGCGCTGCGCGATCAGCTGGACATCGTGGGGGACTCCCGCGGTCGGGGCGCCATGCGCGCGGTCGAGCTCGTGGAGGATCAGGCGTCGCGCCGTCCGCTCCCCGCCGCGACCGTGCGGGCCATCCTCGACGATTGCGTCGAGCGGGGCCTGGTCGTCATCAAGGCCGGGATCCACGACAACGTGATCCGCACCCTGATGCCGCTCACCATCCCCGACGCCGACCTCGAGCGGGGCCTGGGGATCCTGTCGGACGTCCTCACGATGTGGGACCGGCGCCCGCGGGGGTAGGCCGAGGCCGACGATCGCCGTGGTCGTCATGAGCAGGGCCCGGGAAGCACGGGAGATCTCGATCCCCGCGGGTGCCGTCTCCCTGAAGGGCGATCTGGTCATGCCCGTGCCGGCTCACGGCATCGTCCTGTTCGCCCACGGTACGGGGAGCAGCCGCCACAGCCGACGCAACCAGTTCGTGGCCCAGCGGCTGCAGGAAGCCGGCCTGGCCACGCTCCTCATGGACCTTCTCACGCCGGCGGAGGAACAGGAGGACGCGCGGACGGCCCGGCTACGGTTCGACATGGGCCTGCTGGGCCAGCGCCTGCTCGCGGCCCTGGATTGGCTGGCCGAGGACCCGCGAGCCCGCGCTCTACCCGTGGGCTGCTTCGGGGCCAGCAGCGGCGCCGGCGGCGCTCTGGTCGCGGCGGCCGAGCGGCCGGAGTCGATCACGGCGGTGGTGTCGCGCGGCGGCCGGCCGGACCTCGCCGGGGACGCTCTTCCCCGGGTTCAGGCCCCGACCCTGCTGATCGTGGGCAGCCGCGACCCGGCGGTCATCGAGATGAACCGCCAGGCCCTCGAACGGCTCCGATGCGTGAAGGAGCTCGTGATCGTGCCCGGTGCTTCGCACCTGTTCGAGGAGCCCGGCGCGCTGGAGATCGTGGCCGAGCTCGCCGCCGCCTGGTTCACGCGCCATCTCGAGGCGCCGTGAGGACCGGCCTCCGAACCACTCTAGCGGGCGCGCGCCGGTGTCCACGCGGGCCGGCCCGGAAGCCAGCACGTGACCTCGAGGCCGCCGCCCGCGCGCGCCTGCAGCCGCAGGCGGCCGCCGTGGGCCTCCAGGATCTCCCGGCAGAGGGGGAGACCGAGGCCGGTGCCGGACGCCTTCGAGGAATAGAAGGGAAGCAGCGCGCGCCCCATGACCTCCTCGTCCATGCCCCGGCCCCGGTCCACGACGCGGAGAACGCAGCCGTCGTCGGCCGCGCGATGGACGCTGAGCGCGATCTCCTCCGGCGCGCTGCCCGACTCGTAGGCGTTCTTGAGCAGGTTGATCAGCACCTGTTGCATCTGGGTGGCGTCGAACCAGCCGGGCGGCGCCGGCGGCGTCCCCTCCAGCCGGAACGCGCACAGGCCCCGCACCTCTTCGAGGAACTCGCGCCAAGGCACTTCCTGGGGGTTGGGACGCGGCAGCCGGGCGAAGCGCGCGTATCCCTCGAGGAACGCGGTGAGATGCGTGGCCCGGTCCTCGAGTGTCTCGAAGATGCCCTCGAGCCGGTGCGCGTGCTCGGGCCGGCCGAGCACGTGGCGCGCCGAGTGGACGAGGGAGCGGATCGGGGCCAGCGAGTTGTTCAGCTCGTGGTTCATCACGCGGATCGCCTTCTTCCAGACCTCGACCTCGCGCCGGCGCAGCTCGGGGGTGAGCCTCTCCACCATGAACAGCGTGTGCCGCTGCGTGTTGAGATGGAAGCTGCGGCGGGCCGTGCGGTAGGTCTCCTCGTCCCCATCGCGTCCGATCGTGAAGAGCGCGTCGCCGCCCGAAACCGCCTCCCGCATCTGGGCCGGCCCCGCCGCGAGCACGTCGTCGAACGGCCGGCCCTCCAGGCGCCGGCCCGTTCCCAGCATCTCGCGGGCGGCGCGGTTGGCGAAGACGACCCGGCCGGTCTGGCCGGCGAGGACGATCGCCACCGGCGTGCCCTGGAGGATGGTGTCGAGCAGCAGCTCGCGCTGGTAGACCTCGTTGTGGCCTGCGCGCAGCGCGTCCGCCATCTGGTTGTAGACGGCCATCAGCTCGCTCAGCTCGTCGTGCCCGGTCACGGCGAGCCGCACGCTGAAGTCGGCCTCGCGGAAGCTCTGCACGCCGTCGCGCAGGGCCTGCCGCGCGCGCTCGCCCCTCCGCTGCGCGCGATGCACGGCCCACGCGGCGAAGCCGCCCCCGGCCAGGGCCGCGGCGAAGAAGACGGCCGCGGGATGAGGAAGGAAGAGGGCGGCCAGCAGCGCGGCCATCGCGGCGAGAGAGGCCTGCAGCCCGACGAGCACCGCCACGAGCAGGGCCGGCCGCGACCGCCCCGGGACACCCGATTTCATTCTTACGCCTTCGGACGGCGCTCGAGGACGATGCCGAGCTTCTCCATCCGGCGGTAGAGCGCCTGGCGGCTGACGCCGAGGCGGCTGGCCGCGCGCGAGATCATGCCCTCGCTCTCGCGCAGCACTTCCTCCAGGCGGCGGCGCTCGCCCTCGAGCTGCGGATCGCCCCCGCCGGCGGCGGCCCCGGCCGCCTCGCTTCGCCGAGCCGTCACCTCCGCCGGGCCCCCGAAGCCCAGGTCTTCGGGCGACAGGACGTCGCCGGAGGCGATGAGCGTCGCCCGTTGCACACGGTTCATCAGCTCGCGCACGTTGCCCGGCCAGGAATGCTCGAGAAGCGCTTCGCGCGCCGCGCGGGAGAGGCTGAGCGGTCGCGCGCCCGACGCGGCCGTGAAGCGGCGCAGGAAGTGCTCGCCGAGGAGCGCCACGTCCTCCGGGCGTTCCCGCAGGGGAGGCACCGCCAGCTCGATCACGTTCAGGCGGTAGAAGAGGTCCTCGCGGAAGCGGCCGCGGGAGATGCCTTCGCGCAGGTCGACGTTGGTCGCCGCGAGCACGCGCACGTCCACCTTCCGCGTTTCGCTCGAGCCGAGCCGCTCGAACTCGCCGCTCTGCACCACGCGCAGGAGCTTCGCCTGCCCCGCCGGGGACAGGTTGCCGATCTCGTCGAGGAAGAGCGTGCCGCCGTCGGCGGCCTCGAAGCGGCCCATCCGCCGCCGCAGCGATCCCGTGTACGCGCCCGCCTCCGCCCCGAACAGCTCGCTCTCGAGGAGCTCATCGGGGAGCGCGCCCGCGTTGACCTTCACGAACGGCCCCGCGCGCCGCCTCGAGTTGGCCTGCACGATGTCGGCGATCTTCTCCTTCCCCGCGCCGTTGGGGCCGGTGATGAGCACGGCCACGTCCGAGCCGGCCACCTGCACGGCCAGCGAGACGACCCGGTGCATGGCCGCGCTCTCGTACAGCAGGTCGCGCAGGTCGTAGGGCACGGCGAGGTCGGCCCGCGCCCGGGTGCGATCGGTGCGCAGCCGCTCGTTCTCGAGCTGCAGCTCGCGCATCCGGAGCAGGTTCCGCACGGTGGAGAGGAGCTTGGTGTCGTCCCAGGGCTTGGCCACGTAGTCGCTGGCCCCCTCCTTCACCATCTGCACCGCCGCCTCCAGCGAGCTCCAGGCCGTGATCACCAGCACCGGCAGCTCCGGGTCGAGGCGCTTGATGCTGCGGAAGAGCTCCAGGCCCTCGCCGCCGGAGGTGGCGCCCGGGCTGAAGTTCATGTCCTGGACCACCACGCCGAACTCCTCGTGGTCGATCATCTCCAGCGCCTGCTCGGGGGAGGCCGCCGCCCGGCAGGGCACGTCGTTGACCTCGAAGAGGACGGAGAGGGCACGGGCGACGGCGGCCTGGTCCTCGACGATCAAAACCTTGGACATGGCAGGCATGGTGGGCCGCTCACGTCATGGGACGCCGGCGGCCCGGCCGAGGTTGAAGAAATGCGCTAGACGTTTCGCGTCGCGACGGCGGGCGAGATGCGCGCCGCTCTCAGCGCGGGAACGAAGGTGGCGGCGAGGCCGGCCAGCCACAGGAGGGTCACTCCCATGGCCAGCAGCGGCCAGGCCATCCGCGCTCCCGCCACCGTGCTGACGAGACCCACGTTGAGCCCGTAGGCGAGCAGGACACCCAGGGCCAGGCCGAGCGTCGTGATCATCCAGTTCTCGAGGAGGAAGTGCCGCAGGATGTCGGTGCGGCGCGCCCCCAGCGCGCGCCGGGTGCCGATCTGCCGCGTGCGCTCCGCGACCGAGAACGAGGTGAGGCCGACGATGCCCAGCGACGTGACGAAGACCAGCAGCACGACCAGCCCGCTCATCATGCTCGCCACCAGGCGCTTGCTCCCGAAGAACTGGCCCTTGATCTCCGTGACCGTGCGCACGCGCAGGTTGCGGCCGCCGTTGACGGCCAGCAGCTTCTGCTCGATCGCCTTGGCCACGGCCTCGCCCTGGCCCGGCTCGACCCGCACGAGGTAGGGAGCCCCGCCCTCGTAGCTGCGGTTCTTGTTCGTGTAGAAGACCGCGTACTCGTGGATGGGCCAGCCGTAGGGGTTGTAGAAGGCGTCGATGGTGCCGATGATCCGGTAGAGATCGCCGTCGTTGTCCTCGAGCATGCGGCCCACGAACGGGGCGTTGCCGCCGAAGGCCAGCCGGCCGTAGGCCTCGGTGATCACCACGTCCTGGGTGATCTTCTGGGCGGGCAGGCCGTCGGCGCCGCGCGGCCGGGCGGAGGCTCGCAGCGCCCGGAACACCGCCGCGCTGCTCTCGACCTCCTCGGTGGTGAAGTTGCGGCCGGCCGCGATCGGAACGCCCAGGGCCTCGAAGCCGCGCTCGTCGACGGGGTAGATCTGCGTGCGCAGCCATTCCCCCTTGCTCCCCGACGCGCGCAGCTCGGTGGAGCTGCCGCCCCCTTGCCAGGGCAGGAAGTTCGTGTTGGTGGCCGCGCGCACCCCGGGGACCGACCTCAGCGTTTCCAGGTCCTGGCGCAGGCTGTTGTCCAGGTAGCCGTCCTCGCGGAACGCCGGGTCGAACGGCGTGCTGCGGACGCTGAGAAGGTTCGCGTCGTCGAAGCCGGAGCGCCGCGCCATCTCGCGCCGCGCGTCCAGGATCATCGAGACGCAGTTGGCCACGATGGCGAGGGTGAGGGCGATCTCCATCATGATCAGCCCGAAGCGGACCTTGTTCCGCTTCATGGCCCGCAGGATCGGGCCGAACTCGAGGGCGGGCGTGGCGGCGGAGCTCATGGCGGCCTCCTATTGCAGCTTCAGATGCATGGCGGGGGGAACGCGGCACACGCGCCAGGCCGGATAGAGGCCGGCGACGAGCCCCGCGAGCAGGGACAGGAAGATGGCGAAGAGCGCCATCGGAAGGTCGAGGCGGAAGAAGTCGTCGCGGGTCAGCAGCGTCTTCGCCCATCCGTTCATCCAGGCCAGGCCGGCCAGCGACAGGAGGATCCCGAGCAGCCCGCCGATCACGCCCACCACCTCGCACTCGATGACGTGCTGCACGAACACGTCGCGGCGCCGGGCGCCCAGGGCCCGGCGCACGCCGATCTCGGGGGCGCGGGCCAGGAACTTGCCGAGCAGGAGGCCCATGAGGTTCAAGGAGCAGACGGCCAGGAACAGGAGCGAGACGACCGTGAGGGCGTTGATCTCGTTGGGCACGACCCGCTGCTCCTTCAGCCAGGCCATCATCGGCGTGACGCGGTTGTTGAGCGGGCGCGGGAAGCGGCCGGTCTTCTTCTGCTCGATCACGTAGGCGTCGACGAAGGACTTGTACGCCTCCACCTTCTCGCGCGTTGGCAGCTCGACCCACATCTGGATCCAGCACGACTCCGATGCCAGCAAGCCCTCCAGGCCGGGGGCGGGCGCGCTCTTCCATCCGTCGCGGTTGCCCACGGTCTGGATCTTCATCGGGCGGACGAAGTTGAACGGCACATACATGGCCTCCGGTGCCTGCACCGCGAACTGCGTCACGTCGTAGAACTTCACCGGCGGCCGCCAGCGGTCGAGCACGCCCACGACCTTGAACTCGCGGTCCTCGATCCTCAGCATGCGACCCACGCTGTTGGCGCCGCCGAAGACCGTGTCGTTCAGCTCCTCGCTCAGCACCACGACCGGCTCCGGGCCCTGGTCGGCGTGGCGGTCCCACGGGCCGCCGTAGCGGAACGGCACCTCGAACATCGGGAAGAAGTCGGCGAAGCAGAGTCGTGTCATCTGCTTCGTGGGCCGGCCGACCTTGGGGTCGGGGAACACATAGAGGTTGGCCTTGAACATCCCCGACTGCCGCACGGGGATGTCCGAGCGCATCAGGCTCACCATGTCCTGGTACGTGATCTGGGTCGGCGGCCGCGTGGGATCGTCGCCGGGGTACGGCTTGAGCGGGTCCCAGTTGTCCAAGCGCACGTAGTGGAGCGCGCGGCTCTTGTCCGGCACGGGATCCTTGGCGAGCACGTGGCGCATGGTGGAGAAGAGCGTCGCGACCGCGATGCCGAGAGCGATGCCGCCCACGATCACCATGGAGAGCACCGAGTTGCGGCGCAGGCTGAGGAGCGCGATGCGCAGGTTGTAGAGGAACATGAAGGCCCCTTCAGCCCACGCTCGGCGCGAGGCGCGCCATTTCCCGCCCGGCCAGGCGAGGGGCGGCCTCGAAGTCGACGACCCGGCCGTCGAGCAGGTGCACCTGGCGCTGGGCGCGGGCGGCGCACTCGGGGCTGTGGGTGACCATGACGATGGTCGCGCCCTGCTCGTTGATCTTCTCGAGCAGGTCCATGATCTCGCGCGTCATCAGCGAATCGAGGTTGCCGGTGGGCTCGTCGGCGAGGATGAGGCGCGGGTCGCCCGCCAGCACCCGGGCGATGGCCACGCGCTGCTGCTGCCCGCCCGAGAGCTGCGAGGGCAGGTGGCGCGCCCGCGAGCCGAGGCCCACCAGCTCGAGCGAGCGCTCGACCCGCGTCCGGCGCTCGGCGCCCGGCAGGCCGCGGTAACGCAGGGGCACGTCGACGTTGTCGAAGGCGTCCAGGTCGGGGATGAGGTTGAAGCTCTGGAAGATGAACCCGATCTTCTGGTTCCGGATGCGGGACATCTGGTCGTCGCTGAGCGGGCTGACGTCCTGGCCGTCGAGGACGTAGGTGCCGCGCTCGAAGGTGTCGAGCAGGCCGGCGACGTTGAGGAAGGTGGTCTTGCCCGAGCCGGAGGGTCCCATGATCGCCACGAACTCGCCCGCGCCGACGTGCAGCGAGAACTCGGACAGCGCATGGGTCTCGATCAGATCGGTGCGGTAGACCTTCGCGATGCTCTTCATCTCCAGCATTGCCGTTGGCTCCTTGTTCCGCGTTCTTATCGCAGCAACACGGTCCGGGCGCCCTCGAACACGCTCGTGTCCGAGACGACGACCTGCTCGCCCGCGCCGAGTCCCCGCAGCACCTCGACCTCCGACACGCTCACCGCCCCCACCTCGATCGGACGCCGCACGGCGACGCCGTTCTCCACCACCCAGGCCAGGCGTCCGCCCCCGCTCTCCAGGAAGGGACCGCGGGGCAGCTTCAGCACGCCCGTCTTGCGCTCGAGCACGAGGCGCGTCGTCACCCGCTGGCTCTGGCGCAGGCCCGCCGGCAGCTCGCCCGCGAAGGCCAGCGTCCCGCGGACCTGGCTGTCGCGGATCTCGGGCGACACCGCCGTCACGCGGCCCGGATACGTGCGGCCCTCGTACTGGATCTCCGCCGGCGTGCCCGGGAGGACGTCGGGGGCGTAGTTCTCCGGGATGTCGAACTCCACCTCGTAGGCGGAAAGGTCGACGACCATCATCACCGCCTGGTTGGGCGCGACCGCGTCGCGGTCCTGCACGCCGACGGTGGCCACCATGCCGTCGAAGGGCGCGCGCATCACCAGCTCGTCCGCCTGGCGCTGCAGCTCGCGCGCGACCGATTCCTGCCGCGCCAGGAGCTGGCGGCGGTTGCTCAGCTCGAACTCCAGCGTGTCCTTCTCGAGCCGGCTCGTCTCCTTCGCGTTCTTCAGGTCCAGGCCCGCCACCTCGACGTCGTCCTGGGCCCGCTCGTAGTCGGAACGGTTCAGCAGCCCCTGGTCGAAGAGCTGCTGGGCGCGCTCGAGGGCGCGCTGGGCGGCGGCGAGGCGCACGGTGAGCACGTCCACGTTCTGCTTGCTGCGCAGCGTGGCCTGCCGGGCCGCGATCTGCTGGCGGCCGAGGTCGGAGCGGACCGAGAGGAGGGTGGCCCGCTCCTGCGACAGCCGGCTCACCAGCTCCGGGCTGTCGACCCGGGCCAGCGTCTGCCCCTTCTTCACGCCCGTCCCCGCCTTCACCGAGAGCCACACCGTGCCCTGCGCCGGGCTGAAGAGCGTGGGATGAAGCGCGGCCACGATGCGCCCCTGCGCGGAGACGTCGCGCTCGAGGTCGCCCCGTACCACCTGGCCCACGCGCAGGCGCGAACCCTCCACCGCCCGCTCCGCCCGCGACCAGCGGCGAAGCGTCGGGGTGAGGGCGGCGGCGCCGGCGAGGAGGAAAGCGCCGGCGACGATCGCGGCCACGGCGCGCCGGCTGAGGCCGCGCGGCCTGTCGAGCGGCTTGTCCATCGCGGACGTGCCCGGGATCATGCGCCGGGGGGTCTGCAACGCCGGTGCCACGACGCGGGGGGCGCGCCGCGCCCGTGTTTACCGGGTCCTACGCGTGCGGCGGATTGCCCGGGCGGCGGACGTCCGTCCGCTCGCGGACACCTGTCCGGCCTCTGGCGGCGCGGACAGCGCGGCCACCAGCTTCTTCGGCGCGACCGCGCGATAGCTCTCGTCGATCCAGGAGCGGAGGAGGGCGACGGGGGCCTTCTCGCGCTTCCCGAACCGGGCGGTGACCCAACCCGCCTTGCCCAGGCCGTAGCCCGTGGGGGACGCGAAGGGAAGGCCGAGCGCGAGCATTCCGGACTGCGGCAGCTTGACGCTGAGGCCGAGCTCGTCGCCGTCCACTCCCAGGAACACGAAGACCTTGCCCTTCACCTTCGCCACGCGCTCGCCCCAGGGGAAATCCTCATAGGCCTCGGGGTAGCCGAGCGCGAACGCGCGCAGGAGCACGGCTTCGGGTC
>Ga0070698_100007361_pt1 | contig 11917 bp, 12 predicted proteins | sample KBSK1502metaG_FD_65477 | JGI IMG/M metagenome (GOLD analysis project Ga0070698, IMG submission 65477) | Corn, switchgrass and miscanthus rhizosphere microbial communities from Kellogg Biological Station, Michigan, USA - KBS K1-50-2 metaG | ecosystem: Host-associated > Plants > Roots >...
CGCCGCAAACAACAGCGAGTGAATCAAATTCGTTCGCAGGCCAAACGACCGCGTCGTGCCGCGCGAGCTCTTCGTGGCAGAGATGACACGGAAACCATTTGCCGCAGCATTTGAACTTCAGCGCGACAATATCGGTCGGGCCGTGATAATGAGCGCAGCGCGTTTCTGGATCGACATCGATCCCGCTGACTTCAAGACCGTGGATTGTTCGCGTCACGCCGGCACGCGTTCTCTCGGACAAATCAGAACGAGCAGCGACCCGATGCACCAACATGCGATCATTACGCCAAAGCCGCTATTGAACGAGCCGGTCCTCTGGCTGAGATCGCCGAAAATTTTTGGGCCGAAATATCCGCCGATGCTGGCGGTGCAGTTAATGAACCCGACCGCCGCCGCGGCCGCTGCGCTGGTCAGAAATTCGGATGGCAATGTAAAGAAAGCAGGAAAGTAGGCGACCGTGCCCATGCCAATGATGCTGCACAGCAACACGAGCAGCGCGTTCGAATGCGGAAGGAAAAACCAGGCAACGAGCGCCAGCGCCGCGGCGATCTGCGGGACCGCAAAATGCCATCGGCGTTCGCGCAGTCGGTCCGAACTCCAGCCAACGAAAAGCAGGGCGATCGTTGCGCACGCGAAAGGAATTGCGCCGACCCAACCGATCAGCCGCACATCGGTCCAGCCGGTGAGACGTTGCAAGATTGTCGGAAACCAAAACCAAAACGCATAACCACCGATGTAGGTGAAGAACAACGCAGTGGTAAGCATCAACACTGCGGGATGACGCAGCGCTTGCCAGACCGTCATCCGTTCGACGTGCGCTTTCGCGGCGCGCTCATCTGACAGTCTGGTGTTGATCCAATCGCGCTCCGTCGGCAACAACCAACGCGCGTCCTTAGGCCAATCAGGCAGATAGAAAATCGTCGCGACGCCGAGGACGATTGCGGGCGCGCCCTCCATTAAGAAAAGCCAGCGCCAGCCCGCTAGACCTAGCCAGTGCACACCAAGAATGCTGCCCGCGATTGGGCCGCCGATCATGAAACCGATCGGAATCGCCGCCATAAAACGCGCAATCGCCTTGCCGCGATCGGCAGTTGTAAACCAATGCGAAAGATAAACGATTACGCCTGGAAAAAATCCCGCTTCGGCCGCGCCCAACAAAAAGCGCGCGCCATAAAGCTGGTGCGGAGTGTGGACAAATGCGGTGAGTGTTGTGAGCGCGCCCCAAGTGATCAGGGTCAACGATAACAACCACCGCGCGCTCCAGCGTTCGACCAGCAGCGCGCCCGGAATTTGGAGCGCGAAATAGCCGATGAAGAAAATGCCGCTCGCCGTGCCGAAGACGGAATCGGTCAGGCCGAGATCGCCTTTCATCCCGAGCGTCGCGTAGGCGATGTTCGTGCGGTCGAGATAGTTCGCGACGTAAAGGAGAAACAGAAACGGCAGCAGCCGCCACGCGATTCGAGTCCGCGCACTTTCGCCGGCGGTTATTTCCCCGGAAACCATGACTGCGCGCACCTTAGCGAAGTCCAAAAGCGTCACAATACGAATCGAAGAGATCCGCGCCCACACTGTCAGGTAGGGCGATTACGCTCCCGCTAGTGCATTCAATAGTGTTCCCTTGTTTTTGATTTTTTTGCCGCAACGCTTAGCCGCTTTTGCGGCAAGTGAGTTGACCTCAATCATGCGCTCTTGATACGCTGCCGCTGATGAGACGAGCGATCGTTCCTCTCTTGTCCTTTCTTGTGGCGATCGTGTCTACAATCGCCGCGCAGCCAACGAATTTCACCGGCGAATTTGCGGACAAAAATTTTCTCAACGGCCAAGCAACGTTTCAGATGAGCTTGGAGCAAAGCGGAAGCACTATCTCGGTTTGGTTCAGCGCGGGATATAACGACGGCCACGGCCTGCTGCCAGAAGCTGACGGCACCGGCAAGGTCACCGGTAAAGGGACCGTCGAATTCGCTTTTAAGGATAGCGCTAGGAACGCTGGCACCGGCACAATCACGCATGCTGGCGACGACATCATCGTGTCGCTCAAGACAACGCGGGTAGCCGATTCACGGTGTCTCGAGCTTTATCGGCAGAATATGCGCCTGAAGCCCGCCGGCAAAAGCAAACCGAAGCGCTAAACCATTGGCCTGAATCTACCGACGACTTCCTGTAAGCGGCCGGTAATCTGGCCTAACGAACAGACTTCGACCGCGTTGAGCAATTCCGGAAAACAATTCTTCCCGCTCTCAACCACAGCCGCGAGCTTATCGAGCGCTCGCTTGGATTTCTCGGCGTTCTTCTTTTTAAATTTCGTCAGCCGGTCGACTTGCAACTGTTGTTTCTTTCGTGGCGTGCGCGCAAGTTTCACTTCCGGGACGTCGTCGCTTCTGTCGCGATATTTGTTTAGGGCAATAATCGGACGCGTGCCGTCGTAAATTTGTTGCTCATATTTGTGCGCGGCGTTTTGGATCTGGCTGCGCTGATAGCGATCCTCCACCGCCGCGAGCACGCCGCCGAGGCGTTCGATTTCTCGGAATTCATCGAGGATTGCGGCCTCCACCGCACGTTCGACTGCTTTCATTCCAGGCGAGCCGCTCAGCATGTTCATGGTGTGTTTAAAAATTCCTGACTCTTCGAGCAGGATCGCCTGACCGTGCGCCGCGAGCCGGATCCATTCTTCACTTGGCGTGGTAAATGGCTCGTCCGCACTGTTCGAATGACACGAATTGGTGGCGTTCATGTAAGCGAGCATCAATTCTGCCGCGGTGCGGGTGAGATTATTTTTGAATTCCGCAGCGATCAGCGAGCGCCCGCTCGTTTGGGTGTGCAATTTGTAAAGCTGTGCTTTCGATCCCGCGCCAAAGACTTCCCGCATTCCAATCGCCCAAATCCGTCGTGAGACCCGCGCGAGCGCGATGTATTCGACGTCGAGTCCGCAATCGAGAAAGAACGAGAGACGCGGGCCAAATTGATCGATCGGAATTCCACGGGCCGCGAACATTTCCGCGTAAGCAAATCCGTTCGAAAGTGTGTAAGCGGCTTGCTGGACCGGAGTCGAACCGGCTTCCCCGATGTGATAGCCGCTGATCGAGATGGGATACCAGCGCGGCATTTCGCGGGTGGTGAATTCGACCATGTCGGTCAGGAAGCGAAGCGACGGTTCGATTGGGAAGATCGTTTCGTTCTGGGCCTGGACTTCCTTGAAAATGTCGGCCTGAATCGTGCCGCGCAATTTCGGAACGACGCTGTCTCCGAAGAGCCGTTTCGCCGCCGCGATGTACATCGCCATGATGATTGGCGCCGGCCCGCTGATCGTCATCGACGCGGAAAAATTTGCCGAACCGAGATCGAACCCGTCGTAAAGCCGGACCATGTCTTCGACCGTATCGATCGCGACCCCGCCCTCGCCGATTTTTCCAAAGACGCCATCGGCATCGCTGTCAATCCCGTAAAGAGTCGGACCATCGAACGCGGTGCTGAGCCGATGCGTGCGCTGATGACGCGTCAGGTAATGAAAACGCTCGTTAGTGTCCTCAGCCAACATCAGGCCAGAGAACAAACGTGTCGGTTCTTCAGCTTGTGGAATCTTCTGCTTACTGCCAGTCCGGCTCGGACCGCCATTTTTCTCGAAGCGTTCGACCTCGCGAACCGGCTCGAGATACATTTCCCGATAAGCGCCGTTCAAAAATGGAAACTCGCCGGGCAATCCTTCGCCAAACAAAAAGCGGGCGATCTCACCCGGCTCATCGATTTCGGGCAAAGCAAGTCGTGGAAGCGGCAAACCCGTCGGCGCACGCGTGACTGGAATTTTTGCCTTGATGTCGTTCCAACGGCCGAGGAGATCGCGCCCGAACTTCTCATCGGTGCGCGCTCGTTTCACCTGATCGAGAACGAACTGGTTATATTTCTCAACCGACTCAACCACCTGTCCGAGCTTGCTCATATCCTTCCTTTCAAATTTCTGTCATTCCGGGCGGAGTCGAGGAACCTCTAACTATTTCTGAAGTCGGAAATATCTAGAGACGTCTCGACTTCGCTCGACATGACAAAGGTTTGCTCATCCTTATTTGCTTTTCCGGTGCGTCGCTTTCGCGTTTCCTGAAATTAACCCGAACAGTTTGTCCACGCCAGCGTCGCGATGTCGTTTTGCGACGGTATCCACGAGGCGTTGGGCGCGGCGATTTTGCTCAAGCCGTTGTTCGATCTCCGTGTGCGCAGTCCGAGCGCGCTGCAAATCGCTTTTGTTCACCACCACGATATCGGCCAGATCGAGCATCACGATTTTCTGCAATTGCAACCGGCTGCCGTAATCCGGATTCATCACCAGCACGGTTTGATCGACGATTCCATTTTTCTGAAACGGCATCGCTTCCTGGCCGGTGCCGACAGTTTCAATGATCACGTAGTCGAACCCTGATCGGGCGAGGAGCGCGAGGCAATCGCGGGTTGCCGGCGAGAGTCCTCCGGCTTGTCCGCGCGTGGCCATGCTCCGCATGAAAACGCGATCGTTTTGCGAATTAATCATCGTCGCGCGATCGCCCAGGAGCGCGCCCTCGCCGATCACGCTCGGATCATGCGACAAGATCGCGACGCGCGATTGTTCGCCACGGCGAATCCGTCCGGTGGCGGATCGATCCTTGTTCAGGAATCGAAGCACTAACTCATCGATCAATGTTGTCTTGCCCGCCCCACCTGGACCCGTAAATCCAATCACACGGCTTCTCCGTGAATTTCGAATTTCGGTCCGAGCCGGACTGGCACTTTTCGAATTTCGAATTTTCTTCCTGTCTTCGATTTCAGTGAGCTTGTGAGCGAGGTCGATGTCCCAAGTTTTCGCGCGCGCGCGTTTCACACGCGGTTTGCCATAACGCTGATGGACGAACTTCACCATCTCTTCCAACGACGTGCCGGCGAAAAAGATTTCGTCCACGCCCTTGCGCCGCATTGTTACCGCATCCTCATGCGTGATCGTACCGCCGCCGCCGCCGAAGACTTTGATGTCAGCCGCGCCTTTCTTGCGCAAAAGAGCGACAACTTCCGCGAAAAACTCGATATGACCCCCGTTGTAACTGGAAATGCCAATCGCGCGGACGTCTTCCTGGATCGCGGCGCGCACAATGTCGCCGACCGATCGATGATACCCAAGATAAACGACCTCGATCCCGTGGCGGATAAACTCGAGATTGATCGTGTTGATCGCGCTATCGTGTCCGTCACAAATCGGGACGGCAGTCAGAATTCGAACCGGAGCAGCCATTGGTTAGGGTGAAGAGAATGCACTGACTACTTCTGACTTTCTACTTTCTAATTTCTACTTTTTACTTTGGCCATGCCTGACCCTCTCGATTTCACCGGCAAAGTCGTCCTCGTGACCGGCAGCTCGCGCGGTATCGGCGCGGAGATGATCAAAGCTTTCGCCAAACGGGGCGCCACTTGCGTGGTTAATTATTTCACGGACCGGCAAGGTCAGAACAAAGCCGACGCAGAGATAGTCGCCAAGGAATTGAAGGACCCTCTGGTGATTGATTGCGACGTAACCCAGCCGGCGCAAGTCGAGGGGATGATGAAGCAAATCCAGGATCGACATGGTGGTCTCGATATTCTCGTGAACAACTCCGGGATCATTCGCGACCGCACCATCAAAAAGATGTCGCTGGAAGAATTCGAAAGCATCGTGCGCGTCAACCTGACCGGCACATTCATCGTGACGCAAAAGGCGATGCCGATTTTGCGAAATGGCGGTCGGATTGTGAATCTGTCGTCGGTCAGCGGGCAGGTGGGGCTGTTCGGCCAGGCCAATTATTCGTCCAGCAAAGCCGGGATCATCGCCCTGACCAAGGTTTCAGCGCGCGAGCTGGCCCGTCAGGACATTACCGTCAACGCGATTGCGCCCGGATTCATCGATGTTGGAATGAGCAAAGGCATGCCCGACGAAGTGACTGAGAACTTCAAGAAACAAATTCCGCTCGGTCGCCTCGGCGATGTGCGCGAAATCGTCGATGCCGCATTATTTCTCGCATCATCGATGGCGAGTTACATCACGGGACACGTGCTCAACGTAAATGGCGGATTCTACATGGGATAAGCTGTCGCGGCTAAAGCCAGTGCGGCTCGCACCGTCTCGCCTGCAATTCACAGAACTAGTCCCACGTTTGCACTAACAACCAAACGAGCGCCGAAAGCATTCCGGCAAAAGTCGAAAGCACCAGTGCCGCGCGACGCGATTGGCGAACCTTGAATTCAGGTCTCGGGACATCGTCATGAATGTGGCTGCCCTCGTAAAGTTTCATGAGGACAAAGGCCACGATGAAACCGACCGCCGCCCATTTTAGACACCCCACAATGAGTCCAAGTATCCCGTTCACAATTTAACTCCGAGGAAACAAAGCGCAATTTTTGGGCCGCGCCAACCGATCTATTTGCCAACTGGACCGATAGTTGATTGGTGGGCTCCCGGGCGTCACTCGCTACCCATCGCCAGCCTGACCGTCTTGTCGGCGACCGCCCTGCACGCTGAGTTGATTCGTTGGCTCCCGCCAACTCACTCGCTACCCATCGCGAGCCTGACCGTCTACCCGCCGGCCGCCCGGCACGGCGTGTTCCCAGCGCTGTTCACTTTCCGCCTTGGACGGAAAGTTCCCAACGATAGCCATCGGGATCGTGGAACCAGAGTCCCATGTGCGGAGAACCCGGCGCTTCCGGGCCAATCTCGTTCCCCGAATCTTCGAGTTCGACCTTCTGTTTTTTCAAATGCGATAGCGCCTTTCGCAAGATCGACATCTTAGGCAAGTGAAACGACATGTGATCGAGAGTTTGCGGCGACGGTTTGCCCTTAAATAACGCGATGGTGACGTTGTCGTTCCCGATCGCGATTCCGTTGTCGAATTCAAACTCTTTGCGCAACCCGAGGACTCGTTGAAACCAACGGGCACTTTCCCTCGGATCGCGCACGGCGAGACCGAAATGCCCGACCACGCCAAGCGTAAATGGTACTTTCATAATCCAAATAAAAGTTGGGAATGGCGAAATTAAAGCGGTAAAAATAGACATGACTGCGTTGACGATAATCCTGTGCGCACTCATCGCCGCAATGGGCGTGCTCATGATTGTTTCACCCGCTCGAGCAAACGATTTGACGCGCTTATTCGCCGATAAAACCGGGCTTTGGGTCGCCGCCGCGGTTCGAGCGATTTTAGGTTTGGGTTTGTTGGCCACTGCGGGGGATTCAAAAGCTCCCGCGCTCCTGCGGATTTTAGGCGGACTCATTTTGATTGTCGCCATCGCCATGCCGGTGCTCGGTTTAGATCGACATCGGCGAATGATTGATTGGTGGCTCGCCCGGGATCGAAAAATCCAAATAATTTGCGGAGCAGCAGCCTTCGTTTTTGGCCTGGCTTTGATCTACGTAATCCTCTAGCAGGGTCAAAATCGCGCCTGAGGGGTCAGCACGGGAAATGCTCTTTGATGCTACGTGCCTCTCGCAATCAGCTCCGCCGCACCGGCAGCGAAACCGGAATCGCGCCACCTCGCAAAAACCCTCACCTCGACATTCGGATCAGCTTATTCCGTCGCCGAGATCAACGCCTACATCGCGATCCGCGACCAGCTGCTCGCCGAAGCGGAAGAGGTTCGCAGCAAGGCAAAGCTCGCAAGCACCGCCTTGGCGAATGATTTTGTGTTCGGATGCCTCCAACCGGCGCGGTCGCCCTACGAGGCCCAATGTTTACCCGAAACAGAAGCGAGTCACGAACGCAAACGCTGTGAAGCGGTGCGCGATCGAATTGCGCAGCTCCGCAACGCCGACGCGGCTTAATCGCGACCCCACAACATCGCGACGGACGTCGTCAGACTCCCGCCCATGTTGAAGGTGAGATAACGTTTCGCGTTTGGAATCTGCCGCTGACCGGCCTGCTCGGTCAGGTGTTGATACGCTTCAACCACCTGTCGCACACCAGTCGCGCCAACCGGATGGCCGTCGCCGATTAATCCACCGCCCGGATTCACCGGAATTTCAAACGGAAACTTGCCGTGCATTTTCTCATGTCGCACTTGCGGCAGCGTAGTCGCGCCACTCTTGGCCAGCTCCGCGCCTTTCCCCGGCTCCGCGAGCCCGAGAATTTCGTAAACGACGATCTCGGTGACCGAGAAACAATCGTGCACATCCGCGCCGTTGATGTCGCGCGGTTTCAAATTCGCCATCCCGAAAGCTCGCTCCGCTGCTTTGCGGGCGATCGAAAACGTCGGCGCGTCTTTCTTATCAAGCGGCAAATAATCGGTCGCATGACCGAAACCGAGCAATCGCGGCGTTTTTGTTTTGTCGCGTCCGATCTTGTCCAGATACTTTCCCGAGACGAGGACGAGGCCGGCCGAGCCATCGGTGATCTGGGAGCAATCCGAAACTTTCAGCGGCGGCGCGACACTCGGATTTTTGTCCGAGACTTGGGATGCGCAATCCAACGTGAGATCGGCGTCGCGCATTTGCGCCAGCGGATTCAACTTCGCGTGCGCGTAGTTTTTCCAAGCAACGGTCGCGAAGTCGGCTTCCTTCGCGCCGTACTTGTCGATGTAAATCTGAGCGATGCGCCCGAACAGTTTCGGGAACATGAAATCGCCATACTCCGGTTTTTCGTTGTGATAATCAGCCGCCGCACCGAGGACATCCGACCCGTCCAGTGACGACATCGTCTTTTGCTGTTCCACTCCGACTACAAGCACGGCGTCGTAAAGTCCGCCCATGATCCATTGAGCGCCGAGCAAGACCGAGAGCGCGCCGGATGCGCAAGCCGCTTCGGTATGCATCGTTGGAATTCCGCGCAATTTGGGATCGATCTCCGGAATGAACGCTCCGAGCTGCAATTGTTTGGTGAATTGGCCGGCGTTGAAATTGCCAACCGCGCCCGCCTGGATTTCGCCCGCGTCGATCTTGGCGTCGTCGAGCGCCTTCTTGCCGGCCTCGACGATCAAATGCCGGATGGTTTTGCCTTCCTTCTTCAGGTTGCGCTTAAAGTCGGTGCGTCCGCCGCCGAGAATGTAAACTGGCTCGCTCATAAGGTTATTAATTTAGCTGCTCTTGGCGATCTGTCATCCCGACTTGGAGGGCGTCCGCGCTGTCGGCGCCCAAATATTTGGGACACGACGGCGCGCGTCCCTCCATTTCATCCGCCGAATGCATCGATCCCAGTGATGTCGTGACCAACAACCAAGGTGTGAATGTCATGCGTGCCTTCGTAAGTGTAGACGGATTCGAGATTCATCAGGTGTCGGATTATGGAATAGCGATCAGTAATTCCCGCCGCGCCCAAGATATCTCGCGCTTTCCGCGCGCACTGGAGCGCCATCCAGACATTGTTGCGTTTCGCCAGAGAAATCTGCTCGGGGCGCACCGTGCCCGCTTCCATCATGCGGGTGAGACGCAACGCCAGTAATTGCGCCTTCGTTATTTCTTGCACCATCCACACCAATTTTTGCTGCACCAACTGGAAGCCGGCAATCGCGCGGCCAAATTGTTCGCGCGATTTGGCGTAGGCAAGCGCAGTTTCGTAACAATCGATGGCCGCGCCAATGACGCCCCACGCCACGCCTACGCGCGCTTGCGAAAGACATGAGAGCGGCGCGCGCAATCCGGAGGCTTTGGGCAAACGATTCGACGCTGGGATTCGGCAGTTCTCAAACCAGCACTCCGACGTGCGCGACATCCGAAGACTGAACTTCCCTTCAATGTCCTGCGCGCGAAATCCGGGCGCATCTTTCTCGACGACGAATCCACCGACACGTCCGTCGTCACCTTTTGCCCAAACCACCTTCACGTCCGCGATGGACGCGTTGCCGATCCAGCACTTGCTGCCGTTGAGAACATAATAATCACCGTCTCGTTTGGCGCGCGTTTCCATTCCGCCGGGATCCGAGCCGTGCCCATGTTCTGTCAGCGCGAAACAACCAACGCGTTCACCCGCGACCAATCCCGGCAACCAACGCGCATGTTGCTCCGGCGTCCCGAAGGAATAAATCGCGTATATCGCAAGCGCGCCTTGGACCGACGCCTCTGAGCGCAAACCGGAGTCTGCGCGTTCAAGCTCTTGCATGATTAATCCGTAAGCCGTGTAACTCAGTCCCGCGCAGCCGTGATCTTTTAAGTGCGGCGCGAAAAGTCGCAGCGCCCCCATACGCGGCCGGAGATCTTCCGGAAATTTCGCCATCCGATGGCAGGCAACAATCTCGGGCATCACTTCTTCCTCTACGAAACGCCGAGTCCGATCGCGCGCCACGCGCTCGTCGTCGGTAAGTAGTTCTTCGATCGCGTAGTAATCCAGCGAGGTCATGCAATGCCCGGCTTTTCAACAGTGCTATATCTTTTAAGCTTCTGCTCCGCAATAGCACTCAGCCATGGCCCGACTTCACGAATATCAAGGCAAGGCGATCCTCGCCGCGAACGGATTCAAGGTTCCGCGCGGCCGCGCTGTCTCCAATCCCGACGATGCCGTGATTGCCGCCAAAGAACTTGGCGGCCAAGTCGTGACAAAGATTCAGGCTTGGACCACCGGGCGCGCGGGAATGGGCGGCGTTGCGTTCGCCAAGAGACCGGCCGATGTCCGCGGTCACGCGGCCCGGATGCTTTCGATGAAAGTCGGACAATTCCCCGTTGAAGCCGTGCTGGTCGAGGAAAAGATCGACATCGAACGCGAATTTTTTCTGTCGCTCGCAATCGATGACGCGGCGCGCGCGCCGGTGATCATTTTTGCATCTGGCGGCGGGACTGGGATAGAAGAACGCGCGAGATCGACGAGAAGAATCGCATGCGATGTGAAAACAGGCCCGCTTGATTTGGCAGTAAACGAAGCCGTCGGTTCCTGCGGACTTTCAAAGGACCAAGCCAGCCAACTGGCTGAATCGATTCGGAAGCTCTTTGCCGCCGCGCGAGGCGTTGAAGCGCGCTCGCTCGAAATTAATCCACTCGTTTTGACAAAAAATGGCGAATTCGTCGCCGCCGATTGTCGCGTCACGATCGATGATTACGCCGTTGCGCGACATCCCGAATTGAAGATCGAGATCGCTCGCGAGTTTGATCATCCCCCGACCGAGTTGGAGCGAATCGCTTACGCGGTCGAACAAAACGATCACCGCGGCACATTTTATTTCGCCCAGTTGGCAACTTCGGCGCCAAAAGAATCCAAAGGCCTCGCCGGTTTTCACGGCGCGGGCGGCGGCGGTTCGATGATGTCGATGGATGCGATTGTGAACGCGGGATTCACCATCGCCAATTTCACCGACACCAGCGGCAATCCATCCGCATCAAAAGTTTATCGCGCGGCCCGGATAATTTTGGCCCAGCCGGATCTCGTCGGATATTTCGGTTCCGGCTCCGGCGTGGCGAGCCAGGAACAATATTGGTCCGCGTATGGACTGGCCAAAGCGTTTTGGGAACTCGATCTCAATATTCCGGCGGTGATTCGTCTCGGCGGAAACACCGAAGATCGCGCGGTCGATATTTTGCAGCGAATGTCGAAGCTGCTTGGCGCGCGGATTGAAGGCTATCGCAAGACTGATGCGCCGGCGACGATCGCCAATCGCTTTGCTGAGCTCATTGCCGAATCAAAAGGCACAAAATGGAAACCTCGCGCCCCGCGTACGCCAAAATTTATTAAGAACAATGCGGCCACGAAGTTTGAGGTGAAAGGTGGCCGCGTTTGGATCGACAACACAATGTGGCCGCTGATCCGGTCCGCAATCGAAACTCATTCTGGCGGCTTGATCGTCGATCGCGAGGACGCGCCCGCAATCGCACTCTCAACCGAGGAGTTCGCCACGAAGGATTCCGAGTTAGTCGCGTGCGACGTGGAATGCCGGCTCGCCGGAATCGACGGACTCTATTTAGAGCTTGATGTTCCGGGGCTGGACAAACTGATCGGAGGCGCGCGCTAATGGCGAT
>Ga0070698_100007362_pt1 | contig 11917 bp, 7 predicted proteins | sample KBSK1502metaG_FD_65477 | JGI IMG/M metagenome (GOLD analysis project Ga0070698, IMG submission 65477) | Corn, switchgrass and miscanthus rhizosphere microbial communities from Kellogg Biological Station, Michigan, USA - KBS K1-50-2 metaG | ecosystem: Host-associated > Plants > Roots >...
CGCGCGAGCGCGAGGAGAACCGTGTCGTAGTTCACCCGCCAGCCCGCGAAGTCGCGCCACGCCTGCTCACGGTCGGGCTTGAGCGCGACACCGGACGCCTCGAGGCCCGAGACGAGGTTCTCCCATTCCTCGCGCCGGATGGAGATCGGATCGTCGGGTCGCGGATCCGGGTTGTAGGGGATCTGGAAGTAGTCCGCGATCCCTCGGAGACAGAGATATCCCGCCCGGATGCAGAACTCGGCCTCCACGTCGCGCGGGATGTCGACCGACGAGAGGACCAGCGACGCGCCGTCGAGCACCGCGCCGGCGGAGGTCACCCACGAATGGTCGGTGTGCGACGAACGGAAGAAGGCGATCGCCGGGTGGGACGTGTGGGTCTCTTCGACCTCGACGAACCAGCGCTGCCACTCCACCCAGACCTCACGGATCTCCGGCATCCGCTCCAGCCGCCAATACCGCCAGATCATCTCCCTCGCCGAAGGTGGCGACCCCGCGCGGACCTCCAGTGCCGTGATGCCCACCTCGCGGCGGGCGTACGCCGAGTAGATGCTGGGCAGGTACGTGATCAGCAGCGCGAGCAGGAACAGGCCGATCGCCGCCTCCACGAAGACGAGCACCATGCCGTTGGCCCGTTCGGGCTGTGAGAACCCGAGGGTGAAGAGCGAAGACCCGGAGAGGTCGAAGGCCGCCCGCCAGCCGGCGTGCTCCGTTCCCCAGAAGATGAGCGTGTAGCCGGCGAGGACGAGGCTGAGCCACGCGGCGAGGGTGGCCATCAGCCCGAGCGGTGCATACGCGCCGAGGATCCGATCCCTTCGGTCGAAGCTCATCGAAGGCCGGGTGACGAACCGGAACACCCATCGGAGGATCAGGAACACCGAACGCGTGATCCTGGACGCGGTGGCCCTGGGGAGGACCACCGTCTTGACGGCCGATCCGATCGCGGCGATCACGATCGCCACGCCGGCTACGACGGCGAGGATCCGGAGCGCAAGCACGCCGAGATGGTAGGCGCCGAGCGGCTACTCGGCCGCGGCGGGTACGGGCTGCTCCCTCGCCGCGGTGGCGTGGATCTCGTCGGCGTGTGCTCGACCGGGGATGAACCGGTTGGCCACGACGGCCGCCGTCAGGAGGATCGCCCCGGCGATCGCCGCGGCGAGGTGGAAGCCGCTCATGTACCCATCCTGGAACGCCTGCACGAAGCCGGCGCTCTGCTCCGGCGAGAGGCCGATCGCTGACAGGCCCTGTGCCGACACGAAGCCGTGTGACGATGCTTCGGCCAGCGCGCCGGCCTGCTGGCTCGTGAGTCCGAGCTCCGCCAGGCGTGGCGCCAGCACGTTGCCGAGGCGATCGAAGAGGAGCGTTCCGAGCAACGCGATGCCGAGCACTCCGCCGATCTCGCGGCTCGTGTTGGTCATCGCCGACCCCAGGCCCGCCCGCTGCGGGCCGACCGCGCCCATCACCGCGGCCGTCATCGGGGCCATCGTCGACCCGAGCCCGTGCCCCATCACGAGGAAGATGAGTCCGAGGATCCAGTACGGCGTCTCCGGCTGGATGAACATCAAGCCGAACATCGAGATCGACGCGAGGATCAGGCCGTACGTCATCGGGATCCGCGAGCCGACCCGCTGTGCGATCCGGCCGGCGTTGGGCGCCGTGACGATCACCATCCCGGTAAGCGGAAGGAAGCGCACGCCGGTCTGGAACGGCGTGAAGTGGCGGATCGCCTGCATGTAGAGCGTGACGAACAAGAACACCGAGAACATCCCCAGCGACACTGAGAACGCAACGGCGTTGCCGGCGCTGAAAGCGGGGATCCGGAAGAACGACAGAGGCATCATCGAATTCGGATTGACGTGCTCCCAGGTGAGGAATCCGGCGAGCAGGACCGCGGCCGTGATCAGCGCGCCCACGATCAGCGGATCGCTCCACCCGTACTGGTTCGCCTCGATGAGCCCGTACGTCAGCGCGAAGAGGGCGCCGGTGCCGAGGAACAGGCCGGGGATGTCGAGATGGCGCGTCTGTTCCGAGACCGACTCCTTCACCGTCCGAACGGCGACGGCGAGCGCGACGATCCCGATCGGCACGTTGAGGAAGAAGACCGAGGGCCACCCGAGGTGCTCCACGACATAGCCCCCGAGCGTCGGCCCGAGGGCGAGCGCGAGCCCGCTGACGCCGGCCCACAGGCCGATCGCCTTCGCCCGCTCTTCGGGCGGGAACGTGACCGTCAGGATCGAGAGCGTTCCGGGCAGCAGGAGAGCGGCCCCGATCCCTTGGATCGCACGGAACGCGATCAGCTGCGAGCCGGAGCCGGCGAGTCCGCAGCCGAGCGAGGCGAGCGTGAAGATCACCAGGCCGCCGAGGAACATCCGCTTTCGGCCGTAGCGGTCGCCGAGGATGCCGCCGGTGAGCAAGAGCGACGCGAGTGCGAGGACGTAGCCGTCGATGATCCATTGCAGGTCGGAGACGGTGGCTCCCAGCTCCCGCTGGATCGTCGGCAGCGCGATGTTGACGACCGTGTTGTCGAGCATCGCCATCGCCAGCGCGAAGCACATGGTGAGCAGGACGACGACCTTCTCGCGGGCGTTCTCACCCTTGAATCCCAGCGTGGGCATATATCCGCTTCCTCTCTGGATCGACCCAGTTGCCAACGCCCGCCGCCGCGGGTCTGTTCCCTAGGTCAGCTTCGAATACAGACGGATCGACAGGGGCATGAAGATCGCCAGGAGCACACCGATCCAGATCGCCGACCACAGGATCAGGTGCTCGACCGAGCCGCCCATGGTGGGGAAGTCTCCGATCGCGAAGTACCTCGCGAGGTTGGCCCAGTAGGTGATCGGGTTGTTGCGAGCGATCGGGCGCAAGAAGGACACCATCCCCTCCACCTGCACCAGCGCCGAGCTGATGAACACGAGCGGGAAGATCCCGGTGAAGGCCGCCGCCTGGACGGCCTCGAGCTTCTTGACCGCCAGCGCGATCGTCGCCATCACCCACGAGAACGTGAAGCTCACCGCCATCACGAGGACGATCATCGCGAGCGCGCCGAGGAATCCGTTCTTGAACGAGAACCCCACGAGGTAGCCGATCCCGATCACGACGAGGAGGAGGATGAAGTTCTTGATCAGGTCGGAGGTCGCTCGCCCGGCCAGCATCGCCGGCCGCGCCATCGGGAGCGACCGGAATCGATCGACCAGACCCGACTTGAGATCCTCCGCGATCCCGATCGCGGTCGTGGTCGCCCCGAAGATCGCGTTCTGCACGATGATCCCCGGCATCAGGAAGGTCACGTAGCCACCGGGGATCGCGTCCATATTTGCGATGTTCCCCGCGAACACGTACCGGAACAGCAGGACGAACATCACCGGCTGGACCAGCTCGAACACGAGGACGGCCGGGACCCGGACGATCTGCATCAGGTTCCGCCTAGCGACCACGAGGCTGTCGAAGAACGACAGCGTGGCACGGGTTGTGAACGACGGGCGTTGCAACGCGACGGCGCTCATCGGTCCCTCCTCCGTCGGCGCTTCTCGGGCTCCGGCTCCGGATCCTCCGACTCCTCGATCGCCATCTCTGCCGCGTGTCCGGTGAGTGAGAGGAACACGTCGTCGAGCGTCGGGCGGTGCAGCGCGATGTCCTCGATCGGGATGCCGGCGTCGTCGAGCCGGCGAACCGTCTCGAGCAACACCCTCGGCCCCTCGGCGCCGACGGGGATCCTGATGAGCCGTGTGGACTCGTCTGCGCTGGGATCGCCGGCGCCGAGTCCTTTGAGCGTCTCGGCCGCCCGCGGGAGGTGCTCCTGGGCGACGTGCAGCTCGAGCACCTCGCCGCCGATCTTGTCCTTCAGTTCCTCCGAGGTCCCCTCGGCGATCACGGTCCCGAGGTCGATCACGGAGATGCGATCGCACAGGTTGTCGGCCTCTTCGAGGTACTGCGTACACAGCAGGAGCGTCGTCCCTTCCTTCTGGAGGTCGCGGATCAGCTCCCACAACACCAGGCGGCTTCGCGGGTCGAGGCCGGTGGTCGGCTCGTCCATGAACAGCACCTTGGGCTGACCGACCAGGCTCGCTCCCACGTCGAGCCGGCGCCGCATCCCGCCGGAGTACGTCTTGGCGGTGCGATGCGCGGCCTCGGCGAGGTCGAAGCGTTCGAGGACCTCTTCGGCGCGCTTGCGAGCCTCGGCTGCGGGGAGGTGATACAGCCGGCCGACCATCTCGAGGTTCTCGAGTCCGGTCAGGTTCTCGTCGACGGCCGCGAACTGGCCGGCGAGGCCGATCACCGGGCGGAGCAGCGCCGCGTCGCGGACCACGTCGAAGCCTGCGACCACGGCCTTGCCCTCGTCAGGTTCGAGGAGGGTCGTGAGGATGCGGATGGTGGTGGTCTTCCCCGCTCCGTTGGGCCCGAGCAGGCCGAAGACCGTTCCCTGCTCCACGTACAGATCGACACCCTTGACCGCCTGCACCTTGCCGAAGGACTTCTTCAGACCCTCGGTCCGGATGATCGCTTCCTCCATGGCGGCAGAGACTATCGGCGCACCCGGACATCGCCATCCGAGCAGGTGGGACTGCGGGGCAGGCAGGAGATGAAAGCTCGTAATCGTTATTACGTCCCTGGAATATCATGGCGCGCAGGCCCGTTCTCAAGGGCGTCGAAAGGACTGAGGACATGAACGAGCTCGACATCCAGGCCCTGCCCCTGTTGCCGCTGACGACGGGCGTGGTTCTGCCCGGGATGGTGGTGACCCTCACGATCGAGTCGGACGAGGCTCGAGCGGCCGTCGGAGCGACCGCCGAGGGCGACGACGCGCTCCTTCTGACCGTCCCGAGGGTGGACGGTCGGTACGCGCGCGTCGGCGTCGTCGCCAAGATCGAGGACGTCGGCCGTATGCGGAACGGCGTCGAGGCCGTGGTCATCCGCGGGCTGAGGCGCGCCACCGTCGGCCTCGGGGTCCCCGGGACCGGAGAGGCGACGTGGGTGCAGTTGGAAACCGCCGACGAGCCCATCAGCGATCGGGCCCATGAGCTCGCGAAGGAGTATCGGGGGACGATCGAGGCCATCACGGACGCGCGCGGCGTTCCCGCGGTCGCCGAGTTCCTACGGGGCGTGACCGACCCAGGCCAGCTGGCGGACACCTCCGGCTATTCGCCCGATCTTTCCTTCGAGCAGAAGGTGGAGGTGCTCGAGACCCTCGACGTCCAGGCGAGGCTCGAGAAGGTCGTCGCGTGGGCGAAGGAGACCCTCGCGGAGGTGCAGGTGAAGGAGCGGATCCGCGACGAGGTCGCCGGTAGCCTCGAGGAGCGGCAGCGCGAGATGCTGCTGCGCGAGCAGATGGCCGCGATCCGCAAGGAGCTCGGCGAGGACGGGACCGAGGACGTCCTCGAGGAGTACCGGACCAAGATCGCGGACGCCGGGATGCCGGAGGACGTGCGCACGCAGGCCGAGCGGGAGCTCGGCCGGCTCGAGCGCACGTCGGAGCAGTCGCCCGAATACGGCTGGATCCGGACCTACCTCGACTGGCTGCTGGATGTCCCCTGGTCGGCGAAGACAGAGGACAACCTCGACATCGCCGAGGCTCGGACGGTGCTCGACGCCGATCACGAGGGTCTGCGCGACGTGAAGGATCGGATCCTCGAATACCTCGCGGTTCGGAAGCTGCGGGCCGAACGCGGTCTCACCGAGACCGGCGGTCGGGGTTCCGGAGCCATACTCACGCTCGTGGGACCTCCCGGCGTCGGCAAGACGTCGCTGGGGGAATCGGTCGCGCGTGCCCTCGGGCGGAAGTTCGTGCGAGTTTCGCTCGGAGGAGTGCACGACGAGTCCGAGATCCGCGGCCACCGACGCACCTACGTCGGGGCGCTGCCGGGCAGGATCGTGCGCGCGTTGAAGGACGCGGGCACCAAGAACCCCGTGATGATGCTGGACGAGGTCGACAAGGTCGGCGCCGACTGGCGAGGGGATCCGTCGAGCGCACTGCTCGAGGTCCTCGACCCGGCGCAGAACCACACGTTCCGTGATCACTACCTCGACGTGGACCTGGACCTGTCCGAGGTCCTGTTCATCGCAACCGCGAACGTCGCCGAGACGATCGCGGGACCGCTCTTGGACCGGATGGAAGTGATCCGGATCGACGGCTACACCGAGGACGAGAAGGTCGCGATCGCGCGGCGGCATCTGTTGCCGCGTCAGGTCGAGCGCAACGGTCTTCGCCCCGAGGAGGTCGACGTCGCCGACGACGCTCTCCGAGGCGTCGTCGGCGACTACACGCGCGAGGCCGGCGTGAGGAACCTCGAGCGCGAGCTCGGCAAGATCCTGCGGAAGGTCGCGACGAAGCTCACCACCGGCGACGTGGCGGCGCCCGTGCGCCTCGAAGCGACCGATCTCAGGGCCTACCTCGGACGTCAGAAGTTCTTCTTCGAAGCTGCGGATCGCACGGCGGTCCCCGGTGTGGCTACGGGCCTCGCGGTGACCGGCACCGGGGGTGACGTCCTCTTCATCGAAGCGACGCGCGAAGACGTGCCAGAGACGGGGATGGCGGACGGGCTCACGCTCACGGGTCAGCTCGGCGACGTGATGAAGGAATCGGCGCGTATCGCGCTCTCGTACGTGCGGTCGCACGCCGCGGAGCTCGATATCCCTGCGGAGCGGCTCCGTGGCCGGTTCCACGTCCACGTGCCGGCGGGGGCCGTTCCCAAGGACGGCCCGAGCGCCGGCGTGGCGATGACAACCGCGCTCGCCTCGCTCCTCACCGGACGTCCCGTTCGGGCCGAGGTCGGGATGACCGGCGAGGTCACCTTGCAAGGCCGGGTGCTCCCGATCGGCGGGGTGAAGCAGAAGGTCCTCGCCGCCCACCGGGCGGGCCTGAAGGAGGTCATCCTGCCGTCGCGGAACGAGGGGGATCTCGACGACGTGCCGGAGCAGGTACGGGAAGAGATGACCTTCCACCTGGCCGAAGACGCCGCAGACGTGCTGAGGATCGGTCTCGGTCCTGCCGTGGAGGTTGCAGAGCAGGCGCCCAGCGCCGCGTAGCCGTCAGCAGCTCGACTGTCGAGATGTTGCCGCGGGACCTTGCGTTCTCTTGCCGCGGGCTGGTCCGGCGGGAGGCGCTCACGTAGCGTCGCGTGCGATGGGCTTCCTGCGGATCTCCCTGCGGCCCGTCGTCGCGCTCCTCGCTCTCTCCCTGGTCGGGGTCTCGTGCGGGGGAGAGGAGGACGGCGCGACGCCCTCCCCATCGCCCTCCGCCACGCCGGCGGGGCCGCCCATCCTGGAGGTGGTCGCCCGCGTGCCGGTGGGCGGGGAGCCGATCGGCATCGTCGAGGGGTTCGGCAGCGTCTGGGTCGTGAACTCCGAGTTCGACAGCGGAGGAACGCCCAGCGTCTCCCGGGTCGATCCGGCGGACGCATCGGTGGAGGCCACCGTGCCGGTCGGAGCCCTGCCGCTCGAGGTCGCGGCCGCCTTCGGCGCGATCTGGGTCACCAACTCCGGAGACGACACGGTCTCCCGGATCGACCCGGCGCGGAACGAGGTGGTCGCGACGATCCACGTCTGCGGCGCGCCGGAGGGGATGGCTGCCGACCACGAGGGACTCTGGGTGGTGTGCGAGGAGAGCGCGGAGGTCCTTCGCATCGATCCGAACGCGAACCGAGCGGGGCGGCCGATCGAGGTGGGTCTCGAGCCTCGGTTCGTGACCGTCGCGTTCGACAGCGTGTGGGTTTCGAACTACGTCGACTCCACGATCACGCGGATCGACCCGGCGACGGGCGACGTCGTGGCGGAGATCGACACGGAGTTCGGGCCGCAGATCATGGCGGAGGCGGCGGGGGCTCTCTGGGTGTCCTCGGTCGACAGCGACGCCGTCCAGCGGATCGATCCGGCCACCAACGAGCCCGGCCCGGCGATCACCACCGAGGCGCTGCCGGACGGGCTCCTGGAACATGACGGTTCCCTCTGGGTCGCGACCGACCTCGGACCGATCCTGCAGCGGCTGGATCCGGCCACGGGCGAGATCACCGGCACCTGGGAGGTGTCCGACCAGGGGGCGATCAACGCCAACCAGCTCGTGGTGGAGGCCGGCGGCGCGTTCTGGTTCCCGCTCCTCGACGGTGGGGAAGTGCTGAAGGTCACGATCCCCTCCTGAGGCCCGGCGGTTCTCGGTTCTTCGGGATACCGGACGTTCTCTGTCTGTTCCCTATCCTTTCCTCGGTGTCCTCCGGCCTCCAGCTGATCGATCTCCGGCGTCGGTTCGGCGACGTCGTGGCGCTGGAGGGGGTGAGCTTCGACATCGACGAGGGGTCCATGGTGGGGTTCGTGGGCCCGAACGGCGCCGGCAAGACCACCGCCATGCGGATCGCGCTCGGGGTGCTGGAAGCCGACGGTGGCGAGGTCCGCTGGCGAGGACGGGTCGTGGACGGAGTCGCTCGACGCCGGTTCGGCTACATCCCCGAGGAGCGCGGTCTCTATCCGAAGATGCGCGTCCTCGAGCAGCTCGTGTATCTCGCGCGGCTGCACGGCGTCGGCCGCGCAGCCGCGCGCAGCCGCGCCGCCGACATCCTCGAGACGCTCGGCGTGGCCTCGCGTTCGAAGGACCGGGTCGAGAGCCTGTCGCTCGGGAACCAGCAGCGCGTGCAGCTCGCGGCCGCGCTCGTGCACGAGCCCGACGTCCTCGTGCTGGACGAGCCGTTCTCGGGGCTCGATCCCGTCGGTACCGACGTCCTCATCGAGGTCCTGGATCGCGAACGCCGAACGCGCGGGGTGCCGATCGTCTTCTCCAGTCATCAACTGGAGCTCGTGGAGCGCGTGTGCAACCGGGTGGCCATGATCGTCGGCGGCCGGATCGTCACCGAGGGGGCGATCGACGAGCTCCGGGCGTCCCGGGCCCGGCGACTCGTCCGGGTGGAGGTCGCGGCCGCGCCGGCGGATTGGTACGAGACGATCCCGGGCATTAGGCGGGAAGACGAGGTTCCCGGCGGCGTGATCCTCGAGCTCGCGGACGACATCGACGATCAGCGCGTCTTGGATCTCGCCCGCTCGGTCGGAGAGGTCCGGCATTTCAGTCTCGTGCGGCCCACGCTCGCTCAGCTGTTCCGCGAGGTGGTGTCGTCGTGAGCGGCGAGCCGGCGACGACGGACCGTGGCATGTGGCGCGTGGTGGCGGCCCGGGACTTCTGGGTGCGGCTCCGCGACAAGGGGTTCGTGATCTCCACGATGATCACCCTCTCCGTGCTCTCGGTCTTCATCCTGATCCGTGCGTACACGGGTGGGCCCGATTCGTTCCAACTCGGGTACGTGGGGGACCGGGTGGTCGCCGATCACGTCGCCGCACTCGCGGACCGGAGCGGCATCGAGGTCTCGGTGGTCGGCTTCGACGATCCGCGTCGAGCCGACGAGGCGCTTCGAGACGGGCGCGTCGACGCCGTCGTGAAGGGTGGCCTCGACGACGTGCGCGCGGGGACCGCGAGCCTCCGTGTCCTCCGCGATGCGCCGGAGCTCCTCGACCAGCTCGTGCAGGGCGCGGCGATCGGTCTCCGGATCGATGCCGCGTTGTCGGAGGCCGGCGTGTCGGACGCGACCGTCCAGCAGCTGAAGGATCAGCATCCCATCGACGCCTCGGCGGTTCTGCCGCCCGATCCGGACCGAGCCTCCAAGGCGGCGGTCGCCTTCGTCGCCGTCCTGCTCCTGTACGGACAGCTCTTCGGGTACGGCGTCTGGGTGGCCACCGGCGTGATCGAGGAGAAGAACTCGCGGGTCGTCGAGGTGCTCCTGTCGGCGATCCGAGCGCGGCAGCTGATGGCCGGCAAGATCGCGGGGATCGGCGCACTCGGGCTCCTCCAGCTGATCTTCATCGCCCTCTTCGCCATCACCCTCGCGAGCGTGACCGGGGCGATCGACCTCCCCTCGGATTCCTTCTCGGCAGCGGCGCTCACGGTCGGTTGGTTCGTCCTCGGGTTCGCCTTCTACGCCGCGATGTTCGCGGTCGCGGGCGCGCTGGTCTCGCGGATGGAGGAGCTGCAGAACGCGATCGTCCCGATCAACCTGCTGATCTTCGCGTCCTTCCTCATCTCGATCGGCGCGCTGCAAGATCCCGACTCGACGATCGCGAGGGTCGCGTCGCTCCTCCCGATCTCCTCGGCGCTCGCGATGCCGGTCCGGATGGTGCTCGGCTCGGCGACCGCGTGGGAGATCGTCGCGTCGCTCGCGTTGGTGGTCGGCTCGACCGCGCTCTTGATCCCGCTGGCGGGTCGGGTCTACGCCGGAGCGGTGCTCCGTACCGGCGCGAAGGTCAAACTTCGGGACGCGTGGAGAGCGGCGGCGTAGTTCAGACCCGGAGCCTGGATGTGCGACATCGGTGTCTTCGGTGACACCACGAAGCGTGACACTTCCGTTACCCATCGATGATTTCGGTCCCGAAAGGTTTACACGCGTAACAACACCACCTATAAACCGCTACGGTGGCGTAGACCCTGAGAACCGCGCGGGGTTCACTCCAAGAGGCGGCCCAGACGGGCCGCCTCTTCCGTCTCCTCCGCCGGAGATGTGACCCTCATCGCGAACGGGGCGACCGCGCGCAGCGCGCGCGATCGCCCCGCTTCGTCTCCAAGCATCGAAGACATCGTCGGAGAGGCGACAGGCATGCAATCGACAGAGCCGTCGAGCGCACGTTCAGACGGCCGGAAGCATCGGGAGGGCAACGTGAAGTTTGATCGCAGCGCGCCCACACGCTCCGTCTGGCGACGGATCGTGACCGCCGCCGTCACGCTGAGCATGTCGGTCGGGGTCCTGGTGACCCTGCCCGCGATTCCGGCGCAGGCCGTCACGAACGATCTGACCGTGCACGTGGCGAGCGCGCGCACCGAACCGCGCGCCTTCGGCGGCGCAGGGGTGACGGTGGGCGACGAGATCCCGGACTTCAAGTACATCATCAACGAGGACAACACCGGGTCGACCGAGCAGCGGTCCCCGGACGGGGGTTGCTCGGCGGACGATCCCGACTACCCCGCCTCCTGCAATTGGCCCTCGATCAGAGAGGTGCCCGCGCCGAGCCCGATCTACACCCAAGGCGACCAGGGCGATTTCCCGATGAGTCTGCCCGACGGTCGCTACCTCATCTCCGTACTCGCCGACGGATACAAGATCGACGGCGCACACTTCACCGTCCCCTTGCCCGATCCCGGCCTCGTCGAGGTCGAGTTGCAGCCCAATCCGCTGCCCGACTCGACGATCCGCGGTCAGGTCTTCTCGGATTCCGCGCCCACCGACGGGACGATGGATGCGAACGAACCCGGCCTGGCCGGTTTCGTCGGCCACATCACCGACGTCCTGGGTGAGGTGCAGACCGACGTGTACGGCAATCAGCTCTGCACCGAGTACGAGGGCGAAGACCCGATCACCCATGAGATCCCGTTCGGCAGCCTCGATGCCGACATGCTGCCCGTGCCCATCGACGGCACGGGCGGCAACTGCGTCAGCGACGCCGACGGCCTCCTGACGATCCCCCACCTCGGCTCGAACCGCTATGCGTTCTCGGCCACACCTCCGGACGGGCAGACGTGGATCCAGACGACGACCCTCGAAGGCAACCATGACTTCGACGCCTGGGTCATGGAGGGCTCGACCGGATACGACACCGAGTTCATGCTCGGAGGTGAGCCCGTACCCCAGCCCATCTTCGGGTTCGCCCCACCCCGGAACACCCTGACGGGGGGATCCGGACACATCAACGGCGTCGTCGTTGGGATCAAGAGCTATACCCCGCCCAAGGGGGGCTCCTTCGACTTCTGGGGGGGGAACACCGGGACCAAGCTCGACGCCCCCATCGTCAGGCCCTGGCTCTCGCTCTCCGACCTGGAGGCGGGCGACGTCGCGGTGTGGGTCGGACGGGGCAACGCCGACGGCAGTTTCGACATCGCCGGCGTGCCCGACGGCAACTA
>Ga0070698_100007363_pt1 | contig 11917 bp, 12 predicted proteins | sample KBSK1502metaG_FD_65477 | JGI IMG/M metagenome (GOLD analysis project Ga0070698, IMG submission 65477) | Corn, switchgrass and miscanthus rhizosphere microbial communities from Kellogg Biological Station, Michigan, USA - KBS K1-50-2 metaG | ecosystem: Host-associated > Plants > Roots >...
TTCATGGTCCGGGCCAACAGCAACGCGCACCCGGGCTGGGCAATCATCGGGCTGACGACCCTGGAAGGTTTGATCTTCGCGTACCTCGGCACGCCGTACCTGCTCGGCGGCTGGCGATCGATCAACTTCCGGCTGACGAGCACTCCGCTGCCCGACCTGCTGAGTGGACTGCTTGGCATCGTCGTCGGTCTCGTCGTCGCCGTCCTCATCGGCTTTTTCGTGCGCGACCTGCCCTATGGCGTCGAGCTTTCGTTCGTGCTCGCACTGCTGCTCGCGGCCCAGGGCGCGTCCGTCGGCCTGACGCGGCGAGCCGAGCTGACGTCGCTGTTCTTCGGGGGCGGCTCGCGCGAGCCGGACACCCACCGCCTGCCTGCGGTGCTGCTCGACACGTCGGTGATCATCGACGGCCGCATTCTGGACATCGCGAAGACGGGCTTCCTCGACATGCCGCTCATCATCCTCAGCTCCGTCCTGCGCGAGCTGCAGATGGTGGCCGACTCCGCCGACGTGACGCGGCGCCGGCGCGGCCGGCGGGGCCTCGACGTGCTGACCGAGATGCAGAAGGAGCCATCCATCAACCTGCAAGTGACCGAAGACGACTCGCAGCCCTCGGGCGAGATCGACGCGCACCTGGTGCGCACCGCCAAGAGCAAGCGGTGGGCGATCATGACCAACGACTTCAACCTCAACCGCATCGCGCGGCTCGAGGGTGTGGCCGTGCTGAACCTGAACGAGCTCGCGCAGGCGATGCGCCCGGTGGCGATTCCAGGCGAGGAAATCGTGGTCACCGTGGCGCGCGAAGGCAAGGAGCCAGGCCAGGGCGTCGGCAGCCTCGACGACGGCACCATGGTGGTCATCCAGAACGGACGGCGCCTGATCAACCAGACCATCACGGCCGTCGTGACATCGGTCATCCAGACGTCGGCGGGCCGCATGATCTTCGCCGAGCCCAACGGGACGGACACGCGGCGCGCGCCGGCCCGCGTCAGGCGGGAGGAGAAGGTGTCCGATGCCTAGTGTCGGCGCGATCGTCGCCGCGGCGGGGACCGGGTCGAGGCTCGGTCGGGGCAGCAAGGCGCTCGTGCGTCTGAACGGCAAGACCACGCTCGCGCGCGTGCTCGAGCTGTTCCTCGCCCTCGACGAGATCGACCGTATCGTCGTCGTCGGGCCGCCGAGCCGGCTCGAGACGGCGGAGCACGAGGCGGAGGCGCTGCGGCCTCGCAAGCCGGTGATCGTGCGCGCCGGAGGGGAGAGCCGCCAGGACTCGGTACGCATGGGCCTGGCCGCCCTGGGCGAGTGCGACTACGTGCTGGTGCACGACGCGGCGCGACCGCTGGCCACGGCGGGACTGGTGCGCCGCGTGCTGGCCGCGGCCATCGAGTCCGGGGCCGCGTTTCCGGCCATTACGCCGCGTGACGCGGTGAAACGGGTGGAAGGCAATCGCCTGATCGAGAGCCTCGACCGCTCGCTGGTCGTGCTGGCGCAGACGCCGCAGGGATTCGCGTATGAGCTGCTGGCGCGCGCGCACCGGGAAGCCGCGGACGCGGGCCTGGTCGGCGACGACGACGCGCAGCTGGTGGCCGCCACCGGCCACGTCGTGACCGTGGTGCCGGGCGAGCCCGCGAACATCAAGGTGACGACGCCGGAAGACCTCGAGGTGGTGGAGGCGCTAATCCGGGAGCACGAGACAGCGCCCCGGTGAGGGTCGGCATCGGCTACGACGTGCATCCCCTGGTGCAGGGACGCCCGTTGGTCCTCGGCGGCGTGGCGATCGAGCATTCCGCCGGCCTCGACGGCCACTCCGACGCCGACGTCCTGACGCACGCGGTGATCGATGCGCTGCTGGGCGCCGCGGGCCTGGGCGACATCGGCACGCACTTCCCGGCCGACGACCCCGAGTTCAAGGGCTTCTCGAGCCTGAAGATGCTCGAGAGGTCGGTCGCCATGCTGGCCGAGGCCGGCTACCGCGTCGTGAACGTCGACTGCGTCGTCGTCGCTCAGGAGCCGCGCCTGCACCCGCACCTCGCGGCCATGAGCGAGAACCTCGTCAGGCGACTGGGCACGGTGGACGTGAACGTGAAGGGCAAGTCACCCGAGGGGCTCGGGGCGCTGGGACACGGCGCGGGGATCGCCGCGCAGGCGGTCGTCACGATCGAAGAGGAGTGATGCCTTGCACGACGCGGGCACGCTCTTAGCGAGACTTAGCGCGTGACGTTGCGACTGCACAACACGCTGACCGGGACGAAGGACGCGTTCGAGCCGCTCCAACCCGGCCGCGTGACCATGTACACGTGCGGTCCGACGGTGTGGAACTTCGCCCACATCGGCAACTTCCGCGCGTTCCTGTTCTACGACCTGCTGCGCCGGCATCTGCTTGCGTCGGGCTACCAGGTCGAGCACGTGATGAACCTCACCGACATCGACGACCGCATCCTCGACCAGGCCATGCACGCGCACACGACGATCCGCGAGTACACGAAGCCGTATGAGGAGGCGTTCTTCGAAGACATGGCGACGCTGCGCGCGCAGCGCGTGGAGCACTACCCCAAAGCGACCGAGCACATCCCGGAGATGGTGGAGATGATCGAGTCCCTGATCGCCAACGGCAACGCATACGCGTCGGACGATGGGGACGTCTACTTCCGGATCGCCAGCTTCCCCAAGTACGGCGAGCTGTCGCACCTCGACCGCGCGGGGCTGAAGGCGGGCGCGCGCGTCGCGACCGACAAGTACGACAAGGAGTCGGTCAGCGACTTCGCGCTGTGGAAGAAGGCGCAGCCGGCCGACGAAGAGATCGGAGCGGCGTGGGACGCGCCGTTCGGCAAGGGCCGGCCCGGCTGGCACATCGAGTGCTCGGCGATGAGCAAGCGCTACCTGGGTGAGACGCTCGACGTGCACTCGGGCGGCGTCGACCTCGTTTTTCCGCACCACGAGAACGAGATCGCCCAGTCCGAGTCCGCGAACCACAAGCAATTCGCGCGTACATGGCTGCATTCGGAGCACCTGTTCGATGCGACGGGCGAGAAGATGTCGAAGAGCGCAGGCGGCTTCACCACGCTGCGCGACCTTTTGCGCGCGGGTTACCACCCGCTGGCCATCCGGTTCTTCCTCATCGCCAACGCGCACTACCGCTCGAGGCTGCGTCTGAGCCCAGAGGCGCTGCACTCGGCGGAGGAACAGGTGCGGAGGCTGCGCGAGTTCGCGGACCGGGTCAACCGCTCCGCTCCGTCTTCGAGCGACGACGTGGAGCTGGAGCACAGAATCGCGACGGTGCGTGCGGGCTACCGCGAAGCCCTGGACGACGATCTGAACCTGCCGCACGGCGTGGGCCTCGTGTTCGAGCTGATTCGCGAGGCGAACGCGGCGCTCGACGCGGAGCGCGTCGGGCCGAAGAACAAGCAGTTGCTGCAGGCCCTGCTCAGCGACGTCGACGCGCACCTCGACGTGCTCGGAGCGGAGGAGCCGGGCCTCGCCGAGGAGGTCGAGCGTCTCATCGCGGAGAGGGAGGAGGCGCGCAAGGCGCGCGACTTCGCGCGCGCCGACCGGATCCGCGACGACCTGAAGCAGCGCGGCATCGCGCTCGAGGACTCGAAAGACGGCGTGCGGTGGAAGAGGATCCAGCCTACTGAGGCAGCGCGGTCCTGACCTGCCCGGTCTGCGGGTCGTAGTAGTTGCGCGGGATCACGGTCACGTCCTTGCCGAACAGCACCAGCTCGAGCGCCGGCCCATCGACGCCCTGCTGGCTGTGGATGTCGTGAGGCGGATCGAGCCAGAAGACGAAATCGCCCGGCTTCAGCACTTTCTCGTACTGCACCTTCAGGCGACCTCCGTCGTCGAGCTGCCAGTGGCGGTACCGGTCCATGCCCTGGACGACGCAGGCCACGCCCCACGAGTTGTGGTTGTGGATTGGTGTCTCCGCGTCGGGAGAGAAGCGCGCCAGCATGAGGGTCAGGCCATCGGGGTCGCTCTGCAGGATGGTGAACGACGATTCGCCGCCATGAAGAGCGCGCATCTCGGTCTCGGGGACGAAACCCGGCTGCCGTGACGCCTTGGAGAGGTCCTGGCCGACGTGCTTCAGGATGTGCTCCTTCGCGCCGAACATGAGCATTCCCCTCGCCCTGACCATGAAGTCTGCAACCATCGCGTAGATCATGGCCCAGCTCATCTTCGGACGTAACGCCGTGCTCGAGGCCGCCCGCGCGGGTCGGGTCGTGAAGGCGTACCAGGCGACAGGGCTCGGCCACGACCCCAGGCTCGAGGAGATCGCGAAGCTCGCGCGCGTCGAGGTCGTCTCGCCCGACCGCATCGACAAGATGGCGCCAGGCGTCAACCAGGGAGTGGCCGCGGAGCTGAAGCCGCGCCGCGACTGGACGTTGAAGGAGCTCCTTGCGACCGAGCCGACGCTGCTCGTCGCGCTCGACTCCATCCTCGACCCGCAAAATCTCGGCGCGATCCTGCGCAGCGCGGAGGTCGCGGGGAGCGACGGCGCGATCCTGCCCGAGCACCGCAGCGCGCCACTGTCGCCGGCCACTGTCAAGGCCAGCTCCGGAGCGACCGAGCTGCTGCCCATCGCGCGAGTCTCGGGCCTGCCTTCGGCGATCGTCGAGGTGAAGCGCGCGGGCATCTGGTGCGTCGCGCTCGACCCGCGCGGCGAGGCCGAAGCGTGGGAGTTCGACTTCACGCAGCGCGTCTGCGTGGTCGTCGGCAGCGAGGGCGCCGGCGTGCATCGGCTGGTCAAGGAGCGCTGCGACGCAAGGGTGAGGCTGCCGGTGAAGGGACGTGTGGCCAGCTTCAACGCGTCCGCGGCGGCGGCCGCCCTGCTGTACGAGGTGATGAGGCAGAGAAGGACCGGTTCCTAAACTGGAGCGACCCCAGTGATCGAAGCCAACGACCTGCCGTTGACCCGCGAGGCGCAAGCGATGGTCGACCGCGCCGGCGAGATCGCCTCGGCCCGCGGCGCGCCGGAGCCTGCTGCCACGGACCTGCTGCAGGCCGTGGTCGAGCTGCAGCCGAGCCTGGTCGCCGGCGCCAGGCTCGGTCCGGCAAGCAACGGAGAGGCCGGCGTTCCACTGCGCCGCGTCCTCGTCAACGCCAACCGCGAGGCCCAGTCACTAGGTCATGCCCAGCTCGCGCCGCTGCACCTGCTCCTGGCGATGCTCTATTCCGACTCCCCGGCGACGGCGCTTCCCCTGCAGAACTCCGGCCTGAGCCTGTACAACGTCCGCCAGCGGCTGCAGTCCAACGCACCCCGGCCGTCCGCGCGCGGAGTCTTGGGCGTCAGCCCCGTCTTTGTCGGCATCGTAGGTGCGGCGGCCGCGTCGGGCGCGCTGCTGTGGCTCGGCTCGCTGCCCAGGCTCGTCGTGCCGCTCACGCTCGTCTTCGTGGTCGCGGGCTGGATCGTCTCCCTCTGCATCCACGAGTTTGGACACGCGCTGGTCGCGTATCTGGGCGGCGACCGGTCGGTCGCGTCCGCCGGATACCTGACGCTCAACCCCCTTCGCTACACGAACGCGACGTCGAGCATCGTCCTGCCCGTCGTGTTCCTGCTCCTCGGCGGCATCGCGCTGCCGGGCGGCGCGGTCTACGTCAACCATTCGGCGCTGCGCAGCAAGAGGTGGAGCTCCGCGGTGTCGCTCGCCGGGCCGGGCGGGACGTTTGTGTGCTGGCTCGCGATCGCGCTGGCATTTGGGGTCTCGGTCCCCGCCGGAATCATCGCCACCCACAACGTCGACTTCTTCGCAGCGCTTGCGGCGCTCGGCTTCTACATGACGTTCGCGCTGCTGCTGAACCTGCTGCCGATCCCCGGGCTTGACGGCTTCGGCGTCATCCGGCCGTGGCTGCCGATCACGTGGCAGTACACGGCGTACCGCTACGGGACGATCGCGATCCTCGGGGTGTACGCGTGCCTGTGGCTCGTCGCGCCCGTGCGCAGCGCGTTCTTCGGGCTGATCTTTCGACTCACCGCGCAGGCCGACATCCCGGTCGACCTGATCATCGCCGGGTTGCTGAACACGAGGCTCTTCTGACCGTGGAGACCGTCATCGTCGACGGCTACAACGTGATCCACGCGTGGCCGTCGCTGAAGCGCCTCCTGTCCAGCGCGTCGCTCGAGGATGCGCGCGACGAGCTGATCCGCCGGCTGGCCGTCATGTCGCTGGTCACCGGCGAGCCGGTGACGGTGGTGTTCGATGCGCACCACTCGGCGTCTCTGGCCAACTCTGAAGACACGGTTGAAGGCGTGCGCGTCGTCTTCACGCGCAAGGGCCACTCCGCGGATCACGCCATCGAGCGGCTGGCCTACCAGGCGAGCAACAGGGGCGACGTCATCACAGTGGCCACCTCCGACCGGTTCCAGAGCGACCTCGTGCGCGGCATGGGTGGCGCGGTGATCAGCGCGCTGGAGCTGGAGCGGCGCGTCGTCAGCGCCGAAGAAGAGATGACGCGGCGCGTGAAGAGGTACCAGTGAGCACGATTCGCCGAACGCGCATCGTCTGCACGATCGGGCCGTCGAGCTCGTCACCGCACGTGCTGCGGGCGATGGTCCAGGCGGGCATGGATGTGGCGCGGCTGAACTTCTCGCACGGCGACCCTCAGGCCCACCGCGAGGCGGCGGCCAACGTGCGCGAGGCCGCCGAGGCGGCGGGCCGGCCCGTGGCCCTCCTCGGCGACCTGCAGGGGCCGAAGATCCGGACCGGAGAGGTCGAGGGCACCTTTCAGAAGCTGGTTCGCGGTCGGACCGTCAGGCTCGTCGCCACCCACGCCGCATGGCGTCCCGATCCCGCCGCGAGCGGGGAGGTGGGGATCAGCCACCAGGAGCTGGTCGAGGCGCTGCGTCCTGGTGACCGGGTGCTGCTTGACGACGGCCGCATCGAGCTGTCCGTGCGCGCAGCGTCGAACGGACACGCGGACGCGCAGGTGGTGCGCGGGGGGCTGCTCGGCGCGCGCAAGGGGGTCAGCGTGCCAGGCCGGCCGCTGCCCATGCCCGCGTTGACGGACAAGGACCTGGCGGACCTGAGGCTGGCGGTGGAGCTCGAGGTCGATTACCTCGCCCTGTCGTTCGTGCGGCGGGCGGAGGACATTTTGATCTGCCAGCAGCACGTGACCGGCCACAACCGCAGCGTGCCGATCGTGGCCAAGCTGGAGAAGCTCGAGGCCATCCGCAACCTGGACGCGATCCTCGAGGTCGCGGACGCGGTGATGGTCGCGCGGGGCGACCTCGGGGTGGAGCTGAAGCTCGGCGACCTCCCCGCGGTGCAGAAGGATGTGATCGACCGGGCCAACAGCGCGGGCGTGCCGGTGATCACGGCCACCGAGATGCTCGAGTCCATGGTCACCTCCAACCGGCCGACGCGGGCGGAGGTGTCCGACGTCGCCAACGCGATCTGGGACGGGACCGATGCGGTGATGCTGTCGCAGGAGACGTCGGTGGGGGCGCACCCTGTCGAGGCGGTGCGCGCGATGGCCCGCATCTGCCACGCGACGGAAAAGCACCCGAACTACGAGCGGGCGCGGCAGATCTGGCGGGAGCCCGGCCAGGTGGGGAGCGCCATCGCGCACGCCGCTGCGTCCACGGCGGGAGAGCTGAACGCCAAGGTGATCATCGCCTTCACGGAGTCCGGGACCACCGCCCTGAGGTGCAGCAAGGCGCGGCCGGACGTGCCGGTGGTGGCCGCCAGCCCTCACCCGGAGGTGCTGAGGCGGACGGCGCTGTACTCGGGCGTGATCCCGCTCCTGGTCAGCCCCGGCCGCGACACCGACCAGATGATCTCGAACGCCACCGAGGCTGCCGTCCACAGCGGCCTGGTGCGGCCGGGAGACCGTGTGGTGGTGGTGGCGGGCGTGCCGGTAGGGCGGCCGGGCCAGACGAACTTGCTCAAAGTCGAGACCGTTTAGACGGCTGCGTAAACGGCCGGCGGCAGGAGAATTACCCCGTGGCGCCCGCCTCCCACGGCTTGCTGGGGCGCATCCAGCAGGCCAACGACACCGCCGCCCACCGGTTCGGTCCCCACACCGCCGAGGTGGAGGCGTTCATTCTCGCCGCGGGGCAGCTGACACCGTGGCAGTGGCGCCAGGTCCTGGCCATCCGGCGTCTGGTGGCGGCGGTCAGCAAGGAGAGCGCTGGCGCGCCCGAAGGGTCGAGGTCGATCCAGGCCGCGATCCGCAGCAGCGAGGGCCGCATCTCCGAGCCGCTGGCCCGGGCGGGAGAGGTGCTGTTCGACACGCTGGTGCGCAAGGGCGAGGAGAAGCAGGTCGCGGCGTGGCAGGCGATGACCGCGCTCGTCCACCGCTCGCAGCTGCCGGCGCTCAAGTTCGCCGTCAACTACGCTCCGTTCGCGACGCTGATCCCGCCGTCGGGCTCGGACGTTCTGGAGCCTAAGACGCGACGCTACCTGGCCGCGCTCGAGCGGTTGACCCGGGAGCAGCTGCAGGGACTGGCCAGGCGCTGGAGGATCTCTCCCGCCGCATCGCATGCGCTGCTGCAGGCGGTGGCCAAGAACCGCGAGGTCAAGAGCGAGGAGGCCGTGGCGCTGTTCGCGCTGGCCCTGATTCCCAACCTCGTGACCGGCGACGAAGGATGGGCGGCGGTCCGCACCGCGGTCCACGGTGGACGCGTGCTCGGAGCCCTGGGCGACCTGACGGCGCAGGAGGTCCGGGAGCTGTGGGCGCCGCTCGAGCCGGTCATCGGGTTCGCGTCGCTCGACGAGCCGGTGGAGCCGGTCGCGCCTGCGGAGCGGGTGAAGCAGGTGGTGGACAGCGCGATCAAGACCATCACACGACCACCGCGCAGCCGCGCCACCAGCACCACGTCGCCGGCCGCAGTGAAGGCCGCCGCAGCGTATGGCCCGAACAACAACGAGGTCGCGGCCTTCATCAAGGGCGTCGCCGAGCTGACGCCGATCCAGTGGCTGCGCGTGCTCGACCGCCGCAAGCTCGTTTCGAGCGTCACGCGTGAGGGGGCCGCGGAACCGGCGGGCGTCGTGCGCTCGATCCTCGCCGCCATCGAACGCACTCGGGACATGGACACGTTCACTCGGTGCCGCGTCTTCGTCGCCGTGGAGCGCGCGGGCTTCGCCATCGAGTCGCACCGAGGGATGGACCTCGACCAGGTGCGGCAGATGCTGGCGCCGTTCGAGCCGGCCATCTCCGTCGGCCAGCTGAACGGTGGCGGCTTCGCCCACAAGGTGGCCGGGCTGGACCGCGCCGACTGGGCCCGGATCGCCGCGGCCGCGCCGGAGCTGAACGAAGAGGCCGTCGCACCGCTAGTCAATGCGGGCACCGCGCTGATCGACTTCTTCGGCGGCCGGTCGGACGACGAAGCGGTGGCCACGTGGCACGCGGTGTCGGCCCTGGTGCACCGCCATCACCTGACGCCGATCAAGTTCGCCGCCTCCTATGCGCCGTTCGCATCGGCCATCCCGGTCACGAATCCGCGGTCGCTGGGGGCGATGGTGTCGCGCTACGTCACCGCGGTCGGTCGCCTGGGTTCGGTCCAGTGCGTGGCGCTCGCCAAGGCGTGGCAGATCGAGGACGAGCTTTCCAGCGCGCTGTCGCGAGCCATCGCGGACGGCAGCGCGCGGTCGGGCGAGGAGGCGGCGGCCCTGGCGGCGGTGGTGACCGTGCCGATGCGCCTCGCGGGGAGCGGTGGGTGGGCGGCGGTGAAGACGGCGGCGTTCGGCGGGCGCGTCATGGCGGCGCGCACCAGGCTCACGGCGGAGCAGCTGGAAGAGCTCTGGCAGCCGATCCAGCCCGCGATCCCGCTGGCTTCGCTCACCGCGCCTGCACGACCGCGCCGCTAGTCAGTATCGTTTTTTCGCAGTGGCGACGGCGCGCAGCAACGGCAGGCTGCCCAAATTCGACAGGGTGCTCGTCGTGTCGGCGCATCCGGACGACCCTGACTTCGGCGCTGGCGGCTCCATAGCGCGTCTGGCCGAAAGCGGCGCCCAGGTGACCTACGTGATCGTCACCGACGGCCGCCAGGGTGGCGAGGACCCGAAGCAGAAGGACGCCGACCTGATCGCCATCCGCGAGAAGGAGCAGCGCGCCGCGGCCAGGGTGCTGGGCGTGAAGAGGGTCGAATTCCTCGGCTACAAGGACGGCCATCTGGCGCCCGACCTGAAGCTGCGGCGCGACATCGTGCGCATGATCCGTAAGTACAAGCCAGACCTGGTCATCACGCACATTCCAGGCCGCGTGCTGGACGCGCCGATGGGCGGGTCGCACCCCGACCACCTGGCGGTGGGCGAGGCGACGATGGCGGCCGTCTACCCGGACTCGCGAAACCCGCGCGCTTTCCGCTCGCTCCTGAAGGAGGGCCTGGAGCCGCACGAGGTGAAGGAGGTCTGGATCCCGTTCTGGACCTCGGGCGACTACCTGGTGGACATCACGCCCACCCTGGACAAGAAGATCGAGGCGCTCCGCAAGCACAAGAGCCAGATCGCCAAGCCGGGGCGAGAGTGGGACTTCGAGAAGTTCATGCGCAAGCGGCACCGCGACGTGGGCAAGCGCGGCGGGTATCAGTTCGCCGAATCCTTCAAGCGGATAACGGTTTAGCCTCCTGGCGCTGCGCGCCACCTCCCGATGCATCGGGAGATACAGTCGGTGGCCGGGCGGTATACAGTTCGCGCCGTGAGCAGCGGTCCCCCGGCCTATCCGCCCCCTCCACCGTCGGGCGGCATGCAGCCGCCGCCTCCTCCGCCCACCCGACCGTCCGGCATCCTGGGCCAGTTCCAGGGCATGCAGTGGTGGGAGATCCTGCTCGTCGTCTTGCCGCTGACGCTGATCTTCGTCGGCGGGATCATCGGCGGCGTGTGCGGTGCGCTGGGAGCGATCGGCAACGCGTACATCGCGCGGAGCCGCCTGTCGCCTGCAGCGCGCGTCGCGCTCATGATCGGAGTCCTGGTGGCGGCTTACGTCCTTTACTTCATCGTGGCGGTGCTGATCTTCGCGGCCGTTCGCTCGGCGAGCTGATAGCGCGCCAGATCACCTCGGCCCACGCGGCATACTGCGCGTCGCCGGGGTGCAGCTGATCGGAGGCGATCCAGCCCTCGGTCCCGACGCCTGACGTGCTGGCCTCTGCGATATCGACCCACGTGAACTCGCGCGCCCGGGCCTCTGCCTCGGCGACGTCGTTGAAGACCCTAGTGAGTGTGTCGACGTGCTGCCGGCCGCCGAACTGGGCGGCGGCGGGCACATAGGACCAGGTGGGGATGGAAACGGCGACGACCCTCCTCACCGCATGAATCGCGTCGTAGATGCGGCGCAGCGACGCTCGATACTGGTCGGCGCTCCGGCCCTGGACCAGGTCGTTGACTCCGATGAGCACGGAGACGACGTCCGCCCGAACGGGTTCCAGGTAAGGAAGCTCGTCGCGGATCAGGTCGAGCGTCGTGTACCCGTTGACCGCGGGGTTGGTCAGCTGCGCGGGCAGCTTCGACGCGATGATCGAGGGCCACGCGTGGGCGTCGTCGGACGCGCCTGTCCCGATCGTGTACGAATCGCCGAGGGCCAGATAGCGAAGGCTCAGCGCTCGATGTCCGCCAGCGCGCTCCAGACCTCGACCTTGGTCTTCACGCGGCGGACCACCTCGTTGGTGAAGTCGGTGGTCGAGGCCTGGCCGCCGAGGTCGGCGGTCCGGATGCCGTCCGACACCGTCTCGAGCGCCGCCTCGTAGACGGCGCGCGACGTGCGGCGAGCCTCGTCGCCCTTCATGTAACCGAGCAGCGAGGCCACGGCCAGGATCATGGCCATCGGGTTGGCCACGTTCTTGCCCTCCAGGGCCGGCGCCGTGCCGTGGGGTGCTTCGGTCATGGCGACCTTGATGGCGCCGTCGTCGTCGAAGGCGAGCAGGGTCGACTCGGCGCCGGCGATGGTGCCGAACATCTGCATCACCAGGTCGGAAAGCGTGTCGCCGTCACGG
>Ga0070698_100007364_pt1 | contig 11916 bp, 11 predicted proteins | sample KBSK1502metaG_FD_65477 | JGI IMG/M metagenome (GOLD analysis project Ga0070698, IMG submission 65477) | Corn, switchgrass and miscanthus rhizosphere microbial communities from Kellogg Biological Station, Michigan, USA - KBS K1-50-2 metaG | ecosystem: Host-associated > Plants > Roots >...
TTGCCGATGCCATCGAGACGACGATGTTTGACGACCAGCAACCCCGGTTCGATGTCCTCGAGCACGAAACAGAAACTCGGAACCGTTCGCGTCGTCCCCCAAACTTTCAATTCGTCGCCGTGGTTCCAAACGCCGAGATGAATTTCCGGCCGCTCGACGGCGGGCGCGAGTTTCGTCAGCACGCCGGCGGTCAACGGCAGCGGATGCTCGAAGACCATCGGTTGTTTCGCGTGTTCCGGTGACAGGTAAGCCATCGAGATCTTTGGAAAGCGACCTTCCTCCGGTCGAAAGCTGGCCCAGAAAGTCGCGTTGATGATTGCCGCAATCGATTCTGCATTCGGTTCGGGCGCAAGGTCGTCTTCGCCCATCCTGCGTGCTTCGGCAAGTTGGCGTTTGAAGTGTGCCTCGACCACAGGCGCTACGGTCTTTGCTGCGTAATATGTTGGGTGCGTACTCATAAATCTATTTGCCTGTGAAGAGTGTATTCTCATCCACAAAGCAAAGGCCATTGCCCCACGGATCGTTGGCGTAGAAAGAGAGTTCACCCCACGGACGCTTCACCAAATCGCCGGCGCTGGCGCCGTGTACATCGTCAGTGGCAAGACATTGCAGGTCGCGCGCTCGTTCGTAAACAGCTTCGACATCCGGGACAGAGAAATAGATGTAGTCGGGCGTTGCTTGCGGTTTCAGATCGGTGGTGGCCCCGCCGGTTACGTCGACAAGGGCCAGAATCACCGGACCACAATCGATGTAATGACGCGAGCCACGCGGAATACGCCGGCCGCGGTCGCCGAGCAGCGTGCCGTAAAACTCCTCGGCTTTGTCGAGATTGTCCACTTGCAGAACGATCCGGTAGAGTGTTGGCGCCATTTCGGTTCCTTTCGCTGTTAGCTTTAAGCCACAGATTAACGCAGATGAAGACGGATTAGAAATGAGTCGCGTTGAACCATTTCCATTTGTGCTCGATGAGTTGGAGCCGCTCCGTCCGACGGTGAAGCATGCCTTTGGCTTTACTTACGTCTATCTCGACGATCGGCTTTTATGTTGTCTGCGCAACAGCGACAAGAAGCCGGCGACCAATGGCGTCTGGTTGTTTACGACTGTGGAGCACATTGACAGTCTGGGGCGAGAATTTCCCGACTTACCACGCCGCAATCTGTGGCGCTCGCGTGATAAAGCATGGGTGGTGCTAGCATCGCGCCTGGAAAATTTCGAAGAATACGCTTTCAAAGCCTGTGAGTTGATTTTGAATGGAGATCGTCGCATCGGCCGGCTCTCACGCGTCCAACGCATCTGAACTGATGGATATTCAAATTGAGGCGCTGGCCGAAACGATCTGGAATTATCACCTGATGAAGCATCAGGTCGCGAAGGCAGACGCGATCCTCGTGCTTTGCAGTCATGACGAGCGAGTTGCCGAACGAGGCGCACAGCTATTTCTCGAAGGTTGGGCGCCTTTACTCATCTTTTCAGGCGGTCACGGCGCCATCACGAAGACACTCTGGAGTGAACCCGAAGCGGAGCGTTTCGCTCGTATAGCCGAGAGCATGAACGTCCCGCGCGAAAGTATTCTGGTTGAGCCAAACTCGACCAACACCGGCGAAAACATCAAATTCACGAAGAAGCTTTTGGCCCAGCGAGGTCTCGATCCACAAAGATTCATTCTCGTGCAGAAGCCATACATGGAGCGCCGCAGTTATGCGACGTTTCGCAAGCTCTGGCCGGAGAAAAAATTGATTGTCACTTCGCCGCAGGTATCGTTTCGCGACTACCTTGCTGACTATGCCAATGGGAATATCTCGACGGCGGATGTAGTTAGTATAATGGTGGGCGATTTACAACGAATTAAACTCTATCCGGCTCGCGGATATCAGATTCCACAGGAGATTCCGGACGAAGTGTGGGCAGCGTTCGAAGCACTCGTGCGCGCCGGCTACGACAAGTATCTAATTCACAAATGAATGAGGAGACCCGAATGTTGAAGCGAATTATTTTGCCTGTATTGTTGCTTGCCACTGTCGTGGTGGCCCAGAATGGCAGCACTCGACCTTATCCGATTGACAACAATCATTCTACTGTCGGTTTTACGGTGCCGATCCTCGGCGGACTGTCGCAGGTCAAAGGAAAGTTTACTGACTTCGCGATCACAATCAACAACGACGAGAAAGACATCACGAAGTCGTCCGTCAGCGTGGTCATCAAAGCCACGAGTGTCGACACGGGCATCGAAGGACGCGACCGTCACCTCAGGACTGCAGACTTCTTCGACGTAGAAAAGTTTCCGGAGCTCACTTTCAAGAGCGAGCGGATCGAGAAGAAGGGAAAACAGTTCATCGCGCACGGACCGCTAACCATGCACGGTGTGACGAAAGAGATAGCTTTGCCGTTCACCGTCACCGGCACATATAAGAACCCGACCAACAACAAGATCGCTGTTGGTTACTCGGCAAAGATCGTCCTGAACCGTCGCGACTTCGGCATCAACTTCGCACGCCAGGACAATCCAACGTTCATCGGCGACAACATCACAGTCGAGATCGAACTAGTGACCAAGGCGCTGGATCCGAAATAAATCCGTATTATCCGTGGCTAATTAACAAACCGTCGAAGCTGGACGCTGATCGCAAACCCAATGGCGATAAACGTTGCAATGAGCGACGCGAGGCCGGCGCTCATTAAAGGCAGGGGAACGCCAATCACCGGCGAGATGCCCAGGGCCATTCCCATGTTGATGAAGATCTGAAACGTCAGGCCGCCGACGAACGCCATGATGAAGAGCATGCCCATTCGATCGGACGAGCGTCGCGCGCCCGTGATGAGACGTGAGAGCAGGATAACGTAAGCCAGCAGCACCAGGATGCAGCCTACGAATCCGGTATTCTCAGCCGTCACCGCATAGATGAAATCAGTATGTGGCTCGGGTAAGAACTTCAGCCCACTCTGCGAGTGTGCAACCGATGAGCGAGACCCGAACATTCCTCCCTCGCCGACCGTGATGATCGACTGCCACGTGTGGTAACCGATGCCACGCTTGTCAGCCTTTTCCGGGTCGTAAATCACGTTGATGCGTTCCTGCTGATACCCTTTTACTGCGCCGGTTTTGACGCCTACAACATAGGCAGCAGGAATCATGACGACTGCGAGCGCCGCACTGATAATCACCAATCTCATTCTGATCGCGGATAAGAAAAGCACGACCGCAAGAATCGGCATATAAGTCAACACCGAACCGGCATCAGGCTCGAGCATAATCAACGCGATCGGAAGTCCGAGAATCAGACCACCAACAATCATCTCCTTGATCGAAAGCACCTCGATGCGGTTTTTGCCGAAGTAACGCGCGAGCATCATCGCCGTCGTCACTTTCACAAACTCGGACGGCTGAAACTGACCGATGCCCGGCACTTTGATCCACGCTCGCTGACCGTTGATTTTCAAACCGATTCCTGGCAAGAGGACCAGGACGAGCAGGATCAAACCGAAGACATAAAAAGCCGGTGCGAGATTGAGCAGCTTGCGGTAGTCGGTGAATGCGATGGCCAGCATCGCCACCAGCCCGATTGTGAGTCCGATGAGTTGCTTGACCCAGTAGGTTTCGGTTGGCTGGGCATTGCGGATCTGGAGCGTGCCGAACAGCACGATGCCGATGGCCAGCAGTACGAGAAGCCAGTCAAAATCACGCCAACTACGTTTGTGAATAATTGCGACCATCTAATCCACAGATTACACAGATTAGTTTATTACTGCGGTTTGTTGTGCGGCGGCGACGGGTTTGGACTTCGCGGCCGGCTTTGCACCGGAAGCCGGAACTGCCGGAGTTTCTTTCTTTGCTATCTGTTTCGACGCCGCGCCCGGAGGTTCTTCGTGGCGAGTCTTGCGATAGTAAACGTCGTAAACGCCACGAACAGCAGGAGCAGCGTGCGAGCCGCCAAAACCAGAGTTCTCGATCAGTGCCACCATCGCGATCTCGGGTTTGTATGCCGGCGCGTAGCTGACAAACCACGAATGGTCCTTGTTCTTGCCGGTGTCCTTGCCGAGTCCGACAACCTGCGCCGTTCCTGTTTTGCCGGCAATGTCGAATCCTGCCATCTGAACGCGCGCGCCGGTGCCGCCGGCGTTTACCACGCGCCACATGCCTTCGACCACCGCCTGATCGATCGCTTCCGGAATCGGGACTATTTTTGGATTTGGACGCGACTGATCGAGCGGTTGGAAGGTAACTGGACCACGATAGTCCGGCGTTCCCGGATTGCCGATCGGTTTGACTTCCTTCAACAGATGCGGAACGTACAGGCGACCGTCAACACTAACGCCCGCGATTGTTCTCAACAACGAAATCGGCGTGATGATGTCGTACACCTGACCGAACGAGGCGTAGACGGTATCGATGTCGCGCCACTCCGGATCGCGCGGCTGCATCTTTCGTTTGAATTCGCGCGATGGCGTCCAGCTAATGACTTCGTTGGGAAGATCGATGCCGGTGCGTTTGTTAAGATCAAACTCGTCGACCATCTGGACGATGCCGTCGATCCCCATCTTCAATCCGAGACGATAAAAATAACCGTCGCACGAATGCGTGATGGCAGTCTTAATATCCGGCGAGCCGTGATTGCCCATGCAGCGCGTGAACTTGTTGCCAACCTGGATACCGCCTCCACACACCAGGTTCGAATGCTCGAGCGTGATTGCCCCTTGCTTAAGACCGGCAATCGCCATCGGGACCTTCCACGTCGATCCCGGTGGGTAGCGACTCTGGACGGCGCGGTTGAGTAACGGTGTTTCCGGATCGTTCAAGAGGGCGGCATACTCCGCGCGCCCTTCTTTAGTTGTGATTCGCTGTGAAAAGAGATTTGGATCGAATGTCGGATACGACGCGAGCGCGAGAATTTCGCCGTTGTTCGGATCCGCCGCGATAAGCACGCCGCGCTGCGTCACAGAATTCTTCAGTTGATCCTCGGCCGCCAGTTGTAAGTCGAGATCGATCGTCGTCACGAGATCGCGGCCGGGTATCGGCGCCACCGTTTCGATCTCATCCTGAATGCGACCGCGACTATCGACGACCACTTCGCGATAACCATCCGTACCGCGCAGGTAATCGTCATAAATCTGCTCGATACCGCTCAGGCCGATGATGTCGCCGGGTTTGAGACCTTTTTCTTTATAACTTTGTTGCTTGAGTTGTTCAGGATTGATTTCGCCAACGTAGCCGAGCACGTGAGCGAGCGATCCATTCGACGGGTACCGACGCTGCGGCTGTTGCTCGACACGCAGCTCGGGGTATTCGAGATTGTGAGACTCGACCCAGGCGATGTCGCCCTGCGTCGCGTCTTGTTTCACCTGAATTGACTCGAACGCCGGCATCGTTTTCACCATCTCGAAGTAATCGCGCAGGAAGTCTTTGTCGACAGAAAGACCTTCGGAGAGGGGCTCGATCAGCGCGGTCAGATCCTTGTCTTTCACGTCTTCGCGCGAGAGGAGGACGTTGTAAATCGGACGCGAATCGACGATTACATGGCCCTCGCGATCGAAGATGACCCCGCGCGGCGCTGGAATCGGCAACCGGCGTCGTCGCTGGTTTTCAGCAATCTCGGCGTACTTGTTTCCTCTGACAACCTGTAGCACGTAGAGACGAACACTGAGCGCGCCAAGCAGCACAACCACCAGCACCTGGACAAAGCGAAGGCGAGCCCGCAGGTTTTGAGATGTGTCTTCGAATTTCATGGCTTAGTACTCGTATTTGGTGCTTCGTAACTTGTACTTAGTTGTCTCAGATTACCTCCGGCGCAACGGCCCCGTCGACCGCCTTGCCACGCGGCGGCGAGTCGCAAACTGGCGTCGCTGTGCCGAACGCTCTGCCACGATCGCATCGAGCACGTAAAGCGCCAGTGTTCCGACCACCGTAGTTGCAATCAGCTTGTAAGACATCGTCTGTACAAAAGGCACAGTCGGCGGATAACCCAATATCCTGTGCCAGAAAACATAAATAGCTGAGTCGAGCAACGAACCGGCCGCCAGCACCGGAATTCTCAGCAACGGATTTTCAAGATTTACGCGCGTCGCAGCGAAATAGATGATGTACGCGGTCAGTGTCTTTGAAAAACCGCCTGCGCCAACTAGTCCGCCGCTCCCGGCGTCAACAATCAGTCCCGCGAGTGTGCCCACGAGCAACGCCTTCCAGGCGTCGCGTTGCAAAGCAATGTAAACAACAACTACGAGGGGAAAGTCGATGTATGCCAGCGGCCGCCAAACGTCGCGCAGCAGAAGCTGTAGCACAATGGCGACCGACAAAACTACGGCAATCTTAATATGCGACATACGAGCATTGCCGGATTTCTCTGTACACCCTCTGTGTTCTCTGTGACTCTGTGGTTGTTGTATCGCACACTTCGATCACCACAGAGACACAGAGAACACAGAGGGTGCACAGAGAAGGAATCATCTCCTGGTTCTTTCGGGCGTTTGCGGACTTGCTTCGGGTACTAACTTTGGCGGGGGGCGGTAAAGAAGTACTGCGACTTCCTCCAGATGATCGAGTTGAGCGCCGGGCTGAATGAGAATCTGGTGCGCCTGCGTCGCAGTTCCGTTCTTCACCTCGACAACTCGACCGACGTTCAAACCCGGCGGATAGATTCCATCCTGTCCGGTCGTCATCACGTAATCGCCGTTCTCAACTTTTTCCAGTCCGGAAACATAACGCATTTCAATCAGCGCGACACCGAGATCCGCACGGCCTCTGATGGAACCGAGTGCGCCGGACTGTCCGAGTTGGCCCACGACGGCGCCGGCGCCGGCCTTCTCGTCTGTGATTAGCATGACTTGGGATGCCCACGGACTAACGGTGATGACGCGTCCGACGATGCCGCCACCACTCACCACCGGCATGTTGACGGCGATTCCCGAACTGCTGCCGCGATTGATCGTGATGGTGTTGAACCACACCGATGGATCGCGAGCAATGACACGAGCCGGAACATTCTTGATTTCGCTCTGTTCGCTTAGATTCAGCAGCGACCTGAGGTGTTCAGTTTCTGCGGCTTCCTGTTTGGCGGTGTGAAGCTCAGTTTCGACCTGCGACAGGCGCTCTTTTAGTTGGTCGTTCTCGCGTGCGGTGCTGCGGAAGTTCCAGATCTGCTGGAAAAAGCCTGAAGTTGCGCCGCTCACCTTTGACGACGTGCTTTGCAGCGGCGATGCGAAAGTTTGCGCCCAAACGCGCAGAATCTTCTGCCGCCCGTCAGCGTCCCTGGCATCGATGGCCATGATGACGAGATTGGCGAGTAGCAGGCTCACGAGCCAGATGGGAGCTCGCTGTCGAATCTGTTTTTGTGTACGAACAAAAGCCATCTCATTACTATCCACAGATTACGCAGAAGCCTTAGGGTAAATCTGCGAAATCTGTGGATAACCTGTTCTACATCCCGCTCACCATCGTGTTTTCCCACTTAACGCGCTTGAGCAGATCGAAGTCCGACAACATTTTGCCTGTGCCCAACACGACCGATGCCAAAGGATCGTCGGCGAGTGACACCGGCAATCCGGTTTCGATTGAAAGACGTTTGTCGAGATTCTTCAACAGTGCGCCGCCGCCGGTCAGTACGATGCCGCGCTCGACGATGTCTGCTGACAGTTCGGGCGGAGTTCGTTCGAGTGCGACGCGCACGGCGTTGATGATCGTCGAGATCGAGTCGGCGAGGGCTTCGCGCACTTCCTCGTCAGTAATCGTGATCGTCTTAGGGATGCCTTCGATGAGATTGCGGCCCCGCACTTCATACGAGAGCGGTTCATCCAGCGGGTACGCCGAGCCCAGCTCGATCTTGATCGCTTCGGCAGTTCGTTCACCAATCAACAAGTTGTACTTCCTCTTGATGTACTGGATGATCGCTTCGTCCATCTCGTTCCCGGCGACACGCACGGCGCGCGAGTAAACAATTCCGCTCAAGCTGATCACTGCGATGTCGGTGGTGCCGCCGCCGATGTCGACGACCATGTTTCCATGAGGCTCGGTAATCGGGAGTCCGGCGCCGATGGCCGCTGCCATCGCTTCCTCGACAAGATAAACCTCGGAAGCTTTGGCACGATAAGCCGAGTCTTCGACCGCACGCCTTTCGACCTGAGTTATCTCCGAGGGAATGCCAATCACGACGCGCGGGCTGACCCACGTTTTCCCGTTGTGAGCCTTGCGAATGAAGTGCTGCAACATCTTTTCAGTGACTTCGAAGTTTGCAATCACGCCGTCTTTCATGGGCCGGATGGCGACGATGTTGCCGGGTGTGCGGCCCAACATGTCTTTCGCATCGCGACCGACGGCTTCGACCTGATTGGTTACTTTGTTAATCGCAACGATGGAGGGTTCAGACACGACGATGCCGCGCCCTTTTGCATAAACGAGCGTATTTGCCGTCCCGAGATCAATGGCAAGGTCACTGGAAAACAGACTGAAGATAGATTTGAAAGCCATCTAGACTTATTCACTTCCCGTGGTTGTAGAATGGAACTTCGGGTGGGATCGGCGGTAAATTCAGTAAGAAGCGAGTCCCTGTTGTCGCTCTTTACCCCCCTTAGACGCCCAAACACGTCCGAAATCCTAAGATACACCCTGAACATACACGGCGTAAACTGGAAACTTTACAATAGTTATCTATTCAAAGTAACGCCGAAGGCGTTGGTTAATTTCAGCCCGCGGTTGGAGCGCAGCGACAACCCTGGGAACCAATCAACGAGAAGAGCTAAACCTGAAAGGGTTCCTCGTCCGGCGAACCCTTACAGGGTTGGTTTTCATGTTGTGAATTAACCCCGGGTTGTCGCTGCGCTCCAACCCTGGGGCTCGGGATAGCGAACGCCTTCGGCGTTTAGTGAACTCCCTCGGCGTTATTTTCGGTTTCTTGCTCTAAGCTCGGGGTTGCGCGTTTTACCGGCTCTCGGGAAGCCAGATCGGCGGCGAAACGGACGCAGTTTTTGTTGGCGGCTTTTGCCTCGTACATCGCCGTGTCGGCACACGCGATGAGTTGCTGCGGGGATGAGGCGTGTTTCGGAAATGCCGCCACACCAAAACTCGCCGTCAACGAGAGTTGCAGTCGTCGACCGCCATTGAACATGTGCCGGATTATCTTTTGGCGAATACGCTCGGCAACTTGTCCTGCCAGTTCTGTTCCAGTGTCGGGTAACACGATTACAAATTCGTCTCCACCATAACGCGCGACGGCGTCGGTGTCGCGTATGGAAGAAAGAATTACTGCGGCCATCTCCATCAGTACATGCGAGCCGACCAGGTGGCCGAATTCGTCGTTGATCCGTTTGAAGTCGTCGAGATCGAGAAACAACGCAGCGACACTCGATCCGTACCGGCGTGCGCGTCTGATTTCGTTCAGGAGGAATTGTCGGAGGTAGCGAGCGTTATGAAGTTTGGTGAGATCGTCGGTTTGCGACAACCGCTCAGCTTCGGCAATGCGCACGGAATTCGCTAGCGCTGAAGCGATCGGCAGTGAGAGCGAATCGAGCAAAGCCACGTCGGGCTTTTTGAATGCATGCGCGCCGGAGCCTTCTCGAATGCCTTCGATAACTCCGAGTATCCGCTCACCGCAAATCAGAGGAATTGCGACGACGAACTGTCCCTTTTCCTTTCGCTTGATAATGCCCATTCCCGCAGCAGCGCGTTTCGCTGCCCTGGTTTCCGATCCGATCGGAAGATCGGGTTCGGCCAGCAGTCCCCAGTCATCCTCGTTCTTCGAACCTTCCTGGCCCGGCTTTCGCACTGCGATCGCTTCGAGCGTCGCGCCTTCAACACCTTTCGATTCGGAAAACAGGTAGATGGCCCAACGATCGGCGTGAATAAGATCCTGCAACCCTGCGAGCGCTGTGTTTGCAGCACCGCTCTGATCGCCACTGAAGTGTAGTGACGAGACGAGATCGTAAGCCGCACGTAGATGGCTGGCTTTGATCTTCCGTGGCAGCGACGGCGTCTCTGTTTCGAGCGGCTTCTCGAGCGCAACCTGCATTCGCAACTCGCCTGACTGGCCGTGACCTTCGATTTCGCGAAGGAGAGCCGGGAGTTGTGCCGACTTGTCCGCAATCGCCGCGAAGCCGAGTCGCTTGAGACTCACGCCGTCGAGACTGCGCAGATTGTGACTCTGATATCCGTTAGTTTGGCGGCGACACGCGACGAGGGGGGCTCCGGGCCAGAATGCTTTCGCGTGGTCGATAGCAGTGTGAAGCTCGACCATGTCGGCGCCGGGCACTACTTCGTAAAGCACTGCGAGTGGCGGTGGCCCTTCCGCGCCGCGCATGCCTTCGCGCTTCTGCTGTTTGGCAAGCGCAACTTCGACTTCGACTTCTCGCAATCCTTCGATGAGCGTTTTTACCCCAGCCGCCCGCAACGCCTCGATCAACTCGTAGGCGGGAGCTTCATGGGCATCCGTCAAAAGAATTACGTGACTCGACATCGTTACGGCTCAGGTTCTGCCGCGCCCCGCGCGTGCTGAAAGTGAAACTTTGTATTGACTGCTGTTGCCCTGCGAATCTTTTGCTTCGAGCGTGAGCTCTCGCGTCGCACCTGCGGCAGTGACCTGGATTTGAAACGACCCATCGTGTGCGGCAATCGTTTCGCGTCCACTCACGCGGATCGTCGTGCCGGGTTCAGCCTTTCCGCGAATAAGATAAATGTTGCCGCCAAGAAGCTCGGTGCTGAGATCGGAAACGGACACCTGTGAGCCGGTGCCTCTGTTCGCGACGATGAACTTCAGTGGATCGCTCCAATCACTGGCCTGGCCACTCGCAGCAGTTGCTCGCACACGCCAGAAGTAAACGCCGGGACGAAGATCGGTGGCGCCAAATTCCGTGGACACGAGCTGATCTCGTTCGATAACTTTTCCATCAGCCACAAAGAACGGTGAAGTCGCGACTTCAACTCGATAATACGAAGGCGTGCCCGACTGCGGGCGCTGCCACTTCAGCGCAACATTCGCCGCGCCATTTGGACCAACCGCGACCTGCTCGAGATCGTGTGGCCTTGCCGGTTGCGGCACGTCCAACAGTTTCTGCGCCGGAGAGATGCGACCGGAGTTGTTTACGGAAACGTACTCGCCTGCTTTGATTGACGCTTTATCGCCAGCCTGGTTGGTCGTTTCAATGGCGCCGGTGGCGACGCGAATTTCTTCAGTACCTTCAGGATTGACGCCGAAACTCGCGCTCGTCTTTTCGCCCATGGTGTTCTTCGTCTTGGGCGTTTCGACTACGTTCGTCGTTCCGTCAGCCTGCTGTTCGGTTCGGACTGATAACTGACCGCTATCGACGACAACGTGCACGTTGGTTTTCTTGCCATCGTCGGCGCGAGCGTTGTCGCGAACGATGATGGTGCTGTTTGGTTTGACGAGGAGAGTCGAGCCGTCGGCGAGGCCGATGCGGGCGCGGCCGCTGGCCTGGGTTTGCACCGTGTCGCCGGGGTAAAGCTCGGTGTCGCCGTTGGCGGGAATCATTTCGCGTGTGGCCGAACGAATCACACGGACGTCACCCTCAAATGAGACGAAGCGGGCTCCAGCTGGATGATTGAGAACCGCGACATTCTTGAACGGGTTGCCATATTTCCAGACATAGACGGCAGTGCCCGCCGCAGTGACGCACAGCACGAAAATGGCGATTACCAGATAGACGAAACGCTTCTGAATAATCCACCAATCAAAAGCAAAACGACTGGTTTTATTCGCGACCATTGGGCAAATCGAACTTCGGGAAGGGGGCCCAGCAAGTTGGGACCAAGTGTGAGTCCAAATCAGGCAGCAACACTACCAGTTCAGGAATTTAACACACGACGGAATCAGCGTACAAGATGTTTGTACATAGATTTTTGACGCAAAAAGACTCCGATTTTCCAGATCAGCGCAAATCCGCGTTAATCCGCGGCCAAAATTACTCCGGTTTTTGATC
>Ga0070698_100007366_pt1 | contig 11912 bp, 10 predicted proteins | sample KBSK1502metaG_FD_65477 | JGI IMG/M metagenome (GOLD analysis project Ga0070698, IMG submission 65477) | Corn, switchgrass and miscanthus rhizosphere microbial communities from Kellogg Biological Station, Michigan, USA - KBS K1-50-2 metaG | ecosystem: Host-associated > Plants > Roots >...
CCTGCTGCAGGTCATGTAATGGTCGGCCCGTTCTGGCCCATTCGCACCGGGGTACCCCCCGGGGAATATGCCCTGACTTTCGAAGCGGGCTGCCGGTGCTGCTCAGGCGCGGGCGTGCGTGGTGGTCGTCTCCAGCGCTTCCGGCAGCTCGGCGCGGGTCCGGACGTCCAGCTTGGTGAAAACGTTGGTGAGGTGACCCTCGACCGTGCGAGCAGTGATCAGCAGGTTCTGGGCGATCTGACGGTTGGTGAGCCCGTCCGCGGCTAGCTCGGCGATGCGGCGCTCGCTGGCGGTGAGAGCCTCGAGCCCGGTAAGCAGGACCCGGCGCGGCCTTGCGCCGGTGGCGCGCAGCTCGGTCTCGGCCAGGGCAGCGAGCGGGGCGGCGTGGGCGCGGTGTGCCGCGTCGACCGCTCGCCGGAGCATCTCACGGGCTTCGGCGCGGCGGTTGCTGCGGCGCAGGAGCGCGCCGAGATCGGCCAGCGCGCCCGCTTGCTCGAGCCGGCTGTGGGGGCCGGCCAGCACGTCCACCGCCTCGCGCAGCTGCTGCTCACCGCGCAGGCCGTTGGCCAGCCCCGCGGCTCGTAGCGCCACACCGATCGCGCGCGGGGCGCCGAACGCGCGAGCCAGCTCGAGCTCCTCCGCGCTGAGCCGTCGCGCCGCCTCGGCTTCGCCGAGCCTGAGCTGGGCCAGCGCGGCATCGGACCGCCACGACAGGAGACACGGGCTGGGCGCCCGCGTCCGGGTGGCGACCTCGCCGACGGCCAGGAAGTCAGCCAGCGCTTCGCCGGGGCGCCGCTGGGCCAGCCGCAGGCGGCCCCGCGCATGCCGCAGCACAGCCGCCTCATGCGAGGTGCTGCGCAAGTCGGCCGCCACCGGCGAGAGCGTGCGCTCGGCGTTGTCCAGCTCTCCCCGCTCGACGAGCGCAGCGACGAGCGCACCCGTCCCGAGCAGAGTCCACAGCGGCAGGGCTGAGAGGCTGGGGCCCTCGAGCAGAGCGCGTGCGTCCGACTCCGCGGCGGTGAGATCGCCGCGCCGGAACTCGAGCCAGGCGCGCTGGGTCAGCATTGCGTTGAGGACCAGTCCGTTGCCTGCGGCACGCGCCTCTGCCAGCGCCGCGTCGACGAGTGCCTGTGCCTCGTCGAAGCGCTCGGCCCAGAACAGCGCCCTGACTGCGATCGGAAACCACGGCCCGTCCTCGGGGTCGGGCAGCGGCCGCGGGCCCGCGGCGACCGCCCGGACCGCCAGCTCGGCCGCTCGCTCGGCTGGCTCGTTGGCCAGCGCCGCCCGGTATGCCGCGACCGCCAGAACCTGGCGCGGGACCGACTGTTCCCGGGCGAGCACGACCAGGGCATCGGCCCGGTCGGCCACCAACGGGGCAGTTGCGGCGTCGTTCATCGCGCAGGCGACCGCCATGCTCTCGAACATCCACTGTGCCTCGGCGTCGCGGTCATCGAGGCTGGCGGCGACGCGATCGCAGAGCTCGACCGCCTGGGCAAGCCGCTGATGGAACCCAAGGGCGGTCGCGAACAACAGCCCGTAGGCGATTCGGGCGGCGTCGTCCGTGGCCGCCGCCACCGCCGCCTCGAAGTGCGGCTCCCAGCCGCACTGCCCCGCGCTGAGCTCAGCCAGGCCGAGGTCCAGCAGCAACGCTGCGCTCGCCTCCGGTGCGGGCGGCTCGGCGAGCGCACGGCGCAGGTAGGCGGCTGCGGACTCTGGCGCGCCGCTCGCGGTCGCTGCCCGGGCGGCCGCCCTCAGCTGCTCCACCACCCAGCCAGCGCCGGCCGGGGCGGTTGCCAGCAGATGCTCGGCGATCCGGGCCACGCTGTCATGGCGCTGTGCCAGGAGGCGTGCTGCACGCCCATGCGCCGCGGCGCGGTCGGCAGCCGCGATCTCCGCGTAAACGGCCGTGCGCAAAATCGGGTGGCTGAAGGCGAGCGGGGCCGCCCCCAGCACGCCAGCCCGGACGAGAAGCTCGGCGGCCGCTATTGCTTTGGCGGGCGCGAGCCCAGCCAGGCCCGCTGCCTCCGCCAGGTCGGCGCGTTCCAGGATCGACACCGCCCGGGCAAGGCGGGCGGCGTCCGGGCCCAGCCGGTCAAGCTGGATCAGCGCCCAGCGACCCACGGTGGCCGTCGCCACGCCGTGGATTCTCGCCACCGAGGCCGCGACCGGAGCGACTCCCTCCTCGCGCAACGCTGTGATGAGCGTGCGGACCAAAAACGGCGATCCGCCGGTCGCCTGCCAGCACGCCGCGGCGAAACCAGGCTCGGGCTCGGCGCCCAGTCCAGCCGCGACCAGCGTGGCGACCGCCCCGGTCGTGAGCGGCCGCAGCGTGACTACCTCGGTCGCCGAGTCCGTCGTGACGGCGGCCATCAGCTCCTGGTCGGCTCCCGCCTCGGCGGGCCGCGCCGCCAGCAAGACCACTGCCCGCAGCTCCTCCAGCCGCGGGAGCAGGAAGGCCAGGAAGCGCAGCGACGCACGGTCGGCCCAGTGCACGTCATCCACCACCAGCGCCACCGGACGCTCAGCCGCCAGGTTCGCGAACAGCCAGTACAGCCCGTGCAGGACCGCGAAACCCGGATCCGGGGCCGACGGAAGATCCCACGTCACCGCGGCATCCGCGGGCGGGATGCCGAGGAGCCGTGCCGCCAGCCCGGGCGGCCCGTCCATGATCAGGGCGCGCTCCGCACTCGGCGTCTCTGCCAGCAGCGGCTCGACCAGTTGCCGGACGACTCCGAACGCATACTCGCGTTCCAGTTGGGCACCGCGTGCCCGCAGCACCCGGAAACCCTCGGCCTTCGCCGCGTCGCGGGCAGCCAGAAGCACCGCGGTCTTGCCGATCCCGGCCGGTCCCTCGACGATGAGTACGCTGCCTTGACCTTCCAGCGCCCGCCGCAGGCGCCGCCGGATCTGGCCGAGCTCTCGATCACGTTCCAGCAGCAGGCCGTCATCCGTACCCACCCCAACACCCTAGACCGATCTCGTCCGATGGGGCTGGGCAGCTCTCATGGCGCCGGCCAGGCAGTCCGTTCGGGGCGCTGGACTGGCTACGAATCTGCCTGGAGTTCGTTCCCGGCGTCGCTCGGGGTGAGCTGTTCGAGGAGCCTGGTCAGGTCTTCGGTTTCCTTCCCGGTGAGTCCTCCGTCAACAGCGATGAAGGACTCGGGCGTGACGGTGATGACGACTCTGACGTCTGCGTCGAAGACAGGGACCACGAAGCCGTACCGTTTTTGCAGGCTTTGGTAGAAGGCAGCGCCGGCGTCGGGGACGATCGACTCGACGCTGCCGCGGACCTCGAGCGTACGGTACGGATTGTCGGGGTCTTGCAGGTGGAACGAACACCGTGGCTCGTGCACGAGGTTGCGATATTTCTGCCGCGTCCGGGTGTGGGAGAAGCGTGCCCGGGTGCCGTCCCAGGCGAACCACATGACGCTGCTTTGCGGGCTGCCGTCGGGCCGGATGGTCGCCAGGTGAGCGAACAGCGGCCGGTCGAGAAGATCTTGATGGCTGGCGGGGACTTGTGGCAACGGGGTCGCGGATTCCATGGCGTTCTCCTTGGCGGTCAGGTGAGCGGTGCGGGCGGTTTGTGCTCGACGGTGATGAACCGCAGCGGCTGCGAGCCGACGTTCTCCAGGTCGTGGAGAATGTACTGGCCGGCAGTGAACTCGAAATGGCGCGTCTGGCCTGCTTCGTAGCGGACGTAACGCGTCGTTCCGTCGTCGTGGTGCTGGACGCTTTCGCCGTCGCCGAGGGCGGTCCAGAAGTAGTCCAGGCAGTGCCGGTGGGCCCCCAGCCGCTCACCGGGAGCCAGCTGAATGGCCCACACCCGCACATGCGGTGTCTCGGACAGCAGGACCGAGCCGACCACATGGTTGTGGGCGTTGGCCGTGAAGTCGGCCCGGATGACATCACTCCATCCCTCGAAGCTCGTAGCGGTGAGCTCGCCGGCCAGACGGCCGGGGTCAACTGGGTGCAGCATCTTCACGTCTCCTGTCTTCAGACTCTTCAGACTCTTCAGACCTGGCGCAGTGCGCCGCCATCGACGGCCCATTCAGACGCGGTCACCTGCCGCGCGGCGGGCGAGACGAGGTAAGCGATCACGCGTGCCACGTCCTCGGGCAAACCGATCCGCCGGGTGAGCAGCGGCCGGAGCTCGGTCACCAGCCGGGTGGCTGCTTCATCGAGCGACACGCCCCCAGGAACGAGGCGATCGTCTCGCCGAAGCCGCCCGGGGTCTCCCACATCGCCGTCCTGGTCGGTCCCGGCGCCACCACATTCGAACGAACTCCGCGCGGCCCGAACTCGACGGCGAGGGCTTTGGACAACCCGAGCAAGGCGATCTTGCTGGTGGCGTAGTCAGATTCGTGGCCGTCCGGAAGCCTGGCCGACTCGCTGGTGACGTGAACGAGGCTCCCGCTGCCGGCGGCGACCATCGCGGGCAGGACAGCCCGGGCCATCCGGCGGGCGGCGTGGAAGTTCAGGGCGAACGTTGCGTCCCAGTCGGCGTCCGTAGTGTCCAGGAACCCGGTACGGAGGTTGACGGAGCCCGCGTTGTTGACCAGACCGTCGATCCTGCCGTGCACGGCCATCGCGTGCTCGGCGACCCTGCCGGGGGTTCCGGGGTCGGTGAGGTCGGCCAGGATCGGGGTCAGCCGACCGCCGAGAGTTCCCATCGTCCCCTCTGCCCGGTCAACCCCGACGACGATGGCACCCTCATCCACCAGCAGCCGCGCGGTTGCCTCGCCGATACCCGCCGCGGCCCCGGTGACCACGACGACCTGCTTGCTGAGTCCGAGATCCATCTGCGCTCCTGTCGCTGCCGGCGGCGGAACTCGACGCCTCCTTCATGCTGGCGCGGGTTGGACGATAAGTCCAAGGCATGTTTTCTCTAACTGCGATAACTTTTGATAATGACAACGTTGCGTCAGCTCGAGTACCTGGTGACCGTCTCGGATCTCGGCTCGTTCACCCGGGCCGCGGCCCATTTGCATGTCAGCCAGCCAGCGCTGTCCCATCAGATCGCCGCGCTCGAACGGGCGGCCGGAGGCCCGCTCCTCGACCGGCTACCGCGCTCCGTGCGTCTGACGCCCGCCGGGCGAGCCCTGATCCCGCATGCCCGGGCGGCGATCTCCGCGGCAGATCGGGGCCAGTCCGCCGCCCGCCAGGCAACCGGAGCCGAGGCTGGCGAGCTTCACGTCGCCGCCGTGTACTCGATCACCCTCGGCGTGCTGCCCGGACCGCTGCGCGCCTGGCGTCGCCAGCATCCCGGCGTCGTCGTCCGGCTGCACGAATACCGCCACGGCGATGAGATGGCCGCGGCGATGCAAGCCGGCGGCGCTGACATCGCCATCGGACCAGCGCCCCCAGCGTGGAGCGGAAAGACCCATCTCCTCGGTGACGAGGAACTGGTCGTCGTCCTCTCCGCCGACGACCCCCTGGCCGGGCTCAACGCGCCTGTTGACCTGGCCGTGCTCGCAGACCGGAACTGGGTCCACTACACGCCCGGACACGGGCTCGCCGAAATCCTGGATCAAGCCTGCACCCATGCCGGGTTCAAGCCCAGCATCGCGCTACGCACGGAGCAAACCGCCACGGCGCCGATACTCGCCGCCGCAGGCCTCGGCCCCACGCTCACCCCCGCATCAGTCATCCCGCGCAACTTCGACGGCTGCGTGCTGCGAACCTCGCCCGCCACCCTCCGGCCCATCGTCGCCTACCACCGCACCGGGCCCGATCCGCTGACTGCGGCCTTCGCCAGGACCCTCGGTCACGAAACCCAGCTCATGCCGGAGCACGTCGCGGCGCTCCTGTGGCAGCCCTGACGCGCCCCTCAGGTCCCTTCACCGGCCAGCTGTCCCGTCTGGGCACTGCCGCCGCACGGGCGGCCTGGCGGCTATCCCTTGAACAGGGCGAAGGCCGCTCCCTGCGGGTCCACGAGCACGGCGAAACGACCGGTTCCCGGGATGTCGGCTGGCCCGGCGACCATGCTGGCGGGGCTGATCTCGAATACGGTGCCGTGATCAGCGGCCATCATGAGCGCGAGCTGCTTGAGCGGGATTCGCGAGCCTCGGCGGACGCCGGAGGCGAGCAGTCAGGCGGCGGGCGAGTCGGCCTGTAGGCCGGGTCTTGCGCAATGAGGTCGCTGACCTGCACGTGTGTGCGAAAGATAACTGCTTAGCTGCGGCTACGATCGCAGCGCTTCTCGCTGTTTTTGTGCATCTCTCGCAGCGATGTGCCCCCGAAGTGCCCCGCTCGGGCACGTTGACACGGCAGTGTCAAACGCTTACCGCGTGCAAGATAGGCAGGTGCCTACTGCTCTGTATCCGCGCTGGGACTACTTCCCTCGCAACGTCCGGCCGCCTGAGTGGGTTGAACCGCTCGTCGCCCAGGTCCGTGCCGTCGAGGAACGCATCTCGACGGTCGAGCAAAGTACCGGACTGCACAGCGATGATGTACTGCGAGAGCTTGCCCCAGGCCTGCAACAGCTCGGCTACGCCGTCGAAGCCAGCAGGAGCGAAGCTGACCGCATCCGGCGTCCGGTCCTGTTTGGTAGCAACGGCCGGGCTGAAGTCTCCTACGACATTGACGCCTTCCATGACGAGTTCGGCATCGTTGTCGAAGTCGAAGCAGGTCGTGCCGCATCCAACAACGCGACATACCGCGACATCATCAGAGCGAGCCTGATCCTCGACGCTAGATACCTTGTGCTGCTTCTGCCGGTTGCTTACCGCTTCAACAACCGCGGCCAGCTCGCCGCGGTGGCTGCCTTCACCCGGGGTCTTGATCTGTTGTCTGCGCTCTACGCCAGCCAGCGCCTGCCCTTGCCGCTTCGCGGCGTTCTGCTCGTCGGGTACTGACCTGCCGACGACTGAGTGCCACTGATCACCTCGGTGTGAACGAGTGGCAGGAAGGTCTATCTAGGTCATTGATGCAGGTCAGCGGCTCGCCTGAGGTCGTATTGGGCCGATCCAAGGTGGTGCGGTGCTGCACATTGCTGCTGCACCCGTCCAAGTAGAGCTCGAACTTTCGATAGTGATGACGGTACCTGCGGTTATGCTGCTGACCTGCGAGTTCGTTCAGCGTGGTTCGCATCGTTTGGCAGGGCCGATCGGCATCAGCCGGAACAGAGACGGAACAAGGGGCCAGGGGTTCTGCTGCCCCTGCCTTCAGGGAGTCGAACACGCGACTACTTGACCCCCAGGACGGAGGGTCAAGAGTCACCGCAGCTCAGGACGTGTTTTTCATGCGGGCGTGCTGTTCACCGTCCTGCAGTTTGTTCAGTCTATGGCATGCCGTGTGGTCCCCAGGAGGTCCCGGTCCGGCTGGGAGATACGTGCGGTTGACGCTCAATTGTCAACTTGCTGGAACCTGATAGCTGTAGCCGATGGGTGTCAAGGTGCCCTCGTAGATATTCCATGGATCGTAGGGATGGTGGACCCCGCCTGTGGCTGTGACTGTCCCGTCGTCGGCTCGATCCACTTTGATGTTGTTGAGAACGAACAGTGCGCAGGAAGGATAATCCTTCGCGTGCTCGACTTCTTTGCGCGTAAGGATCACCTCGGCTCCGTCGGTTGTCGTTCCCTTGACCTCGACGTGCTTCACTTCGTTGCCTCGGCGGCATACTAGGTCATAGCTCTCCTTGCCATGGACATCTTCGACGGCCCATTCCTGGCTGTAGAACAAGGTAGCCATGTTCATGGCGTGCGCTTCTACCGCTACCTTTATCTCTTGGTCGGTCTGGAAGCCCTGGCTCCTCCCTCGGCCTGCTGCCTTCCCCGCAGCTTCGTCCACCGCTTCTTCTGCCTGCTCGACTGGTGACATCGCTTCGACGCTCGGCAGCACAATCTCTGCCTGATCGACCGCTGCCCGGAGACGCGGAAACAGGTCGATGGCCTCCTGGGGCATCTTGGCCAGATAGCTCTGAAAGGTGCGGAGTGTGTCCTGGTAGCGAGTCCAAGGGAAGTAGATTGGCTGTCTCTTGACGCCTGCCTGTATGCGGGCACGCATTGCAAGAATAGTGTCTTTCTTTGCTTTGACCTCTGCGAGCGTTATTGCAGGCTTCAGCTCTTGGTACTGACCCAGTGGTACTCGAATGCCGGAAAGCCACTTCGTCCGCTCGCCCGCCCGTCTAGCGTAGACCCCACGTGAGACCCAGAAGACTGGAGTCGGCTCAGCAGGACCAACTACCCGGCTTACTCCCACGATGACTTCATGACGACTGTCATAGTGCACGACTATGTCACCAGGGCGTACCAAGGGCACCAACGCATAGCTAGCTGTCTCTACCCCGCCGCGGGCGGCCAAGGGCGCATTGAGATCACGACCGATGTCTCGGCGGCGGGTTATCTCCATGAAGACGTTCTCCCGAGCCCTGCTGTCCCACCAATACATGGATCGCTCCTGGGTCGGGGAGTACGTTTATGGGCGGAGAGTATGCTAGCAGCTACTGACAATTAAGCGTCAACCGTCTCACCGAAGAGTCGGCCTAGCTCGTTCCTTCGCAAAGTTCACCTACGAGTATCTCGACAATTGGTGCTCTCGCGTCCAGGAAGTAATTGAGGTCCGCAGAAGCGTAGTCGAACTGACTCGGCAAAGGAAGGACATTCGATTGAAAGACTGTTTCGGCATCATCACCGAGATTGCGAATTACTCGCGGTAGGTAGTCGTGAGGGTCGGTATCACTGATCAAATTGTTCTCTGATGCTGCCAACATACAGAAATTGAGAAGAAGACTTCGCTCTTGACCAGGGTCGATCCGCTTAAGGTAGCCCTCGGGGAAGATGTGATGAAACTGTTTGCGATTGTAGACAGACAACGCTTCGCTTGCGTCTATCACCGATCCATTGGTCAAGTTCCGGGGATGTTGTTTTGCAAGTGCGAGAACGAAAGCGCGCGATCGAGAGTTGTTCTTGCGGAAGACAACGGAACGGATGACCCGTGTACCGGGAATAGGGCCGTATGCGTCCGAATCTCCACCGGTTAGCACAAATGACTGAATGGCTTCAAGATCGCGTGAGATAAAGGCCTCTGAGGCGCCACGGTACCTTTCCGAGAAGGATGTTCGCCAGAACCATTGCCTTACCCTCTGTACTTGCTCTACGCCTAGCCGGTGGTTATTATCGAGAATGTAAGCGAGAATAATCAAGTGAGCTTCGTAAGGCAAGAAATCTAGTGAATATACCCGGAAGTCGGTGGTCAGCAAATCGACGGCCCTCAGAAGCGCGGCTTTTGTGCGATCCACCAAAGCATCCATCGTACCCGCATCGAGCTTGCGAAGGCTCATAACGCGATCTTTATTGATTGATCTATTCTGTAGTGCTGACAAGCATTTCAGAACGGTAGTGCCGCTTATGTCTCCGTAGCTCTTTGGCGCAAGGGCGAGAGCGATATCGTCGGATTTGTCATTGAGATCAAAATGTTTCGACCACGTTGCGGCAACCATAAGGTCGAAAATAGAAAGCTGAGTCGCCGAGCTATTGATTCGTTCGAATATAGGGCAAACCTCTTCTACGGTTAGATCTTTCAGGATGACCACTGGAATTTGATAGGAGGTAAATACATGAATCAGCTGATCAAGACGCGCCTGAAGATCGCTTGCGCGAGGGTGAGCCTGGAGTGCCGTCCGGAAGTTCAGAAGCTCAGTCGTTCTGTACAACCATCGCATTGGGAATTGATGAAGCGTGTGCTGAATGTCATTGGCTGTAACAAATTCTTGTTTGATCAGATCGTAAGTTGCTTCAAAACCTGTATCGTCTGGTTCTGCCCCTAGTGCCGCATAGACGACAGTCAAGCGTTGTTGGCCGTCGAGAACGTAGTCTGTCGGCGAAAGATCGTCGGTCTCTGGCAGCCTGAAGTCCCCAATGTTACGTTCAACAGCAAGCTTGTCGTTAGTTTTCCAAAGGAGCAAACTACCCATCGGATAGTTATTGGCGATGCTGTCTAGCAGGTTGATTGCTTGCTCAATGCGCCATACAAACGGCCGTTGGAACTGTGGAACCTTGATCTCGCCATTCCTTACAGAGTTGATCAGGTCATTCAGGTATTGCGTTTTGGTTTCGAGACGGCTGGCAACGTTGGCTGGCATGACGGGCAACGTTAGCTGCATGGAGTGCTGAATGCAAGGTAAATGACTAAAATCGCCACATCCAACTGCCCTATTTGAGCCTATTTGCCCCTATTTGTGCAGGGAGCTGTCCTGCTCTACCCTGGTTGTTCTCGTTGGCGCCCAAGGTTTGATGGCCCATGTTGAGCCGGGCGGGGGCCAAGCGCCGCTACTAACAGTAGTGCAGGCCTCTTGTGCCGACCGCCCAGGCGTGATCCGTGTCATGATGAAGACGTGCTCATCGGTGGTGTCGAATTCGAACACGGCTCGCCCATCGTCATCGCCCGCAACCCTGATGGCACGCCCTGGCTCGACGTACCAAGGGTTCGATACGCGAACGTTCGCAGCCTCTCGCTTAATCAGTACGGCTCCGGACCGTTCGCGCGGCTCATCGTTCGGCGGCTCCCCTTGCATCCTGGTGTCTATGCAGTGGTCAACGGTAACGGCGATGTGCTGTACATCGGTAAGGCGAGCGGCTCGCTGGCGGAGCGATGGAATGGGTACGCGACCATTCAGCCACGCAACTGCTTCATCGGTGGCCAATCCACGAACTGCCGCATTAACGGCCTGATCCTTAAGGCGATCACTGCGGGCCGAAGCCTCGATGTGTACGTTCATGAGATCCCAGAGCCCATTCCGCTGGAGACTCGGCTCATCGCCGCGGTGCAGCCACCCTGGAATATCCGCAGCTAGGAGGGTCGGAGTCCTAGTTGACGCTTAAACGACAACTAGCGACACGTCATTACGCGCGCGCTTTCGTCCTGGCCACTCTTGCCCCTGCTCCCGATAGCTGCGAACTCCGGGACTGCGGGCAGGTTCAGTCAAGAGTCGAAGATCGGCGAAGCCGACGCCGAAGGCGCTCTTGACGGGTTCTGCTCGCCCCGGACAATGATGAAGCGGGAGCCAGCCGGCCGCACCTGTAGAACTCGATCCGGTGAACGCTGTACGCCTTGGCGGCCCGGATTTTCGCTTTTCGCGCCAGCCGACCGGCGTTTGGCCCGCCGTAGCGGGAGCCCTGGCGGGAGCGGAGGCGAAGGCCGCCGTGTCGGCGGCGCGAGCGGCCCGGCGGGCCGCCTTGAAGACGTACAGAAAGTCTGCACAAGATCGATAGCTAGTTCGATAGCTAGTTCGGGGGTCGGCCCAGGCGATTCCGGGCGGTGAGGAATATCCGTGCGGCCTCAAGGGCACGCCCTCCCGGGCGCGCTAGCCAGGCCGGGCTAGGTCTGCTCCGGCGCAGACCGCGGCCACCGGTACCGTGGGCCCGGCGCAGCATCCCGCTGTCTGCGGCCGGGGTCGCTGGCCACAGTGATCACGGGTGCGACGGCTTTGCCTAAGGACGCAAGTTCACCGGCAGCCGTCGCGCGTCACCAGGGCCTCATCCCGCCGCGCCGCGGCGCCGCCGTGACGACCCCGGTGACCGCGTCTATCGAGACGACCCCGGTGACCGCGCCTATCGAGAGGACGGGGAAGCCGACGAGATGTGGCACCTCGCGTGTCGATGACCGAATGCAGCCCAGCCGCTGAGATAATGCGGTAATGTCGAATAACTAGCGATCCTGGCAACAACGGAGTGCCTTCTAGACATGCTACCTAAAGAGACCCTTAGCGCAGCATTTGCGGATACTCTAGAGCGAGCTCGCGTGGATTATGCCGAGTTCGTGACTTCACTTAACCTTACTTTTTTTGAACTCATGAAGCTTATTCATAACTCAGTTTGAAGAAATACAGACCAATGGCGGCTCTGAAGGATGTGAGGTAGGTTCGCAGTGGTCTCCGGTAATCGACGTGGAGAATGCGCCAAGACTTGATGTGC
>Ga0070698_100007367_pt1 | contig 11912 bp, 10 predicted proteins | sample KBSK1502metaG_FD_65477 | JGI IMG/M metagenome (GOLD analysis project Ga0070698, IMG submission 65477) | Corn, switchgrass and miscanthus rhizosphere microbial communities from Kellogg Biological Station, Michigan, USA - KBS K1-50-2 metaG | ecosystem: Host-associated > Plants > Roots >...
TGAAAGCCGGACAGGAATATGAAGTCGAGATCGTGCGCGGGAGTGAACGATTGACTTTGAAGATCACGCCGGCGGCGCGGAAGTAGGCAAGTTGTTAACCTGACCAGACTCAAGAACCGCTCAATTCACGGACGCAACTTAGCAACTTGCGCTACTAGATCCTCCTTCGCCGTCGCTCTTTCCGTCGCACTGCCGCCGCGAATAAGTTTTCCGCTCTCAGAACCGTAATCTCTTCCCCGCCATATCGGGCTATTCCCAGCACTGCACTTTCAAAACCGTCGCTACTGGTTTGGCTTGATGGTTGAATGTCCTCTGCGGCAATCGTGATTGTGTCGCGACAGCTTTCCGCTGCCAGGGCAAGTTGTTCATCTCCACGCAAAGCAATCACCGCGGGCAGGTCTGCGGGCCAACCGAATGTTTCTCCGGTCAGGACTGCGACCGGATCGAGCACTGTCAGCATGTGACCGCGCATGCAAACCACGCCTAGCACAGCGGGCGGCGCATTGGGCAAGGGCGCGGGCGTCCTGGCTTCGGCACTGCCGTCGACCTGGTCGGCAAAGACGGCGAAGACTCTGTCGCCGGCTGTGAATGGAACGAGGTCGTGGAGTTGCGGCTCGTCATTTACTTCGCCGACGTTTTCCTCTGGAGTTTCAGTTTGGGATGCAGCGTCGCTCATCTGAGTTTGAATTGTACAATTGAAACGCAGGGACGCCAGCATAAAAACATCAATCGACTCTGGTTCAGGATTCCTTTACGTCTTTGCGTGAACTGCAAGGCTGCGACTAATAGTTTCATGCAAAGGCGCTAAGAGAAAAATGGAAGGCGCGAAGGTCAGTGCAGGCAAGGATTCAAGCTGGAAAAAACCGCAGCGGACTCAATGGCACCGCACTAATGCAAAACCTGACGCTGTGGTACATTGCCTGAGAACGCTTTAACACCCACAGATGTTTATGAAAGGGCTATTCCGATGGATGAGTTTGATCGTTATCGCAGCGAAATGAACGAGAAGCTTTTGGACAGCGGCCACCTCGGCATTAAGAGATTTTTTGCGCTGGACACGCAGGCTTACGAAGACGGCGCGCTGGATAAGCGGACCAAAGAGCTGATGGGCCTGGTGGGTTCGATAGTCCTGCGATGCGATGACTGCATCACCTATCACGTCAAGCAGTGCGCCGCCAATGGAGTGACGCGCGAACAATTCATGGACGCCTTCAACGTCGCCCTGGTGGTGGGCGGATCGATTACGATCCCGCATCTAAGAAGAGCCGTTGATAAACTTGATCAGGTCCTCGATGGAGGAGCATAAGGGGAATGAGAGTTCACCACAGAGACACAGAGATCCCGCCGAGGTGCACAGAGAAAAACTCTGTGGTCCTCTGTGGGATCTCTGTGTCTCTGTGGTTAATGCTTATTCTGTTTGCTTCGGTTATTGATAATGCGAAATCGAACGCTCATGCCTCGGCTAAAAATTCACAGGAAGGTTTTGAAATGCCCGTACAGGAACGTGGACGTGTTCGTGCGCCCGAGCTTAGCGGCGGCCGCGGATGGCTGAACACTGACAAGCCTTTGTCGCTTGCTGCCTTGAAAGGCAAGGTTGTGCTGCTCGACTTTTGGACTTACGGCTGCATCAACTGCATGCACATCATTCCCGATTTGAAGAAGCTCGAAAAGAAATATCCGAACGAGTTGGTGGTCATCGGTGTGCACTCAGCCAAGTTTGAAAACGAGAAAGACACCGAGAACATTCGACGCATCGTGCTGCGCTACGAGATCGAACACCCGATCGTCAACGACGCTGACTTTGTGATCTGGCGATCCTATGCCGTGGACGCCTGGCCGACGCGCTATTTGATTGATCCGGGCGGTTACATTATCGGCAAGTTGTCGGGAGAAGGCGGTTACGAAGCGCTTGATAAAGCGATTGCTGATTCGATAGCAGAGTTTCGCAAGCGCGGTGAATTGAACGAAGCGCCGCTCAAGCTGGTGCTGGAACGCGCCAAAGTCGGCGACCTGCCGCTGGCATTTCCCGGAAAAATCCTCGCAGATCAAAAGAGCGACCGGCTCTTCATTGCCGATTCAGATCACAACCGCATAGTGATCGCGAAACTCGACGGGACACTGATCGAGACTATCGGCACGGGAGTGCATGGAGCACAAGACGGATCGTTCGATCAGGCTACGTTCTTCCGGCCGCAGGGCATCGCCCTCGCGGGCGAGACGCTCTACGTCGCCGATACCGAGAATCACCTGATTCGTCAAATCGATCTGAAATCAAAATCCGTGAAGACAATCGCCGGCACCGGACAACAGTCGCGCGAGTACGGCCGGTCCGGTCCGGCGCGCAGTATCGCCCTGAACTCTCCCTGGGATTTGCAGTTGGTTGGGCGCGCGCTCTACATGGCGATGGCCGGGCCGCATCAGATTTGGAAACTCGATCTCGACAAACAGGAAGTTTCGACCTTCGCCGGTTCCGGACGAGAGGCCCGTCTGGATGGTCCACCCGACGAAGCTGCTTTCGCGCAACCATCGGCATTGGCCACGGACGAAAAAACTTTGTATGTGTCTGACGCCGAAGCAAACATCATTCGCGCGATCAATCTCGGTCCCAAAGGAAAAGTAAGCACGCTGGTGGGCGGCGACTTGTTTGATTTCGGCGACCAGGATGGTTCGGGTAACGATGTGCGGTTGCAGCATCCGCTCGGGCTGGCTCTGTGGAATGGCAAACTACTGATCGCGGATACCTATAATCACAAAATCAAGTTGTTGGATCCGGCGGCCCGCTCGGTAAAGAGTTTTGCCGGCACGGGCAAGCCGGGCCAGGCCGACGGCGCCAAGCCTTCGTTCTATGAACCAGGCGGCTTGGCTGTTGCGGGCGATAAGCTGTATGTCGCCGACACGAACAATCACGCGATTCGCGTTATAGATTTGCAGACGAAGGAAACCAAGACGCTCGCCATCAAAGGACTGCAACCACCGGCCGCAAACCAGGCGGCTGCAAACAGCGACGCAGCGCCGAACGCGGAAGAAACTAATTTGCCGCCGCAGAAAGTGCGCGCCGGCGAGGCCTCAATCCTGATCAATGTAGAGTTGCCTGCCGGTTATCACCTGAACCCGACGGCGCCGCAGCGCTACCAGATTTCAGTCGAGCATGGCGCGCAGTCGCTCGTGATTGGCGAGCAGGATGCTTCACGCTCGACGAAGGGATCGCAGCTTCCCATTCGCGTTCCGGTGAAGGCTGCCCCGGGCGCCGCTGAGGTGCACGCATCGTTCACTTTTGTATACTGCCGCGAAGACAACACCGGCACCTGCCGCATCAAGACACTCGTCTGGCGCGCGCCCGTGGAGGTAGTCGACGATGGCGCTGCGGCTAACGAAATTAAGTTAGCCGGGAAGGTAAGCGGCGAGTGAACCTCGGCTTGAGGTTTTTCTCGCTCTCCGTTTGGGAGGGCATAGACATACTTGACTCATCAACTAATGATTCTTATCGAGCGTTTTGTGTTCAGCGCCTGCGGCGCTTTTCAAGCCGAACCAGTTCATGGGCGAACTTGATGCATCAAGCATGTCATTGCCTTCCAAAGGGAGCAGGAGTCAAACGCGAACCCCCGGTTAGTCATCATCTCAACTTGCTCTGCTTCTGCACGACTAGTAATATCGTCGCTTCCCTCAGAAAAACTTTAAAACCTAAGGAGTCACATCGTGGCTGATAAACCATTTCTGACTGATATTAAGACGCTGCGCGAGCGAGCCCGGCAACATATCGAACGAGGCGCGATAACTGAAGGCTATTCCGCCGACCGGGACACTGTCATCAAAGTCCTGAACGAATCCTTGGCGACTGAAATTGTTTGCGTGTTGCGTTACAAGCGTCACTATTTCATGGCTTCCGGAATCCACGCCGAAGGCGTGGCGGCAGAATTTCTGCAACATGCCAACGAAGAGCAGGGACACGCCGATCAAATCGCGCAACGAATAGTTCAACTGGGCGGCGCGCCTAATTTCAATCCGGAAGGGTTGCTGTCGCGCAGTCATGCCGAATACGTCGAGGGGGAAACGCTGCTCGATATGATCAAGGAAGATCTGGTGGCCGAGCGCATCGCCATCGATAGTTATCGCGAGATAATTCAATACCTCGGTAATGACGACCCGACCACGCGTCGCATGATGGAAGGAATCCTGGCGATGGAAGAAGAGCACGCTGACGATCTGGTAAACCTGCTCGATGACTTCGGCAAGTAATCCGAAAACATGCGTCGCGGGCTTTGCTCGCCGCGGTTTGGCGGATGGGTACGAATGCAGAAGCTAACCACGAAGACACTAAGACTTAAAGACAGATCGAACAGAAGAAATCGATTTGTGTCTTCGTGATGTTGTGGTTAAGTCGGTACTCGCGTCGATCGTTTGCGCGGGGCAAGTCCCGCGTCTAAACAGAGGCGAGGGCAGTTCAATTCCGGGTCCCGGGATCTTGAAACATTTCATGCTGACGACACTCCTTTAAAAAAACCCTTGCCTGACAACCAACCAAGCTATGCGGGCCGCCCCAGCGTCTGTCGCAATTGCGGCGCGCTGATTGGCGCGGGTGAAAGCAGTTGCGAGGTTTGTGATTCACCGCTGGTTGCTACACCGGCCGCTCTGCCGGCGCACGAGCATTACGCAATGACCTATGCGCGGGCCGTGCTCTCTCGGCCCTATATCTTCACCATAGTTTTTCTGATAGCGAATATTTTCGTTTTCATGCTGATGTGGGAAGCGAGCGGGATGCAATCCTCAGTCTTTTGGAGCGTGTTCCCTGAAGAAGTCCTGTTGGCGTTCGGAGCCAAGACTAATTACTGGATTCAGCATGGTCATCAATACTGGCGCTTTGTCACTCCGATTTTTGTTCACGTCAACCTGATCCATCTCCTGGTAAATATGTATGCCCTGTGGGTGATCGGTCCGTGGGTCGAGAAGCTTTATGGCTCGGCAAAGTTCGTTGTGTTCTGGGTGGCGACTGGCATTGCCGGCGTGGCAGCGAGTTATCTTACCTATTTTCCGGGTTCAAATCCGGGGCTAATCGGAAGGTTCCTAATCAAGACCTCCGACGGCCCTTCGGTGGGCGCGTCCGGCGCGGTGTTCGGACTTATCGGCGTGCTCTTCGTCTTCGGCATCAAGTATCGCCGCGAGTTGCCTGAGGGTTTTAAGCGCGCGTTCGGCACCGGGATGTTGCCGGTGATTCTTCTCAACATAGGGATCGGATTTGCGGCCAGCGGAATCATCGATAACGCAGCGCATATGGGCGGGTTGCTATCCGGCGCAGCCTTTGCGGCGTTCGTCAGCTACAAGCGACCCGGTGTATCGACCGGCGTGACGGTGGCCTGGCGCGTGCTGCAAGTCGCGGCACTGGTTGTGGTGCTGGGATGTTTTTTCATGGCGGCCCGCGCGCACCGGCAGAATCCGGAAGCGGTCAGTCAGGGTACTTCGGCAACGTCTGGGCGCGGCCAGGAAGCGCTGGTCGCTTACGACAATTTTCAGGCGTTTGTCGTGAGCGAAGCGGCGTTGGTCAAAGCGCTGAACGACGGCGATCCCGCCGGTATCGATCAGGCGATGGCCCAGCTTGATCAGCAAAAGCGCCTGAATGACGAGACAGACGCCCTGCGTCAGGATCTCAAGGCTTTGCTGGGTCGGGCCAAAAAACACGTGAACGATTGGCAGCCGCCGCGGAAAATGACAGCCGACGGTCTCGCGGAAAGGAAAAAGCTAGTCGATGACTTCAACCTGTGGCAGCAGCGCTATGCGAGTTGGCTCGAGTCGGTCTGCAAGAACTTCGACCTGAAATGCACAGAGCCATCGCCGTCAATACCACCCGCAAAGTGATGAGGCCAGTACCACCTGCGTACGCGGGTGGGTCAAAGATTCAATGGGCGAGGTGACCGGTGGGCCCACCCGCCGACGCGGATGGTACTGACCTCACTACGCAGAGTCCGCTCAAGTCGCGGATTGGTGTTACTCAGATCATAAGGAGATCGAAGATGGAGATTAAGAAAATTGGAGTACTCGGTTGCGGACTGATGGGAGCCGGGATTGCACAGACAGCGGCGAGCGCGGGTTTTGAAACCACTGTGCGCGAAGTTTCGGAAGAACTCTTGCAGAAAGGCTTCGTCGCGATTGAGAAGTCTTTGGAGCGGTTCGCACAGAAAGGAACGATCACTCCTGAACAACAGAAGGCGACTCGCGATCGCTTGTTCGGCACGACTTCGTTCGACGACCTGGCGGATTGCGACATCATCATCGAAGCGATCATCGAGAACCTTGAAGAGAAACAAAAAACCTATCGCCAGCTCGATGCGATCTGCAAAGCGGAAACGGTTTTTGCGTCGAATACTTCGTCGCTTTCGATCACTGCGATGATGACAGCGACTTCGCCGGCGCGGCAGCAGAGGTTTATCGGTATGCACTTTTTCAATCCTGTGCCGATCATGAAACTCGTCGAGGTCGTGCGCACTATTCTCACCGACCCCGATGTCTATGAAGACGCAGTTTCATTCGCGACCAAGCTGGGTAAAGTCCCGGTGCGCGCGAGCGACAAGACGGGCTTTATCGTAAATCGCCTGCTGGTGCCGTACATGCTCGATGCGATTCGCGCGCTGGAGGAAGGCGTCGGCTCGATCGTGGACATCGACAACGCGATGAAGCTGGGGTGTGGTTATCCGATGGGACCGCTGACACTCGGCGATTTCGTCGGGCTCGACACGACTTACTACATAGCCGAGATCATGTTTAATGAGTTTCGCGAGAAGCGCTTTGCGCCGCCGCCGCTACTAAAGCGCATGGTGCTGGCCGGACTCTATGGCCGCAAATCGGGGCGCGGCTTTTATGACTACACCAAAGATGCCAGGAATCCGACGCCGATGAATCTCGTTTAGGAATTAGCCGCGGATGAACGCGGATAGACGCGGATAAGAAGAAAGACATAGCCACAAAGAGGCACAAGAAGCACAAAAGGAAGAATTTGGTCTCACATTCTTTTTAGCGCTTTTTGCGCCTCTTTGTGGCTAATTCCTTTGTCCCATCCGCGCAGATCCGCGTTCATCCGCGGCTGATTTTCCTTCAGTGAATCACGATCCCCACGCCGAAGGTGTAGTTGTTGGCAGTCTTGCCGGTGAAGGAAACCTTAGTGAACGGGCCGGCGATGCTCTTTGGTTGGCGGTCCCCCGCAAACACCGGGTTGTAGTCAAACTCGAAGACGCGAATATCAATCCGCTTGCCGGCGCGAATATCCAAACCGCCTCCCACTTTCATCGCAAAGCTCGTCACCTGATCCTGGATCGTAAAGTTGAATTGCGGAAAGAGGTCAAGGGTTTGCTGTTGCCTGTTCGTGTAGCGCGCGACGCCTGCGAGCGCATGTGCGAATGGCTTAATGCGGGCCGTCTTACTGTTGTTCTTGATCTGCACGCCGCCCAGGAAGTTATAAAGATGTTCCTGATTAGCGAGAATCTGCGTTACGCCTGGAGGGGTGAACTTATCGACAAAGGCTTCAGTCTTGAAATGGCCCGTGAAATCGCCCTTGAAGCCAATGTACCTGCTCACGTTGAAGGTGATCGAACCGTCGAAGCCGTTGAAGTTCCGGCGCGTGCAAAAGAACTTTTGCGAGTTGGGCCCGATCTCAGCGCCGGTTGCGGCACTGCATAAATTCGTGAACGTTTGAGTGCCGCCGCCCGAAGTAAAGCTGGCGCTACTCACATTGCTCTCGGTCCGCGCCAGCGAAAAGCCGCCGTAGACTTCAAACTTGTGATAATCGTTCCCACCTTGTGCGAAGCCGATAGGGGCGCAAACGAAGATCAAGACCGCAAGCAATAACAAGCGCCTGGGTCGCAAATTCGATAACGAAGTATTGCTGGTATTCATAAGGTTCTCCTTTGAACTGATGTTGAACTGTTACTCCTGATAGTTTGTGATCTGGTTCCCGAGGGCTTCTTGTTTCAATAGCGAATTGAGGCAGATCAAAACTGCGCCCTCGGAAGTTTCCGTGAAGTGCAATCGCCGGGATTCGATCTGGCGGAAAATGGTCCGGTCGCTTACCGCGGCAAGAGCGGATGCCTCCGCTGGGCTGAGCATCCTGACTGTGGCGTGACAGTCTTCGCACCAGCTCGCATTGCCCTGGCGTTGGCTAACGACTAGCAGGCGCTCATTCTCGACGGTGATCTTCACCTTTCGGGTCCTGCGCATCTTGCCTCCTGACTTTTGGTTACAGAACCCGGAGCGGTAGCGACGGGTCCAGCCATCCAACCTGGTTGGTCGAAGCAGCTTGTACTATGTTGAGTGTGTGACCCGGTCGCTACCGCTCCCGGTTCTGTACTGTTTACGACTTGCCGGCACGGCAGTCGAAGGACACAACATGCTGGTCCGCAGTCAGGATGCAGTTCTCCTGCCTCACGAAATCGTCGAAGCTGATGACCGCATTAACGTCCGAGCCGGGGCTGATCAGGTGCACCTTCCCGCGGTTGCCAAAACTGAAGTTGCAAGGGTCCGTCGCCACAAATTCATCTTTGAAGGTGGCGGTGCCGTGCCAGTTGATGCCCGTCGTCCGGCCAATGGCAGAGACGTCCTGTCGTATTTCGCACTTCTCGATAAATGTGCCATCGGCCCTCTGCTGGTCGTGGCAGGTCACCGTGGTCGTGTCGCTGATATCCATTAACTCGTTGGTACATTCGTTGGGGAAGGCGAACGACTCGGTGATCTGGAACTTGTTCGATTGGTTCCGAGTTTGCGCCCGGGTAGCGGAGGGCAAGGGGCTGATAATCGCAGCTATGGCAAACACGAACATGGCCGCCAAAATAATTCTGGTTCTCATTGATTGTTTCTCTCCTTTTTCCAATCTTTGTTGTTTCGCTCTCAACGTCTGGTCTAGAATGCGGCTCGCATCATTGGCTAATGGCGGTCTAAAAGTCCTCAACCAGAGACTCATTTGTTTCTCAACCGGTTCTCAATCGCTTTATGAGCAAACAAATCAAGCATTTCTACGAGTTCGGCGCTTTCCGCATCGACACCGTGAATCGTTTGCTGCTGAACAACGGCGAGCCGGTGACGCTTAAAGGCAAGGCTGTCGACACCCTCTTGCTGCTGGTCGAACACAACGGCGAGGTCGTCGAGAAGGACGACTTGATGAACGAGCTTTGGCCCGACAGTTTTGTAGAGGAGGGCAACCTCACCCAGAACATCTATGTGCTGCGTAAGGCGCTGGGAGACGGCCACTATATCGAAACCATCCCCCGCCGCGGTTACCGGTTTGCGGCCGACGTGAAAGAATGGGACGAGCCGCCGGCGGATCTGATTCTCATCAAGGAGAAGACCAAGACCAGCCTCAGCTACGAAGAAGAGATTGAACTGCCCGAAGCGAGCCATCATCCAACGCCGAACGCTCAAGCAGTCATCGATGTCACAGCGCCGATCGCTTCACTTCCTCGCGCCAAATCTTCGTTACGGAACAGGGGCTTACTTTGGCCCGCTCTCGCGGTGCTTGCGACAGTGATAGTGGTCGCGGGGTTATTTTTCTGGCGGCGTGACTCGAGACTGGTGTTTGAAACGGTGAAGCTGGCGCGATTTACCACTACGGGGAACGCTTTGAGGGCAGCCATTTCGCCGGATGGTAAGTACATCGCGCATGTTAGAGATGACGCAGGGCAAAAGAGTGTCTGGCTCAGGCAAGTGGCCACCGGCAAAGACTTGCAGATCGTTCCGGCCGCGCGCATCGCGTTCTTTTTTGGTTTGACCTTCTCGCATGACGGTAACTACATCTATTACGTCGACCAGGAGATGAACCATCTCGGCGTCCTTTATCAAGTGTCGAGTCTGGGCGGAACGCCGACTAAGCTCATCGAAGATGTTGATTCTCCGGTCACGCTCTCTCCCGACGACAAGCGGCTGGCTTTCCTGCGCGGCAGTCCCGGAGTCCGCAGCATCGTCATTGCCAATGTGGACGGCACTGGAGAGCGAAAATTGGCTTCTACCAGTCAAACCGACGCAGTGAGAATTGGGCCGAACTGGATGATTCCCCCGGCGTGGTCGCCCGACGGGAAGATCATCGCGTGCCCGGTCGGGGTTACCAGTGCAGAAGGTGAATCTCAGAGCATCTGGGGCTTTCAATTAGCGGACGGCGCCGGGAGCGCGCTGACTTCAGATCATTGGGTCACGCTCGGACGAATGGAGTGGCTATCGGATGGGACCGGTTTGATGGCTACTGCGGCGGATCAGGAAGCGAACCCGGCTCAACAAATCTGGTTTGTGCCTTATCCGCATGGAACCAGCCGCAAAGTCACTAACGACTTGAGTGACTATCATGATCTAAGTGTGACGACAGATAGCCGGATGCTGCTCGCGATTCAAACCGAAAAAAAGGCAAACATCTGGATTGCCCCCGCGGCGGACATCAACCATGGTACGCAACTTACCTTCACTAACTATGATGGAACGTACGGACTATCGTGGACACCTAACCGTCAGGTGGTCTACACGCTGGAGGCGGGCGGCGAGCAGAACTTGTGGCTGACTGATCTGGATCGCAGCCCGCCCCGGCAACTCAACACCCATGCCGGGTACAACGAACAACCCGCTGTCAGCCCCGATGGCCGCTACATTGTTTTTGTTTCCAACCGCACGGGATTGAAACATCTCTGGCGCGTCGACATCGATGGCAAACATCCACTCGAGCTGACGCATGGCCGGGAAGATACCGAGCCCAGCTTTACGCCGGATGGCCGGTTTGTAGTGTTCACATCGTATCTTGCTGCGGTGGGATCACGAATTTATCGGATCGCGATTGATGGCGGTGAGCCGGTGCGCTTGACGGAAAAGCTCTCAGCGGGAGCGATTGTCTCGCCCGATGGAACACTGATCGCCTGCATCTATCGAACCGAGGCGTCTGCGCCTAACAAAATAGCGATCATTCCTTTCGCGGGCGGCGAGCCTAAGTTGATTCGTGATCTGCCCGCGCATTACGGCCGGTTCCGCTGGACTCCTGACGGCCGCTCGCTCTCGTATGCTGACAAGCAGTCGGGGGTGGGAAACATCTGGGTTCAGCCGCTCGATGGCAGTCCACCCAAACAGTTGACGATCTGGAAGCCCGATCCGATTCCAGCCTTCGACTGGTCACGCGACGGGAAGTGGCTGGCTTATGCGGTGGGTAGCATTACCAGTGATGTGGTAGTGATTAATGATGCGCGGAAGTAGCGGTTGATGAATTGGCCGCGGATGAACGCAGGTAGACGCGGATAAAGAAATGAACCGGCACGGGAAGGAAGTGATTAGATTCGCTTGTACATCCAGGGCCATTTCTTGTGTCTTATGAGTTTTTCTTCCAATCCGCGTGAATCCGCGTTCATCCGCGGCTAAATTTCGTTTACAATCTCGGCCCATGTGCACAGACAGACGAGACTTCTTAAGGCTCTCCGCCGGTGTTGCCGGAGCCACGCTGCTCGGCAGTAAGGTTTCTTTCGCCGGCACCGACGACATTGAGGCTATCCAACAGCGTCAAGATATTCCTGACCTGATCCGCAGGCTGCCGCGCATGACTGCCGGCATCGTGCCCATCGCCGACGACGAACGCAAAGCGCGCATCGCTAAAGCGCAGCGCCTGATGGCTGAGCAAAAGATCGACGCGATCTATCTCGAGCCGGGTTCGAGCATGTTCTACTTTACCGGCATGCGCTGGAGCACCAGCGAGCGGATGTTCGCGCTCGTGATTCCGCAGCGCGGCGAACTTGCCTGGGTCTGTCCCAAGTTTGAAGAAGAACGCGCGCGCGAGTTGATCAAGTTCGGCACCGACGTGCGCACCTGGGAAGAAGACGCCAGCCCCTATCGTCGCGTCGCTGAAGTCTTTCGCGATCGCGGGATTCGCACGGGCCGGATCGGTATCGAAGAACGGGTGCGGTTCTTTCTCT